>Ga0299914_10004558_pt1 | contig 10004 bp, 11 predicted proteins | sample RVTome_10_FD_201361 | JGI IMG/M metagenome (GOLD analysis project Ga0299914, IMG submission 201361) | Soil microbial communities from uranium-contaminated site in the Upper Colorado River Basin, Wyoming, United States - RVT153D57 (version 2) ... | reverse complement strand
GCGGCGAGCGCACCCATGAGGGGCAGCATGGCGACGGCGCCGAAGTAGACGATCCAGTACATGACCCCGGAGAAGAAGGTGAGACCCCAGGCGAATCCGAAGGCTGCGGCCTCGCCCGGGGTCGACAGGCGCCAGAGCCAGACCAACACACCGACGCCAACCACGATCATCGGGCCGAACCCGACGGGCGGGTACGCCGTCGCAGCGACGAGGCCGGCGGCCGCGGCGCTTGCGAAGCGGATCCAACGCGTTCGGTTTCGGGCCGCCAGCGCCGGAAGACTCACGCGCAATCGCGGCAGAGCATTCGTTGCTCGTCGGCGAGCTGGGCGCGTGGGAGTACGAGAAAGCAGGAAGCACAGAGGAACTCGCCGGGCCGTCGAGGGACGATCTTCGTCGGACCCTCGCCGCGTTCGTCGACGTCGATCTCCTCGACGACATCCTCTTCCTCGTCCTCGAGCGAGGCGCTGGCCGTGCGCTCCTGGAGCAAGACGTCGAGCGGATCCTCGACATCATCGGGATGATGCTCGTCCTCGAGCTCGAGGACGTCCTCGTCGTCGTCGGTCTTGTCGTCGTCGGTCTTGTCGTCGTCGGCCTTGCGGTCGCTGCTGGGGGACCCTTTCGCGACCGGGTCGACGACCTCCGGTGGGTTCTCGCCGTCCACGGGGTCGTCAGCGAGCTCGAGGTCCTCGTCGAGGACCAGCTCCTCGTCATCGACGACGTCGTCGAGCTCGGGCTCCTCGTCGTCGGTCTCGTCGAATGTCTCGTCGCTCATGGTGCTCTGCTCTCGGCGGCTGCGCCCACATGGTGGCGCTCGCCGCTCGCCGGGGTGCCCGGCTCGCGAACGCTCACGGATCGCCGGGTCGGTCCACAGTTCCTCACCCCGGTCGGGGGCCGGAAGGGCGCGGAGTATAACGCCGCGCATTCATCGCGACGGCCTCAACGGACCCGCACGCCGTGGCATTCCCGCGCCGGCGGATACTCGCCGAACGGGTGACGGGGGCCCAGGAGACCGTTGGGGCCACTGTTTGGCCCGGCCTGTCGCGCAGGCGGGTTATTCCAGCGTTCTCTCCTTGGACTCCTGGACCCCCACAGCCCTGGGCTCCCCTGCCGGTCTCGCCGGTTGGGCCGGACACCGGAGGCGCACAACCCGGGGGCAGGGACGCCGTGTAGTGAGCCGCACGCGACCCTCGCGTGTCAAGGGGGATCGTTCGGCGACGTCGTGGTCCTGGTCAGGCGCGAGCCCGTCGCTCGGCGGCGGCTCGTTCGGACCCGAGTCGCTCGAGGTCGTAGGTCTCGTGATCGACGAAACGCATCGCGTGCGCGATCGCCTGGTGCCCCGCCTCCTGCTCGATCAGGCGGTGCATCTCTTGGCAGACCTGGCGGTAGGCCGGGTGTCCTTGCGGCGAGGTGCGGAGCTCGAGGAGGTGAAACGCCTCCCGTGCGTTGAACTGCATGGCGAAGCGAATTCGGTACGCGAGCGCGACCGCGTACGGTGCTTCATGAGGAAAGCGGAAGGCGAGCGTGTCATGGAGCGCAGCCGACCGCTCCATCACGTCCTCGAACGATGCGGTCAGCCCGGACTCCACGATCGCGTCGGGGACCGTGTACCCGAGGCCGGGGCTGAGCGGTTGCCATTCGATCGTGAGCATCCGGTGCCGTTGGAGATCGCGAAAGGCCCCGTAGTCGGCGACGACGTCGAAGCGGTAGTCCGTGCGCTCGAAGGCACGACCGGGCTTGTGGCGGCGGTTTCCCCGCTCCCCCACCGCCGCGCGCATCAGCTCGACGCGCTCCGAGGTCGAGAGACGCCGCACCCTGGCGAGCACCTGGTCTTCGGGGAGGTTCGTCCGCGGGTAGCAGAGCGCGGCGAGGACCTTGTCCTCACCGTCCGGATCGAAGTCGGTCAAGGTGACCGCCGGGCGCGGCTCGGGTCGCTCGTCGGCGAAGAGGCGCCCGACGACCGTGGCGGTCTGCTCCGCGGTCGTCGCGAGGTAGGTGCTCCAGGCACCGCCACGCTCGGGACGATCGACGCGTGTCAGAAAAGACGGCACGACCTTCCGGAGCTCTCCGAGCATGAGATCGGCATAGAGGCGGGCTTCGGGAAGCGGGTGTGCGCGCATCCGCAGCAACAGAGCCTCGTATGCCTGGCCGGTGCCGTAGATCCCGACGTTCGACAGTGTTGCCGCAGGAAGCATCCCGCGGATGGCATCACAGGCCTTGGCCTTGATGGACTGCTTGTAGACGAAGTCGGAATCGCCCGGCTCCTTGGGATACCGGTCCCTTGCCCACTCGATCATCCGCGGCAGCGACTCGGTGTAGGTGTCGAAGATGGCGTCCAGGTCAGAGACGTAGCGCGCTCCCAGTGGCGACGCGAGGATCGCCGGGTCTCGCCAGTACCGATAGCGGCCACCGAGGCGCGCGTCATAGGGGACATAGCGTGTCGATTGCTCCAGGTACGCCATGATCCTCCCCCACTCGAGGATCTTGGTGAGGATGTTCGACGCCTGCTCGCATGCGAGATGGACACCACCGAGCTGCGCGACGGAGTCGTCGCCGTACTCGAGGAAGATCCTGTCGTAGAGCTCCTCGGCGCGGGCCAGGCCGACGCTCGCGTCGACCGTCAGATCGCCGGTCAGGTCGAGATCGCGGACGAACTCGTCGAGGAAGAGCCGCCGGAGGCTCTTCGCGCTCCGCGAGTACCGGGCGAAGAGCGCACCCTTGACGACCTCTGGCAGGTTGACCAGCGCGAACACCGGCTGGTCGAGGTTCGTGAAGTACGGCCGGAGCTTCTCGACCTCCCCGTCGTCGAAGTTCTCCGCCACGTACTGCATGGACGCCCGATCGTACCGGCGTGGTCCCCTTCCCAGGGGGATCGCCGCCGGTCGCTACACGAGCAGTCGGAACGCTGCGGGGGCCGCCACGACCTCCAGGTCTCGGCGGCTCCCCGCCAGCTCGCCGTCGATCTCGATCGCCAGCGCATGGGGGCACGTGATCCGAATACGCCGACCCGTCGTCACCCGGATCTCCGGGTGTGGGAGGTGGGATCCGGTCGCCAGACCCTGCCGCATGGCGCGGCGCTGTCCCCTCGGCAACGCATACGTCTGCACCTCGAGGACCCCGTCGCCCGGATGGCCCCGCGGCACGAGATCCGCGCCGCGCAGGAACTGGCCGTTTGCCACGACAACGGCCGTTGCGCGACCCCTGAACCACGACCGCTCGTCGACGCCGACCGTCATGGGGTGCGTGCGCGTGAACGCATGCGTGCGATCTGGTGGCGTCCCGAGGACGGCCATGTTCACGGCAATGCCGATCGTTGTGTGTATCGCGTCGACATCGACCTCGATGCCCTGTGGCGTACGGGTGATCCCGAGCGCTCGCGCGAGGTCGCTGCGTGGCCCGTCGAACCGGATGAGCGCACCCGGATGTTCCCGGACGCAGGCAGCGAGCTCTGTGTCGTCGCCCGTGAGGGTGATCTCCGCCGCACGCCCGGACGGGCGTCCCCATTCCTCGCCTCGTCGGATCATCTGCCGACCAACGTCGATGCCTCGACGAGGTCCCGAACGCTTCGTCGTGCAGCCTCCCGAGCCACGTCGGCGAGCGGGTGGAGCGGGAGCTCGCCGAGCTGGCGGAGCAGGTCGACACACTGCTTGACGTGGCGTACGAAGTCACCCGGCGCGAGGTCCTCGTCGACGAGCTCGGCGAGCGGCGCGCCCGAGATCCAGGCGCGAATGGCGACCGCGAGCCCCGGTTCGGGTGCCCGCGTCTCCGGCAGCTCGGCATCCCGCTCGATCGCCGTGAGGTCACGCCAGAGCTCGTGGATGCTCTCGTAGCGGGGTGCGAACCCATCGGCGGGGAGAGTGGGCGGAACCTCACGCCCGCGACGCCGGTACGTGAAGCACGAGACGACGGCCCCGAGCTCCGCCGCGTCCAGACCGTCGAGGAGCCCGGTCCGGATCGTCTCGGCGACGAGGAGGTCTCCCTCGACGGACAGATGGGCGAGGAGCTCGCCGACATCGGTGAGCCCCCATCCCTCCACGTAGCCCCACGCGGTCATGACGTCCAGGACGCGGTCCAGCTGACGTGCGAGGCTGTCTCGACGGCGTCGGATGCGGCGCTCGAGGCGCGCGACGGTGGTCTCGAGCTTCGCACGCTTCGTCGCTCGTGCGTCGTCGGTACGTGTCGCCGAGAGACCGTCGAGCCGGGCACGCTGCCGAGCGAGCTCCCGCTCCCACGACACGACGTCGCGGTCGGCGTGGAACTGTGCGAACGACAGGTTCAGCAGCCGGTGCGCGTGTTCGGGGTCGTATCGGCGAACGAGGTTCGCGGCAGTGTTGTAGGTCGGTCGGAACGACGAGGTGAGTGGTGCCGGCGGGGACGCAGCGAGCTCGGTCACCTCGTCGAAGCGCGTCCACGGGCTCCAGCACACGACGGCAAAGCCGTGATCGTCGATGCCACGCCGACCCGCCCGCCCGGTGAGCTGCGTGTACTCCCCCGGTGTGAGGGACTCGTGACGCTCCCCCGTGAACTTCGTCAGGCGTTCGATGACGACGCTTCGAGCAGGCATGTTGATGCCGAGCGCCAGGGTCTCCGTGGCGAAGACGACCTTGACGAGCCCAGCGGTGAAGGCTGCTTCGACCGCCTCTTTCATCGGCGGCACGATCCCCGCGTGATGCGCAGCGAAGCCGGCCTCCAGGGCGTCGAGCCACGATCCGTAGCCGAGGACCCGGAGGTCGTCGTCACCGAGCGCCGTGGTGTGGTCCTCGGCGATCGAGCGGATCTTCACACGCTCGTCCGTGGACGTCAGCCGTCCCACGCGTGAGCGCACCTGGTCGACCGCGGCCTCGCACCCGTCGCGACTGAAGATGAAGACGATCGCGGGGAGCATCTCCTCGCGGTGAAGTGTCTCGACGAGCTCGGCGCGCCGGGGCAAGCCGAAACGCCCACCGCGCCGATGGGGACGCCGTGAGTCGAAGTCGGCGCCCTCCGGATTCGGTCGGTTGCGGCGGAACATCGGGACGAGTCGAACCGCGTCGCTGCGGCGGTCGCCGACCGCGTAGTACTGCTCGAGCTCGACGGGTCGACTGGACTCGAACACGACGTCCGTCTCACCGCGGACGGTTTCGAGCCAATCTCCGAGCTCGTCGGCGTTCGCGACCGTCGCCGACAGGCAGACGAGGCGAACCGCCGGTGGGAGGTGGATGATCACCTCCTCCCACACGGCTCCCCGCTCCGGATCCTGGAGATAGTGGACCTCGTCGAGCACGACGCATCCGAGCCCGTGGAGGGTCGGGGACCGTGCGAAGATCATGTTGCGCAGGACCTCAGTCGTCATGACGACGACGGGCGCGTCGCCGCGAATCGCATTGTCACCCGTGAGCAACCCCACACGATCGACACCCAGCGCGTCGACCAGGTCGCGGTACTTCTGGTTCGACAAGGCCTTGATCGGCGTTGTGTAGAAGACCTTCTCTCCCGCGGCGAGCGACCGTTCGAGCGCGTACTCCGCGATGACGGTCTTCCCGGATCCGGTCGGTGCGGCGACGAGCACGCTTCGCCCCGCGTCGAGAACGTCGAGTGCTCGAGATTGGAACGGATCGAGCGGGAAGCCGCGTGCCGCGACGAACTCGTCGCGGACGCGGGTCACGGCGCCGGGGGCGGCTCGTCGGCGGGAGGAATGTCGGTCACCGGTGCGTCCGGCTCACTCGGCAGATCCGGTTCCTCGAGCTCGGGAGCGTCGGCGTCGATCGGCGGGGGCTCGCCGCCCAGTGGGTCGGGCACGATCAGGGGCTGTTCCTCGGTGATCATCAACCCTCCGGGCCAGAGCGCCGCACCCACGACCGTGAATGCTGCAGCGGCCCCGAGTGCGATGGCCCATCCCACGCGCGCGCGATCGGCGAAGCGCCGGCCCGGTCCGACGAGGAGCCGGCCGACGACGAGGAGCACGGCCACCGCGATGATCCCCAGCAGCAGGGCCCGCGGCTGACGTCCCGCGACCCCGCCGGGTCGCATTGCCCAGATCGCGATTCCCGTCCCCGCGAGGATCACCAGGACGACGCCAACGGCTTCGAACACCTCTCGACGATCTCGCTTGGCGTACGCGGGCGTGCGACTGAGCCTGCGCCTGCCTGCTGCCGTGGTACGTGGGCTCATCGTTTGATCAGCTTCCCGATGATGATGGAGACCTCGTAGAAGAGGTACATGGGCACGGCCATGAAGACAAGAGAATACGGGTCGGCCGGCGTGATGAAGGCCGAGAACACGACCACGGCGAGGATGACAGGTCGGCGCCATCGTGAGAGCTGACCGGTGCTGAGGACGCCTGCCAGCAGCAGGAACACGAGCACGACGGGGAACTCGAACGCGAGACCGAACGCCAGGATCATCAGCGAGACCATCGACAGGTATCGGTCGGCCGAGAGCGTGGGTTCGAGGTCCGAGCCGGCAACACCGAGGAGGAAGTCGAGCGCGGGCTGGATCATGAAGAGGGCGAAGACGGCGCCCGTGATGAACAGCGCGATCGCTGACAGGACGAACGGGAGCGCGTATCGGCGCTCGTTCGGGTTGAGCCCCGGCGTCACGAAGCGCCAGAGCTGGTAGAGCCAGACGGGCATCGCCAGCACCACAGCGCCGTACGTGGCGATCTTGAGGCGGGTCACGAAGGCGTCGGCGGGCCCCAAGAAGATGAGGGCGTCGTGGCGCCCATCGGTCGCGCGCTCGTAGTAACGGATGAGGAAGGCGATGATGTCGAGAGAGAACACGTAGGCGATCACACCGCCCACGAGGAGCGCGACGACCGAGATCATGAGGCGCCGGCGAAGCTCCGCCAGGTGCTCCACGACGGTCATCTGCGCGTCGGGCTTCGCGCCTCGGCGGCGAGCGACCATGGGTGCTGCTCAGTCGGTGGCGGGGCCGGACGCCTGCTCGTCGCTCGGCGAGGACGAGTCGGGATCTCGACTCGAGGTGCTCTTGGGAGGCAGCGTCGGTGGCTCGTCGGGTTGCTCGACGAGGCGTTCGAGATCCGCGGTCAGGGTTCCCTGCAGCCGGCGAAGTGTCGAGATCGCCCGGCCCGCCTGGCGTGCGATCTCCGGCAACTTGTGTGGGGGAAAGACGAGGACGGCCACGACCAGGATGATCAGGATCTCGAGCGGGCCGAGCGACGGCATCCGGCTCCTTTCGGCGTCGCGTCGAGCCTAACGTCGGGCTGCGTCGGCGGCGTGAGCGGTGGCCGCGGCCTGCTCAGGGATGCTTGGGACCCGGCCCACGGTCTGCGTGGTCACCCAGCTCGTCGACACCCGAGCCCAGCGCGGAGACACCGGGGCTGAGCGCCTCGCGGAACTCGTCGAAGGAGCGAACGGTGTCGTCGAGCTCGTCGTGCGTCCGCCGCACGATCAGGACGAAGCCCAACACGGCAAGTGCCGAGAGGCCGACGCAGAGTAACCAGATCGCGGACATGAGCCGCAGAGCCTATCCAGACGCCGAGCGACGCACCATCTCCGTCAGCTCGTCGAACCAATCGCCCTCCTGGAGGGCGAGGTGGAAGTCGAGCAGGTCGTCAGGGCTGATGGGCGGGCCGGAGCGGGGCTCGTCGAGCTCGGACGGCCGCCTCCAGACCTGCATCTCGACGCCCGAGGAGACGAGCAGCTCGACGATTCGGCTACTCGCCGTCTTGGCGACGGGTCGCTCGCACTCGGGGCACTGGAAGGTGTACGACCCGCTCTCGTCGTCGGCGCAGACGCGGACGACCAGATCCGACGCGCTCAGGTGGACGTCACCGCAGTCGGGGCATTGGGCTCGGATGCTGGTCATGCCTTCCCATCGGCAGGGCCCGGGGGGCCCTGAAGACCCAATTCGTCCAACCCGAATCACCGCATAGGCCGAACTACCTATGCGCGCCCGCGTGCGCCACCATTCGGGGCCATGACCATCACGTTCGCGCATCGTGGGGCTCGTCTCGAGGCTCCCGAGAACACGGTCGAGGCGTTCCGCATCGGCCTCGAGCTCGGCGCACGCGGCTTGGAGACCGATGCTCACCTATCCGCAGACGGCGAGGTGGTCCTCGTGCACGACGCGACGATTCGCACCGGCATCCGTCGCGTCAAGGTCGCCGAGACGCCGGCGCCGGATCTCGCGCTCCACGGCGTTCCTCGTCTCGCTGAGCTCTACGAGACGCTCGGCACGGACTTCGAGCTGTCGATCGACCTCAAGGCTCCCGCGGTGGGCGTTGCGATCCTGGAGGTTGCGCGGCGAGCCGAGGCAGCGGAACGGCTGTGGTTGTGTGCTCCGGATCTCGACACGCTCCGCGACCTGGGCGCTACGGGCGATGCGCCGCCTCGCCTCGTCCACAGCACGCCCAGACGCAGGATCTCGGGACCGCTCGAGCGGCACGCTGCCGAGCTCGCCGACGCCGGAATCGCCGCGATGAACTTCCACTACACCGAGTGGTCCCCGGGCCTCGTCGCGTTGTTCCAGCGATTCGGGCTCCTGGCCTTCGCGTGGGACGTCCAGGAGGAGCGCCACCTGCGGGCGATGCTCGCGGCCGGGCTGGACGCCGTCTACTCGGACCGCGTCCAGCGGATGGTCGCGGTCGCCGGCGCTTTCGATTCCCCCTGAACGGTGACGTCGGTGTCGCCTGATCCCCGTGTCGGAGCGTTGGGCCCTGGCTGGGGAGGAGATGGCGGTGAGCCCCCTCCCCCACCTTCGGGCGGCGCGTTGGAACGCCTTCGACGAAGGAGGCCGCGCAGTCCCCAGAAGACGAGGATGAGCGCTGCGAGAACCGCTCCGAGATACACCCAAGTGATCGTCGGAGGCCAGATGTGGAGGAACACGCGTCCGACGATGTCATCCTCGGGGATCGGACCGAACACGCGGCCATCCTTGGACTGGGTTCGGTTGTCGCCCATCACGAGCACCGAACCCGAAGGCAACGTGCAACTCACGTAGGGCTCCGTCGTCTCGCTCGCGCAGTTGGGTGGCGGGCTCTCGATGGTCGTCCGACCTTGCATCTCCGGGGTGAGGTACGGCTCGTCGAGACGTCGGCCGTCGATGTAGACGAACCCGTCGTCTCGCCATTCGACCGTCTCGCCCGGCAGTCCGACCACCCGTTTGACGAAGTCTTCGATGCCGTCGATCTGCTGGCTCTCGGGTGCCTCGAAGACGACGAGGTCGCCGCGGCGGACGTCGTGGAGCCGGTAGCTCAGCTTGTTGACGAGGACGCGATCACCGACCGCGAGGGTCGGTTCCATCGAACGCGAGGGGATGTAGAACGCCTGGAACAAGAAGCGTTGGACCACGAAGGCGATGAGCAACGCGACGACAGCGAGGACAACCCATTCTGCGATCGCCGACCACCCGCGTCGGCCCTTCCGCTGTTCGCTCACGGCCGCAATCCTCGCATGTTCACGACCGGGTTCACGACGCGTACCGGATCAGGACACGTTGTGCGGCCTCGGGACCGAGATCGACCCAATCGGGTGGAGCCACGACTCGCGCCTGTGGACCGAGTCGCAAGAGGAGGCGTTCGAGCCAGGCGCGCTCACTGACGGCGAGGCGCACGGTCAGAGATCCGTCCTCGTCGGAGGTCACGGACTCGACCGGCACCGACTCCACGAGCCAGGCAGCTTCCGGCGCGAGTGACAGCTCGACGCGGACATCGTCGGGCCGCGGCGAGTAGACGGGCCGATCGACATCTGGCTCATTCTCGATCTCGAAGTGATCCCCGGTCGGTCGGACCGCCCGTACCCGATCGATGCGAAACAGGCGATCGTCGCCCGCGCGGTGACACCAGGCATCGACGTACCACTGGCCGAACGCGAGAAAGACCGAGCGCGGGTCGATCACCCTCCTCGTCAGGGCGTCGCGCCCAAAGGAGTAGTAGTCGATCTCGACGCGCTCTCCGACTCTGCACGCCCGTCGGAGGGACTGCAGCGCGGCCGGCTGTTCGATCTCGACGGTCAGACCCCCCATGTCGAGCATGTGGGCGAGTTTCTCGAGCGCCGTAGCGAGTGCAC
>Ga0299914_10004557_pt1 | contig 10005 bp, 10 predicted proteins | sample RVTome_10_FD_201361 | JGI IMG/M metagenome (GOLD analysis project Ga0299914, IMG submission 201361) | Soil microbial communities from uranium-contaminated site in the Upper Colorado River Basin, Wyoming, United States - RVT153D57 (version 2) ... | reverse complement strand
GACGTGCGCGACGAGCGCCTCCCGGAACGTCACGGGATGCTCGAGGTGCGGCGAGTGACCGCAGTTCTCGAGCTCGAGCTCGGTCACGCTGCCGCCCCCAGCCGAGTAACGATCGAGCACCGCCCGGGTCTGGGCGATCATCGGCTGCGCCGGCGCGACGTCCTCGCCGGGCCATCCCGGGATGATGCCGGCCGCGCCGAGCTGGTTCAGGTCGAAGAACGAGGCGTCGCCGACGATCGCGTCCTGCGCGCCGTGGATCCAGAGGATCGGCGGCTTCCGCTCGAGGTCGACGATCGCGGTCGTGTTGAAGACGGTCGGCGCGAGGCTGTTCAGCACGCCGCGGCCGCCAGGCGCTGAGCCGGGCCAGCTCTCCGAGGATGCCGCGTCCCCGGGATAGTTGTCGACGCCCGTCGACGTCGTCAGCATCGACTCGACCCAGAGGTCCTCGTGCTCCGTCTCGAAGCCGGGAGCGACGTACGTCGCGCGGAAGACGGCGCGCGGCGAACCGGGCTCGTCGCTGCGATCGCCGCGTGCCAGGCGTGCCACGAAGTCGGGGTTCGCTCCCCCACCGCCCGTGCCCGCGGCATCCGAAGTGAGGAGCGACCCCTCGACTGCGGTACCGCCGAAGCCGTACGGCGAGACGGTCGCCACGAGGGTGAGGCTCGCGACGAGCTCGGGTCGGTCGAGGACCAGCTGCATGGCCACGCCGCCCCCGAGGCTCCACCCGACGAGATGCACCGCGCCGAGCCCCAGTTCGTCGATCACCGAGGCGACATCGTCCGAGAAGTCCCGCACTCCGCGCGTCGCGTCGACGGGCAGCACGTCGCTGTCGCCGAAGCCGCGCAAGTCGATGGCGATCGCACGCGCGTCGTCTGGGAGATCGAGCATGAGCGGTTGCCAGAAGAGCGACGACGAGACGTTCCCGTGCACGAAGACGATCGTGCGCACGTCGTCGGCCGCGGCATCCGACGGCCGTTCCAGCACGTTCGCCGTGAGCCGCGGAGTGGTCACCCGCCGGGGCCGGATGCCGGGGAAGATGGTGTCGACCATGGTTTGCCTTTCGTGCGAGGGTCTCGATACGCGCCGCGCGGCGCTACTCGACCACCGGGGTGACCGCCGAGGTGATGAGCGGAGGTTCGGTTGCGGCGACGACGTCGTCGACGCTGACGCCGGGCGCGAGCTCGACGAGTCGCAGGCCATCGGGCGTGACATCGATGACGGCGAGGTCGGTGATGATGCGGTCGACGACGCCCTTGCCGGTGAGCGGCAGCGAGCACTCGTGCACGATCTTCGGCGAGCCGTCCTTCGCGACGTGATCCATGAGCACGATGCGGCGCTTCGCGCCGTGCACCAGGTCCATCGCGCCGCCCGGACCCTTCACCATCTTGCCGGGGATCATCCAGTTCGCGAGGTCGCCCGCGGCCGACACCTGCATGGCGCCGAGGATGGCCGCGTCGATCTTGCCGCCGCGGATCATGCCGAAGCTCGTGGCCGAGTCGAAGTACGCGGCGCCCGGGAGCACCGTCACGGTCTCCTTGCCGGCGTTGATGAGGTCGGGGTCGACCTCGTCCTCGGTCGGGTACGGCCCGACGCCGAGGATCCCGTTCTCCGATTGGAGCAGGATCGTGACGCCCTCGGGCACGTAGTTGGGCACGAGGGTCGGCAGGCCGATCCCGAGGTTGACGTACGAGCCGTCGCTCAGCTCCCGTGCGGCCCGCGCGGCCATCTCGAATCGCGTGAGTGCCATCTCAGTTCTCCCTCACGGTGCGGCGCTCGATGCGCTTCTCGATGTCGGTGCCGACCACGACGATGCGGTCGACGTAGATGCCGGGCAGGTGCACGGCGTCGGGGTCGAGCTCGCCGGCTTCGACGATCTCCTCGACCTGCGCGATGCCGACGCGGCCGGCCATCGCCGCGAGCGGCGAGAAGTTGCGGGCCGACTTGTCGAAGACGAGGTTGCCGTACCGGTCGCCCCTCAGCGCGTGCACGAGGGCGAAGTCGGTGGTGATCGCCTCCTCCAGCACGAACTCGCGTGGCTCGCCCTGAACCTCGAAGGTCTGCACGGGCTTCACCGGGCTCGCCACGGCGATCGAGCCATCGGAGTGGTACCGCCGTGGCAGCCCGCCCTCGGCGACCTGGGTGCCGACACCGGTCTGCGTGAAGAACGCGGCGATGCCGCTTCCTCCCGCGCGGAGCTTCTCGGCGAGCGTGCCCTGCGGAGTGAGCTCGAGCTCCAGCTCGCCCGAGAGGTACTGCCGCTCGAACTCCTTGTTCTCGCCGACGTACGACGAGGTCATCTTCGCGATGCGCTTTTGGGCGAGCAGCACCCCGAGCCCCCAGTCGTCGACGCCGCAGTTGTTCGAGACGACCGAGAGGCCGTCGACGCCGGAATCGAGCAGCGCCTGGATGAGCACCATCGGGATGCCGCAGAGGCCGAAGCCGCCCACGGCGAGACTGGCCCCCGAGGGGATGTCGGCGACCGCCTCTTGAGCGGACCCGACGACTTTGTCGAGTGTCACGATGCACCTTCCTGTATCTCTGCGGCCGCGAGGCGGGTGCGGATCACGGGGATCACGCTCCCCGCGCCCTCGGCCGTCATGACGATCGTGTAGTGGTTCACGTCGGGCACCTCATGCACGACGAGCTGCGGCATCCGCTCGGCCCATTCGGTGACGATCACCTCAGGGTAGAGCGGGGCCGCGTCGAGCAGTCCCCGCGGCGCGCGGAAGAAGTCGACGGGGTCCGGAAGCGCGAACAGGGCATCGGCGTAGCCGCCGGCGCCGTCGAGCTGCACGGCGTTCGCGGCGACCGCCTCGACCCGAGCCGAACTGCGCAACGCCGGCTCCTCGCCGTCGAGGTCGTATTCGACGTACGCCTCGATCGCATCGTTCCAGTACGGGCCGAGCGCCGGATGCCGCCGCCAGAAGTCGACATACGCAGCACGGTCGGGGAAGGTCATCGAGAGCCGTTCGAGCGCCGGCCCGAGGAGCATGGCGGGCAGGTCGTCGGGCGGAACGCCGTCGGGGTTCGGCACGGGGAGCCCGCCGTCGATGAGCACGACGCCCGCCACGCGGTCGGGATGCCGTTCGGCGAACCGCACCGACACGAACGAGCCCATCGAGTGCCCGACGACGAACGCCCGGTCCACTCCCAACGCGTCGAGCGCAGCGGCGAGATCGTCGGCGTGCCGCTCGAGGCCGTACGGGCCCGGCAGCGCATTGCTGCGGCCGCGGCCGCGGAGGTCAGGGGCGATCACGCGGCGGTCGTGGAGTGCGGCGGCCACGACATCCCACGAACGGTGGGTGGCGGAGATGCCGTGCACCGCAAGCACCGGCAGGCCTGGGGCATCCGGATGCCACTGCCCGCCGATGAGCGAGCCGCCTGCGACCGGAGCGGCGAAGATCGAGGAGGTCACCTGGCGCTCCACCCGCCGTCCATCGTGTAGCTCGCGCCCGTGACCATGCCGGCCTCGGGGCCGGCGAGCCAGACGGCGAGGCCTGCGACCTCTGCCGGCTCCACGAGCCGCTTGATCGCCGACTCCGTGAGCATCACCTTCGGCACGACCTCCTCCTCGCTGATGCCGTGCACCCGCGCCTGGTCGACGATCTGCTGCTCGACGAGGGGCGTGCGCACATAACCGGGGTTGATGCAATTGGACGTCACGCCGTGCGGCCCGCCCTCGAGCGCCGTGACCTTCGAGAGTCCCTCCAGCCCGTGCTTCGCGGCGACGTAGGCGGACTTGAACGGCGAGGCGCGAAGGCCGTGCACGCTCGAGACGTTGATGATCCGGCCGAAGCCGCGCTCGTACATGCCGGGCAGAGCTGCGCGGATGAGCAGGAACGGCGACTCGACCATGAGGCGGAGGATAAGCGAGAACCGTTCGGGCTCGAACTGCTCGATCGGCCGCACGTGCTGGATCCCGGCGTTGTTCACGAGGATGTCGACCTCGAGCGAGAGGTCGGCGAGCGCCGCGGTGTCGGCGAGATCGACCTGCCAGGCCTCTCCGCCGAGCTCGTCGGCGACCGCCCGGGCCGCCTCGCCGTTCAGGTCGGCGATGACGACGTCGGCGCCGGCCGCCGCGAACGCCCTGGCACACGCGGCGCCGATGCCGCTCGCGCCCCCGGTGACGACCGCCCGTCGCCCGCTGAGATCGGTCACGGCCCCTCCTTCTCCCCTGCGCCGCCGCGCCGGTCTCCCGCCAGGTCGGGACGCCCGAGGGCTCCCCCGATGAATCGCATCATCTCGTCGAGCACGTGCGGAGGCACCTCGCGGGTGCCGCTCGCCGTGGGGTCCGCGTCGGCGCCGGGCGCGGCGTCGCCGTCGCCCCAGAGCACCCAGCGCATGCCGATCATCTCGCCGATGCCCATGAGCGCCCACGCCGCGACGGTCGGGTCGATATCGCCGATCTCGCCGTCCTCCGCGGCCTCGCGAAGGCCGTCGATGTAGCCCTCCACGATGCGCGTGTAGTGCAGGCGCAGCGCATCCGGCGACACGAGTTCGGCCTCGCGCACGACGCGGTAGAGGGCGGGGTGCTCCGCGGTGAATCGGAAGAACGCCGCGAAGCCGGCACGCTCCGCCTCGATCCGCGTGGTCGCGCCGCGTGAGCCCTCGCTCATCGCCTGGCGGACACGATGGTTCAGGTCCTCGACGAGTTCGTTGAACACGTGCAGCTTCGTGTCGAAGTAGAGGTAGAAGGTTCCCTGTCCGACGCCGGCGCGCTCGGTGATGCGCGAGACGGATGCGTCGTGGTAGCCGTGGTCGGCGAACACGCGCTCGGCGGCCGCGAGGAGGCGGCGGCGGGTCTCCTCGCCGCGGGGCGTCCGTGGACTGGCGCTCATCGGCTCGGCTCCTCGACCAGCGAGGCCGCGAGCACGCGACGAAGCACCTTGCCCGCGGTCGAGCGCGGCAACTCGTCGACGAGGTGGATCTCGCGAGGCACCTTGAAGCGCGCGAGCGACGCGCGCGCGAACTCGAAGAGCTCCGCGGCATCCGTCACCCGGCCGCGATGGACGACGACCCACGCGGCGCCGGCCTCGCCCCAGCGCTCGTCGGGCACGCCGACGACCGCGACGTCGGCGACGGCCGGATGCGCGATGAGCACGGACTCCACCTCGGCGGGTGCGACGCCCTCGCCGCCCGAGATGTAGATGTCCTTGATGCGATCGACGATCGTGAAGTAGCCGTCGGCGTCGCGTCGCACGAGGTCGCCCGTGCGGAGCCAGCCGTCGGTGAGCGCGGCATCCGTCGCCGCCTGGTCGCGGAAGTACCCGGCGAAGACGGAGGGCCCGTGCACGAGCAGCTCCCCCTCCGCCTCGCCCTCGAGTCGTTCCCCGGTCACGGGGTCGGCGACCGCGACGTCGACATGCGGGTAGGGCTTGCCGGCCGAACCGGCACGGCTCCTGGCGTCTTCATCGGGCAGGCACAGCACGTTCGGCGAGGCCTCGGTGAGTCCGTATCCCTGCGTGAGGGCCACGCCGCGCGCATGCCACGCGCGCAGTAGCGCCGGCGGCATCGGCGCTCCGCCGACGATCGCGTGCGCGAGGCTCGAGAGGTCCGTGGCGTCGAAGTCGGGGTGCTGCGCGAGGAACAGGTAGTTCGCCGGCACGCCCATGATCGTCGTGATACGCCGCTCCTGGATGAGGTGCAGTACGCGGCCCGGATCGAAGGTGCGCTCGAGCACGACGGTTGCGCCGGTCCACCACGCGAGGAGCGGCGTGATGTTCCAGCCGCCGACGTGGTACTGGGGCATGACGGCGAGCACCGTGTCGCCGGCCCCGACCTCTGCGATACGCGAGAACGAGAGGTTCGTCCAGAAGCAGTTCGCGTGCGTGAGCACTGCGCCCTTCGGCACCGCGGTCGTACCGGACGTGAAGATGATGAGCAACGCGTCGTCGTCGTGCACCTCACGACGGGTGGCGACGTCGCCGTTGAGCCCGGTCGCCGGGGCCGGCACGTCGGCCTCTACGCCGTGCGCGCCGAGCGACGCGGTCGGGAGACGACGCACCAGCCGGGTGATCGTGGCACGGGCGAGCGACTCGAACTCGTTCTCGACGAGGAGGAGCACGGGTTCGGCGATCTCGAGCTGGGCCGCGAGCTCACGCGGCGCGAGCCGCCACGACAGCGGAACGAGCACCAGACCCGCCTTGGCGCACGCGAAGAAGAGCACGACGTGGTCGGCGCTGTTGCCGGTGATCGTGGCGATGCGGTCGCCGATCGCGTATCCGGCCGCCCGGAATCCCTCGGCGAGTCGCTCGGCACGTGCATCGAGCTCCCGGTAGGTGACGACGACGCCGCGGTCGTCGATCGCGATCCGCTCGGGTGTGGCCCTCGCGCGATCGCGAGTCCATCGTCCGAGCGTGTGGAGCCCGTCAGGCATCAGCGCCCTCCTCTGCTTCGACCGGGTGCTGCTCGCGTCCGGTGCGGATGCGCTGCGGGAGCCCCGCGATCCCCCCTGGCAGGAACAGCACCACCAGGATGAAGAGCGTTCCCAAGATGAACAGCGGCTCGGACAGCGGAACGCGGAGCACCGCGGGGAGCCCGGCGATGAGATCCGAGCCCGCGAGCGCCGTGAGCCGCTGGTCGAGCAGTGTGTAGACGATACCGCCGACGATGGCACCCCAGCGATACCCCACTCCGCCGAGCACGACGATGACGAGCAGGGTGAGGGTGAAGTCGGCCGTGGCGACACGGGGCGACGCGCCCGACTGGAGGAGCAGGTACCCCATGCCGGCGACCGCGGCGAGCGCGGAGGCGACGATGAAGATGAGGAGCTTCACCGAGTACGGCCGGATGCCGATGACGCGCACCCGCAGCTCGTTCTCACGCGCCGCCTCGGCGACGTGGCCGGCGCGGCTGCGCTCGACCCAGAGCACGACGAGGTAGACGAAGACCAGCACCGCGAGCGCCATCCAGTAGAGGTTGCGCGTGTTCACGACGCCGACGAGGCCCTCAGGCACGTTCGCGATGTCGAGCGAGAGGCCCTCGTCGCCGCCGGTCGCGGATCCCGGGTTCCGGCGGATGAGGACCGAGCCGGCCTGCGCGAACGCCAGGGTCACCATCGCGAACGAGATGCCGGTGACCCGGAGCGCGAGCGCCCCGACGGTCGCGGCGAGCACGATGCCGAACACGAGCGTGACGCCGATCGACGCGGCGAAGATGAGCTCGCTCGACCACTCCACGGGAGCGAAGGCGTCGAGGGTCATGCCGAGCCCGTATGCACCCGCCGCGAAGAACAGCGCGTGGCCGAACGAGAGGAGGCCGGCGAGTCCGAACATCATGCGGTAGCTGAGTGCGAGCGCCGCGATGAGCATCGCGTACGCGAGCAGCTGCAGGGTGCCCGGAGTGTACGTCGGTCCGGGCAGCACGCCGGGGATGTCGATCGCGAGGAGCGGGAGGATCGCGAGCAGCACGACGAGGGCGATGCCGCCGACCGAGAAGAGGAGTGGACGTCTGGCGGATGCCGCCATGCGCATGACGGCCGGGGCATCCGTGATCTGCTGGTTCATGCGACCTTCCCCATGAGTCCGCGCGGCCGGACGAGCAGCACCGCGGCGAGGGCGATGACGACCACGAGGTCACCGGTGCCGCCCAGGTAGAAGTTGGCGAACTGCTGCAGCACGGCGACGAGCACGGAGGCGATCGCCGCACCCGTCAGCGAGCCCAGCCCGCCGATGACGGTGACGATGAACGCGAAGATCAGCAACACCGAGCCGAGGTGCGCCGAGACGTAGCCGTAGTAGACGGAGGCGAGCACGCCGCCGAGACCCGCAGCCGCACCGCCGATCGCGAAGACGATCGTGAACGATCGCCGCACGTCGATGCCGAGCGCCGTGACCATCGCCCGGTTCTCGACACCCGCACGGATGATGAGGCCGTAGCGGGTGCGCTGCAGGAAGAGCACGATTCCGCCGAGCACGAGCAGCGCGCAGGCGATGAGCAGGAACCGGTCGTTCGGGATCTTCGCGCCGAGGAGCTCGGTGGTCTGCGAGAGCCATGCGGGTTTCGCGGTGTAGATCGGATCGGTGCCCCAGATGCCCTCGAAGAGGGCGACGCTCGCGAGCGCGAGTCCGACGGTGACGAGGGCCTGCTCGATGTGCCGTTCGTAGAGGCGGCGGATGAGGAGGTACTCGGTGGCCGCCGCCACGATCGCGCCCACGGCGATGCCGATGAACGCGGAGAGCGCGAGACCCCACCAGGTGCCGTCCGAGACGCGGCGGCCGACCTCCCAGCCGAGGAACGCGGAGATCGTGAGGAACGAGCCGTGTGCGAAGTTCAGCACGCCCATGAGCCCGTAGATGAGCGAGAGACCGCTCGCCACGAGGAAGTACAGGGCTCCGAGGCCGAGGCCGGTGATGAGGAGCAGGACGACGGTGCTCATCGGGTGCTCCCCTCCGTCGCGTCGTGGACGCCGAGGAAGCGCTGGATGCGGTCTTCGTCGTCGAGCAGTTCGGCGGCGTCGCCGGTGAAGACGACCCGGCCGCCCGAGAGCACGACGACGCGTTCGGCGAGCTTCCTGATGACGTGCAGGTTCTGTTCGACGAGCAGGATCGGCACGGTGCGCGCGGCCTCGGCGAGCGCATCGGCGACCTCGTCGACGATGCGGGGCGCGAGGCCCTTCGTGGGCTCATCGACGAGGAGGAGCCGGTTGTCGTTCACGAGCGCCCGCGCGAGGGAGACCATCTGCTGCTGCCCGCCGGAGAGGGTTCCAGCGCGCTGGGCGCGACGGTCGTGGATGTCGGGGAAGAGCCGCTCGATGAACTCGCGGCGTGGCCGGTCGTCGCGCTCGGCGAGCCTGAGGTTCTCGGCGACGGTGAGCGAGCCGAACACCTCGCGGTCCTCGGGCACGTAGCCGACGCCCTGTTGCACGATGCGGTGCGTCGGCATGCGATCGATGCGGATGCCCCCGAAGTGCACGCTGCCCGTGCGGTCGATGAGGCCGAGGATCGACTTGATGGTCGACGTCTTTCCCACGCCGTTGCGGCCGAGCAGTGCGGTGATGCCGACGGCCGGAACCTCGAAGGAGATGTCCTCGACGACCTGCTGCCCGCCGATGCGGCCCGACAGGCCGGCGACACGGAGGATCGGCTCGCTCACACCGCCTCCCCGAGGTAGGCGGACTGCACGGCCGGGTTCGCCATGACGGCCTCGGGCGTGTCGACGGCGAGCAGTTCCCCGTGATGCATGACCGCGACGCGGTCGACGAGGCCGAGCACGACCTCCATGTGGTGCTCGACCATGAGCACCGTACGGCCGCCGCGGTGGAGCCCGCGGATGACCTCGGTGATGGCCGGCACGTCGCCCGAGGCGACACCCGCCATGGGCTCGTCGAGCAGGATGACCTTCGGCTCCATGGCGATGAGCATCGCGATCTCCACCTTCCGCTTCTCGCCGTGGGCGAGGCCGGCGGCATCCGCGTCGGCCCGATGCTCGAGCCCGACCTCGGCGAGTGCCTCGAGGGCGCCGCCGGTTGCGGCATCCGTGCGCCTCGGACTGCGGAAGACGGAGGTCGCGCCGCCGCGGTGGGCTTGTGCGGCGAGCCGTACGTTCTCGAGCACGCTGAGGGCGGGGAACAGGCTCGAGGTCTGGAAGGTGCGTCCGAGCCCGGCCGACGCGCGACGGTGGATCGGGACGTGCGTGACGTCGTGGCCGTCGAGCCGCACGCGACCCTCGGAGGGGCGGGTGACGCCGGAGGCGACGTTGAAGAGCGTCGTCTTCCCGGCGCCGTTCGGCCCGATCACTCCGAGCATCTCCCCTGCGGGCACCTCGAGCGAGATGTCATGCAGGATGCGTGCTCCGCCGATGCGGAGGCTCACGTGCTCGAGCGTGAGCATCGCGTGGTCGGTCATGGCTGCCTTACTGCGTCGGACGGTCGGGGGACGTGTGGCGGCCGCGTTCGGGTTGCGCGGCCGCCCCACGGTTCACTCTCCGGCGACCGGTGGCTCGACGGTCTCGGCGTCGACCGTGTCGACGAGCTCGGGAACCCAGTTCGCGCCGTCCTGCGCGAGT
>Ga0299914_10004556_pt1 | contig 10006 bp, 8 predicted proteins | sample RVTome_10_FD_201361 | JGI IMG/M metagenome (GOLD analysis project Ga0299914, IMG submission 201361) | Soil microbial communities from uranium-contaminated site in the Upper Colorado River Basin, Wyoming, United States - RVT153D57 (version 2) ... | reverse complement strand
CTCTCTTTAATCTTTACTGCAAAAAGCGGCTTCCGGCGAATTGCCGCATCATTGGGGTGGCCCGCAGGCCGTGGGATGATGAGAAGTTTCGGGCCGACATGGCGGCCGATCTCCAGGAATTTGCACCCAAAAAGTTCAACCCCGACCTTTGGGCCGAGTTTGCTCCTTCCCTGTTTTACCAACCGGGCGATCTGACCGCCCTTGAAGACATTGAAAAGCTGAAGGAGCGGCTGCTTGAGATCGAAGGGGAAGGGGACGGCCCCGTTAACCGGATATACTACCTGGCAATTGCCCCCAGATTGTACGAAGATTCGATTAAAAATCTGGGCGAAACAGGATTAGTGGATGAAAGCAAGGGCTGGCGGCGGGTGGTCATCGAAAAGCCGTTTGGTCATGATCTGCCCTCGGCCAGAGCGCTCAATGAATCCGTTCACCGCACCCTGCAAGAATCTCAAATTTATCGTATTGATCATTATCTGGGGAAAGAGACGGTTCAAAATATTCTCGTTTTCCGCTTTGCCAATTCGCTATTTGAGCCGGTCTGGAACCGCAATTATATTGACCACGTTCAAATTACGGCCGCCGAAAAAGTGGACATTGGACACCGAGCCGGTTATTACGATGGGGTGGGGGTGATGCGCGACATGATGCAGAATCACATGCTGCAACTGTTGTCGTTGGTGGCAATGGAACCGCCTTCTTCCTTTGAAGCCGGTCCGCTGCGGAACGAGAAGGTTAAGGTCCTCAGTTCAATTCGCCCCATACGCCCCTCCGAGAGCGCCCGGCATACCGTTCGCGGCCAATACAAGGGCTACCTGGACGCGGAGGGTGTTGCGGCCGATTCGCAAACGGCAACCTATACGGCCGTTCGTCTCCTGGTAGACAACTGGCGCTGGCAGGGCGTTCCCTTTTACCTGCGCTCCGGCAAGGCGCTGGCGGCAAAGGTGACGGAAATAAGCATCTTCTTCAAACGGCCGCCCCACCTGATGTTCCCTTCATCAAATGACACGAAAATGGCAGCCAACGACCTCTCAATCTGTATCCAGCCCGACGAAGGGATTCATTTCAGCTTCCAGGCCAAAGTACCCGATACGGCCGCCGACAGGCGCAATGTGGATATGAGCTTTCATTACGCCGACTCCTTTGGCGAAGTCACTATTCCCGACGCCTATGAACGACTGCTCCTGGATGTTTTAAAAGGCGACGCCGCTTTGTTCAACAGGGATGATTCAATTGAGTTGTCCTGGGCTTTGGTAGACCAAATTCTGGAAGGCTGGGAATCCAAAAGTGCGCCGCCCCTGGTCATTTACGAACCCGGCAGTTGGGGGCCGCCAGAAGCGGATGATCTGGTGGCTCATGATGGTTTTAGCTGGCAGTTAAGCTGCGCCCATTCCTAAACTAATGGGGTGTTCAGAAGGTGGTTGTGAAGGAAAACGGCCGTTGGCTGGATGTCAGCCACCATCTGACCAGTATGATCCCCCACTTTCGATTCGAGTGAATGAACGCCTAATGCAACACAGATTCAATTGATACCATTCATGATTGTTCTGACCTGCTTAAAGACAGACTCATAGTTAAGTGCTTCAAAATCGGTAGGGAATTATTCGCCCAGTATGTCAACAACCTTTAATAGACTGTCGGGGAATGCCTGGGGAGAAAGGGTATCCTCCAAAAAATACGCCTGAACTACCTGGTACCCTTCAAAGGCCGGTTGGTGGTAGGTTTCGATTTTTCGGCCGCCTAAATCAACAAGCCAGACCTCCGATATACCTCCCTTCGCATAAAGCGGAATCTTTATCGTTTGATCGTAGACCAGCGAAGTGTCCGCCACTTCAACCAGCAATAAAATATCCTCCGGTTCAGGGTGTCCGCCAATGTAAAAATCTGCTCGCGGTTGTATAAGGGCGACATCCGGTTCGGGTTCGGAAAATTCATCTAGCCGAATGGGGTCTTGAACGCTGACAATGACCCGTTCCCCAAGCTGCTGGTTGAAAAAGTGGTTCAGTCGTTTGACACAGGCGGCATGACGGACATTGATAGGACTCATCTCAATGATTTCTCCAGCGACTAATTCCAGCCGCTCATCTTCGTGGAAGATGCCGGCCTTGATCATCTGGTCGTATTCGCCAACTGTAAACAGCTTGCGGGTCACTGCAACAGCGTTGTTCAAGTTTAGACCTTCCCTGTTGTGAGAGCCATTTTCACTTCGGCAATCGCCTGCGTTACCTTAATTTCACGAGGGCAGGCGTTGGTGCAGTTGAAAATAGTCCGGCAGCGCCAGACCCCGAACTGCTTGCCCAGAATATTGAGCCGTTCGCTGTAAAGGTCGTCACGGCTGTCGAAAATAAAGCGGTGGGCCTGGACGATGGCGGCGGGGCCGACATAACGGCCGTTGGCCCAAAAGCTGGGGCAGGCGGTGGTACAGGCAGCGCAGAGAATACACTTGGTGGTATCGTCAAATTTGGCGCGGTCTTCGGGGGATTGGAGGCGTTCACGGCCGTTTTCCGGCACGGGCTGGTTGCTGGTGAAGTAAGGTTGGACAGAACGGTAATGGTCAAAAAACGGTTCCATATCCACAATCAAATCTTTCAGCACTTTCAAGCCCAACATCGGTTCGATCTGGATCCTGACACTGTTGCTGCCTTCGGAGGCCAGACGGCCGACCAATGTTTTACAGGCCAGGGCGTTAGCGCCATTGATCCGCATCGCGTCGGAGCCGCAAATGCCGTGTCCGCAAGAACGGCGCAGCGACAGGGTTCCATCCAGCCGCCATTTAACCTGGTGCAGGGCATCGAGAACGGAATCGCTGGGGTTGACATCCTCTAAAGTATAATCACCCCACCAGGGCTTTTTATCTTTTTCAGGGTTAAAACGCCGAATACGCATTTCGACTTGCATGAAATTCTCCTATTAGTATACCCGCTTCTTCGGTTCATAACGGCCGAGTGTCACCGGTTTGTAATCGAGACGATAATTATCTTTCTCCTGGAAACAGAGGGAATGTTTGAGCCAGTTGTCATCGTCCCGCTCCGGGAAATCGTCGCGAGCATGACCGCCCCGACTCTCAGTTCGGGCCAGGGCTGAAAAGGCCGTTACTTCGGCCAGTTCCAGCAGACAGCCCAGTTCCCAGGCTTCCATCAAATCAGTGTTGAACTGTCTACCCCTATCATCTATTTCAAGAGATTTAGTATATTTTTCCCGCAGCTCTCGAAGCACGGTCAGGGCTTCACTAATTGTTTCATGGGTTCGGAACACGCCGACATTAGAAGTCATGGTTTCCTGCATAGCGTTTCGCAGATCATATGGTTTTGCGCCGCCGCTGCTCTGCCGAATCCGGTCAAATTCGGCCACGACCTCGGCCGCTGGATCATCGGGCAGAGGCAGCAGTTCCGCATGCCCACAATATTGGGCCAGATGTTTGCCGGAACGACGGCCGAAAACAACCAGGTCAACCAGTGAATTTGTCCCCAGGCGATTGGCGCCATGAACAGAGACGCAGGCCGCTTCGCCAACGGCATACAGGCCGGGCAGGACGGTCTTCTGAGGGTCTATAACGACCCGGCCGTCTACATCGGTCGGAATGCCGCCCATCGCGTAATGAGCAGTGGGCTGCACCGGCATCGGCTCTTTTAAGGGGTCTACGCCCAGGTAAGTTCGGGCCAGTTCCACAATCTCAGAGAGCTTTTCTTCGATAAGTTCGGCCGAAATCCGGCGGCTCTCCCCATCCTTCTCAAGGTAACTGTTGACCACCTCTGGTCGAACATCCAGATGAACATAATTTTTGCCGTTGATGCCCTTGCCGGCTTTCACTTCCAGGAAGATTGCCCGGCTGACCACATCCCGGCTGGCGAGGTCTTTGATGGTCGGGGCATACCGTTCCATAAAACGCTCTCCTTCGCCGTTGATGAGGACGCCGCCTTCCCCACGCACCCCCTCGGTAATTAAGACCCCCAGGCGGACAATGCCGGTGGGGTGGAATTGGAAAAACTCCATATCTTCGAGTGGAACGCCGCGCCGGAGGCAAATAGCAGTGCCGTCGCCGGTCAGGGAATGGGCATTGGAAGTCACCTCCCAACAGCGGCCCCAGCCGCCGGTTGCAAAAAGAACGGCTTTGCTGTGGAAAATGTGAAATTCGCCGGTTGACAGTTGAATGGCAACCACGCCCCGTATCGTATCACCAACCCGGATGAGATCTACCACGTGGTATTCGTCAAAGAAATTGACCTTGTTGCGGACGCACTGCTGGTACAGGGTTTGCAAGATCATATGGCCGGTGCGATCGGCCGCGTGGCAGGCCCGTTGAACCGGCTTTTGGGTTTCGTTGTTGGTGTGGCCTCCAAAACGACGTTGGGCGATTTTGCCCTCCGGCGTCCGGTCAAAGGGCAGGCCCATATGCTCTAATTCGACCACCGTATCCACCGCTTCCCGGCACAGGACATCAACGGCATCCTGATCGGCCAGGTAATCAGAGCCTTTAACCGTATCGTAGGCGTGCCATTCCCACCGATCCTCTTCCATATTGCCCAATGCAGCCCCAATGCCCCCCTGGGCCGCGCCGGTATGGGAGCGGGTGGGATAGAGCTTGGAAATGACGGCCACATTGGCATTTTCGCTGGCATAAAGGGCAGCCATTAATCCCGCTCCCCCGGCCCCAACGATGACTGCATCAAAAGTATGTACATTATTAACCATATTAATTTACACCAATCAAGTAAAGGTGACAGTCACTTGGCAAGTGACTGTCACCTTTACTTACTTTTTAATTGAATTTACTGGGGTCAAATGTGCTGATTGCAAACCCGGCCCAGACAATAGTAATAATACAAAACACAAACAGGACACGCTTTATCCACGTCATGGCGGTGTCATTATGAATATAATCTTCAAGGACGCCGCGCAGGCCGTTAAAGCCGTGAGTGATAGCAAAAACGAGCAGCAGCATGTCATAGGTTTTCCAGCCCCAGGAGTTCCACTGACCCGCCACGAATTGGATCGTTAGGTTGCTGCTGCTGTTTAGCACATGCTGGATGAGCATATGACCGACGGCCAGGATTAACAGCCCGGAGCCGGTTAGCCGCATGAAAAGAAAGGCGTATCGTTCAAGCTGATTTTGATTGGAAACATCGGCCGTTCGTCTTGTTACGCCGGTTATGGTTGCCATAATAAATACTCCTCGTAAATCGAATTGGTAATTCGATTAAAACCCTACTATTTACTGATATTAGTGGGGAAGTTCGTGAATCTCGCTAAAGGGTTGGAAGGCGCTCAAGGGTGGAATGCGCCAGCAGGTAGCTCCTTCGGCCGCCAGTTCTGAACAATGGCCGACAAGGGTCGAAAACATCAGAATCGCAATGGGAATGAAAACAACGGCGAAAAGGCCCCAGCTAATCATGGCGCTGGTGCGCTGGTGCTGCCACAGTTCCGGCTTGAAATCCAAAATCGTTATTCGGATGCCGTTGATAGCATGATAGAGAACGGCCGCCATCAGCGCAATTTCGCCAACGGCAACCAGGGGATATTTGAAAAACTCAAGAGACCATTGGTAAAGGCCGGGCAGAAAATGGGCATTGGCCGTGTCCCAAACATGGATCACTAAAAAGCTCAAAATAGCCAGGCCCGAAATACGGTGGGCAAGCCAACTCCAATGTCCCCACAGTCCCCGGTAACGGATGGACTCAAGGGCAGTTAGCTTAAGAGTTGAAAACATGAGTTTACCTCCATGTAGTAGCTTAAAGAACAAGTCCCCAACTATAGCACAACGCCGGTATTATATCAGGTAAATTCCAGGTGAACACAGCTTGCCTTGCACTCAATCCGCTGTTACACTTTTCCTGTAATGATACGTCCTTTTAACTTGAGTGATCTGGCGCTTGTTCACCGGCTGAGTGAACAGGGAATACTTCTCCATGCCGAAGCGGCCCTGACCAGCAGTCCCCACCCTTTACGCAGCGCCCTCATCAATATGGTTGTGGGGGGGCAGTTCGTAACGTATGTTTGGAAATCGAAAGACAGGGAATCGGCCGCTTTCGTTCAGATACAGTGTGATCCCGACTGTCCCAGCGCTCAGATCGTCTTTATGGGGACGGACTATATTGAAAAGGAAAAGAACCGGAGAGAGATAGATGAAGATATTTGGCTGTCGTTATTAGATGCTCTGGTGGCGGAAGTCGGCCGTCGCGGAACCCATAATCTGGTGGCGGAGGTAAGCGAAATCGGGCCGGAACTACCGATACTGCGCCGCTCCGGCTTTGCCGTTTATACTCGCCAGGACATCTGGGTATGTAATCAATATAATAATACAAACGACCATGCTGAAATTCTAACGCCCCGCCAGCCGGTGGATGATTGGGATATTCAACTGCTCTATTCCAATAATGTCCCCCGCCTGATCCAATTGGTGGAACCGAACCTTCCCTTAGAATATGGTCAAAGCTGGATACTGCGGGAGGACGGCGAACTGGCGGCCCTGATTCATTTCAACGAAGGGCCGGTGGCAAGTTGGCTGCGGGTATTAATTCATCCCAACGCCAATACCCAGGCCGAAGAGATTATCTCGGCCTCTCTGGCGATCAAGCCGCCAACTGAGAAGCACCCGATATATTGCTGTGTTCGGCGCTATCAAAGCTGGTTGCAAACAGGGTTGGAACAGGCCGGTTTTCGTCATTGGGGCAGCCAGGCGGTTATGGTGAAGCATATTGCCCAGCCGGTTGTGACCAATGCCGCTCCTGCCGGGGTATTGGAAGCCCAGGCAATTCCCGGCTCGTCAACCCTGGTACAGGGTTTTAGCCACCCTACCGGCAATGGTCGTCAAAAAATCTAATTTAGAGCGTTCAGACTTTTGTTGTTTTGCTCCTCTCCAAAGGTACACGATTGAAATGAAAAACAACAAAAGTCTCTAATAGATAGAACGAATCAGTTACAAAAAGTCAAAGGAATATATGACGGAATACCTACAAGACACCGAAGATTTGCGTATGCTGTTGAGTATTCTGCCGATTAGCGTGCGCGAACAAATTGAAACAATGGGAGACAAAGACGCCCTGCTGGAAGTAGTGCTTGATTTAGGTCGCCAGCCGACGGCCCGCTATGTTAAGGGTGAACAGACGCTGCGCGATGCCGAAGTCACGCGGGCCGAGATTGACGTTGTGGTCAACGGGGTTGGCGATTTTGATGATGACAACCGGGCCGGCATTGCCCGCACCTTGCACCGTATCTCGGCCATTCGCAACCGGCGCGGGGAAATTGTGGGCCTGACCTGCCGGGTCGGCCGTGCCGTTTATGGAACCATTGACATCATTGCCGACCTGATTGAGGAGGGGCAGAGTATCTTGCTGCTCGGCCGTCCGGGGGTTGGCAAGACAACCATGCTGCGGGAAATGGCCCGTATCCTGGCCGAACAAAAGCGCGTTATCATCGTAGACACCTCCAATGAGATTGGGGGCGACGGCGACATTCCTCATCCGGCCGTCGGTAAGGCCCGCCGGATGCAGGTTCCCCGCCCGGCCCACCAGCATGAGGTGATGATCGAGGCCGTTGAGAACCACAACCCGGAAGTGATTATCATTGATGAGATCGGCCGGGAACGGGAGGCGGCGGCGGCCCGAACCATTAACGAGCGCGGCGTCCAACTGATTGGAACCGCTCACGGCAATACCATTGAAAATCTGCTGCTCAACCCAACCCTGTCCGACCTGGTGGGCGGCATTGAAAGTGTGACCCTCTCCGATGAGGAGGCCCGTCGTCGTGGAACCCAGAAGACGGTTTTGGAGCGGCGCGCCCCCCCGACGTTTGACATTCTGATTGAGATTCAAGATCGGCAGCGGTTGGCCGTTCATACCGATGTTGCCAAGGCCGTTGATGATATGCTGCGCGGCCGTCCTTTGGATATCGAACTGCGCTACCGGGATGAGAATGGCGAAATCCAGATTAAACAGGATGAAGAGCTAAAGGTGGCGGCTCCGGCTTTGACCGGCCGCCGCAATGAGACGGTTCAGAGCGGCCGTAATTCGCGCCGTTCTCGCTCTGAGCAGGGCGACGGCCGTAACGGGTATGACGGCGGCCGCTTTAACGGCCGTCAGAGCAAAGCCGTTGTGGAGCGTAAAGGGGGCGATGGTGAAAGCGGCCGTCCCGCCCGACCGCTGAACATCTTTGCCTACGGTGTAGCCCGCAACCGCCTGTTGCAGGCCGCCCGCCATCTCAATGTTTCCATTAATCTGGTAGACGGGTTAGCCGATGCTGACGTATTAGTCACATTGAAAAGCTACTTCCGCCGCCAGCGCAAACTAATCATTGAGGCCCAGAACCGGCGCACCCCCGTCTTTGTCTTGCGGGCCAATACCGTTTCCCAGATGGAAAACTTTCTGGCCGAAGCGATGAACCTGGAGGTCGCTCCGGCGGATCCGTTTGAGGAAGCCATTGCCGAAACTGAAAAGGCCATTCAAATGGTGCAGTCGGGCCAACAAAGTGTTGATCTGACCCCGGTTGGCAGCGCAATCAGGCGTTACCAGCACCAGATGGCCCGCCAGGCCAATCTGGTTTCTCACAGTTATGGCAAAGGCCCTAACCGGCACGTGCGGATTTTTAATACCCCCAGAAACTCCCAGTAAATATCAATTCAGGTGTCAGGCACTTTATTCAATCAAGTCCCTGACACCTATAACAAATAAAGGAATTATTCCCTAATGTTTATTACTTTTGAAGGGCCGGATGGTGGCGGCAAGTCTACTCAGATCGCCTTGCTCTCTTTTTACTTGCGCCAGGAAGGATTCAAGGTTATTACCACCCGTGAGCCGGGGGGAACGACAATTGGCGAACAGGTACGTAACTGCCTGCATGATGTCACCAACAAGAGTATGACGGCAACGGCCGAAGCCCTCCTTTATTCCGCATCCCGCGCCCAACTGGTAGAGGAAATTATCCGCCCCGCCCTTGCCAGCCGCCATATTGTTCTGAGTGACCGTTATGCCGACAGCACCCTGGCCTACCAGGGTTACGGCCGCGGGCTGGATTTGAATGACCTGACCCGCCTCAACCGTTTGGCAACAGGCGGTTTGAAACCTGACCTGACTTTTTTGTTTGAGATTGACATTGAGGCCGGGCTGTCTCGCCGGGAGACCGGGGGGGTGGAGATAAACCGTATGGATTTACAGACGGCCGAATTTTATCGTCGGGTAAAGGATGGCTATCGAGAGCTGGTCAGCGCCAATCCGGGGCGTTGGGTAATTGTAGATGCCGACCAACCCGTAAATGCCGTTCAAAACGATCTCCGCCGCCATGTGAAGGAACGGCTTAAAAATTTGGCGCTGCCGTAGTTTAGTGCTCGTTCAGTAATTGAGTAATTGGGTAATTACGAGCCGGTGCCCGGCCAATTACCCAATTACCCAATTACTATCTATTGTCCAGCGCCAGACGCCGCAGGCCATGGAGATGCCGCCGCCGCTGGCACAGAACAGCACCGTTTGCCCCGGTTCCAATCTTCGGCCGTTTTGGAGGGCGTCATCCAAAGCCATTGGAATACAGGCCGACCCGGTATAGCCCCATTTGTCCATAACCCAATAGGTTTTTTCCAAGGGCTGCCCCAATATCTCCATACATTGTTTAATAGTATTCAAATTGAGCTGGGTGAAGAGGAAAAGGTCAATGTCCTCCAGGGTTAAACCGGCTTTGGCGACGGTTTGCTCCACCAGAGGGGGCCAGTTATCGGAGTTGAAGGTGGCCGGAAATTTCTTGACAAATTGAACGCGGGGCGTGCCGCCGTTTTCTTCTATGGGGGTCTTGGGGCAGACGGTTCCGCCGGTATAGATGCCGAGGGCGTCGTAATATTGGCCGGCGGCGATCAGCTTTCCGGCCAGATAACCGGGAGAGTTTCCGGCCCCGACAATTACGGCTCCGGCTCCGTCGGCAAAAAGGGTGCAGGTTTTGTGGTCGGTGTAATCCACGAAGCGGGTCATGCCGTATGCGCCGACGACGAGGATGTAGTCTATGTTGGCGTCGGTCATTACGTAGC
>Ga0299914_10004555_pt1 | contig 10007 bp, 10 predicted proteins | sample RVTome_10_FD_201361 | JGI IMG/M metagenome (GOLD analysis project Ga0299914, IMG submission 201361) | Soil microbial communities from uranium-contaminated site in the Upper Colorado River Basin, Wyoming, United States - RVT153D57 (version 2) ... | reverse complement strand
GGTGAAACCAAGAAGGGCCGCAGCGATCAGCGCCACCGTACGCAGCGTTGGCTGCGGGCCGAAAGCCATCGTCGCCGACCGAATGATCGGTGTGCCCAGAAACTGACACGTCAGCAACTTCGTCATCGGGAACGCTTCCAGAACGATTGGTCATGCTCCCGACGGAACCTACGCTCGAAGAGTTCCGCATCGGCAGTAGGTGGATAGAGCACAACCAGTTCGGCATCAACCGTGCCCTTAGTTCTCAGACCGCCCACATTGACGGGCAGCCTCTGCGCATCGCCAATCGTCTGCGTCGTTGAGGGACGGGCAGTTCGAACGGATTCTAGCGCAAGCGCGCGCGAACGCCGATGGCTAATGAGTAGTCGCTAGCGTTGATCGGATAGTCGCCCAGTGTAAAGGAATGCGCGGAACCCAGTTAGATCACGGATGCGGCGCGGTGCGGGAGAATCCCCACCACGAAGGCCTCAGCGCGAGCCGTCGAGGGAGAGGACAACTCCGTCGCCGGCGCCGCGCTCGCTGAGCTGAACGCGACGAATCGCTGAAGCGGTTTGAGGCGGATGCGACACGCGTGGACAATGGTCCAACGCCCTCGGCGACGAGGGCACTAGCCCAGTTTGACGCGTCTACTATATTGTAGTAGATCTTGCGCATTGTAGTGAAGGTCATGGTCAATCCAAAGCTCACGAAGCTCGAGTTGCAGATCCTGGAGATCCTCTGGGGACGGGGAAACGCGTCGATTCGTGAGATCCAGGAAGCGTTCCCAGACCCTCGCCCGGCCTATACGACCGTGCAGACGACCGTCTACCGGTTGGAAGGAAAAAGAGCCGTCCGGCGAACGCGAAAGATCAGCAACGCGCACATCTTCGAGCCAATCATCGCACGGGACGTCGCGCGACGCCGGCTGCTGGACGAAATTCTGAGCTTCTTCGGCGGGCGGGCGCTGCCGATGATGGCGCAGCTCGCGGAAGCCGGAAAGCTGACCCTCGACGACATTCGAGAGCTGGAGAGGACCATCAAGAAGCGGAGCCGCAAATGAGCCGCGACGAGGGACACAATCGCCAGATCGTCGCCTTGTTCATCTCGCTCTCGATCCACGTCGCGGCGGCCGCGATCGGCATGTGGGCGGGAGTCCAGACGCTTCACCTTGGCGGGCAAGAGCAGCGTTCGGTCAACACCGATGCCGAGCCTTCGCAGGAACCACCGAACGCGGTGCCTGCGCGGTTACCGGAACGAGATGGCACCGACCAGATCGCGACCGTTCCAGCCCGACGCTCCGCACAGGACGCGCGCGAATCGGCCAGGGCCCGCGGATGGCTCGACCATCTATGGCAATCAACGATCTTCGCAGCGGCTGCAGGCCTGCTGACCCTTCCGCCGAAACGGCGCGCACGTCCGGTATTGGCTCTGGTTCGGCGCCTCGGCCAAGTTCCTGATTCCGTTCGCCGTCTTGCCAGCGATCCCTCATCCGTCCTGGGCGCCCTCGCCGCCCGGCGTCGCGATCGCTAGTGTATGGGCCTGCGGGTTTGCCACGCTGGCGTTCATACGACTTCGGATGTGGCTACGCATCCGGGCCGTCGTGCGTGCCAGCACTCCGTTCGCGCTGCCCTTCGTGACTCTGCCGCGGCGCGCCGAGATTCGGTCGGCCCCGGGCGTGATGGAACCCGGCGTCGTCGGTTGGCTTGACCCGGTTCTCCTCATGCCAGCAGACATCGATCGTCATCTCACGCAAACGCAGCTCGCGACCGTCGTGACGCACGAGCTGTGTCATATCCGGCGTCACGACAACCTCACGGCCGCAATCCACATGGTAGTCGAGGCGATCTTCTGGTTTCACCCGCTGGTCTGGTGGATCGGAGCACAGCTGGTCACCGAGCGCGAGCGCGCGTGCGACGAACATGTGCTGCGCACCCTCGGGCGTCCACAGCTCTATGCGCGGGCGATTCTCAATGTCTATAAACGCTATCTCGTGTCGCCGATCGTCTGCGTATCGGGGGTCGGAGGTTCCGGTATACGAAAGCGAATCGTCGCAATTCTCAGGAACGACGTCGTAGAGCCAGTCGGGCCGCTGAAGAAGGCGCTGCTCAGCACCGCGTTTGTCGCTCTCGTCATCATTCCCGCCGGCGCGAGTGCGCTGAGTCGGTCTGGCCCGAACGCACAGGCTGGACCACAGCCGGCGGACATCACGGTCGATGTCGCTGCCCGGGGCGCTCTGATCGACGGTGCGCTCAAGGCTCTGACCGAGTCGTACGTGTTCCCGGACGTGGCGAAGAAGATAGACGACGCGATTCGGGCGCGTCAGCAGGGCAAGGAGTACGACGGGATTGCGAGCGGACGCCAGTTCGCGCAATTGCTGACCGAGCACCTGCGCGAGGTCAGCGGAGACCTGCACCTCAGCGTGAATCTCATCCCGCAAGGTCCGCTGCCTCCCCCGCCGACTGGGGCCGGGGGCATCGTGCAGACGCTGGAGGAGCGGCAGCGAACGCTCGCCGGACAGCGGAACTTCGGCTTCGCCCGCGTCGAGCGACTGGCCGGCAATATTGGTTACCCTGATCTGCGCGGGTTCATGGCGCCTGCCGTGGCGGGCGAAACGGCCACGGCCGCGATGACCTTTCTGTCCAGCACGGACGCGGTTATTTTCGACCTGCGAGAGAACAGCGGCGGCGATCCGAACATGGTCGCGTTTCTGACCAGCTACTTGCTTGGGCCACGGGCCGTGCACCTCAGCGACTTCTATTCGCGGCCAAGGAACGAAACCCGTCAGCCATGGACGTTGCCGTACGTTCCCGGTAGACGCCTCACCGAGGCGGACGTCTACATCCTCACCAGCTCGCGGACCTTCTCCGGCGCCGAGGAGTTCACCTACAACCTGAAACACCTGAAGCGTGCGACCATCGTCGGCGAGGCGACGCGCGGAGCGGCACACACGGTCGTGGGACGACGCATCAACGCTCACTTTGCGATTGCGGTACCGACCGGCCGTCCGATCAACCCCGTCACCAAGACCAACTGGGAAGGCGTGGGCGTCAAGCCCGATGTGGCAGTCTCACCGGAACGCGCGCTCACCGCTGCCCACCTGATGGCGCTCGCAAAGCAGGAACGAAGGCTAACGGCTGACACGCCGGATCTCCGCCAGGAGGCGATGACCGCCATCGCGACCTTACGCAAGGAACTGGGCGCCGTCGCGGCGTCGATCCCGTCTGCCGACGACGTGCAGCCGGTGCCAGCGTCGCGGGCCGATGAGGATTTCGAATCGGGTACGCTCGCCAACTGGCGCCTCGACGAGCGCGGCTCCGGTGGATGGTTCATCTACAGTGAGGGCAAGACATCGCCGGACCCCGCCCGAAGCGACTCAGCCTCTCCCTTCGATGTGCCGGACCCGCCGCAAGGCAAGTTCGCCGCGGTGACCGACCAGAACGCCCCGGGTCGGCACATCCTCTATCGCGACGTGATGCTCGATGGCCGCTACCGATTGCATCTCACGCCCTTTTACGTGAACCTGGGGAGGTTCAGCGGGGCGACGATCTCGAGTCGGAACACGATCAACGACGAACAGCACTACCGGATCGACATCGTTGCGTCCTCTGCGCCCGTGGACTCGGTAGCGTCGGAGCACGTGCTGGTCGGCATCTTCGAGACGAGGCCGGGCGACCGGGCTCGCCGTGTGCCGACCGAGGTGACCGTCGACCTGTCCCGTTGGGAGGGGCGGACGGTTCGGCTACGCCTGGCCGTTGGTGAGAATCAGGCGCCGTTGCGCGCTGGAGTCGATAACATCAGGTTCGAACGAATTGAGCGTGAGTAGAGGCGGACTGGGAGCTGCACGAGGTCATGCAGCGACCTCAAACGCTGCTAACCCGTTCGCCTGTACCGCCCCGCCGGACTCGAGATCGCCAACGCCCTCCTTTCGAGCTCCTCCCGAGCGTAAGGGTGATTCGGCGACCTCAGTCCAACTGTGGCTGTCCCTCCGTCGTGATTGAAATCAGCTCCTCAGCGTCGGCCACGGCGCCACGGAGCGCCAGCCCTTCAAGAACGGCGCGAATCGTTCGAAGTCGCGATCGTCCGTCACGAGTGTGATTCCTCGTTCGCAACAGGACGCAGCGAGTAGCGCGTCATTGAGGAGCGACGGGTTCTCGTGGACGGTTGGCCAGCCCTCGCGCGCTGCGATGGCCGCGATCAGCCGCCCACTCCGAACAAACGCCGTTGACATCGGCGCGAACACGCGACCGCGGCGGACGAACGGCTGGAAGACCGATCGCTCAAGCTCGCGGACCTGAGCCAGCGTCCGGGCTCCTGCGGCGAGTTCCTGCATGACGACGGCGCTCAGGAAGGTGAACGGGAGCGCACTTTCGAGGAAGCGGAGGAGCGCCGTTTCAGCAGCGGGATCGCGGAACGCGTCGATATAGAGGTTGGTGTCGAGCGCGTACTTCACGGGCGGCGCCGGGACTCGAGCACATCCTCGATGCCGCCGACGCGCCGCATCGCCGTGATGCCCTCGGCCACCTCACGACGGAACGCCACGAAATCCAGAGCGAGGTCGATAGCCTCAGTTTCCGTATCCACGCCGAGCGCGCGCCGCGCGGCGTCGAGCTTGCGCTGATCCATCACTACGTTCTTGCGGACCCATCCAGCACGACTCCTGCGCGTGGGGGTCGCGCCCCGCGTGCCACGCCTCTGCTGCTGCGCCATAGCCTTCGCCATTCGGATCTCCGTCTGTATGAAGCGTAGCATACATCTGTATGGAGCGAATGGGGCTCGCCGGGCCGTGGGAGCGTCCGAGCCTAGTCTCGCAGAACGGCACGAGTGTGTCTTCGAGCAGCTCGCGGCGCTTCCGCACGGTTTCTGGTGCGAGGTGTCTCGCCGCTGAGTCGGCCAGGTACTTCTCAACTGCCTTCTTGGTGTTAATCGTTTGGAACCATTCCCAGATCGCGCAGCACGCCAATCTGATCCCATTCGGTCCAACTCTCGACGATCTTCCCACCAGCCAGGCGGCTGCGCGTGATCCCTTTCAGCGATTTCTGACACGACTCGACGGCAGGACTGCCACTCGTTCCGGCTACCGGCCGGCTCCTCGCCGCCCAACGGAGAACGACTGTGTCCTCCGCGCTCCTCAACTCCTCCACAACAACACAGAGGCCGGGAACCGCCAGACGGTGCAGCGCGGCGCTTATCTTGACGGCCTCGGGACCGAGTATGAGGTCCGCCATCAACCCATAGTGATTCAGATATCCCGGGCCGAACAGTTCGTCAGCCACATCGAGATCGCCGCGATTCCAGATCGCATCGACTGCCCGGCGTACCAACGCTTCATTTACTGAAGAAGGCATCGCACCTCGGTTCGCCTCGAATGGGCGGAACCTCGACGAATTCTTAGGAACAGCAGCGACGTTCACGACCAGAGTGCCAGCGTCGAGCTGCCCTGTCATGAAGTTCTGTCATTCGCGTTGCGCAACGGCCCCGGTGACCCGGACGAGCTCGCAATCACGATCAGCGATCGAGTAGCATTCCGACCCTGGAGAGCGCACGGGACTCACGTTGCCACATGGGAGTCGAGCATCATGACATTCGGTCGAAGAATGACATTCGGATGGTGTTGAAGAGGCCTGTACCGGTGGCCGATCGACGCACAAGTCAGCGGGCACCTGGGTCAGAGTCTGGGGAAGAGTAGCGGCGAACGTTTCGGCCCCAGCGGTTCTTGGACCGCACGAATATCGTGAGCAACTTCTGGTAGTTTCGCAAATGGGGGCAACGTGCCGCCTCGCCCTCAGGCAATCCCGGATGCGGCCGCCACAGTCATCCGGAGACGATCGCTTCGTTGGCGCTGGCGGAATGCCTGAGGTGTTTCTTTGTTCCATCGCCTGAATGCTCTGGTGAACGCGGCCGGCTCCGAATAGCCAAGCAGGTACGCGAGCTCGCCGATCGACAGCGGCGAGTCGGTCAGGTATCGCTCGGCCGAGTCCTTACGTGAAAGGTCGAGCAGCTCCTGGTACGAGACACCTGCTGCCGCAAGGCGGCGTTGGAGTGACCGCGCTGACATCGCAAGCGTTCGCGCAATCGCCTGGAGGCGCGTGTCACCGCCTCCGACGCGCGACGCCAGCAATCGGCGCACATCAAGCACCACACTCTCCATCGGCGGAAGGCGCGAGATAGCCGCGTCAGCCTGTCGCTGGAGCAGACTGCCTAGCGCGGGGTCGCGCCGCCGGAGCGGCAGCTCACAGGTTTCGCGCAACAGCGCCCACCCATTCCAGGACGCTCCTGTGCGCGCCGGACAACCGAGCACCCGTTCTATCTCTGCGACATCATCCGGCTCGTGGCAGAAGCTTGCGTAAGAGGCACGAAACCGACCTTCAGTTTCCTGACGAAAGTGCAGCACATTGAGCGTTATGGTGAACTCGGCCGAGAGTGGGGAGGCGCAACCCTCGAGTAACACTCGAATCGGGTCCTCGTCTTCGCGAAGGCAGGGAACGGATCCAGCCTCGGCAAGCCGTAGATAGCGCGCGAGACGCGTGAGCCCCTCGCCAACGTTTTCGGATGTCGCGATCAGATAATCAACCAGCGGGAATGCTCCGAGCGGCGTCACCGTTGCCAGCCGCATGCCCGCATTCTTCATCGGACGCTGTGCAAGCGCTCGGCACAATAGTGGTCCCCAGACCGCACGCGGTATGCGTGCGTCCGGGTCATCCAGATCCGCTCGACGGATGCCCGCATTGGTCAGCAGGGGTTCGATACGGTAGTCCAGCCGTTCGAGCGCATGGACGAAGACACGCACATTCCCCGCTGGGTGGGACGGCCGCACGGAGCCGGCTTGGTCCGGAATCTTGGCGCGCTTTATCAAGCGATCGGCGCGTACGGTCATGGTCGGCGAAGGTCCTTCGCTATGACGATTGTCCCATGTAGGTCCGGTGTTCTCAACCGCACCTGGTCCCAGTTTCACGGCCCGGTCCCTGATGGGCTGCCGGGTCGGCCCATGTGGCCGTTCCCGAGATCGCCTGGCGATGATGTCCGAAAACCGCTAGACACTCGACGCGACCGGGAGCAACGATCGGTGATTCACCTCGATGCTGACGCGTGCTATCGCGCGTTCCGTACTCGCGACCCGCGCTTCGACGGTCGGCTGTTCGGCGGGGTCAGGACACCCCGGATCTATTGCCCGGCCGATCTGCCCGGCACCGATGTCGAATCGGGAGCACATGACGTTCTACGCGACCGCAGTAGCGGCGCAGGAGGTTGGCTTCCGGCCGTGCCTGCGCTGTCGACCGGAAACGGCGCCAGAGTTTGCCGTCTGGCGCGGGATGTCGAACACCGTGTCGAGGGCGTTGGCGCTGATCGACCGGGGCCCACTCGATGAGTGCGGTATCGATCGGCTCGCCGAACGCCTGGGCGTTGGAGAGCGACCGCTCCGCCGGCTGTTTCGACAGCATCTCGGTGCGTCCCCAGTCTCGATCGCGCAAACACGACGTGTCCTGTTGGCGAAGCAGCTGATTCATGAGACACGCCTGCCGATGGCCGAGGTGGCGTTGGCGTCAGAATTCGGCAGCATTCGACGCGCCGGCGGCCATGGCGCGCCTACGCGGCGCAACACCTTTGGTCATGCGGCACGAGCGCGCGTCGCATGAAATCAGCACACGACCCTCCGGGAGCGTGACCATGGCCACAGAGTCCCGTTATGACGTCGTCATTGTCGGCGCGCGATGCGCCGGTGCGACGCTCGCGACGTTCCTCGCCCGAGCCGGCGCTTCCGTCTTACTCCTGGACAAGGACCGGCTTCCGAGCGATCAGATCCTGTCGACTCACACTATTCATCCGCCAGGTCTGGACGTTCTCGACGACGTGGGTGTCGGCGACGCAGTCCGCGCCGTGGCGCCGCCGACGCATATCGTGCGCCTGCAAAAGAACGACGCCTTCGTCGACATCGAGTTTCCCGACGAGAGAGCCGAGTATTGTCCTCGCCGGGCGCGGCTCGACGGTCTCCTGCAGGACGCAGCAGCGTCAGCGGGAGTCGAGTCCCTTGACCGAACGCGGGTGACATCGCTCCTACGCGACGGGGATCGCGTTGTCGGCGTGCGGGCCGCCGGGCCGACAGGTCAGGAGCGCGTGTTTCGGGCGAGCCTCGTTGTGGGAGCCGACGGTCGGCATTCCACAATCGCACGCCAGGTCGATGCCGAGGAGTACCTCGCGTACGATGCCCCGCGCGCGATGTATTGGGGGTATTGGAACGCTCCTGCATTCTGGCGCACGGATCCGGCCTATCCATTCGGGATGTACGTCGCAAACACTGAGGGTCACATCCGCGTGATCTTTCAGACCGATCACGATCAGCTTCTCATCGGCAGTCTGCCGTCCGTTGAGCACGCGATGTCATGGCGCACCAATCCTGACGCAGCTCTTATCGCCGACCTGGCCTCGGATTCCACAACTGGTCCGCTGATCGCCGGGACAATGCCGGATGGCGCGGTCCGCGGTACGCTGAAGGAACGGTACTTTTTCCGACGAAGCGCCGGGAGCGGGTGGACGCTGGTGGGTGATGCTGGCCATCACAAAGAGTTCGTCATCGGAGATGGCATTACGGAGGCGCTTCTCCAAGCGCGGAATCTCGCCGCGGCGATCGCGCAGGGAACCGACGCGGCGCTGATTCGGTGGTGGCGGGCGCGGGACGTCGAGGCGCTGCCGTACTTCTTTCTCGGGCAGGACGAAGGGGCGCTGGGGCCTCCTTCGGAGCTTCAGCAAGTCGTCTTTGCTCGTGCATCGAAGGTGCCCGCTCTGCGGGCCCGCCTAGCGGCCACCATGGAGCATCGACTCTCGCCGACTGAGACGTTCCCTGTCCGACACGTGCTGTGGTGGGCGCTCGGGGCCGCATTCCGGCGATCGCCACGTGTGCTGCCACAGTTCATCGCGAAGGGTAAACGTGGGTCAGCCATTGATCGCGAGCTGGGTCTGCGTCGACGGCTTCTCGCCGAAGCTGAAACGTCGGAGGCACGAGCCACACCACCCGCGATCGCCCTGGGGACCTGAGTTCTCGCGCGCGCCGAAGCACTGACCAGGACGGATTTGACACGCATTCTGATTGTCGGTGGGGGAATCGCGGGTCTCGCGCTCGGGCGAGCACTGCGAGAGCAGGGTGTCGTTCCGGAAATCATCGCGCGTGCGGCATCGTGGCCAACGGGCGGCACCGGCCTGTACCTCCCCGGGAACGGCGTTCGCGCACTCGGCGCGCTTGGTCTTGCCGACAAGCTGATGGCTCGGGCTGTCCGTATGTCGCACCAGCGAATCCTGGACCACACGGGACGACGGCTGGCGGAAATCGAGCTGTCAAAGTTTTGGAACCCGGGCCGTGTGGTGCTGATTGGCGATGCCGCGCACGCGACATCGCCCAACATGGCCGAAGGTGCGTCCATGGCGCTGGAGGATGCGCTGGTGCTGGTCCAGATGCTGGCTGTGTATGGCTCGCCGGACAAGGCCTTGTCAGCGTTCAGCGAACGCCGGCGCCCTCGCATCCGCTGGGTGCAGCAGACGACGCGTTGATCCTCTGCCTGCCGGGCACGTAGACTGCGGCCAGGTGAGAGAGGCACACATCGTCCTCGACGGCGGCCGCGAGATCGCTTACGCCGACCTGGGGCGGCCAGGCGGTCCGTGCGTCTTCTTCTTTCACGGCGCGCCGATGAGCCGGCTGCATCTGGCGCCTCTTGAAGAGCAGTGCGCGGCGCGCGGCCTCCGCGTGATCAGCCCCGATCGCCCGGGCTACGGCAGGTCGTCGCCGCAGCCGGGTCGGTCGGTCAGCGACTGGCCCGCGGACGTCACTGTGCTCGCCGACGCGCTCGGCCTCGACCGTTTTCTCGTGGCCGGCCACTCGTCAGGCGGCGCCTACGCGGTGGCGTGCGCCGCCCTGCTGGCCGCCCGGGTCCGTGCAGGCATCGTCCTGGGCGGTGTCACTGACATGGCATGGCCGGCGTCGTGGAGCGGGTATCTCGAAGGCCGCGTCGAGATCGGCGCCATGCGGGCGCCGGACGAGG
>Ga0299914_10004553_pt1 | contig 10009 bp, 8 predicted proteins | sample RVTome_10_FD_201361 | JGI IMG/M metagenome (GOLD analysis project Ga0299914, IMG submission 201361) | Soil microbial communities from uranium-contaminated site in the Upper Colorado River Basin, Wyoming, United States - RVT153D57 (version 2) ... | reverse complement strand
GGAACGGACGCCCTACCCGCCGGGCGGCGGAATGATACCTACCCGGTTGACTGACGAGTCAATCGCCCCGCGCGCCGAGTGGCGCGCGGGGCCATGAGACCCGGTCCTAAGCGGGTTCCGGGACCGCTTCGGGCTCGAGGTGGGGGCGCTCCACCTCGATCGGCTCAGCCCGCTCGATGTCGCGTTCGCGCACCAGCCAGAGGGCCACTACGGCTCCCGCAATCGACAGGATCCCGCCGAGCATCACGATGTCGTTCAACCCGGCGAGGAATCCCGCGTTCGCGGCGGTCTCCACCTGGTCGCGCGCGCCCGGGGGCACCGACGCCAGGGCCTCGTCGAGGTTGCCCGACGACACGGCCTCCACGAGCTGCCGGGGCCGCTCGCCCGTGGCGGCCGGCGTGCCCGCCGCCAACTCCTCGACCTTCGCCGCGCCGCGGCCCAGGAAGATCGCTCCCCAGGCCGCGATGCCGACGGCGATGCCGACCTGCCGGAACGTGTCGTTGATGCCCGCGGCCATGCCGCTCTGCTCCTTCGGCACGACCGACACGGCCACGTCGGCGATCACCGGGTTGATGATCCCCACGCCCGCGCCCCCGAGCAGGAACCCGCCCAGCAGCGCGGTCCACTCGTCGGCCGGGTCGAGGCCGCCCATCAACAGGAGCCCGATTCCCGTGATGCCGAGCCCGGCGCTCAGCAGCACTCGCGCCGGGAACTTCGAGATCAGCGCTCCCGTCGCCGCCGAGGCGAAGAAGGTCACGATCGTGAAGGGCAGGTAGCGCAGCCCCGCCTCGAGCGGGTCGTGGCCGAGGTAGCCCTGCAGGTAGAACGTGAGGTAGAGGAACAGCGCGAACATCGACGCCGACACCGCGAGCGCGGCGAGCTGCACGCCGGTGAAGGCGGGCTTCCGGAACAGGTGGAGCGGCAGCATCGGCTGCTTCACCCGCGACTCGATCGCGATGAAGAGCCCAAGGAGCGCCGCGGCACCCCCGAGCAGCCCGACGATCATGGTCGAGCCCCAGCCCTCCTCGTTGCCGCGCAGCAGCCCGAACACGAGCAGGAACAGCGCGCTCGAGAAGGTCACGAGGCCGGCCCAGTCGATGCGCGAGGCGTTGGGGTCGCGCGACTCGGCGAGCTTCGCGTAGGTCATGGCGATCGCCGCGATGCCGACCGGCACGTTCAGGAAGAAGATCGACTCCCAGCCGATGCCGTCCACGAGCGCTCCGCCGACCACCGGCCCGAACGCCACCGACACGCCGATCGTCGCGCCGTAGACGCCCATCGCCATGCCGCGCTCCGGCCCGGGCTTGAACTCCTGGGCGATCAGCGCCAGCGAGACGGCGAACATGATGGCGCCGCCCACGCCCTGCAGGCCGCGGGCGAGGTTGAGGAAGGTCGGGTCTGGCGCGAAGCCGGCCAGCAGCGACGCGACCGTGAAGATCGCGAGGCCCACCGCGAACACGCGGCGCCGGCCGAGCCGGTCGGCCAGGACGCCGGCGGTGAGCACGAGGGCGGCGAGCGAGAGGGTGTACGCGTCTATGACCCACTGGAGCTCGGTGAAGCTCGCCCCCAGGTCTTCCTCGATCGCCGGCAGCGCCGTGTTCACCACGGTGATGTCGAGCAGGAGCATGAACGTTGCGACGCTGACCACGATCAGCGTCCACCACTTGCGATGCATGTCTTGAAGCCTCCGGTACAATTTGGTCAGGTCGCTTTATAAAGGACCCTGACTAACAAGTCAAGCGACCTTACCAACTTTTTCCAAGATGTCCGTCGACCCGGCCACCCCACCCCGACCGCTCCCCGCGGTCCTCGCCCAGGTCAAGAACCTGGCCGTGCAGGACATGTTCAGCCGCATGGCGGCCCAGGGCTTCCAGGACGTGCGCGAGGGCCACGGATGCGTGTTCGGCTTCATCGACCTCGAGCACGGGTCGCGGCTCACCGACCTCGCCGATCGCTCCGGGCTGACGAAGCAGGCGGTGGGCGAAGCGGTCGCGGAGCTCGAGCGGAAGGGCTACCTGGAGCGCGTGCCGGACCCCGAGGACGGCCGGGCGAAGATCATCAAGCTGACGCAGCGCGGCGTGGAGGCGGCGTTGATGGGCCGCCGCCTGTTTGCGGAGATCGAGAACGAGTGGGCCGAGCGTTATGGCGAGGACCGTGTGACGGCGCTTCGCGAGTGCTCCGAGGAGATCGCCGCCGGCTATCGCCGGGCCGAAGCGCCCGGCTCGAGCCCAGCCGCAAGCGCTCGGCTCGGCCGAGTGCGCGCGGATTCCGATCCGGCACGGATCAGCGTTTGACGGGCGCCACCGCCTCGCCCTCGTAGTACGGCGGCAGGCCGCCGATCGTCTCTAGGAGCCGCGCGTGCAGCTCCTCGTGGACGTCGCGGTTGTCGCCGGCCACGTTCACGACCTCGGCCGGGTCGAGCGTCAGGTCGTACAGCTCGCGGTGGTCGCCGCGGTTGTCCGCGACGTAGGACCAGTGGTCGTTGCGCACGAAGAAGTGGTTGAAGTAGCCGCCGTAGGCGAAGGGGCGCTCACCCGGCTCCTCGCCGTCGAGCAGCGGCGACAGGTCGACGCCGTCCATCCCGCGCGGCACAGGCACCCCGGCCAGCGACAGCAGCGTCGGCGCGATGTCGTGCGTCGAGCCGAACCATGGGCTGGTCTCCCCCGCGCCGCGCCGGTCCGGATGGACGATCACGCACGGCACCTGGATCAGCTCCGGGTGGAGCTCCTGGGCGATCTTGCCGGTCCAGCCGCGGTCGCCGAGCAGGATGCCGTGGTCGCTGACGAAGACGATCGCGGTGTTCTCGTGGAGGCCGCGCTCGCGGAACTGGCCGAGGAACTCGCCGAGCCACTTGTCGGTGATCGTGAGAGCGGCCGAGTACACGGCGCGCATCTGGCGCAGCTCGTCCTCCTCGAGGTAGCTCTCCCAGCGCGTGTAGCGGGCGGTGCCGGGGTTCGGCCCGTCGTAGCTCGGCGACGCGTAGAGGTCGATGTACTCCTGCGTCGGGCTCCAGGGCTCGTGCGGGTCGAACGAGTCCACCACGAGCGCGAACGGCTGGTTGCCCTCGGCCTCCTCGAGCAGCTTCGCCGCCTCGCCGAAGACGCGCGCGGCATTCGACTCGGAGTCGTCCTCCCCGCTGCCGGTGTTGGCGAGGTACTTGCGCATGCCCTCGACGTAGCGGTCGTCCGCGCTGAGGCCCTCGGGGAGCCAGCGCTCGAGCTGCTCGTCGGTGACGTCGTCCGGCTCGCCGCGGAACCCGCTGTGGCCGACGACCGACACGTACCTGTCGAAGCTCAGCCGGAACGGGCGCCACGACTTGGTGAAGCCCACGAACGGGTTGTCGCTCACCGACCCGGTCCAGTAGCCGGCGCGCCGCAGCGCGCTCGTGAAGGTGGTGCGGACGTCCTCGATCGGCGCCGCCCCCGGTCCGCGCCCGAGGTCGGGGGCTCGCTCCCAGCCACGGAAGGGGAAGATGCGGCGGCCCGTGAAGATCGTGCGCCGGGCCGGCACCGTCGGCATCGCCTCGGGGAAGAAGCGGTTGAAACGAAGCCCGTCGCCGGCGAGCGAGTCGATGTTCGGCGTCTGGACCTGCGGCGAGCCGTAGCAGCCGACGAAGTCGGGCCGCACCGAGTCCACGATCAGGAGCAGCACGTTCATCGAGTCGGAGGACGACGACCCGGAGGACGACGACGTGGAGCACGCCGTCGCGCCGAGCGCGGCGGCGCCCGCCGCGGCCCCCACGAAGCCTCGGCGAGTCAGGCGGGACGGCGGCATCAGGCTGGGACTGCCTGCTTGATGTAGTCGATGATCCCCTGGACGGGGGCGCCCGGCGTGAACACCTCGGAGACGCCGAGCTCCTTCAGCTCGGGGATGTCGTCGTTCGGGATCGTGCCTCCCACGACCAGCACGACGTCATCGGCCCCTTCGCTCTTGAGCAGCGCCGCGATGCGCGGCACCAGTGTCATGTGCGCACCGGAGAGGATCGAGAGACCGACCGCGTCGGCGTCCTCCTGGAGCACGGTCTCGACGATCTGCTCGGGCGTCTGGTGGAGGCCCGTGTAGATCACCTCCATCCCGGCGTCGCGCAGCGCGCGGGCGATGATCTTCGCCCCGCGGTCATGACCGTCCAGGCCAGGCTTCGCCACCACGACTCGGATCTTCCGGCTGTTCACGACGGCGGAGATTATCCGGCGGAGCCGGCCCTGCGGCGGAGGAAGGCGCCGAGGGCGAGCGTGATGAGGCCGAGGAGGGCGAGGCCGCCGGCGTCGAGGCCGGTGGCGGGGAGACCGGTCCCGGAGGAGTCGGCGGAGGTTCCGCTGTCGGTTCCGGTGGTGCCGGACTCACCGCCGGTGGTGCCCGATTCGCCGCCGGTGGTGCCGCCACCGCCGCCCGCGCCGTTGCCTCCGCCGCCCGTGCTCGCGGCGCGAACCGTGATGGTGCCGCGCATGTTCGGGTGCGGCGTGCAGAAGTAGGCGAACGTACCGGCCTGGTCGAACGTCTCCGAGCGGCTCTGACCCGCGTCGAAGATGCCGGTGTCGAAGCCGCCGTCGTCCGCCGTGGCGGAGTGCGGCGTGGGGCCGTCGTTGGTCCAGGTGACGGTGTCGCCGACGTCGATCGTGACCGATGTCGGGGCGAACTGGAAGTCGCTGATCGTGACTCCGGTGTCGGCGGCCGCGGTGGCGCGCGGAGCGGCGCCCGAGCGGCGCGGCTTGGGCTTGGCCGTGTCCTTGTCGGCGGCGTCGTCCGCCGGCGCGGGAGCGGGCTGCGAAGCGGGCGCGGGTTCGGCAGGGGCGGCCACTTCGGGGGCGGCCGGCGCGGGAGCGGACGCGTCGGGGGCGCTGTCCGGAGCGGCCACGGCGGGGGCTTCGGCCGGTGGCGCGGCTTCCGGCGGCGCGGGCACCGGCGGGGTTTCCTCCGGCGCGACAGCCTCCGGTGCGGCAGCCTCCGGTGCGGCCGGCCCGGGCACCGGGTCCTCGGAGGCGGAGAGCGGCGTCACCAGCAGCAACGCGGCAATCAGCGCGTACAGCGACGTGATCCCTGCCAGGCGCGTCATGCGGGCATCAGCCTACCTATACGCAGACGGCCTGCGAATGGTTCGAGCTACGCGCTAGTCGTCGTCGTCGCGGTCGCGCCCGCGGCCATGACCGCGGTCGTCATCGTCGCGGTCGCGGTCGTCGTCCCCGCGGTCGTCATCGTCGTCGTCGTCACGATGCCCGCGCACGAACTTGAAGTCGGCCCGCCTCACCGTGCCGTCCTCCAGCTTCAGCATGAACTGGCGGCACGTGCCGGCCCAGCGGCGCTCCGTCTGCCACACCATCACGTAGCGCTTCTTGCTCTTCCGGTACACCAGCTCGCGGAACCAGCGCGGATGCCGGGCGGGCTCGCCGGCCTCGGGCTCGGCGCTGAAGTCGCAGCCCACCACCGCCACCTGCGGCCACCCGTCCTCGATCACGTCGAGCCCCTGGTTGCCGCTCAGCTCGAAGCGGATCGGCACCGACCTTCCGGCCACCCAGGTGTTCACGCGCGGCCGGTTGCGCACCGGCCACAGGAATGCCTCGAAGTCGTAGATAACGCGGTAACGCGCGGTCGCCGCGGCGAAGTTGCCCGCGCCGTCCGCTGCCGTGACCGTGAACTGCCGCGGTCCGACCGAGCCGGTGTCCAGGTACGCGCCGTCGGCCACCGGGCCGGCGCACGAGACCAGTCCGGAGCCACCCTCGTCGGCACACGCGTAGTCGGCCCGCACCCGCTGGTCGAGCAGGTAGACAGCGCCGTCGAGCGGTGTCAGCAGGCTGACCGTCGGGGCCACGAGGTCGGACGCCACGACCGTCACCGTGTGCGTCACGGGCGTCTGGTTCCCCGCGTTGTCGCGCGCTGTGACCGTCACGCTCACCGGCCCCGGCGCGGAGGTGTCGAGGAGGCCGCCGTCGGGCACGGTGCCCTCGCAGGAGGCGAGATCGGAGCCGCCCTCGTCGGCGCACGAGAAATCGACCACCACGGCGTCGCCGACGTTCACGACAGCGCCGTCGGCGGGGCTGCGCAGGTCGACGGTCGGCGGCGTGGTGTCGGGCGGCGGGGCGCACTGCGACCCGGTCAGCGTCAGCGTGTAGGGGCCCGGCCCGCCCGGACGGCCGCCCCAGCCGGAGACCGGCTCGCCGCCGCCCGGACCGGTCGGGCCCACCACGCCGGTCCCGGGACCGAAGATGGGTTCGTCCGCGCCCCACGGATCGAGGTTGTACGCGCCCACCGCCAGGTAGTACTCGCCCCGCGCCTGCGGCGTGAGCACGTGCCCGGCGGGAAGCAGCGACTGCACCACGCCCTCCATCTGGTCGTCGTTCGCGTAGACGCCGCGACCCGACGAGTCGAAGAGGAAGAGCTGCGTGTCGACCGACGTGCTGCCGCCGATCGACGAGGCGGAGAAGCTGCCGCCGCCGTCGACGCACACCCGGTACATGTCGATGTCGGTCGAATCCCTGACCGACCCGTTGATGGTGTCGACGCCGGCGCCGGTCAGGTCCTGGGCGGTCGCCGGCAGGTCGCCGGCATCGCCGTCCTCGTCAGCAGCGGTCGCGACCGGCGCAAGGACCAGCAGCGACAGAATCGCCAGCGCGGTCGGGATGCGGAGCTTGAGTTGCCTCACGGGGTGGAAATCTTGGCCCGCGGCACGGAGGGAACTGACGGGGGAATCGGGCGAGTCTCGCGTCGGCGTGAGACGGAAGCCAGCGAAGTGGACGAATTGTCAGAAGACCGGCGTCTCGGTGTAGGTGCCGTAGACGCGTTGGAGCGACTGGACGATCTCGCCTTCGGTGCAGTGGGCGCGGGCGCAGTCGAGCAGCGGTTCCATCAGGTTGCGCCCGTTTGCTGCGTGGTCGCGCAGCTCGCTCAGCGCGGTCTCGGCTGCTTCGCTGTTGCGGCCTGCTTTGACGGCCTGGACGCGGCCGATCTGCTGGCGCTCGAGCTCGGGTGGGATCCTGAGCAGCTCGAGCTGGCGCTCGTCGTGCTGCTCGTAGCGGTTGACGCCGACGACGATCCGCTCGCCCCGCTCGATCTCCTCCTGCAACCTGAAGCTGGCTTCGGCTATCTCGCGTTGGGGGTAGTTCTGCTCGATCGCGGCGACCATCCCGCCCAGCTCGTCGATCTTGTGGAAGTAGGCGTAGGCCGCCTCCTCCATCGTGTCCGTCAGCGCCTCGACGAAGTACGACCCGCCCAAGGGGTCGATCGTGTTCGCCACACCCGTCTCGTGCGCGAGGATCTGCTGCGTCCTGAGCGCAACCCTGACCGCCTCCTCCGTCGGCAGCGCCAAGGCCTCGTCGAAGCTGTTCGTGTGGAGCGACTGCGTCCCGCCCAGCACCGCCGACAGCGCCTCCGTCGCCGTGCGGACCACGTTGTTGAGCGGCTGCTGGGCCGTCAGCGACACGCCCGCGGTCTGGGTGTGGAACCTCATCAGGAGCGACCGTTCGTCGCGCGCCCCGTAGGTGTCGCGGAGCTCCTTGGCCCAGATCCTGCGGGCGGCGCGGTACTTCGCGATCTCCTCGAAGAAGTCGATGTGGGCGTTGAAGAAGAAGCTGAGCCGCGGGGCGAACTCGTCCACATCCAACCCGCGCTCGAGCCCCCGCTCCACGTAGGTGAAGCCATCCTTGAGCGTGAAGGCCAGCTCCTGCTGGGCCGTCGAGCCCGCCTCACGGATGTGATAGCCCGAGATCGAGATCGGATGCCAGCGCGGCATGCGGTGGGCGCAGAACTCAACCATGTCCGTCACGAGCCCCATCGCGGGCTCGATCGGGAAGCACCACTCCTTCTGCGCGATGTACTCCTTCAAGATGTCGGTCTGGATCGTCCCCGCCAACCGCTCCGCAGGCACGCCCTGCCGCTCCGCCGCGACGACGTAGAAGGCCAGCATCACCGCCGCCGGCGCATTGATCGTCATCGACACAGACACATCGCCAAGCGGGATGCCGGCGAACAGGGTCTCCATGTCGTCGAGCGAGTCGACCGCCACGCCCTCACGCCCGACCTCGCCGAGCGAACGCGGGTGGTCGGAGTCATGGCCCATCAGGGACGGCATGTCGAACGCCGTCGACAACCCCGTCTGCCCGTGGTCGAGCAGATACCGGAACCGCTCGTTCGTCTCCGCAGCCGTCCCGAACCCGGCGAACTGCCGCATCGTCCACAACCGGCCCCGGTACATCGACGGATACACACCACGCGTGAACGGAAACTCGCCCGGCAGACCGATCTGATCGTCATCCGGCAGGTCCGCCGCCGTGTACAGCGGCTCCACCGGCTCGCCGCTCAGCGTGCTGAAGAGAGCATCGCGCTCGGGAGTGCGCGCGAACTTCTCACGAAACCAACGCTCAGCATCAGTCATCGAACCGGGAGTCGTCGCCACGAGGGGAAGCGTATCCGCTGTCAGGCGACGGCTTCGCCGGTGCGTGCGGCCGCCCTCGCTCCCAGCTCGCGCAGGCACAGCGCGGCCGTCCAGGCGAAGTCGCGGGCGCCGAGGCCGCGGCCCGAGTCGGGCACGAAGTACTCGCGCATCCCGCCGCCCTCGACCGCCTCCATCATCCGGAAGCGCATCTTCGCCGCGGCCACGCGGTCGCCGTGGTCCTCGAGCGCCAGCGCGCACAGCCAGGTGACGTTCGCCCACACCGGCCCGCGCCAGTAGTTGCGGGCCGACCGCTCCGGGTGCTCCCGGTCGAGCGATCGCACCCCGTAGGCCGAGGCCAGCACGCCGGTGGTGACCAGGTCACTCACCGCCTCCATGTGCTCGCTCCCCAGTCCCGGCGCCAGCAGCGCCAGCGCCGACCCCGCGCTCGTCACCTCCAGGGTGGTCTCGTCGGTCATGTCCACCGCGCGGATCAGCCCGTCGGCGTCCGCGCGCGCACGCAGCGCGTCGGCCACCCGGGCGGAGGCCGCCCGGCTCTCCTCCGCGATCCTGCCCTCGCCCAGCTCATCGGCCAGCCAGCCCAGATCGGCACACGCGCGGGCCAGGATCGCCGAGAAGCCCGGGTCGAGCACGCGGAAGGCGCCCCCGCGGGCCAGCCGCGACTGCGCCCAGTCCACTCGCGTACCGCGCCGGACGAGGGTGAGGAAGCGGCGGTAGTGCTCGTCGCTCGGGCGTTCGGCGGCGTCGACCGAGTGGGTGTCCCGCCGGTGCACCACGGTCACCTCGGGCAGCACGCGCCACAGCGGCGCGTCCCACTCGACGGCGTTGTCGCGGCCGGACTCCCACGGGTGGATCAGCACGGGCTCGCCGGTGCCGCGCGGGTCGCGTTCCTCGAGCAGGAAGCGGTGCCAGCCGAGCAGGGGCGTGAGCAGCGCGCGGGCGCGGGCCTCGTCGGGGTGGCCCTCGAACAGGATCCGCATGCAGGTGGCCGCGACGGGCGGCTGCGTGATCCCGGAGATGCGCCGGCCGTCGTAGGCGAGGCGGCGGCCCCACCAGCGCGGGCCCGGCAGGTAGCGCGCGTAGGTCCACGCGACCGTCGTCAGCGCGCCGCGCAGGCGTCCGTTCATGCGGTCCGGCACGCGGGTGTGGAACGCGATGTGCGGGATCATCCCCTGCCGGTCGCGCGCACCGGTCAGCGTCTCGAGCTCGCGCCACGCGCGCGACGGGTCGAGCTCCGCCCAGCCGAGTGCGGCCAGCGCCGAGTCCCAGTTCCACTGGTGCGGATAGGTCGCGCGGGACGGCACCGTGTAGCCGCCGTTGTCGTTTCCGCGCAGCACGTTCTCCGCACTCATGCGCAGGTCTGTTGCGGGGAACTCGACCACGGTCGCGGGCATCCCTACGTGAGTAGTCGGCCCGCGGCGATCGTTACCTGAGGCTCGGACGCCTGCGCTTGGGACGCCGCGCCCGGGCGACCGCGTAGCCGCCGCCACCGCCGACGAACGCCACGGCGAGCAGCGCCGAGCCGATCTTGAGGATCGGGCCGAGGCGGTCGAAGCGCATGATGCGCCACCCCTCCGAGCGCGCCACCTTCTCGAGCGCGGCGTCGGGGTTGACGGCCACCGGGTT
>Ga0299914_10004552_pt1 | contig 10009 bp, 11 predicted proteins | sample RVTome_10_FD_201361 | JGI IMG/M metagenome (GOLD analysis project Ga0299914, IMG submission 201361) | Soil microbial communities from uranium-contaminated site in the Upper Colorado River Basin, Wyoming, United States - RVT153D57 (version 2) ... | reverse complement strand
TGCTGCTGTTCGCCCTTCCCGTGATCGCCGTGGCCCTCATCCTGCTGACCTTCGACCGGAACTTCGGTGCCAACTTCTTCAACGTGGCCCAGGGGGCCGATCCCCTGCTGTGGCAGCACCTGTTCTGGGTGTTCGGCCATCCCGAGGTGTACATCCTCGTCCTGCCCGCCTTCGGCATCGTCAGCGAGACGCTGCCCGTGTTCAGCCGTAAGCCGCTGTTCGGCTACGCCTTCGTGGTCTTCAGTGGCATGGCCATCGGCTTCATGGGTTGGGGGGTGTGGGCCCACCACATGTTCGTGTCGGGCATCGGGCCGGTGTCGGTTGCGGCGTTCAGCCTCACCACCATGTTCATCGCCGTGCCCACCGGGGTGAAGATCCTGAACTGGCTGGCCACCATGTGGGGCGGGAACCTGCGCTTCACCACACCCATGATGTTCTCGATGTCGTTGGTGGCCATGTTCACGATCGGCGGCCTGTCGGGGGTGATGCACTCCGTGGCGCCTTCTGACACCCAGCAGACCGACACCTACTTCATCGTCGCCCACTTCCACTATGTGCTGTTCGGTGGTGCCGTGATGGGCTTCTTCGCCGGCGCCTACTACTGGTGGCCCAAGATGTTCGGACGCCTGCTCAGCGAGCGCATCGGCAAGTGGAACTTCTGGTTCGTCTTCGTCGGGTTCAACCTGACCTTCTTCCCCATGCACTTCATAGGGCTGCTCGGTCAGCCGCGCCGCACATGGCAGTACTCCGACGAGCTGGGCGTGGGTTGGCTGAACCTGCTGTCGACGATCGGCGCAACCACCATCGGCATCGGCGTCCTGATCTTCCTCTACAACATCTGGCACACCCGCAAGGCGCCGCCGGCGCCGCCCGACCCCTGGGACGCCCGAACCCTCGAGTGGTCGATCCCGTCGCCGCCACCCGAGCACAACTTCGACTACCAGCCGGTCGTCGAATCGCTGGATGACTGGTGGCACAAGAAGTACCGCGAGACCGACGAGGGTGACCTCGTGAAGGAGCACGACGGCAACACCATCGCCCAGAAGGGCACCCGCACCGACGTTCACCTGCCCTCACCGTCGTACTGGCCGCTGGTGCTGGCTGCCGCCCTGCCGATCATGGGCTTCGGGGTCATCTACAACCGGTGGCTCATCGCAGTGGGCGGGCTGATCGTGCTCGGCGCCATGTACGCCTGGGCGGTCGAGCCCCCGACCGATCCCGATGCCGGACACCAACCCCATCACGAGGCCCACGGCGGAGACGACGGCGCCCGCACCGCCGACGAGGATGCCCACAGTGCCGCGGCAACAGCCGTCGACAGCGTTGGGGGCGACGTGGATGCGGGCGACGTCGATGGGGGCGAGGGCAGCGAAGCCGAGGAGGTGCCCGTTGACTGACACAACGGCCACCTCGCCGGACGCAGCACTCGAAACCGACGGCACCGATGCCGGCTACGAGGCCTACCCGCGCACCGAGTGGGACGAGCACGACCACCTCCCCACCAACACGGGGATAAGCCACAACAAGCTGGCCATGTGGGCCTTTCTCGGGTCGGACTGCCTGCTGTTCGGCGCGCTCATCTCGACCTACCTGCTGGTTCGCAACGTCCCCGAGGAGGTACCGGGGGCCGGTCCCCCGGTGCGGGAGGTGTTCGACATCCCCTTCACCTCCGTCAGCTCTTTCGTGCTGCTGATGAGCTCCATGAGCATGGCCCTGGCCGTCGGTTCGATCTCCCGGGGCGATGTCCGCCGCACCAAGATCTGGCTGCTGACGACGGCGATCCTGGGCGCGCTCTTCATCGGCGGTCAGGTGTACGAGTTCAGCGTCTTCTACAACGAGGGCTTCGGGTACACCACCAACATCTCCACCTCGGCCTTCTACACGCTGACCGGCTTCCACGGCGCCCACGTCAGCCTCGGCATCCTGTTGCTGATGTCTATGTACTGGCTGGTGCACAAGGGCCGCATCGGGCAGGCCCAGGGCGAGTCGGTGGAGATCGCCGGCCTGTACTGGCACTTCGTGGACATCGTCTGGATCGTCATCTTCGCCGTCGTGTACCTGATCCCGTGACCGGCAGGGGAGACCAACCTTGACCCTTCCAGAGAGCATCGAGGAGGAGTTCGGCCCCGCATACGAGGCCGGTCACGCCAAGCACCTGCGCGATCGCAGCTTCATCGGCATCGCCCTGTTCCTGGCGGTGCTGACGGGGTTGGAGGTCAGCACCTACTTCTGGGACTACGGCGGCTTCGCCACCCCGCTGCTCCTCATCCTCATGGTGATCAAGTTCGGGGTGGTGGTGGCCTACTTCATGAACCTGCGCTTCGACTACCGCCTCCTCAGCTGGGTCTTCCTGTCCGGGCTGCTCCTCGCCGTGTGCGTCTACATCGCTGTCCTGTTGACCTTCCAGTACTTCGACTAGCCGATCCCGGGCTCGGGGATCCCCATGCAGCCCGGTAGCCTCGCCGCCCGTGATCGACCTCCGCCGCCTGGGTGAGGACCCCGACTACCGGGCCGGAGCGGTGGCCAAGGGGATCCAGTCGGCGACGATCGACGACCTGCTGGCGGCCGAGGCACACCGGCGCGACCTGCAGCAGCAGACCGAGACGGCCCGGGCCCTGCTCAACGCGGCGTCGAAGGAGATCGCTAGAGCGGATCCTGCCGACCGGGACCAGAAGGTGGCGGAGGCCCAGAAGCTCAAGGCCGACCTGGCCGTGCTGGAGAGCAGGTTGCAGGAGGCGGCCGCGCCGGTCGACGAGGTGGCGCTCGCCATGCCCAACCCGGCCGAGCCGGGCGTGCCGGTGGGCGGCGAGGAGGACTACCGGGTCGTGGACGAGGTGGGAGGGCGGCCACCGCCACCACCTCTGGACCACGCCGAGTTCGGTGAACGGCTGGGGTTCGTGCAGAGCGACCGCGCCGTGGACATCAGCGGCAGCCGCTTCGCGTATCTCATGGGCCCCGCCGTGCAACTCCAGTTCGCCCTGGTGCAGCGGGCCCTGGCCCGGCTGGTGGACTCCGGCTTCGTGCCCGTGGTGCCGCCCGTCCTGGTACGCGAGCAGATGATGGTGGATGCCGGGTTCTTCCCCACGGACCGGCACCAGGTGTACGAGATCGCGGGCGACGACCTGTTCCTGGCGGGAACCGCCGAGATTCCCCTGGCCGGCCTCCACCGTGGTGAGCACCTCGACATCGCCAGCCTGCCCCGCCGGTACGTCGGCTACTCGACCTGCTTCCGGCGAGAGGCCGGGACCTACGGGACCGACACCCGCGGCATCTTCCGGGTGCACCAGTTCGACAAGGTCGAGATGTTCTCCTTTGCCGAGCCGGACCGCTCAGGTGACGAGCTGGAGGCTCTGCGGGCCCTGCAGGAGGAGCTGGTCGCCGGTCTGGGGCTGCCCTACCGGGTGATCGAGACGGCCACCGGCGATCTGGGCGCGGCCGCCGCTCGCAAGTACGACATCGAGGTCTGGCTGCCCTCGGAGGGCCGGTACCGCGAGCTCACCTCGGCCTCGAACTACACCGACTTCTCTGCCCGCCGCATGGGGACCCGCTTCCGGGGGCCGGAGGGCAGTGGCGTGCTGCACACCTTGAACGGCACCGCCTGCGCGGTGTCGCGCACGCTGGTGTTCCTGTTCGAGCACTGCCAGCAGCCCGACGGGAGCTTCGTCGTCCCCGAGGCGCTGCGGCCGTGGTGCGGCTTCTCCGCCGTCGACGTAGAGGGCCGACCCGTCGCCTGAGCGACGCCGGGGTGGAATGGCTGCGCATCGGCGCCCGGGCGGGCACAACACTGGCAGGACCATGGACACAGGTGAGATGCAGGAGCCGACCGAACTGGCCGGGCGGCGCGCCCAGCTGACCGACGCCGGCCTCGATGTGGCCGATCTGGCCGCTGACCCGTTCACGCAGCTCCAGTCATGGCTCGACGACGCCTGGGCCTCGGGGCTGCACAACGCAAACGCCATGGCGGTGGCCACGGCGACGCCCAAGGGCACTCCTTCGGTGCGGAACGTGCTCTACCGCGGCCGGGTCGAGGGCGGGCTCGCCTTCTACACGAACTACGAGAGCCAGAAGGGGGTCGAGCTCCTCACCAACCCGCTGGCCGAGGCGCTGTTCTCGTGGCTGCCCCTCGAGCGACAGGTCCGCCTGAGCGGACCCGTCACCGTCGCGCCGGTCGAGGCTTCCGACGAGTACTGGAGCACCCGATCGCGCGAGAACCAGATCGCCGCCCTCAGCTCCGACCAGAGCAGGCCCGTGCCCGACCGCGAGTGGCTGGAGAGGCGCACCCGCGTCCTGGAGGCTGCTCATGCCGGTCGGGAGGTTCCCCGGCCCGAGCACTGGGGCGGGTTCGTGCTGCACCCGCGGCGCATCGAGTTCTGGCAGGGTCGGCGCTACCGGCTGCACGACCGCCTGGTGTACGTGCACTCCGACGAAGGCTGGACCATCACCCGCCTCGCTCCCTGACCGCACCCAAGCTGGGAAGGTCGCCCTCGGCGACCTGGTTCACAGGTGGGGGAGCACGTCGGCCCCGAGCAGGGCCAGGTGATCGAGGTCGTCGAGGTCGAGGACCTGCATGTAGAGACGCTCCACCCCCTCTTGGCGCCAGAGGGCGATCCGTTCGACCAGCTCGGCGGGAGTTCCGCAGAGCCCGTTGGCGGCGAGCTCGTCCGGCCGGCGGCCGATGTTGGCGGCCCGGCGCTCGACCTCGTCGGGCCCGCTGCCGCAACACGCGACGAGGGCGGCGGAGTGGACCAGCTCGTCGGGATCGCGGCCCACGTCCTCGCAGGCGCGGCGGACCACGTCGGCTTGGCGCCGGTAGTCGTCGAGGGGCCCGAAGGCTTGGTTGTACTCGTCGGCGTACCTGGCCGCCAGCGCCGGGGTGCGGGCAGGGCCACGGCCGCCGACGATCACCGGAGGACGGCGGACGGGCTTGGGCAGGGCCGGCGAACCCTTCACCTGGTAGTGACGGCCGGAGAAGTCGAAGGTCTCCCCCACCGGTGTGTCCCACAGACCGGTGATGATGGCGAGCTGCTCGCCGAGACGATCGAAGCGGCTCCCTAGGTCCGGGAAGGCGAGCCCGTAGGCATGGTGCTCCAGCTCGTACCAACCGGCGCCCAGGCCCAGCTCGACCCGGCCGCCGCTCATGGTGTCGACCTGGGCCACGGCGATGGCGAGCATGCCCGGCTCCCGGAAGGTGGCCGGCGACACCAGGGTCCCCAGGGTGATCCCTTCGGTCTCGCGGGCCAGGCCGGCCAGGGTCACCCAGGCATCGGTGGGACCGGGCAGGCCGCTGACGTCACCCATCTTGTGGACGTGGTCGCTGCGGAAGAAGCCCTCGAACCCGGCTTGGCCTGCCGCTCGGGCGACGGCCAGGAGCGTCTCGTAGCTGGCCCCCTGCTGTGGCTCGGTGAAGACGCGGACGTCCATGTGCGACTCCTCGGTGACACGGGCGGAAGGGACTCTAGGCAGAGCAGGCCGACGACCACGCCCGCGGCGCGCCGGCCTGGGTCACCGGGCGCTGGCGGGCCGCACGCTCGGCCCAGGTCAGCGCCGCGCTGGCCAGTCCCTCGATCAGGCCCTCGAGATGGGGCATGCGGCCGGGGCCGGCGTGGGGGAACAGCCGGCTCAGGCCCCGGATGCGAGGTGGCAGCTCCACTTGCACACCGCCGCCGCGCACCCGGTTGATGGGGTTGTCGGGATGCAGGCCTCTGAGCTCGCGGGGGATGCGGTCGATGTGGGCGACCACCTCGTAGTGCAGGCAGCGGGGGATGAGGTGCACGGCGACGTGCTCGGCCAGCGCCCTGTCGCAGCCCCCCACCAGCACGGTGCGCCAGTGGTCGACGCGGCCGTACCCGTGCACGGCAACCGCAACGTCCACGTGGTCCAAGAACGCGGCCAGCTGCTCGGAATCGTCGGGATCGACGAGATGGCTGGGCAGGTGCCATTGCTGGTCGTGGGGCTGGCTGACCGTGTAGACGGAGGCACCGGAGCGTGCCGCCGCCTCGACGGCGATCTCGTCGGTGATCTCCTCCAGCGCACCGCCATGGAAGGCGAGGAAACCGAAGTCCGATCCCAATTCGACGTGCTCGGTCACCCCCGGCTGTGCCAGGAGGCGGGCGAACGGCCGCTCGTGGGTCAACAACTCCGCGGCCGGGCGGAGGTTCGTGGCCATGACGGCCGACACGCTACCGGCGCACGCCGCTATGGGGAGCTACCGGGGCCTGGCCCGGCGGTGAGGGGGCGCTGGCCGTCTCCGGATGGGTGCCGACTGCTGGGCCGGGTCCTGATCCCCGATCGCCGGCGCGGCGCCGCCGCCACCACGGCACCGCCGTCCAGACAATCATGGCGGCGAGGGCCACCCCCAGGACGATGCCGACCCGGGTGGGCCCGACCTGGCGCAGCCACTGCTGGGCATCGCCGGCCAGATCCTCCACGACCCGGATCCCCTCGGGCTGATCGCCGGGCTCGCCGGTCAGGTCCACGACCCAGTACCAGATGGTGTAGCCGCCGGCCAGGATCAACAGCACACCGGCGATCCGGTCCACGTGCACCATCACCCTGCGCAACACCCCGACCAGGGAGCGGCGGGCCACCGCCAGGGACACGGTGAGGCTCATGAGCACGAGGCACATGGCCAGTGAGTACACGGCGAAGGCGGCCACGCCCGAGGCGAAGCCGCTGACGCTGTCGGCCACAGCCACCAGGAACACAGGCAGGGCGCACGACAGCGATGCGGTGGCGTAGGAAACGCCGAACAGGAACAGGGACCCGAAGCTTCCCCCCTCGGCCCCGCGCTGGATCCTGGGCAGGGCCACCTGGAGGCGGAAGCCGGCGAGCATGGCCACACCGAGCGCGACCAGGCCGGCACCGATCACGATGGTGACCCACGGGATGACGTCGCGCACGCCGCTCAATCCCAGGCTCACCGCCAGGCCGACCACGCCGAAGACGACGAGGAAGCCGAGCGACACGGTGGTGCCCACGTACAGGGCCCGGACGATGCTGGCCCGGCTGTCCGGCGAACCGTCGTCGCTGCGCTGCTCGATGCCGAGGAAGTACGACAGGTAGGCGGGCAGCATGGCGAACCCGCACGGGTTGACGGCGGCTATCAGCCCGGCCGAGAAGGCGAAGGCCAGCGGGGCGTCGATCACGGTTCGATCCCGAAGTTCTCGACCAGCTTGTCGCGCAGCTCGCCGGGGCTCAGCTCACCGATGTGGCTGTCCACCAGTTCGCCGCTGGCGGAGAAGAACACGGTGGTGGGCATCCCGAAGCCGTCGAACTCGACCAGCAGCTCCTCGGAGTCCATGCCCGTCGGGTAGGTGACCCCGGTCTCGTCGACCATGGCCTGCGCCGCCGCGCCCCCGTCACGGACGGCCAGGCCCAGGAAGCCGACCTGCCCCTTGGTTGCCTGGTGGATCTCCTCCAAGGCGGGCATCTCCGCCCGGCACGGCACGCACCAGCTGGCGAAGAAGTTCAGGACCAGCGGCTTGCCGGCGAAGTCAGCCAGGGTGGCGGGCTGGGCGTCGTAGGTGGTGTAGCGGAACGACGCCAGGTCGTTGCTCGGCGCCGTGAGCCCTGCGTCGCCGGCCTGATCGGTTCCGGCCGCGGGCACGCTCGCCGAGGTGTCGCCGGGCGGCTCGCCCCCTGAGGCGTCATCGGACCCCGAGCACCCGACGAGGGCGATGGACACGAGGGCGATGGACATGAGGGCCTTGGGCACGTGGGCTGTCGCAGGGACTCCCCTCAGGCCCACCCGGCGGCGCCCTCGTCCCCGCACGTGTCCATCCCTTCTGTCCCGTGATCGCACCCGTCGGCCGAGAGAACTCCGCCCGGGACCGTACTGTTCCCGGCCGCGATCGCGAACGCGCCGACGGCACGGGGCGGGGTCGGGCTTGGGCCGATGTGAACCGGCGCCGGGGATCGGCACGGCCGGGGGAGGCCACCGTGGGGGCAGCGCCTCCCCCGGCGCGGTCGTCGACCCGAGCCAGGAACCGGTAATGGCCCCTCCCGTCGCCCGGCCGCGCCGTGGCGCTCTGCCGGGCTCGTCGGGGGTCGCGCCGGTCCATGGCTCGGGATCAGTGGGCTCGGGATGCCCTCATGCGGTCTGGGCAGGGAGCAGGTGGGGTGGGACGGGCACCTCGTCCACCACGAGAGGCGGGCGCGGTGCCTTGGGCGGGCGCCCGCGACCCCGCTTGTGCGCCAGGACCTTCCCGTTCGCCAACAGCTCGCCGCCCCAGACGCCCCACGGCTCGTGGCGCCTCAGCGCCGCGTCCAGGCACTGCTCGGCCACCGGGCAGCGGGCGCAGATGGCCTTGGCCCTGGCGATGTCGTGCAGCTCGTCAGAGAAGAAGAGGCTGGTCAAGGTGCCGTTGCCGTCCACGCAGCGGCCCTTCTGCCGCCAGGCTTCGTCCTCGGTGGACAAGGCGATGTCGAAGATGTCCAGGTCGATCGTGCTCATGGTTCCCCCACGGGTGGTCTGCGAAGTTGGTTCAGGGTCTGGGTGGGTGCATCTGCTGCTCCGTCGTTGGCTGCTGGCGTCCCCGAGTCCGGGAACGACTGAGGCCGCCGGTTTCCCGGCGGCCTCGGCAGGTGGTGTGGGATGTGGTGTGGGACCTACATCCTCCTCCTCCGAGGCCGACCGGTGTTCTTGATGCCGACGGTGTGACCGAGAAGTGCGAAGCCACAAAGCCCCTGGTACGGGTAGGCGGCCGTCGTGGTCGGCATCGGCATCGCCGACCACTCCCTGCCCGACGCGGCGGCGCGGACGCACGGCTCCACGCCGTGGCGGTCGGTGCGCATCTGCGTCGGGGCGGACATCTGGTCGGCTTCCTCTCCGGTCTGGAGTATCCCGGGCCTCTGCGGCCCGGGATCCGTGCGACCGCGAGCGATCGTCCGGACGTCGATAGCCGAACACGGGCCGGGGGCCGGAGTCAAGGCAATTAGCGTCACACCACGTGGACCGACCCCTCCCCGGCGCCGTGGAGCTACGCCCGCCACCGCCTCGGGGAAGGCGCTTCCGCCAGGGCGGGTGGCCCATCCGCCTTGCCGACGTGAGCCCGCGGGGGCGGATGCGCCTCGACGCCGTGGCTCGCTTCTTCCAGGACGTGGCCGACGATGACGCCCGCCAGGTGGGGCTGGGCGGCCGAACCGCCTGGGTGGTGCGAAGGACGCGCCTCGAGCTCCACGCCCCGGCCCGGTACGGCGAGCGTGTCGACCTGGTCACGTGGTGCTCGGGGACGGGGCCCCGCTGGGCCGAGCGGCGGACGTCGTTGCAGGGCGACGGTGGGGCACGCGTCGAGGGGGTGTCGGTGTGGGTGCACGTCGATATGGCGAGCGGATCCCCGACCCGGCTGGGCCCGACGTTCCACGCCGCCTACGACGGAGCAGCCGAGGGGCGGCGAGTACGGGCGTCGTTGCTCCATCCCGATCCCCCAGACGGCTCCGCCCGGCGACCTTGGCCGCTCCGCTTCGCCGACTTCGACGTCATGGGCCATGTGAACAACGCTGCCTACTGGCAGGTGGTCGAGGAGATCCTCGCCGAGGGCCGCCGGGCCAGCGACAACCCGCCAGGCCCGTCGTGGGCCGAGGTCGAGTACCGCCAGGGCGTGGAGCGCGGCGACGAGGTCACGCTGGCCGAAGTGGCGGCGGACGATGGATCGGTCGGGCTGTGGTTCGAGGTCGACGGCGTCGTCCGCGCCACGGCGACGGCCGGGCCGCTATCGGCGGGCTAGGGCGGGGGCCCGGGAGCGGGACGGGGGCCGGGGCCGACGGCTGACGTCGCCGGCTTGGAACCGTGTGGCACCGTGGAACGTCAGAGGATACGGATGAACGACCGACCCGACCCGCCCCCCGAATCGGCCAGCGACGATCTGTGGGCTCAGCTCCAGGCCCTGCCGCCCCTAGAGGGCCGTCCCGGCTCGACCCCGGCACCTCCGCCGCCCCCCGCCCGCCGCACCGCCGGGGCCGGTGCGGTCGGCGACCTGGCGGCACCGCCTCCTTCGCCGATCGGCGACGG
>Ga0299914_10004551_pt1 | contig 10010 bp, 8 predicted proteins | sample RVTome_10_FD_201361 | JGI IMG/M metagenome (GOLD analysis project Ga0299914, IMG submission 201361) | Soil microbial communities from uranium-contaminated site in the Upper Colorado River Basin, Wyoming, United States - RVT153D57 (version 2) ... | reverse complement strand
GAGTATGCGCCAGATAGCCGTTTTTCGAAAAACAAGCACCATGCTTCACAAATCCACTGCAAGAAAATGTTAATATTGGTGTCTTGTTCCAAGTGAAGTCATGAGTACGGGTAAAAAGTCGGTAATCACCCTCAAGGTCGGATCCAATGTTATCACAAATGCCGATGGCTTGCCCGATGAACAGGTCATCGCAAATATTTCAGGACAGATCAACGGTCTGAGACAACGCGGACACCAGGTCATTTTGGTCACTTCAGGAGCCGTGGCCGCGGGACGAAGTATTTACAAGTTTCCAAAGAAAACTGATACGGTAGTACAGCGACAGGTGCTGGCGGCGCTTGGTCAGGTGAAGTTGATTTCGCTTTATAAAGAGGCTTTTAACAGGGAAGGCATCCTATGCGCGCAGGTACTTGTCACGAAGGAAGACTTCAAGAGCCGCCACCATTACCTTAATATGCAAAACTGCCTTTCCGCGCTGCTGAGTCACGGGATTGTTCCGATTCTTAACGAGAACGACGTTGTCTCTATAACGGAACTGATGTTTACTGACAACGATGAGCTGGCCGGGCTGGTCAGCGCGATGATGAACACGAACCTGCTTATCATCTTAACGAACGTTGACGGTGTTTTTGACGGCGACCCTTCGCAACCGGGAACAAAACTCATTCACGAATATGACCCGAAGCTTATCCGCCTGCAGGAGATCGCCACGGGAAGGAAGTCCGGGTTCGGGCGGGGCGGTATTCTGACGAAGTGTCAAACCTCTGAGAAGATCGCCGGCATCGGGATACCGGTGCACATTGCGAACGGAAAGGCTGAGAACGTCGTACTCCGCATTCTCGATCGTGAACAGATCGGGACCCGCTTCCCGGCAAAACGGCTTGCCTCGAGTTTTAAGAAATACATGGCACATGCCTACGAAGAGGCGAAAGGAAGAATCGTTATCAATGACGGAGCAAAAAAGGTATTGCATTCAGACACAGCGCACAGTTTACTTCCTGTGGGCGTCACTCAGGTAATCGGTAAATTCAAAAAGGGTGATCTTATCAAGATCGTTGACCAAAATGAAAAAGAAATCGGCCTGGGTCTTGCCCGATACGGTTACGAGAAAGCTAACGAAGTAATCGGCCTGAAAAATCAAAAGCCGATAATTCATTATGACCATCTTTACCTGCATTAAACCACGATGAGTACTGTTGAAAATACATTCCGATCCGTTCAGGCTGCAAGCCGCAAACTTTCACTGCTCTCCGAACAGAAGATCAATGGCGCACTCATGGCGCTGGCAGATGCCACGGTGCGTGACATCCCGTCCATACTCGAAGCCAACAAAAGAGACCTCGACCGGATGCCGGCATCCGATCCGCGATACGATCGTCTCAAGCTTACAGAGCAGCGCGTTCGTGACATTGCAGCCGATATCCGGAACGTTGCTACCCTGCCGTCTCCCCTCGGGATCGTACTCGAAGAAAAGAAGGTGAAAAGCGGCCTTGATCTGCGAAAGATCACGGTACCGCTGGGCGTCGTGGGTGTTATTTATGAAGCCAGGCCCAACGTCACGTTCGATGTGTTCTCCCTTTGCCTGAAATCGGGGAATGCCTGCATTCTTAAGGGCGGCAGCGATGCGTACGAATCCAATCGTCACATTCACAACCTTATACAGCGGGTTCTTAAAGATATTGGTTTGGACGAGAACATCGTTGCCCTGCTTCCGGCGGACCGTCAGGCGACGACTGAGTTGTTGCAGGCGGTTGGATATGTCGATATCCTGATCCCGCGGGGCAGTCAGAATCTGATCAACTTTGTCCGCGACAATGCAAAAGTGCCCGTGATAGAAACAGGTGCCGGCATCGTGCATACATATTTTGATCAGACCGGTGATCTGACAAAGGGCGCCGACATCATCTTCAATTCTAAAACGCGCCGGGTGAGCGTTTGCAATGCGCTCGACTGTCTGATCATCCACAAATCCAGGCTGTCGGACCTGCCCGCGCTCGTGACCCGACTTGCCGAAAAAAGTGTGGCGTTATACGCTGATGAACGTAGCCTGGAACTTCTGCGACCAGTTTACCCGGCTGACCTGCTCAACGCGGCTGAGCCGCACCACTATGGCACTGAATTCCTCGACTACAAGATGAGCATCCGCACCGTCGACTCGTTTGGCGAGGCGCTTGAGCACATACACACCTATAGTTCCAAACACAGTGAGGCGATCGTGGCGGAAGACGAAAACATCATCGGCGAATTTCTCCATAGCGTTGATGCGGCGGCCGTCTATGCCAATGCGTCGACCGCGTTCACAGACGGAGCCCAGTTCGGTCTTGGTGCCGAGATTGGTATCAGCACGCAAAAACTTCATGCGCGCGGCCCCATGGCCCTTCGCGAGCTGACATCTTATAAGTGGCTGGTAAGAGGCAACGGCACGGTACGTGTACCCTGATGGCTTGAGCGCTTCCAGGATTAGCCGATCAAATGTGCTGGAATCTTTTTTCGCTCATGCCAGCCATATTAAAGGCAACGGAATGAAATCCGTGCCACCCGCGTTAACCCCAACCATTGAAATCCGTTTGGCACTTAACCTGACTGAATCACTTTCAACGCGACTTCGTTCGCCCGTTCGATTAACTTTGGCTCGCCCATTTTTGCAGCAAGCTCCGCGAAAGCCGGTGTCGGCCCGTGCCAGCGGAGATCATCGACATTCTTGAATAGACGGGCATCGGTTCGTAAAGTGGCCAGGCGTTTGAACAGCAATGCCTCCTCGAGGTGTCGCCCCAGAACTTTCTTCGGGAAGGTTTCGATTGGCCCGTACTCGTTCAGCAGCCGGGCCGCGCCAACACTGCCAATGCCCGGGATGCCCGGATATCCATCCGCGCTGTCGCCTACGAGCGCGAGAAAATCCGGGATGAGGTCCGGACTTACACCAAACTTCTTGCGTACTGCATCCGCGTCTCTGATGGGCGGTTTTGCTCTGCGAACGATCTGCACGACGCGGTCCTCACGCACGCACTGCCCAAGGTCTTTGTCCGGCGTCCAGATGCATACTTTCAGAACACGGCGGTCAACAGCAGCCAGGTGTGCGGCAGAAGCCAGCGCATCGTCTGCTTCCAGCTCGATCATCGGCCAGACCACAACACCCATTGATGTCAAGGCTTCTTCTAACGGATGGAACTGCTTAAGCAACGGCCACTCGATCCCCTCTCCGGTTTTATACTCCGGCCAGAGTTGGTTGCGAAAGGATTCAATAACGTGGTCCGTTGCGACACCTGCGTGGGTCGCGCCCTGTTCAATCAGCTGCAGTACGCCATTCAATACACCCACCACGGCTCCGAATGGCTTATCCTTTCCCTTATTGTATCTGCGCTGGCCGTAGAAATGCCGGAAAAGTTCGTAGGTACCGTCGATGAGGTGGACGATCATGTAAGCGCGTTCTTAACCAGATTTGCAGAAATATCAAAATAGCATTGATGCGCAACTTTCATTATTCACCATTCAAAGCCACACATGCGTACATTCTTTGACCTCCATAAATTGATTGTCTTTCACCGATGAGTCGAATCTTTTTAAATCCACTTTCAGCCAGTTGTGCTTCCAGAGATGCGCGCGGGACCGGATGAGGCACCCACGCATTACCTTTGTCCAATTCATATTCGACTATCAAAAGTTGGCCATCTTTCCGTAGCAAGTTCCTCAGCCGCGATAAGAGGGTTAGCTTGTCTTTCACAAAATGAATTGAATTAGCCATCAAAATTCCGTCCAACTGTGCAAAGGGTAGAATATCTTCATTAAAGTCGAGCTGATGAAACACGATGCTATTGCCATCAAAGGATGATTCAATTGTCTCCCGGGACCTGTCAACGGCGTGAATCGTGCTGCCCGATCCCAGAAGGGTTGCAAGTGCGCGCGCAAACAATCCATCGCCCGACCCGAGATCTGCCCAGACCTTGCCCGCCTGTGATGGGCGCAATGCAGGCGTAATTAATTCAACTGCGTCGTCAAGTTCCAATCCGTTTTTTTTTGTAGGTAAACCCTCAGATCGCTAAATTAAACATTCTGAATTCAACCTGTGTCGCCAATCCCAAATTGCTTTGTATAGATTACTTTTACAAAAAAAAAGTTATTTTGCAAAAGGCAGATAGCACGTTTTAAGCAAATATATGAAAACAGACCAGGTAAATGTTCGCTACATGGTTGATGATGTTGATGCATCGATCGAATTTTATACAAAACATCTTGGCTTCACACTCGGAACAAACGCTTCTCCCGCATTTGCCGATGTAACAAGAGGAAATTTGCGTTTACTTCTTAGCGGGAGGCAAAGTTCAGGAGGACGAGCGATGGCTGACGGCACGTTGCCTGTTCCTGGTGGATGGAATCGCATAGAACTTGTAGTAGAAGATTTATCTTCGGAAGTTGCCCGATTAAAAGGGGCAAATTTGCATTTTCGGAATGATATTGTTACCGGACCCGGAGGCTCCCAGATTTTGCTTATCGATCCTTCCGGCAACTTGATAGAACTATTCGAGCCAAGGCGGTAGGAATGGCGAATGGCCCTTCCTACCGTGATCAAGTCATGCTGAAACTTTCCTTGGTGACATAGAATAACTTAGACCAGCCAGTCGCACGTACTCCGCTTCAAAAATCTTCTCCAAAACCCACGATCCATTCGGATGAATGGCCTGTCAGGGATAATTGCGCGGATTTGGTTCCGACAGTTTGCATGGTACTTCCAACATTGTTGCCAGAAACAGCAAATCCAGCTCGATCTATTTGGAAGCGCTCTGAGATCCCGAAGTAAAGACAAGCGAAGCAATCTGTTGTCCCTCCGCAAAATCTTTCGACGTGTAATAGAGACGCAGCGGAGAAGCGTCTTTTGACTTCAGCGCAGAAAGCTCTTTCACACTACAGCTCATCGCATTGTTGAAGCCTGTCGACTCACCGCCAAAGCTCCACTCCTTCAGCATTGCGCCTTTTGAATTTCTGATAGTCAGCTTCCTGCCCGTCACCGTCCTGCCACACTCGTTGTACCTGACAATGAGCTGTTGATTGTGCGCCGCATCAAGAGCGACCTTGGGTGCCTCTAGTCTCGTGTCAATGTACCGCTCAACAACAAGGTTGTCATCAACATACACCTGGACGCTATGCGCACCGGGTCGCGCACTGAAAGCAAATAATAAAAAAACAAGTCCCGTCGCCGCAAAGGCGGCCACCATTGAAAATCCCTTGATCTGTCTCATAATAGTAATTTTAGTTTTAATGATATTCGTTCCTCCTAATTAACGGATCCTGGAAACACTGAACCGGACTTTATGACCTTCTGCACCAATTTCTTGATGAATTGCCAATCCAGCAAATGAAAGGTGACTCCATACACCTTTGGATGATGCCCGCTCAACCAATCCTCAGTGGCACCTGGCGGGGTCAATCATCAGCCTGCTTGCGCCGAGCGCATGACCATTTCTTTGTCTCGTTAGAAATCGAAGGTCATAGGGGGGCGACGTCTGATCTCTACGCCAATAGAGCCACGCATTCAGCAGCGTCATGGCACCGCACGACATCGCCGAAACCTGAATTTTGAAAGTTGCTATGCCCGACGTAGCTTAGTGTAGTTGGCTGCGCGCGACGTAGCTTAGCAAAGTCGCGAACTTTTGAACCCGGAATGTTTCGATGCTAAAACTGTCACTCTACTTTCTACTCACTTTGGTCATTTGTCAGGCTAACGCTCAGCTTAGCGAAGAGCGCGCCTACACACGCCAAGATTCGCTCAGAGGATCGGTCACGCCGGAACGGGCATGGTGGGATGTGCTGCACTATCAGCTGGATGTTTCGGTGGATCCAGAGAAAAAGACCCTGAAAGGAACAACTACCATCCGCTATAAAGTACTTGAAGACGGCGATGTTCTTCAGATAGATCTGCAAAATCCCCTTGTCATCGACAAGATTATTCAGGATGGCAAATCACTTGAGGTGACCCATGAAGGCAACGCTCATTTTGTCAGGGTCGTGAAGCCGCAGAAGGTGGGCGAGATAAATGAGATCAGCATCGCTTATTCCGGCAAACCACATGAGGCACAAAACGCGCCCTGGGATGGCGGTGTGACGTGGGCGAAAGATTCAGCGGGCAATCACTTCATTGCAACCGCGAATCAGGGTATCGGTGCCAGCGTATGGTGGCCATGCAAGGATCACCAGTACGACGAACCCGATGACGGCGCAGTTATTCGCATTAACGTGCCGGCAAATCTGGTAGCGGTTTCCAACGGAAGACTCAAGAGCCAGAAAAGAGAAAAAAACAAAACCCGGACGTATACGTGGGAAGTGGTCAATCCGATCAACAATTACACCATCAACATGAACATCGGTGACTACGTTTCGTTCTCGGAAAAATATGAAGGTGAAAAAGGATCGCTCGACATGGAATATTGGGTCTTGCGATATAACCTTTCAAAGGCGAAAATACATTTCAGGGACGCGAAAAGGACCATGCAGGCGTTCGAGCACTGGTTCGGCCCCTACCCTTTCTACGAGGACAGCTATAAACTGGTTGAAGTACCCTATCTCGGCATGGAACACCAAAGCTCGGTGACCTACGGAAACGGATACCGTATGGGCTACAAAGGCATTGACCTCAGTTCGACGGGACAAGGTTTAAAGTGGGACTTTATCATTGTACACGAAACCGGGCACGAGTGGTTCGGCAATAACATCAGCACAAAGGATATTGCCGACATGTGGGTACACGAGGGCTTCACCAGCTACGCTGAAAGTCTGTTCACCGAATATCACTATGGCAAGGAAGCTGGCGCATCCTATTCGCGGGGACTCCGGGCTAACATTCAAAACAGCGAAACTATTATTGGCGATTACGACGTCAATGGCAGAGGTTCAGGCGACATGTACTACAAAGGTCATAATATGCTGCACACCCTGCGTCAGATCGTAAACGACGACGGGAAGTGGCGTGAAATTCTGCGCGGCCTTAACAAGGACTTCTATCAACAGGTCGTTACTTCACAGCAGGTAGAGGAATACATCGCGGAAAAGACTGGCCTCTTGCTTAAACCTTTTTTCGATCAATATCTCCGTGATATCCGGATTCCAGCACTCGAATACTGGGCGAAGGACGGCACGCTGATTTACCGGTGGACAAATTGCCTTGAGGCCTTTGCGGTGCCGGTCGACCTATACATCAATGGGAAGAAAACCAGAGTCGAACCGACAACCGAATTCCAGGGCCTGGAGCTGAACACAACAACTGCGGAAATCAAGGTGGATCCTAATTACTACGTGTATTCGCACAGCCTCTACGGAAACAGATAGTGTTTCAGTTCCTCCGACAACGGATACGATCACGGCAATGGGTTTATTTACAGCGGAATATCGACACATGCATCACCGTAGGGCTGAAGTTAGATGAATTCATTTTTCCCATCTTATGCTTATTGAAGAAAAAGCGTTCAGGAACTGGATCGATAATTTTTACGGATATGGATCGTGGCATGCCAGGTTCTGGTTCATTGGTTATGAAGAAGGTGGTGGTGACGTACCGGAAGAAGTAGCAGAGAAGGTCAACTATTTCTATAGAATGCAGGCAGCCCACGGTGGAACGCTTTGCGACATCCGCGAACTGTATCGCCACTTGTCGCTTTCGACAGGCGCAGGACCCGCCAGAAACAAAGAAAGCCTTTTCGCCAACCGATACGACTACCGGTTTAGCAGCAACGCAATACAAAATGGCGTCTGGAAAAATCTTATCGCCTTTGTGCACGGCTACAGAAACGAGAAACTTCCCGATCTCCTTGCATATCAGAGACACTCTTTTGCATCGCCGTCCGCGCGCAATGAGTCCCTGATCCGGTTATATCCGTTACCCAGTCCTCACAACCATGCGTGGTATTATAGCTGGCTCGATCTGCCTCAGCTTGGCTTTTTGAAGAGTCGCACGCTATATCAAGAGCATCTATACGAGCGTCGCATGCACGATATCCTTTCTAACATCAGCACGTACAAACCGGAGGTGGTATTGATGTACGGAATGGATAACATCAACAAGCTGAAGAAATCCATACAAGATTTTTTTGATGGTGCAAAATTCAAAATGATCAAAGCAACGAGACAACTAATCCCGCAGCATCACCGGGCCGACCTCCGTGGGACAACGATGTTGATCACCACACAGATCCCGGCGCTGAGGCATAACCGGATTGAAACAGGATTTGATTGGGAGGAGTTTGGGAAAAGCGTGAAGTCGTGACCCTCCCGTTTTCTTCTTATCTTTGCCCTTTTGCAGGGGAATGATCAATTCAACAGAACAGGAGGAAAGGGAGTTTCTAGAGGAGGTCAAAGAGAAATTGCTGTTGGCGACAAAACGTGTCGACGACAGGGTGAAGGAATTCTCCGCCGAACTGCGGCAAAACAAAGCGTATATTTATGAACACCAGTCGGGCATGGATGAGGCTGACATGGTCGCCGCAGGCCAGTCGATAAACCGGATGGCTTTTTCAGGAGAATCGGCCGTGGCTATGAAGCGGAAACTCATGAAACTTCATCGGGCTCCGTATTTCGGCCGCCTTGATTTTTCTGCCGACACCAACGAGCCCGCCCCCATTTACATCGGCATCTATACTTTTTTCGATGAGCGGTCAGGAAAAAATGTGATCTACGACTGGCGCGCGCCTATCTCTTCGATGTTCTATGATTTCGAACTGGGGCCCGCATGGTATGAGACTCCCTCGGGTCAGATCAAAGGCGATATAAGCCTTAAGCGCCAGTACCGCATCCGTGACGGTCGTATGGAGTTCATGATCGAAAACGACGTGAACATCCACGACGAAATCCTGCAGGAAGAACTGAGCAAGGCTGCAGACGAGAAAATGAAGACGATCGTCGCGACGATACAGCGCGACCAGAATGCGGTGATCAGAAATGAGACTTCTCCGGTGATGATCATTCAAGGTGTCGCCGGATCGGGAAAAACTTCCATCGCGCTGCATCGGATCGCTTTTCTCCTTTACCGGTTCCGGGATTCCGTTGCCGCAAAAGATATACTGATCATTTCGCCAAACAAGGTCTTTTCCGACTATATCTCCAATGTATTGCCCGAACTCGGCGAAGAGCAGATCCCTGAGACGGGCATGGATGAGCTTGCGCAGGACCTGCTGGAAAACAAGTTCCGGTTTCATACTTTCTTTCAACAAGTCGCCCTTCTACTCGAGACGCACGGCGATGGATTTATCGAACGTATCCGCTTTAAATCAGATTTTGAATTCCTCCGAAAGCTGAACCAGTATTTGATCTATCTGGAGAATAATTTCTTCCAGGCGCACGAGTTGCGCATAGGCCGCACGGTCGTTCCTTCCCCCTTCATTCACGAACGCTTTAAGGCGTATCACCGGATTCCGTTGCTAAAGCGCATACCGCAGGTGACGAAAGATATTCAGCAATTCGTCCGAAGCAATACAGGCCCGCCTGCAAAGGCTGGCCAAAAACTGACCGGAAAGGAAAAGGCGCAGATATGGGAAGCCGTACCCCGGATGATCAAATTCAATAATATTTTCGATCTCTATAAGGATTTCTACGCCTGGCTCGGCAGGCCTGAACTGTTTCAGATGGCACCCGGAAATGTCCTTGAGTATTCCGACGTTTTTCCTTTGATCTATTGCATGATCAGGATGGAAGGGGTCCAGGCATATGACCATGTGAAGCATCTGCTCATCGACGAAATGCAGGATTACACACCCGTACAGTATAGAGTGCTTTCGAGGCTTTTCAAGTGCAACAAGACTATCCTAGGCGATATGTCACAGGCCGTAAATCCTTACAGCGGTTCTTCCTCCGAGGGAATTCATCAAGTATTTTCCCAGGCGAATATCATAAAGCTTTTTCGAAGTTACCGTTCCACGTTGGAGATCACCAATTTCACGCAGCGTATCCTCCCGAATCCGGAACTGATGGCAATGGAGCGGCATGGTCCGGAACCCGTGGTCAGGAGATTTGACAACAATACCGAAGAA
>Ga0299914_10004550_pt1 | contig 10010 bp, 4 predicted proteins | sample RVTome_10_FD_201361 | JGI IMG/M metagenome (GOLD analysis project Ga0299914, IMG submission 201361) | Soil microbial communities from uranium-contaminated site in the Upper Colorado River Basin, Wyoming, United States - RVT153D57 (version 2) ... | reverse complement strand
GTCGGCCGAAGAGGTGATCCGCGAAGCAGCGCTCCGGATCGACGCTCAGCTCGACGACGTTTCGGAAGAACGGGCCAAGCTCCTCGACGCGGTCGGCGCCATCCACACGCATCTCGGGCTGTTCGACCGGGCCGAGGAGATGATCGCAGAGAGCTTGGCGCTTCGAGAGGCGCGCTACGGTGTCGATGATCCGCGGACTGCCGAGAGCCTCCACCACCTCGGTTGGACGACCTTCGAGCGCGGCGACATCGAACGTGCCGAGGAGATGCTGCGGCGCGCGCTGGCCGTGTACGAAGCCAACCCGCGAGGGTACCGCGCCGAGCTCGGCTCGACTCTGGCCCGCCTGGCCGAGCTCGAATGGGAGCGACAACGATACGAGGCATCCGAACGGCTGTTCAGGCGCTCCATCGCCACCCTCGAACGGTCGGCCAGGAGTGATTCGCTCGCGCGCGCGTATGCGGTGCGAGGCTTGTCGCGGGTCGTGGGCTTCGCGCGCCCGCTCGAGGACGAAGGCCTGCGGACTGCGGAAGAGGCCCTCCGGCTGGCTCGCGAGATCCTCGGCCCTCGCAATCCGCAGCTGGTCTCCTTTCTTCAGAACCTCGCAGCCGCCCACGGAGATCGGGAAGACCACGGAGCTGCCGAGCCGATCCTCCGGGAGGCCGTCTCGATCCTCGAGGCGTCGCTGGGGCTCGACCACTTCACCGCTCCGTCGGTCCTCAGCGATCTCGGGATCACGCTCGACAACCTGGGGAAGCTTCGCGAGGCAGAGGGCCTTCTTCGCCGGGCTCTCTCGACGCAGAGACGGACGGCCGCTACCGATCACTTCACGACGGCGACGATCATGAACAACCTGGCGCGCGTCCTCGGTGTCCTTTCGGAGTTCGAGGAGTCGGAGCGGCTCTATCGCGAGGCGATGTCCATGCGCGTGCGGTTGTTCGGCGACCAGCATCCACACGTCACCCAGTCCCGCTATTCGATCGCCGTCCTCCTGCACGACGCGGGGCGCCACGAAGAAGCGGAGACGCTCTACCTGCGGGCCATCGACGAGACCCGCGTGAGGTTTCCGGCGGGCCATCCAGTGCAGGCCTACCCGCGCGCGGCCTATGCCCGGCTGCTGCTCGATACCGGCCGCCTATCCCAGGCGGTTCCACTCCTCGAGGAGACCCTGTCGGAGCTGCGCTCGACCCATCGGCCGGGCCACTGGAGGATCGCCGAGGTGCAAGCCGCCCTCGCGCGAGCCCTCGCGATCAGCGGCGAGCACGAATTGGCACTGGAGTCGACGAGGGAATCAGCACGGCTCCTCCTCGAAGGCCGTGGCCCCGAGCACCTGCGGACCCGACAGGTCCTCGAGCAGTTGGCTTCGCTCGAAGCGGAAGCCAGCAAGGTCGAAGATCGAGGGACGGACCATCCTCGTCCGGAGGCCTCAGATCCGTGGACTCTGACCACGCCATCGCCCTCGACCTGCCCCGGACAGTCGCCAGGCACGACCGGGCAGCTACTCGCGTGCCTCTCCGGCGACCATGGACCGGAACTGCTTGGGGGTCATTCCGAGCCGCTTCTTGAATGCACGCTCCATCGTTCGCAGGTGTCCGAAGCCGACCTCCTTGGCGATCACCTCGAGCGGCTTGCGGCGGCGACGCAGATGACGGGTCGCCTCGAGCACGCGCAGGCTCGACAACCAGGTGGAGAAGTTGGTGCCGACGCTGGTGTGAAACCAGGTCGAGAAGTAGGTGTACTCGAAACGCGCGATCCGAGCGACGCGCTTGAGCGAGAGCCGCTGCGACAGCCGGCTCTCGGCGAACTTGTGCACGCGCGCGAGCTTGGCGTGCTCCGACATCACGTCGGCCCACTCCTCGACCTCGAGGGCCAGTCGCGCGACGGCCATCTCCGCCTCCTGATCACGCCCACCGGTGCTCGCCTTGCGGCGCGCCGGCTTCCTTCCCTTGGCGGCCTTGCCGCGAGCTGGCATCCGCAACCCCCAGATCGAAACGTCCCGCGACTCGAAGCGCTCTCGCGAGACCCGCAGTAAATGGGAAACCCGCTGAGTCTAGCAGCCGACCAGGCTCGTGCTAAGAGCCGCTGTGGACGAACCGCGCCGGAAGCGCGAGACGCAACGGCGATCGCAGGTCGCGCCGATCGAGATGCCCGCCGAGCGCAGCCTGAGCGCCGACCGAACGCCGACCGACCCGCCGCACTTGCGAGCCGAGAGGAGCGCCGGTATGGGCTCGCGGAGCTGATCGTCTCGGCGAAGCGCCGCCTCTGGCAGCGCGAGCGACCACGCGCGGCGCAGCCGCCGCGATCAGACGCATTCGTAGGCGACGAGCTCGGCCGCCGCCCATGCGCGCAGCGCCTCCGCCAGCTCGTCGTCGTCGGCGCCGAGCCGGCCGAGCAGCTCCTCCCAGGCGAACGAGCCGCGGTCGCGGCCCGCTCCCAGGAACGCGCGGAACTCCGCGCGGCGCTCGCCGTCGGGATCGCCGTCGAGCAGGAACCTGACCAGCAGGGCAGCGGCCGCGTAACGCGACGCCCGGCCTGCGGGGGCCGAGAAGCTCCCCCAGCTCATGTCCGCGAGCTCGCGGAGGTCGACCGGGGAGGATCGCCAACCCGCGACCGTGCACGACAGCGACCGGAGCTTCCCGCTCGTCGTCTCGAGGACGTTGAGCGTGCGCTCGCGCCCCCCGCCGGTGCGCCACTCGCGCCTCGAGATCCTCGGCCAGCCGGAGTCTGGGCAACCTCGACCCGCGGCCGCCAACAGGCCCATGTCTTCGGCCAGACCCTCCTCGAGCCAGGGCGGCAGCTCGAGCGCGAGCCGACGCCGGTTCTCGAGGTGGGTCAGCTCGTGAGCGGCGATCGCGGCGACGTCGTCACCGGGGCGGTCGCCGGCGTAGAAGGCCGCGAAACCGATCGCCGAGAAACCTCCGCTGACGAGATCGGCGACCCCCGTCTCGCCGTCGACGAATCGGCGGTAGTCCTCCTGCCGGGTGAAGACGGCGACAACGTCGCGGTCCGGGTAGGCGATGCGATCGAGGCCGTAGCGCCGCTCGTAAGTCGCGGAGAAGCACGCGAACAGCTCGGCGAGGCGCGCGCTCAGATCCAGGTTCGGATGCAGGTCGGTCCACCAGACGAGCGCAGCCGTCCTGCGCATCGAGGCGCCGGACATCAGGGCGCGCGCGCGCTCGAGCCGCGCCGCCTGGAGATCGAGCCGCTCGCCGCTGAGGCCGACCGCAGCGCCCGATCCGAACCCCGCCACGGCGCCGGTCGCCACCCAGCCCTTGAGCTCGCCGATGCGCACTCGCATCCAACCGTCCCGCTCCTCGAGCACCTCGACTTCGACCTCGACGTCGAGTCGCAGCAACGCGCGCGCCAGAGGCGAGGGCTCGGCAAGGACCTCGGTCTCGGCGGGCAGGACGAGGGTGGCGCGATCGGGCCGCGCGAAGGTCGCGGGCGCCCCGAGCGGACGGCCAGGCGGGTACTCGCTCGCGGGCTCGCCGGGGGGCTGGGCGAGGAGCGTAGCGGTCGTTCCGCCGAGTGCGAGGCAGCAGGCGAGCGCCAGCCAGCAGGCGCGCCGACCTGACGATCCCCGCGCTCGACGGCCATCGGCCGATCCGCGAATGCCCGACCGTCGGTTCACCGCACCAGCTCGACGCCCTCGATGGGACGGCGCAGGGAGATCCGCTGAGGCAGGTGGGTGCCGTCGAACCAGATCAGCCGCTGACGCTCGAGCCCCTTGCGCACCGCGCGCGCCGCCTCCTCCAGCTTCCAGATCGTCGAGATGTCGGCGACCTGGCCCCAACCCGCGCCCTCCCACTGCTCGGCGACCGGCGACCAGACGTACAGCGGCACACCGAGAGACCCCAGGTAGCGACGGACCTGCAGCGGATCGAGCTGGCTCGCGTCCCGCGCGCGGTCCCCCAGCAACAGGACCACGGAGCGCCGTCGATTCTGCCGGACCGCGGTGAGCCCGGCGACCGCCACCGCGTCGGCGAGACGTTGGCCCTCGGCTCCGCTGGCGGGCCAGGTCACGTGGACGAGGTGCGACAACAGTCGCCCCTGGGAGAGATCGAGCTCCGAAGACGCCGGGAACAGGCGATAGCGCCCGTCGTCACCCCGATGCGTCGCCGTCGCCCACAGGAAGCGGGTGCGCGTGCCGCGACCGAAGTGTACGGGGACGAAGCCCGACGTCCTGGCCAGCCCACCCAGCTGCTCTCGCACCCGCAGGTCGCGAACGACGACGACCTCGGCGGCACCGCGATCGAGGGCGACTGGACGCAGGGCCTCGCCCTCGGACTCGAAGACGCCGTGCAGGTCCTCGAGAGCGGGGTCCTTCCCCTCGACGGTGATCGGCAACGCCATCAGCTCGCTGTTGACCTCCTCGGCGTAGAAGCCGCCGAAGGTGACCTCAGCGGTGCCGGAGACGTTGCTGCCGAAATCGACCTCCGCACGGAGAAAGTGCAGTTGCTGGGGGTCGTGGGCGGGGAGCTCGAAGTCGGTGGCATCGGCGACTTCGAGCGGCTGGCCGTCGAGCGTGATCGCCACGAAATCGGGGCTCACCGCTGCCAGGCTCTCCCAGCTCAGCCGCGCCCGGCTGCCCCGCCCGTCGGGGCTCGTCTCCAGCACCAGCGACACCTCGGCCGACGGACGCGGCAGGTTGATCCACTGCACGGCGCGCGCCAGCTCCACGCCCTCACCGTCGAACGCCACCGCCTCGAGTCGGTGCGGCGCCAGCTCGGCTCCGAAGTCGTGCTCGACGACCCAGGGCGCGCTCTCCAGCCGCGCGACCGTCTCGCCGTCGAAGCGCAGCTCGACCGCCGCCACCTCCGGCCCGACCAGCAGCTCGATCGTCTGAGTGCCGGTGACGAGGCCCAAGAGCAGGGTGACGAAGGCGATCACGGACCGGGATCCTCCTCGCTGGCATCGTGACGGAGACGGCCCCCGCCGGGAGTCGGCGACGCTCCGGGGCGCGTCACGTCCCGAGGCCCGACGCTGCCGGCGCAGCGCTCAGCTTACCGTCAGGCGCACCGTCCAGCCGGCGCGTTCGCCGGGAAGCTGCCGCCCAGCGGCTTTGTTACAGTGAAACAGCCGTCAGGCGGGCTCTATTCTCGCCGGTGGTGCGGTTCGTCACCGCGCAATCTCGGCGTGATGGGGTTGCCGACGAACGATCCGAGATCCAGATTCGAGGTTCAGGCTCGGCGCCCGACCGAGAGCCAGGGAGTCGAGACCGGGGGCTCGAAGCGACGACGGCCTGGTCCGCGCAGCGACCGTTCGGCGGTGCGAGCCGCCCCTCCAACCGACGTAGCTCCCGTTCCGGCGAGGAACCCGACCGATGATCAACATTCGTTCCCTCGCCAGCGCTCTGCTGGCGACGACACTCGGCGCCACGGCTTACGGCGCAGCGACTCTCGGCGCGGCGACTCTCGGCGCGGCGACTCTGGGTGCAGGAGCCGCGGCGGCGCAGCCGCCGAGCGACGAGGTCCCGGGTCAAGCGGAGCCTTTCATCGAGACGGTCAACGTCGAAGTGGTCAACATCGACGTTTACGTCACGGACGGCGACGGCAGTCCGGTGCTCGGCCTGACCAAAGACGACTTCGAGCTGTACGTCGGCGGCAAGCAGGTGCCGATCAGCAACTTCTACGCGGTGGGGTCGGGACTCTCGCGCGTCGAGTCGGCCGATCGGGGATCCGACCCGCGGGCCGAAGAGCCGGAGCAGGAAGCCGCCGGCGACCCGCGCGAAGCGGTCGAGCTGGCGCTCGAGCAACCCCCGCCGCCCGACCAGCGCCTCCACGTCGTCGTCTACATCGACAACTACAACCTGACGCCGTTCAAGCGCAACCGGGTCATGAGCGAGCTGAGGGTCTTCCTCCGCGATCAGCTCACGCCTCACGACCAGGTGATGTTGGTCTCCTACGACCGCTCACTGCACATGCGCGAGCCGTTCAGCGCGCGCCCCGAGAGTGTCACCCGCGCCATGCTCGAGCTCGAGGACATGTCCGCGCAACGCGTCCATCTCGACCGCGAGCGGATCGACATCATGCGCCGGATCGAAGACGCCGAGAACGTCACCGAGGCGCTGGCGATCGCCCGCATCTTCGCCGGCTCGATCCGCAACGACGTCTCGTTCACCATCGACGCCCTACGCTGGATCGTCGACGGGCTGGCCGGCTCACCGGGGCGCAAGGCCGTGCTCTACGTCTCCGAAGGGCTGCCGATGATCGCAGCCGAGGACGTCTTCTACGCAATCCAGCAGAAGTTCAAGGAAAAGGCGTCGCTCAACGAGCTGTTCGAGTACGACATGTCGCGCCGGTTCGAGGAGCTGGCGAACCAGGCCAACACGAACCGCGTGTCGTTCTACACGATCGACGCCCGCGGGCTCACCGTGCTCTCCCAGGGCACCGTCGACTACGACGTCGCGGGCGCGGCCGGCGAGCGCACCTTCCTCGACGGGATCCTGCGCTCCAACACCCAGAGCACGATCCAGATGCTCGCCGAGCGCACCGGCGGGCGAGCGATCATCAACGCCAACCGCATCCAGCCCGACCTCCTCAAGGTCTCCCGAGACTTCCGCAACTACTACTCGCTCGGCTACCTCCTGCCCGAGCAGGTCGACGGTCGCTTCCGCGAGATCGAGGTCCGGCTCAAGGAGCGCCAGCGTGGATGGACGGTCCGCCACCAGCACGGCTTCCGCGCCAAGTCGCTGGAGTCGAAGATGCACGACGGCACGCTGTCCGCCCTGCACCTCGACCTGCAGGACAACCCGCTCGACGCGCGCATCCTGGTCGGTCGTCCCACGCCGCGCGAGAGCGGCCTGTTCGACGTGCCGCTGGCGATCTCGGTGCCCTGGGACAACCTCCTGCTGCTCCCCCGGGAAGGGCGCAACCTGGGCCGTCTCAACATCTGGTTCGTGGCCAAGGACCAGGACGACGAGATGTCCGACGTCCAGAAGATCCCGCTCGAGATCGAGATCTCGGACGAGGACCTCGAAGCGCGCAAGGGGACGGACTACGTCTACGGCTTCGAGCTCCACATGGAGGCGGGCTACCACGACGTCGCGATCGGGATCTACGACCAGATCGGCGGGCGCAGCGCCTTCCTGCGCCGGGGCGTCCCGGTCGGCCAGGTCGGCACCGCCGGGCGCTGAACCGCTCGCCGTTGGCGTCGACCCCGTCGTCGTCCCGAGCAAGCCGCCGCTCCCGAGCTGCCAGCGGGCCGGCGCGATCACCGCCGGCCCGCCGCGCACGAGCTCGCAGCGTCGCGTCAGCCGACCACGCGGACCGGGATCGACGACGTGTGGTCGGCGTTGGTGCTGAGGTCCCTGAGGGTCACGACCAGGGTGTACTCCCCGGGCGCCACTCGGTTGCCCTCGAAGACTGCAGCAACCGAGGACAGCACGCCGTCGGAGGTCGGCTCCCCCTCCACGGAGATCGCGCCTCCACCGATCGACTGGCCGCTGTCGTCGATCAGCTCCGCGGAGACCGAGACCGAGCCTTGCCCGAGGTTGTAAGCGAGCAGCTTGACCGGGCTCTTGCCGTTGCCCGAGAGCTCGGGGCGTGCAGCCGGAATGAACGCATCGCCACCCGCGACGAAGGGGTAGTCGACGCCGGCTCGCTGGTCGCTCTCCTGCTCGCGGAGGATGACCCACTTGCCGGGCTGCTCGGGGACGAGGGGCGGCAGCAGCGCGAGCTGGTCGCCGGTCTCCGGCACCGTCAACGACGACACGTCGAGCCCGGTGCTGCCAGTCGCTCCGTTGCGCACCAGCACCCGCACCGTGTACTCGCCGGGATCGAGGTCGAAGTGCCCCCAGTACTTGACGCCGGTGGCGGTGAGCGCGGGACCCGCCGCCGCCTTGTCGACCCCCAGGCGCGAGGCGAAGAAGTCGCGCACCGTCCCCTGGTGGTCGATCGCGTAGGCGAAGATCTCCATCGGCACGACGTCGCCGGTGAGCCCACGGGTGAGGTCCTGGCCGTCGACCTCGATCAGCACCGGCACGTAGGCCTGCTCGCCGGGGACGAGGAATGCCGCCGCCAGCGCACCGATCTCGACGGCGCCGCCGGCCTGGCCGCCGATCACCTCCTGGGCGAGCGCCAGCCTTTGCTCGAACGGGTTCTGCTGATCGAGCGGCTTGGGCGCGAAGTAGCCGGGGCGATGGATCAGATCGGCCCCGCGCGGACCGCCCTTGAGGCGCACCTTGATCTCGCGATACGAGCCGTCGCTCTGCAGGTCCTTGGGGCTGTACGCCAGCAGGTAGGTGACGCTGGACCGCTCGAGGACCTCGTTCATCGCGTCGCCGAGCCGGTTGTAGTTGGCGAACATCTCGCCGCCGGTCTGGCGCGCCATGTACTGGAGCGCCTCGAGGTTGCTGTTCTTGGCGCCCGCGAGCAGCCCGCCGATGTCGACGGCCTGAACGGTGCAGTCGGCGGCGCGCAGCACCTCGAGAGTGCGGTCGACGACGCGGCGGGCGCCGGAGTCGCCGAAGCGAATGTCGTTGTCGACGTCCTGGGTCCGCCCCTCCTCGACCGCCCGGTTGAGGTCGGCGATGGTTTCGCGGTCCTCGGTGCCGAACAGCAGCTCGCCGTTGAAGCCCTCGGACAGGAACAGGATGTGCTTGCGTCCCTCGATCGCGGCCATCACCTGCCCCATCTGCGACACCGCGTCCATCAGGCGGGCGATGTAGGAGATCTGCTCCTCGCGCTGTGCGCGCCCCCTTATGTTGGCGAGCGCCTGCACCTGGGTCTGGATCTCGCTCTGGACGTCGATCCCGACGCCTCCCGTGGAACCGGCCTGGCTGCCGCTGTCGGAGCCCGTGCCGAAATCCTCGAGACCGCCGGCGACGAGGCCGAGCGGGTCGCGCGCCTCCGCCCGCTGCTCGACGAAGCCGAGGGTGTCGATGGCGTGTCGCACCTGGTTGCGATCGGTCGTGAAGCTGAGCACCAACTGGGGCCCGCGCGTGGGGGCGTAGGTGGCGACTCCGACCAGGTCGGTGGGGTGCAGGCTCCCCATGACCACGTCCATCGCCGCCTGGCGCGCGCGACCGACCGAGTTGATGTCGGAGAGGGTGAGATCGAAGAACACCAGGAAGTGCCGCCGGCCGGCGGCCGGCACGTCGGCGGCGGATCCCGGGCCAGTCACCTGATCGAGATCGACGACCTCGAAGAACTGGATGTCCTGCTTCTTCTTGCCATCGATGATCTCGAAGTCGTCCTTGGTGAGCCCGCGCACCGGCTCGCCCTTGGCGGTGACCTGCACCGGGACTTCGACCAGGGTCACAGTGGTGACGTCCTCGAGCTCGCTGCGCGGCTGCCGGGCGTCGGCAGCGCTCGTCGCGACGAGCAGAGTGAATGCCGACGCCAGAACGCCGACGGTGTGCCGTAGTCTCATGATTCCTCCAATCCTCACCTTGCCGGGCGGCACGCGGCGGCGGGCTGCAGCAGCGATCCCCGCCCCCGTGTCGATCTTAGGAATGCGCGGTCGATCGATTCGCTCTCGAACTGATTCGGACGCGCGCGCGCGCGAACGCGCTCGAGCGCGAGGTTTTCGTCAGATCGTGCCCGCTTCGCGGACGCTGAAGGGAATCGACGTGACCTGGCTGCTCTGCGTACCGAGATCGGTGAGCGTGACCTGAAGCCGATAGTCGCCGGCGGCCAGACCCTTCGGACGGAAGCTGGCGGTCAGCTTGTCCAATCCTCGGATGCCGGTCACGGTCCGCTCCTCGAGCCGGAGCCTGCCGCCCGAGACCTCGGTGCCGTCGTCGGCAATCACCGTTCCCGCGAGCTCGAGGTCGCTCTCCGAAAGGTTGTAGGCGACCAGGCAGAGCTGCGCGCCACGATCGTCGATCAGCGCCGGCTTGGCGGCCGGAACGTAGGGCTCGCCGTTCACCGTGAAGGGGTAGATGGTCGACTTCGTGTACTCGCTGGCCTGCTCACGGACCAGGAACCAGGTGCCCGGCTCTTCGAGGAAGAAGGGGGGCAGCAGCTTGGGGGTCTGGTCCCCGTACGGCGGCACGTCGAGATCGAGCGTCT
>Ga0299914_10004549_pt1 | contig 10011 bp, 12 predicted proteins | sample RVTome_10_FD_201361 | JGI IMG/M metagenome (GOLD analysis project Ga0299914, IMG submission 201361) | Soil microbial communities from uranium-contaminated site in the Upper Colorado River Basin, Wyoming, United States - RVT153D57 (version 2) ... | reverse complement strand
GGCAGCGGCCGGCTCGTCGACGTTCCTTAAGGCCATACCGCCACGAACGTCAGGCAAGAGCAGTCTCGTGCCCGGCGGCGATCTCTTCGTAGCTCCGGCCGTCGCCGTCCAGGGTCGCGGTCCCGCCGCTGAACTCCTGCCAGCGCAGGATGATCGTGTCGACGTACTTTGGATCGAGCTCGATCAGCCTTGCCTGCCGCCCCGCTTTCTCGCACGCGATCAGGGTCGAGCCCGAGCCACCGAACGGGTCGAGCACGATGTCCCGGCTCTTGCTCGAGTTGCGAATCGCCCGCTCGACCAGGGCGACCGGCTTCATGGTCGGATGGAGATCGTTCCGGACCGGCTTGTCGATGAACCACACATCGCCCTGGTCTCGGGCCCCGCACCAGTAGCGGTCGTGGCCGGCAGGCCAGCCGTAGAGGATCGGCTCGTATTGCCGCTGGTAATCGGCGCGGCCCAGCGTGAACGTGTTCTTGGCCCAGATGACAAACGTCGACCACTTTCCGCCCGCGGCGGTGAAGGCGCGCTGCAGCGTGTGCAGCTCCGAGCTGCTCATGCACACGTACACGGCGCCCTTGGTCACGCTGATGATGTTGACGCAGGCGTCGTACAGGAACGCCTCGAAGCCGCCACCGAGATCGTCGTTCAGTATCGGCCGGTGCTTGCCGCGTAGCTTGTCCTTGGGCGAGTTCGCGTAATCGACATTGTACGGCGGGTCGCAGAACGTCATGTCGGGCAGCTGCCCGATCAGCACCCGCTCGACATCGGCCAGCACCGTCGCGTCGCCGCACAGCAGACGATGATTGCCAAGGACCCAGAGGTCTCCCGGCCGGCTGACCGGGTTCTCCGGGAGCTCGGGGACCTCGTCCTCGGCCTCAGCGCTCGCCGCCTCGCCATCGGCCAGCGCCAGCAATCGCTCCAGCTCCGTGGCATCAAAGCCGATCAGGTCGAGGTCGAAGCACTCGTCCCGCAGCCATGCCAGCTCCTCGGCTAAGAGCTCCTCGCTCCACCCTGCCTGCAGGGCGAGCTGGTTGTCCGCGATCAGATAGGCCCGCTTCTGGGCCTCGGAGAGGTGCTCGAAACGGATCACCGGCACCTCGGCCAGCCCGAGCTTACTGGCCGCCAGCAGCCGGCCGTGGCCAGCCAGCACGCCGCCTTGCTCGTCCACCAGCACCGGGTTAGTCCAGCCGAACTCCACCATCGATGCCGCGATCTGGTCCACCTGCGCCTCGCTGTGCGTGCGCGGATTGCGCTCGTAGGGACGCAGGCGGTCCATCGGCCACAGCTCGATCCGATCGGCGAGCGCGACCAGCCCGGCGCTCATTGGTGCGTCGGTCAACAGCGAACCTCGTGGTGCGAACTTGGGTGCGAACCTGCGCGACGCCGGTCGCAGGCGTCGCAGGTCAGAACCTCAGGGGTTCTGCGGCTTTCGGCCGGATCAAGTGCGACGGGGTGCGAACCTGGGGTGCGACGGCAGGTTCGCACCCGTCGCAGCCCGGAGAACCGAGGAATTCCGCGGCTTACGGCGGATTCAGTGCGAACCTGAGTGCGACGGGTGCGACGGGTAGGTTCGCACCCCACCGAGGCTCAAAAGGCTAGGAATTCTGCGGCTTTGAGGTCCTCGGGTGCGACGGGTGGGTGCGAACTGCGAACTCGGATTCGCGGCCTGTCGCTAGCGATTTATCGGGCGGCGCCCCCCCGTACCCGTTTCGGACCAGGAAGGACCCTGATTTCAAACACTTAGCGGAGGCGCTCGCCGAACGGAGAAAGTTTTGCAATCGCTCTCGCCCGACCGAGATCAACTACCAAACCATCTCTGACTCCCGAAATCAAAACAGCCCACCGCGGCGTACCGGGCAGGCTGTCGAGACACACTCTTCAAGTCTGAGCGGATACTACATTTGTGATGGACATCTGTCAAGGCTCTGCATGTGGGGCCAGGGATTTAGATTGTAATTCGGCAACACACATCCACATATGAGCAAGAGCAAGAGGAGCTTGCTTTGACCAAGCTTTTGCACAAGCCGGAACACCCCACGGCGGGGATAACCTCGGCCTCCCGGCGAAGCTGTTGATAGGGCAGCAGTAGGCTTCAGGGCTTTCGCCCCGAGGTAGCGGCAACGGAGTTGAGGGCGGCGCTTCCTATCCGGCGCTCGCTCTCCCACCCGGTCCTGCACCTGACCTTTGTTCGTCGTGATGACTTCCCCTATCCCGCAGACACCGTGGCCGTGGAGGAAGGGCTCGTCAGCTCAAGGCTGATCGCCTTGAGACGCTGGCGCGACTTTGCGTCGTACGCCTGCCCGTCGGCCCGCGCTTCCCGCAGTCCGTTGAAGTAGAGGCCGCTCCGACCTTCGAGCGCGGGAGACGTGGCGAGATTGAGGATCGCCTCGGCGCCTTCCTCGACGCTGCTCCAAGCCGTGATGCCGGCCCGGCGTACCATGGTTGTGTCCAAGTAGGTCGCGGGGTGCAGGGCGTTGACGGTGACGCCGGTGCCATGGAGTTCGCCAGCGAGATCAACCGTGAACATGATCTGCGCCAGCTTGCTATGGCAGTAGGCCCGCGTGCCGCTGTAGCCGCGCGTCAGCATGAAGTCCGTGAAATCGATCGGCTGCTGCCCGGCGGACGCCACATTGACGATGCGGGCCGGTGCGCTCTGTTTGATCAACGGCAGGAGGAGACGGGTCAGGAGGAAGCCGGCGAGATAGTTGACGGCAAAGCGCAGCTCGTGCCCGTCGGCGCTCGTCTGCCGCGGCGCGCCGGAGCCGCCGGTGCCGATGCCGGCATTGTTGATCAGGATGTCGAGCCGATCCGTCCTTTGTTGGACAGCCTCGGCAAGGCGGCGCACCTCGGCCAGGGCGGAGAGATCTGCCGCCAGGAATTCCGCCGTGCCACCGCTTTCCTTGATCTCGGCTACGAGGCGTTCGCCTCTTTCCCGGCTGCGGCCATGCACCAGGACGTGCGCACCGGCGTCGCCAAGCCGCTTCGCAACCAAGCGACCGACGCCGTCCGTCGAGCCGGTGATCAGCGCGGTCTTGCCGGTCAGTCTCGTCATGCCGGACCTCCGTCGCTCATCCGGTGTCCAAAAATGGTGCACAAGAAGACCGCAACCAGTTCTAACTCCGGGTTCATGGCGGCGGGGATCGCGCCGCCAGCATCCCGAGCGCCGCGATCAGGATTCCTTGCGCCTGCTCCTGTCGCACCGGCCGTCCGCCCTATTCCAACCCGGCTTTCTGCAAGCCCTCGGCGATGTGAGCACGGTGTGCTTGGTTCTGGAACTGTGACAGGAACGCATCCGCCTCGAAATACGGCCAGAGGCGGCGCGTCGCCGCCACGGCGCGGGAGGCATCCTCAGCTCGTCCGGTCTGCGCGTAAGCTGCGGCCAGCGCGGCTTGGTCAGCGTAGTCGGACTTCGGCTCTAGGCCTTGCTCCAGCACCTCAATCGCCTTCTCGTACTGGCGTTTGAGGTAATATGCGACGGCAAGCGAGAAGCTCATGGGGCGATCGGGATTAAGCCGCCGCGCGGTCTCTATTGACGCAATCGCCACATCCAAATCGCCCGAGTACATCGACACGACTCCGTACCCGGCATAGCTATGGGAGTCGCTTGGATTCAGCTCAATGGCCCGGCGCAATTCATCTGCGGCCCGATCGTGCCGGGCGTGGGCGAGGTGGACGAAGCCGAGCAGGGCGTGCGCGTCGGCATGCGTCCCTTCCAATTCCAAGGCCTTGCGGGCAAGAGCCTCGGCACGCTCCAATCGACGGGCCGGAAACTCAGTCCAGCCTGACGTGGCGGATCGGTGCTCGGTCCAGCCAAGGCCGACGTAAGCCGATGTATATTCTGGGTCCAGGTCGATCGCGCGCTCGAACATCTCGCGTGCCTCGGCGTTCGCGGACCGCATCCGGCGGCTGTACAGGCCCCAGCCCCGAAGAGCGTAGTCGTATGCCGCGAGATTGGCAGTGGGCTCGGCAAACGCCCGCTCCTCTTCGAGATCGTGAAGCTTAATCGCGAGCGAGCCGACAACGTTGCGCGTCAGCTCTTCCTGTAGAGCAAACACGTCCTCCAGTCTGCCCTCGTATCGCTCGGACCAGAGGTGCAGACCTCGGTCCGCATCGGTCAGCTGCGCCACGAGCCCCACCCGGTCGCCGGCTCGGCGAACGCTGCCTCCGAGCAGATAGCGAACGCCCAGCTCGCGGCCGACGTGCCTAGGATCGGGCGTCCGACCTTTGTACTGAAAGACCGCATCGCGGGCGACGACAGCAAGGCCCGAGAACCGGCCGAGGGCCACAATGACGTCCTCGGTCAGACCGTCGCTGAAATACTCCTGCCCGGGATCGCCGCTCAGGTTGGCAAACGGCAGGACCGCAATGAACGTGCGCTCGGCGAGTACAGACTCTGGAGCGGGATCGGCGATCTGGGGCGTCATGGGTGGCGCGATCAGATCGGGATACAAGAGCCACCCCGCCGTGCTTATTCCGCCGAGGAGCAAGATCGTTGCGACTATCACCCGCCGGATCTTCTGTCTCAGCGGGCGCCTATGGGGGGTCGCGGTGCCAGTACGGAGTCGGTACACCCGCACTGGCTTGACGATGTTTTTCAGCCTTTGCAGTCCCAGAGAGTCGTAGCCGAAGGGTAGCTTGCCCTCCACCTGGTCGTAGGCGCTACCCGAGAGGCAGATGCCGCCGGGCTCGGCCAAGCTTTCGAGACGCGCCGCCACGTTAACCCCGTCGCCAAACAAATTCTCACCCTCGACCATCACGTCGCCGAGATTGAGGCCGATGCGAAACAGCATCCGGCCACCGCCGTCAGGCAGCTCCTTGTTTCGAGCCTCGATTGCCTGCTGAACCGCTGCGGCGCACTGCACGGCGTCGACCGCGCTCGCAAACTCGGCAATGACGCTGTCACCTGCGCTACCGAACAGCCGCCCCCGGTGCTGACCAACCAAGCGGTCGACGATCGCACGATGACCCTGGAGCGTGCGCAGTGTGCGCTCCTCGTCCTGGCCCATCAGCCGAGAGTAACTGGCGACATCGGCGCAAAGGACCGTCGTCAGCTTGCGCTGGATGCCTAGCGCCTCCACCGGTTGTTGTGCTCGGTCCATCAAGCGACGAGCGCCGCTCCCGCCAAAGCCGCCGGGTCGATCTCGCCGACCCGCGACATCGACAATCATAGGCCCGAAGCATATCATACGGCATCGTTTTGTGAGGCCGCGACGCCTTCCGCAGGCCGGCCCCGCAGGCGGGGGGTCTCGGCCGGATCCTGAGGAGACCTGTCATGCTGAGCTTTGCTCCTCGCATCCTCCGGATATTTGTCTGGGGCGGCCTGTTCCTGGCCGCCGCACCTCCAATGCCCGCAATTGCGGCTGACGCGCTGCTCGAAGATGCCTGGACCGATGGTCTTGCGATCCGAGGCTACGACCCGGTGGCGTACTTCACGGAACGCCGGCCGGTCAAAGGCAGCGCTGAATTCGACTACGTGTGGGATGAAGCGCACTGGCACTTCGCCAGCGCGGAGAACCGCGACCTATTCGCCGCCGACCCGGAGCGGTACGCCCCACAGTTTGGCGCGTATTGCGCCGCGGCCATGGTCGACGGTGAGGCTTACGCGGCTGATCCCGAGGCGTGGACCATCGTTGATGGCAGACTGTACCTGAACTACAGCCCACGGCACCGCGACGGGTGGCGGCAGAATCTGGCCGAGAACATCGCCAGGGCCGATGCCCAGTGGAGCGCGCTGCACGACCTGGATTGATGATAGCAAGACGGTCAAGCCACACCGGGTCAGTTATTTCATCGCGGGTCAGCACGAAACTGCACTCCAAGTCAGCGATGGTTGAGGCAGACTTCGGCCATGAGTCTTTTGGAGTACGCGTGGAAGTCGGCGATCGAGCCGATGTGCTTGTCTACATCGAATTGAGAATACGGGCAGCCTGACAAGGTTCACGGGCGGGGGAATCAAGCCGCCAGGTGCTCGACGGGGCAGCCGCAGTTCGGCCGCATCAAAACCTGCTCGCACGGCTGTGGTTGACGCAGACGTCGGTACCGGCTCGGGCCGCCCTCTCATAGCCGAGATGCCCCGCGAGCACCCCAAGGCTGCAACCAGAATGCCCTGCGCCTGTTCCTGCCTTACCGTGGCGCGCCCCAGCTTGGCGCATCGCCCACCCCGCTACCCGAAGCTGCTGAAATTCGGCCTATGCGGCGGGGGATGGATCAAGGCAGGCTGCCTGGCAGGAGCTCTATCGGCCCTCCCGCCGCCGGCGCAGGAAGCCCTTCGGGCGTGGGAACCACTGGCGGCTCGGGTGCTGCGGCCAGTGGTGACTCCTGCAGCGCTTCCGGCCCTTTCGATACCTCTGGCGCCGACGACGCCGGCACCGTTCGGTAGGGGCTTAGGAAATACGGCGGGCCGCAGTTCTGATTGACGCCGTCGCCAAGGTCGCGCCGGGCCTCCAGAGCAAAACGGCTCTCGCTCAAAGCGGCAATGCCGGCCACGGGCGCTGCGATCGCGACACTGGCCACGCAGACGACGCTTTTGAAGACGAGATAGAACGGCGTGCCCACCACGCTCACCGTGGCATCGCCAGGATGCACGACGGCCGTGTGGTTGCCCCTGTCGGTCGGCTCCGGAGGAGGCGACATCTGGCAGCCGCCGGCGACGATCGCGCAACCGAGGACAGATTGCCAGAGGCGCACGTCAGCCCTGCCACGTCCGCGGTCGGCCAGTGTCCAGGTGGACGAAGGTCGGATAGACACCGACCCCGCCCAGACCGAGCAGCAAGCCCAACCTCGCCATGCTGCGAGGCTTCACGCCCGGCACCTGGATGTCGACTGCACGGCCGCGGAGATGGAACGAATTCCGCGCGGCGTCGATGCCGTGCCGTCTCAGCCGCTCGTTCGTCGCCTCGGTGCGGTAGCCGCTCGTGATGAGAATGGGTCGCCCGCCGAACTGCCCCTGAACCATCGCCAGGAGGTAGTAGACACGCAGGTCGATGGGATGGACCTCCTCTGCCTGCACATCGCGCATCAACCAGTCCAGCTCGGCCAAGCCCTGCTCGTAGGGTGCCCCGGCCCACCAGAACGACACGTCGCGTGCAACCTCGTTCGTGTCGGGCCGCACGAGAGTGAGCTGTCGTATCGTGTCAGCCCTGACAGCGCCGGCTGCGGCGCCCGCGAGAGTTCCGGCAACACCACACAGGAACAGGCGGCGTGAGAGGGTCTGTCGTTCTCGAAGCAAGGTCGGCGCAACGCAGCTGGAGCTTGGGTCGCGAACGGTAGCGCGACCAAAGTCAATTATCAACTGTTGCGTGATGAGCTCAGCACCCCCAGCGCCGCCACCAGAATGCCCTGGGCCTGCTCTTGCCGGACTGGCCGCCCGCCCCAGCCTTCTCGGACCGCCCACTCGCGCACACTGCGTCGCAGGCCGACGACGTGCCATACGCACGAGCCCGCCGCGCTGGAAATGCCTGTCAGCACCTCCCTCACATGGTGCCCGCTCGATCTGGAGCATCCAGGTGAAGTCCTTGGACCCGCCACCCTGAACAACGGAAGGGCTAGATCACCGTCGCTTCAGCTTGTCGCTCCGACCTCCGACGACGCTCCCGCTGGCAGCAGGCGATGTCTCTCCTCGGGATCGACGTGGACCTCGCCACGCCGCGTCAGCGTCCGAATTCCATTCAGCACATCTTGACCCGTGATCTTGGGGTTCTCCGCGCGCGCCGCACCTAGAACCTCATCGCGCCGCGCCTCACCCTTGGAGGCAATGAGCTCCTGAATACACCGCTGCACGGTCGCGGCCTTAGGGGTGCCGCCGTTCACCTTCGCCTTCAGCTGCTGCCTCTTCGCTGGCTGTCTCTTCGGCTTTTGAGCAGGCCCAGGTCGGCGTTCGCCCGGCATACTGGTCTTCTCAAGCGCCTCGAGCGAGGCTGGTCTTGCTTTCAGCTGCTCAGCCAGATCTTCCGCAGAGACGTTTTCGATTTCGGCCAGCGCGGATTGCGCGCCGTCCCGATAACCACGCTCATAAGCCAGCCGCGTCAGTTCTGCTATGCGACGGCGAACTTCCTTCTTCAGGTCCATATCTTCCTCCGCAGAGCTCGAGTGGCACTAGCTCCATCGGAGAGATCGATATCAGCTGTGGTTTTGTGTCGCCATCAGAATTACTCCTTCACTTCGAAGGCATGGTGGGCCCTCACACGGACGACCGAGGCCGCCTACTCAGGCTGCCCTGTCGTAGCCGAAATGCCCGGCCAACACACCCAGCGCCGCGACCAAAATCCCCTGCGCTTGTTCCTGCCGCACCGGCCGGCCGCCCCAGCCCTGGCGCAGCGCCCACTCGCGGACGCTGCGCTGCAACCCCACGACATGCCAGACGCAGCTCCCCGCCGGACTTCCGATCCCGCCCAAAGCCTCTAGCGCCTCGTGCACGCGACGTTGAGCATCGAGCTGCCGTTCGTGCAGTTCAGGCTCGCGGCCGTTCCCTGGTACCCTCAGGAGTGGCAGCGCCCGAAGCGGGTCGAAATTGGCGACGATGAAAGCCGCCTGGAAGTCCTTTGCGGCATCGTGCATCTCTTGCGCGATGGTGCCGGCACGGAGCATCTTGCCCAACGTGTCGACCGTGCGGTGGTGATAGACGATCCGGCCGTCGGGACCCTTCTCGCGCACCTCCTCGAGTTCACGGCCGCGAACCTTGTGCGGGGTGATCCGCTTGCTCATCGCTCACCTCCTCGCCGGCCGTATAGTCGGTTCGCCTCGTTGATGAGCGCTTGGCGGGTCCAGTCGTCGCGGACTTCCTCGGGCCTGAGCATGATCACGCCCTGCTTGCGCCACGCCGCCCGCCGCATCGCCTGCAGGTCCTCGTCGCTGGGTGCGGTACGCGCCTGCGCCCGGGCCAGGCACGAGCGGTAGCCTGCCGGGCCGATCATCGGCTCACCTCCCGAAGCACAGCGGCATAGCCGGCCACATCGATGAGCGAGTCGAGGTGGCGGGGATCGCGGCTGAGCCGAACCAGCTTGAGATCGAGCAGCGCGATCACGACCTGCGCAGCCGTGATGTCGATGCCGAAGACCAGCGTCCAGCGCTTCGCGACGGCGTCGAAGATGTCGACGGGCTCGCCGTACTCGCGCCGGCGCCGGGTCACCACGCCAGCGGCGTGCTCGAGGAGCTCGGGGCCGTTCATCGCCGACCTCCTGGCCGCCAAGCCAGCGCCAGCATCGACCTCGCTCTTGCTTCCCTGCGCTGAACGCGCAGACTCAAAGCAGCCATGATTGTTCCCTCATGAGTGATCGTGGTCGGGATGGCGGCGGGGTCCTGCCAAGTACGTCGCCGCCATCCGCTCTCTTGCTCAAAAGGGCGGGTCATCGCCCTTCTCCCAGTCCATGACCGGTGGGTCGCGATCCCGCACCTCGACCACGGCCGATCCTGGAAACGTCCGTTTGACCTGGCGTACGTCACCCCCGAGGCGCTCGATCAGCACCGCGATTTCGGCGACCGTCCACACCTCGCCCTCACGGGCGACGTGGTGGGCCTGGGCCTCGGTGCGCACGATGCTGACGACCTCCCCCGTCGAGGGCAGGGCGCACTCCCAGACTTCGGGTGCCAGGGGCTGAGCACCGTCCTCGGTGGCCGCCCGGTTGAGCGCCAGCCAGGCGCGGCGCATGCCCTCGGCCTGGGCGCGGATGTAGGTCTCCTGGTCGGCGGCGATGGCAGCGTCGAGCTTCGCCTTCTGCGCGTCGAACCTAATCCGCAGGGCATCGGCCACCAGCAGGCGCAGCCGGCCGACCCCCCACTTGCGCTCCATCTGCCGAGCCGTCTCATCGACCCCGTCCAGGATGGACTTGATCACCACCTCGGGCGGCGCCATCGGGTCGCGGCTCAGATCGAGGACACCGCGCCCTGAGGCTCGAGGCGTCAGCCGGGCCATGACACAGCTCCCGAAGGGAGGCGGCAGGCGGCGTGTGGACGCCGCCGCACTCCCTTTAGGGAGTCCACACGGTCCACACGTCCACACGCAAGGAATCCGCG
>Ga0299914_10004548_pt1 | contig 10013 bp, 5 predicted proteins | sample RVTome_10_FD_201361 | JGI IMG/M metagenome (GOLD analysis project Ga0299914, IMG submission 201361) | Soil microbial communities from uranium-contaminated site in the Upper Colorado River Basin, Wyoming, United States - RVT153D57 (version 2) ... | reverse complement strand
CGGTGATCGTCGAGCGCGCGGAGGGCCGCGAGCTCGTCGACGTCGACGGGCGCCGCTACCTCGACGCGATCTCCTCGCTGTGGGTGACGACGATCGGCCATCGGGTGCCGGAGCTCGACGCCGCCCTAACCGACCAGGTCGGCCGGGTCGCCCACTCGACGATGCTCGGGAACGGCAACCGCGTCGTGATCGAGCTCGCCGAGGCGCTGGCGGAGGTGGTCCCGGTGGATCGACCGCATGTCCTGTTCGCGTCCGACGGCGCCGTCGCTGTCGAGCAGGCGCTCAAGGTCGCATTCCAGTATTGGGTGAACGTCGGCGTCGAGGGGCGCAGGCGCTATCTCGCGCTCGGCGACGCCTATCACGGCGACACCGTCGGCTCGCTGTCGCTGGGCGACGGCGGATTCGGAGCCGACCTGTTCGATCCGCTGCGGTTCGGAGTCCTCCGCGCCCCGGGATTCGACGACCCGCAGAGCCTCGAGGTGGCGGCGGAGATGGTGCGCGAGCACCGAGACGAGCTGGCGGCGGTCGTCGTCGAGCCGCTGGTCCAGGGGGCGGCCGGGATGCAGATCGCCCCGGCGGAGGTGTTCGCAGCGCTCGGCGCGGCCTGCGAGGAGACCGGCGTGCTACTGATCTGCGACGAGGTCGCGACCGGGTTCGGGCGCACCGGGGCCCTGTTCGCGAGCGAGCTGTGCGGCCTGCGCCCGGACATCCTCTGCCTCGGCAAGGGCATTACCGGCGGCTATCTGCCGATGTCGGCCACGATCGCCAACCGGCGCGTCTACGAGGCCTTCCTCGGCGATGACCTCGGTCCGCGGACCTTCTATCACGGCCACTCCTATGGGGGCAACGCGCTCGCCGCCGCGGTCGCCCTCCGCCACCTGAGCCTGATCGACGAGCTCGATGTCCTCGCCAACGTGCGCGAGCGCGAGGTCGAGCTGCGCGCCCTCCTCGACCAGCGGGTCACGCCGCTGCCACAGGTCGCAGACGTCCGCCTCCAGGGCCTGATGGGCGGCGTCGAGCTTCACCCGGCGGAGGGCGAGCGCCGCGGCCGCGAGACGTGCAAGGCGGCCGTCGCCCGGGGCGTGCTGCTGCGCTCGCTCGGCGACGTCGTGGTCCTGATGCCGCCGCTCACGGTCGCCGCAGCCGAGATCGAGCGGATCGTCGATGTCCTCGCCGAGGCGATCGAAGCGGCGGTCCCGGAGTGAGCCCGCCACGGGCGAGCTCGGTCGAGAGCTCCGGCGCGGCGCGGCGTTCGAAGCAGGAGACCTGGCAGGCCTGGGCCGAGACCGAAGCGAAGGCGATCGACGAGGCCGGGCAGTGGCGCTCGGTCCGGGACTTCGACGCCCGCGGCCCGGTCGGACGGCTGGGCCCGGAGGGGCGCGAGGTGGTTTCCTTCGCGTCCAACGACTATCTCGGCCTGACGACGCACCGGGCCGTGATCGCGGCCGCTCGGGAAGCGCTCGAGCGCTGGGGGACCGGTGCCGGCGCGGCACGGCTGATCGTCGGCTCGCGCCCGATCCACTCCGAGCTCGAGCGCAAGCTCGCGGCGTGGAAGCGCACCGACGACGCGATCCTGCTGCCGACGGGCTTCGCCGCGAACCTCGCCGTCCTGTCGACGTTCGGAGACGCCGGCTCCGTGGTCTGTTCCGACCGGCTGAACCACGCGTCGATCATCGACGGATGCCGGCTCGCGCGCGCCCGGACCGCCGTATATCCGCACCGCGACGTCGACGCGCTCGAGTCGCTGGTCTCGGCGGCCGAGCGGGCGATCGTCGTCAGCGAGACCGTCTTCTCGATGGACGGGGACGTCGCCCCGGTCGTCGAGCTCGTCGAGCTCTGTGAGCGCCATCGGGCGCTTCTGGTCCTCGACGAGGCGCATGCCGTCCTCGGTCCCGACCCCGACCTGGCGGGCCGCGACGCGCTCCGCGTCGGGACGCTCTCGAAGGCCCTCGGCGCGCTCGGCGGCTACGCCGCGGGCCCACGGCCGCTGATCGAGCTGCTGCGAAACCGCGCCCGCTCGTTCATCTTCACCACCGCGACGCCGCCGGCCGTAGCCGCGGCCGCTCTGCGGGCGCTCGAGATCGTCGGCTCGACCGAGGGCGAGGATCTCCGCGCCCGGCTACGCGACCGCATCGAGCAGGTCCGTCCCGGCAATGCCTCGCCGATCATCCCGATCACGCTCGGCGACGAGGAGCGGGCGATGGCCGTCTCGGCGGCGCTGCTTGAACGGGGCTTCCTCGTCCCCGCGATCCGCCCCCCGACTGTCCCCCCGGGGACCTCGCGTCTGCGCATGACCCTGTCGGCGGCCCACACCGAGGCGCAGGTCGCGTCGCTCGTCGAGAGCCTGCGCGAGATCGGGATCCTCGACTAGCGCGGCAGCGCGGCCAACCGCCTGCCCACGTCCCGCGTCTGTCGCCGAGTACTCGGTCCCCGCACGCCACGGGCGGTCCTGCGCCTGTGTCGAATCCAAACCCGCGACGGCTAGATCGTGATTTCGATCATTGGCACAGTTGTCACGGACAGAGAGCATTGCGATCGGAGGTCGACGAGGAGCGATCCAGCAAGCCGCTCGCTGCGATGAAGCCAGCACCGTTCGAGCACATCCAGGCCGTCACGGTCGACGACGCGGTCGCCGCCCTGCGTGAGCACGGGGAGGAGGCCCGGGTCCTGGCGGGCGGCCAGAGCCTGGTGCCGCTGATGAACCTCCGGCGGGTGCGGCCGCGCGCGCTGGTCGACATCAACGTCGTCGGCGAGCTGGGCCGCATCGAGGCGAACGGCTCGCTCGAGATCGGCGCGACGGTGCGGCAGTCGGAGGCGCTTCGCTCGCCCGAGGTGCGCTCGCTGGCACCGCTGGTCGTCGATGCTCTCCACTACGTCGGGCATCCGGCGACCCGCAACCGCGGAACGGTCGGCGGGATCGTCGCGCACGCCGATCCGGTCGCCGAGCTGCCACCGGTACTGCTGGCGCTCGATGCGGAGATCATGCTAAGAGGGCCGAACGGGGAGCGCCGGATCGACGCCCGCGATTTCTTCACAGGCGCGTTCTCCACCGCGGCCGATCCCGCTGAGCTGGTCGGGGCGATCCGGGTTCCCCGGCAGCCGCGCGGGGCCGGCTGGGGCTTTGCCGAGGTCGCGCCGCGCGGCCGTGCGTTTGCGATCGTCGGCGCCGCCTGCCTAGTCGAGCTCACCGGGGAGCGGGAGTGCCGGGAGGTCCGGATCGCCCTCCTCGGCGCCGGCGACGGGCCGGTGCGGGCGGCGCAGGCCGAGGCGGCGATGCACGGTCGGAGCGTCGACTCCGCTGTTCTCGATGAGGCGTGTGAGCTCGCGGCTGCCGATCTCGACCCGCCGAACGACTTCCACGCGTCGGGGGCCTACCGACGGATGGTGATCGGTGCGCTGGTGCGGAGGGCGCTCGAGGCAGCGCTCGGGCGAGCGGAGGCATCGTGATGTCGGCCCCCCGGCCCCAGGAGGAGTCGCTCGTTCGCCTCACGGTGAACGGCTCGGAGCGCCGCGGCGTCGCGGAGCCGCGGCTCCTGCTCTCCGACTTCCTGCGCGAGGAGCTTCGCCTCACGGGTGTCCATGTCGGGTGCGAGCAGGGGGAATGCGGCGCGTGCACCGTGCTTCTCGACGGCGAGCCGATCCGGTCGTGCCTGATGTTCGCCGTCCAGGCTCAGGGCGCCGACGTGCGCACCGTCGAGGGCATCCCCGCCGAGGACGGCGGACTCGATCGGCTCCAGCGGGCCTTCCAGGAGCACCATGGCCTCCAGTGCGGCTTCTGCACGCCGGGCCTCCTCCTCACCGCTCGGGCCTTGCTCGCGGAGAACCTGCAGCCCTCCCGCGCCGAGATCGCCGAGCACCTGGCCGGGAACGTGTGCCGCTGTACGGGGTACACCGGGATCCTCGACGCGGTCGAGGCCGTCTGCGATGGCAGCGACGAGGAGGGTGCTGAATGACCGTTTCGGCGCCCAGGTACGTCGGGCGGAGGATGCTTCGCGTCGAGGACCCTGGCCTGCTGCGAGGCGAGGCACGGTACGTCGACGACGTCGACGTTCCGGGAGCGCTCCACGTCGCGTTCGTTCGCAGCCCTCACGGCCACGCGCGGATCCACCGCATCGAGACCGCGCGCGCCCGCGAGTCGCCGGGGGTTCACGCGGTGGTGACCGGAGAGGAGATCGGCGAGCGCGGGAGGCTCGTGACCACGATCCCGACGCGCCCCGACGAGGTCGAGACCGCGACCCGGACACTCCTCGCCACCGACAAGGTCCGCCACGTCGGCGATCCCGTCGTGGCCGTCGTGGCCGACTCCCGCTACCTGGCCGAGGACGCGTGCGAGCTCGTCGAGGTCGACTGGGAGCCGCTGCGGGCGGTCGTCGATGCCGAGGAGGCCCTGTCCGCCGGCGCCCCGCTCGTCGACGAGGACCTCGGGAGCAACCGCTTCGCCCACATCGAGTTCGAGCAGGGTGACGTCGACGCTGCCTTCGAGCGAGCCGCGCACGTCTTCAGCAAGCGATTCCACTTCGGGCGGACGTTCGCGGCCCCGCTCGAGACGCGCGGCGTGGTGGCGCGGTACGACGCCGGCGCGGGCGAGCTTTGCGTGTGGACCTCGACCCAGTTCCCGCACCTCGTTCGGACCTTCCTCGCGCCCCTGCTCGAGCTGCCCGAGAGCAGGGTGCGTGTCGTCGCGCCAGCCGTCGGAGGCGGCTTCGGGCTCAAGGTGCAGCTCTTCGTCGAGGAGGTCCTGGTACCGATGCTGGCGCTTGAGCTTCGCCGACCGGTGAAGTGGATCGAGGATCGGCACGAGGCGCTGATCGCCAGCGGCCACGCGAAGGAGCTGATCTGCGATCTCGAGGCCGCGGTCGCGGACGACGGCACGTTCCTCGCCTTCCGCGGCCGCTACGTGGGCGACAGCGGCGCCTACCAGGCGCATCCCTGGACCGGGCTCATCGACCCGCTGTGCGCCGCGTCGTTCCTGCCCGGCCAGTACGCGATCGAGGCGGTGCGCTACGAGGTCGACCTCGCGATGACCAACAAGTGCCCCTCGAGCGCCTATCGGGGCGTCGGCTGGACGCCCGGGCAGGCGGCTCGCGAGGCGATGATCGACGACATCGCCCGGGCGCTCGGCCGCGACCCGCTCGAGCTCCGGATCAAGAACACGATCGCGGAGGAGGGCGGTCCGTCGCTGACCGGTTGCAGCTACGACGGCGGCAGCTACGTAAGGGCGCAGCGCCGCGCGGCAGAGATGCTCGGCTACGAGGCGCTTCGCGAGCGCCAGCGAGGTCTCCGCGAGGAGGGTCGCTATCTGGGCATCGGCTTCAGCCCCTTCGTCGAGCAGGGAGGCTGGGCGGCCGGGGTCGCGCGTGCGAACGGGTTTCCCGGCTACGCCTACATGGACTCGGTCGGCGTGACGATGGAGCCCGACGCGTCGGTGACGGTTCGCAGCGGGTTCCACTCGCAGGGCCAGGGGCACGAGACGGCGCTGGCCCAGGTCGTCGCCGACCAGCTCGGGGTCCCGGTCGAGCGGGTCAGGGTCTCCCAGGGGGACACCGCCGGGTCGGCCTACGCCACCGGTACCTACGGGAGCCGGACGGCGGTGGTGGCGGGGGGCGCCCTCCTCCACGCCACCGGGGAGATCCGCGAGAAGCTGTTCGCGATCGGCGCCCACATGCTCGAGGCGAGCCCCGACGACCTCGAGCTGACCGAGGGACGGATCTCGGTCCGCGGCGCCCCGGGGAGCTCGATCGACATCGCCGACGTCGCAGCGACCGCCTACATGGGCGCCGACCGGCCGACCGACATCGAGGTGTCCCTGACCTCGACTCGAAGCTACGACCCGCCCCAGACCTACTCGAACGCGTGCATCGCCGCCGTCGTCGAGGTCGACGTCGAGACGGGCGTCGTCGACGTCGAACGGATCGTCGCCGTCGAGGACTGCGGCACGATCCTGAACCCGATGATCGTCGATGGCCAGATCGCCGGCGCCGTCGGCCAGGGGCTTGGGGCGACCCTGTACGAGGCGGTCCCGTATGCCGCGGACGGCAGTCCGCTCGCGGCGACGTTGCGGGAGTTCACCTACCCGACGACCCTCGAGGCGCCGGAGCTCGAGATCGATCACATCGAAACGCCGTCGCCGGTGACCGCGAACGGTGCGAAGGGGATGGGCGAAGGGGGCCTGATCGGGGCCCCCGCGGCGCTCGTCAACGCGATCGCAGACGCCCTCAGCCCGTTCGGCATCTCGATCGACTTCACCCCGCTGCGCCCGGAGGCGATCCTCTCGCTGCTAGCCGAGCCCCGGAGCTACGAGGCGCCCTGATGACGCGGCGGCCGGGGCGCCGTTTGTGCAAAGTCACAGCTGCCGGAACCGGCTTCGTGCTTCCGAGCATTGGCCTCGGCGGCGGATGGGGTCAGCATCAGGCGAGACGAGCTGACGAAGGAGGAAGGGTCAAGTGAGCCAGGACATCGTCGCGGTCGACGTCGGCGGCACGTTCACGGACATCTGCGTCCTGAGCCGCGCCAGCGGTGACCTTCGCGTCGCCAAGGTGCCGTCGACCGCGAACCCGATCGACGGCGTCATGGCCGGCGTCTCCGAGGCCGGGATCGACCTCCGGCGGGTGGCCCTCTTCTCCCACGGGACCACGGTCGCGACCAACGCGTTGATCACCCAGAGCTTCCCTCCGGCGGCGATGGTGACGACGAAGGGCTTCCGCGACGTGATCGAGATCCGCCGCGGGACCAAGGAGGACCTCTGGGATGCCTACAGCGACGTCGCCCCGCCGCCGATCCGGCGCCGCCGCCGGTTCGAGGTTGCCGAGCGCGTCGACTACGCCGGCAACGTGCTCGAGCCGCTCGACGAGGACGGCGCCCGCGAGGTGGCGCGGCTGCTCGGGCGTCACGGGGTCGAGACCGTCGCCGTGTGCTTCATCAACTCCTACGCCAACCCGGAGAACGAGCGGCGGATGCGCGAGATCCTCGAGGCCGAGCTCGACGGCGTCCTCGTCTCGACCTCGAGCGAGGTCCTGCCCGAGATCTTCGAGCACGAGCGGTTCAGCACGACGATCGCGAACGCCGTGCTGCAGCCGCTGGTCGGCAACTACGTCCGCAACCTCGAGGATGAGCTGCGCTCGAACGGCTACGGGGGTGACCTCGTGATCCTGCACTCGGGCGGCGGCGTGATGACCCCCGAGACGGCCGACCGCTGGGCCGTCCGGCTCGCCGCCTCCGGGATCGCCGCCGGTGCGATCGCCAGCCGCCACATCGGCCAGCTCTGCGGGTTTGAGAACACGATCGGGGTCGACATGGGCGGCACCAGCACCGACATCTCACTCGTCTACGACGGTGAGGCGCGGACGACCAACGAGTGGTCGGTCCAGTACGGCTATCCGATCCGCTTCCCGAGCATCGAAGTGCTGACGATCGGCGCCGGCGGAGGCTCGCTGGCGTGGATCGACGACGCCGGCTCGCTCCGGAACGGACCCCAGTCGGCGGGCGCCGACCCGGGCCCGGCCTGCTACGGCCAGGGTGGCACCGAGCCGACCAACACCGACGCCAACCTCGTCCTCGGCCGGCTCGGCAACGAGCTCATCGACGGGGCGATGACGCTCGACGCCGGCAAGGCAGAGGAGGCCCTGCGCTCGAAGGTCGCCGAGCCGCTCGGCGTCGACGTCACCGACGCGGCCGAGGCCGCGCTCTCGGTGGCGAACGCCAACATGGCCGACGCGATCCGGCTGATCTCGGTCCGCCGAGGCTACGACCCGCGCGAGTTCGCGCTCGTCTGCTTCGGCGGAGCCGGGCCGCTGCACGGCGCCGCGCTCGCCCGCGAGCTCTCGATCCCGACCGTCCTCGTGCCCCCGAACCCAGGAACGACCTCGGCGCTCGGCTGCCTGCTCGTCGACATCCGGCACGACTTCTTCACCCTGTTGCTGGGGACGACCGACCAGGTCAACCCCGAGGAGGTCGAGGCGGAGTTCGCGAAGCTCTCCGACCAGGCGATGGAGCGCATGCGCGCGGAGGGAGTGCCGCCCGACGGCGTTGAGCTGACGAGGACGATCGACATGCGCTACGCGGGCCAGTGGCGCTCGATCGCCGTCCCCGTCGACGGCCCGGTCACCTCGCTCGACGACCTCACGCGGACGTTCGAGGACGAGCACGAGCGCGAGCACAACTACCGCCGCGAGGGCAGCGCGATCGAGGTCTACAGGCTGAACCTCCGCGCGATCGGCGCGACGCAGAAGGCCGAGCTCGCCAGCCACGAGCGCGAGGGGACGCTGCCCGACCCGATCGCCCGCCGCACCGTTCACTTCGGCGAGGGCGAGGCGGCCGATACGCCGGTCTACCGGCGCTCCGAGCTCCCCGCCGGCGCGCGCTTCGCGGGGCCGGCGGTCGTCGAGCAGCTCGACTCGACGGTGCTGGTCCCGCCGGGATCGAGCGTCGAGGTCGACGAGTGGCTCAACATCCGGATGACCATCGAGGAGATCCAATGACAGCGCATGCAGATGGACGCGGAACCGCGGTTGCCGAGGAGCAGACGCTCGATCCGGTCACCTTCGAGGTGCTGAAGAACGCGTTCGTGACGATCGTCGACCAGATGGCCGAGCAGATCCTGCGCACCTGCCACTCGTTCGTGATCTACTCGCGGGACTTCTCGAGCGCTCTCTGCGACCCGGAGGGGAACACGATCATGCAGGGGAGCCAGGACATCGCCGTCCACGTCGGCACCCTCCACCTCACGGCGAAGGCCGTCGTCGACGCCTTCGGCGAGGAGATGCGCCCGGGCGACGTGTTCATGGTCAACGATCCCTACCTCGGCGGGACGCATTTCAACGACGTGCGGATCGTCCGTCCCGTGTTCCACGACGGCGAGCTGATCTGCCTCGCGGAGTCGAACGGCCACTGGGCCGACATGGGCGGGAGCGTCCCGGGCTCGTTCGACGTCAGCGCCAAGGACCACTTCGGGGAGGGCGTGCGGATACCGCCGTGCCGGATCTACGACGAGGGCACCTACCGCGCCGACATCGTCCGCATGGTCACCTCCAACACCCGCGCCCCCGAAGACGCCGAGGGCGACTGCCTGGCGCAGGTCGAGGCGACGGGGGTCGCCGAGCGCGAGATTCTGAGGCTGTGTGAGAAGTACGGCCACGACACCGTCGTCGCAGCCTTCGAGGAGGTCCAGGACTACGTCGAGCGATTGACCCGCAAGCGGATCGCCGAGCTCCCCGACGGGACCTGGGAGACCGAGGACTACATCGACTTCGACCCCGACGAGCCCGAGGGCCTGGTCCCGATCAAGGTCAAGATGACGATCGACGGCGACGTCGTCCGCTACGACCTCTCCGGGTCGCACCCGGCGGTGGGCACCTTCCTCAACTCGGGGTACGGCGCGAGCTTCTCCGGCGTGGTCGCCGGCACGAAGACCTTCTTCCCCGACGTCCCGCTCAACTCCGGCTTCTACCGCGCCCTCGACGTCGATCTCGGACCGCCCGGGAGCTGCGTCAACGCGGCCTGGCCGACGGCCGTGACCGGCTTCTGCTCCGGTCCCTACGAGAAGATCATGAACGCGATCTTCGAGCTCTGGTCCGACGTGATGCCCGACCGCGCGATGGCGGCGGCCTTCAATCTCGAGTACCTGCTCGTCGGCGGGACCGACACCCGCAACGAGGGCGAGTCGATCTTCATGTGGTACGACTGGATGGCCGGCGGCTGGGGCGGACGCAACGGCAAGGACGGATCGAACGCGACCTCGCCCGTGTTCGGGGTCGGCCTCGCGGTGCAGCCGCTCGAGGGCCAGGAGCGGCTCTCGCCGGTGATCACGACGAGCCATCAGATCCTCCCCGACACCGGAGGGCCCGGGGCCTACCGCGGCGGCTGCGGGGTCGAGAAGGGCGGGACCCTGACCGAGATGCGAAACACGGTCATGTCCTACTGCTGCGACCGGGCGCGGTCGGTGACCTGGGGCATCAAGGGCGGGCTGCCCTCGTATCCGCACGGCGTCTGGCTCAATCGCGGAACCGAGAACGAGC
>Ga0299914_10004547_pt1 | contig 10014 bp, 11 predicted proteins | sample RVTome_10_FD_201361 | JGI IMG/M metagenome (GOLD analysis project Ga0299914, IMG submission 201361) | Soil microbial communities from uranium-contaminated site in the Upper Colorado River Basin, Wyoming, United States - RVT153D57 (version 2) ... | reverse complement strand
GGCCACGCTCGGCAGTCGGGTCTCCGCCCTCGGCGTGGCCACCCTGACCGGGCTGATCGTCGCGCCGGTCCTGATTCACCTCTACAACTGGTTCGAGAAGGGATACTTCGAACCGAACGTACCCCGTTTCGGCCTGAGCGCACTGCCTGCGATCGTCTTCCTCGTCGCCGCCGTCGCGCGCCAGATGGGGGCGCGAGTGGTTCTCGTCGCGCTCACCGCCGGTCTCTACGTGACCGCCCTCACGACGCTCGTCTAGGCCGGTGCGCAACGGTCGTCCATTAGGCTCCGCTCGTGCGAATCCTCGTCACCGGGGGCGCCGGCTACATCGGATCGCACCTCGTCGATGCGCTCTGCGACGCCGGCCACGAGGTGCGCGTGCTCGACGATCTCTCCACGGGCAGGGTGGAGAACATCGCCCATCGCCTCGACGAGATCAAGCTCGTGAACGGGTCGGTACTCGACGCCGCCCTCGTCGACGACGAGGTCCAGCAGGCGCAACTCGTCTTCCACCTCGCCGCCACGGTCGGGGTTCGCCACATCGTCGCCGACCCGCTTGCTTCGATCCTCACCAACACGCGGGGAACCGAGGTCGTGCTGGCGGCCTGCTTCCGGTACTGGCGCAAGGTCGTCGTGGCGTCGACCTCGGAGGTCTACGGGAAGACTTCGAAGGTCCCGATGTGCGAAGACGACGACCGGGTGCTGGGCCCGACGACGGTGCACCGGTGGTCGTACTCCACCGCCAAGGCGATCGACGAGCACCTCGCGTTCGCATACGCCGCCCACGGCCTCCCGATCGTCGTCGTGCGCTATTTCAACTCCTACGGCCCGCGCCTCGACGAGCACGGCTACGGATCGGTGGTCGCCAACTTTCTCCGCCAGGCGCTCGCAGGCGAGCCGCTCACCGTGCACGGTGACGGCGGCCAGAGCCGCTGCTTCACCTACATCGACGACACCGTGCGCGGCACAGTCCTGGCCGGTTTCACGCCGGAGGCCGAAGGCCTGGTCTTCAACCTCGGGTCGACGCGTGAGATCACCATCCGGGAGCTGGCCGAGATGATCCGGACGGCGGTCGGTTCGAGCTCGGGCATCAGCCCGACGTCGTACGAGAGCTACTACGGGTCGGGGTTCGAGGACACGCGCCGGCGGGTCCCCGACCTCACGCGGACGCATGAGGTCCTCAACTGGGAGCCGGAGCTCGAGCTGGAGGACGGCCTCGCCCGGACCATCGAGTGGTGGCAGAAGACCCACCTTGAGTAGCGGCCTCGGCATGGATGACCGCGCCCCAGGCCCTGGCCTGGTCGCAGTGCGACCACTTGGTGGTCTCTCCAACCGCCTTCGGGTGATCTCGTCGTTCCAGGTGCTCGCCCGGCACACGGGGCGGGAGCTGGGCGTCTGCTGGGCGCCGAGCAACGGCTTCTCCGACGAGGACCTGGGCGAACTGTTCGAGAACCAGTACGCGCGGATCGACGAGGCCGAGTTCGATCGCCTTTGCGAGGAGGAGCGCGCCCTGTGCCTGCACGAGGTGATCTCCATCTCGGGCATGCTCGGCCGGCGGCGATGGCGGTGGGATCCAGGTATCGGGATGGACGAAGTGCTCGACACCGCGGCGCGCCCGGTCGTTGCCTACCGGGGCCTGCAGCGTCTCGACGGGCTCGTGGGGCGGGTCGCTGCCATCGAGCTTCCCGGCTCGTTCCTCGACGACTACCTCGCCGAGCTCCGGAGCTGGCGGCCGGTCGCGCCACTCCGCCGGGTGGTCGACGAGCTGGCCGGCGGGTTCGACGGCCGAACCGTCGGTGTCCATGTTCGCCGCGGCGACGCGCTCACCCATCCCCGGGTCAGCAGCCAGTTCCGGCTGTCGTCGGAAAGGGCGTTCTTCGCGCGCATGGACGAGCTCCTCCGCGACGACCCCGGCACCACGTTCTTCCTGGCGACCGACAGCTCCGAGACGGACGCTCGGTTCCGCGAGCGGTACGGCGGCGCGCTCCGCACCAACCGAGCGAAGCGGTTCGTGCCCAGCGTCGTCTTCCAACCCAAGGAGAATCAACGCGACGCGGTCATCGACCTGTTCTCCCTCGCCCGGACCAGGCACGTCCTGGGCACCAGGTACAGCAGCTTCTCGAGCGCGGCCGCCGATCTCGGCGGCATCTCGCGCGAAGTCGTGATCGCCGGCACCCTCCGCAACCGGGTCCGCTGCAAGGTCATCCAGGTCCTCCAAAGGGCGCGTTACCACAGCCGGGCGATCGGCAGTCACCGAACGGCGAGGCAGGAGATCAAGGACTGAGTGCGATGCCGCGCCTCGAAGAGCCGGCACGTCTGGTCGCCGTGCGACCGACCGGCGGTCTCTGCAACCGGCTTCGGGTGATCTCGTCGTTCCAGGTGCTCGCCCGGCACACGGGGCGGGAGCTGGGTGTGTGCTGGGGGCCGGGCAAGGGCTTCTCCGACGAGGACCTGTCCGAGCTCTTCGAGAACGACTTCGTGCGTATCGACGACGCCGAGTTCGACCAGCTGTGTGAGGACGCGCTGTGCCTCCACGACGCGATCGTCACCGGATGGGGCGGCGAGCGAACCTGGCGGGGCGATCCAGCCGCGGGAATGGGCGGGGTCCTCGATCCCACCGTCGCCCCCGTCGTCGCCTATCACGGTCTCCACGCCTTGGACGCCCTCGTCGGGACCGCCGCCGCCGAGCTGCCCGGCTCGTTCACCGCCGACTACCTCGTCGAGCTCCGGAGCTTGCGTCCGGTCGAGTCGATCCGGCGCGTCGTCGACGGGCTGGCGGCCACGTTCGATTCCCGAACCGTAGGCGTTCATGCGCGCAGGGGCGACGCGTTCCGCCATCACCACATGGGGCGCTACTTCCGCCAGTCGTCGGATGCGGCCTTCTTCGCCCGCATGGATCGGCTCCTCCTCGACGACCCGGGCACCACGTTCTTCCTGGCGACCGACAGCGCCGAGACGGAGGCCCTGTTCCGGGAGCGCTACGGCTCGATGCTCCGCACGAACGGGGCGAAGCGGTTCGTCGACAGCGTGCCGCTCGCGCCGAAGGAGAACCAGCGCGACGCCGTCGTCGACCTGTTCACCCTCGCCCGGACCCGGCACGTCCTGGGCACCTGTTACAGCAGCTTCTCGCGAAGCGCCGCTCAACTGGGCGACGCATCGTTCGAGGTCGTACTCGCCCACCCGTTGCGTTACCGGGTGCGCGGGAAGTTGGCTCAGGCCCGCCGGGAGCTACGCGCTCGCGCCGGGTCGATCGTCCGGTACCTCGGAGCGCGCCGGTGACGTCCGCTACGACCGGCGGGCCTCGGCTTCGTCGCGATGCGCGAGGTACCAATCGACGGTGCGCCGGAGACCTTCGTCGAACGGCGTCTCGGCCCGGAAGCCGAAGAGCTGGTAGGCGCGAGAGGTGTCGAGTTGGCGCCTGGGCTGACCGTCGGGCTTCGTGGGGTCCCAGCGAAGCTCGCCGGCGAAGCCGACCGTGTGGGCGATGCGCTCGGCCAGATCGCGGATGGAGATCTCCTCGCCCGATCCGAGGTTGACCGGTTCGGCGCCGTCGTAGCGCTCTGCGGCCGCCACGATCCCCCGGGCGGCGTCGTTGACGTAGAGGAACTCGCGGCTGGCCGACCCGGTCCCCCACACGACGACCTCGTTCTCGTCGCGCTCCTTGGCTGCCAGGCACTTCTTGATCAGCGCCGGAATCACGTGCGAGACGGCGGGATGGAACTTGTCGCCCGGTCCGTAGAGGTTCGTCGGCATGAGGTAGACGGCGTTCTGGCCGTGCTCTGCGCGGTTGGATTGCGCGTGGACCAGGAGCGCTTTCTTGGCGAGCCCGTACGGGGCATTGGTCTCCTCCGGGTACCCGTCCCAGAGGGACTCCTCCCGGAACGGCACGGGGGTCAGCTTGGGATACGAGCAGATCGTCCCGATCACGACCGTCTTCGGCGTGCCGAGCCGGCGGGCGGCCTCGATCACGTACGTTCCCATCAGGAGGTTGGCCAGGTAGATGTCGGCGGGGTGTGCCCGGTTGGCGCCGATGCCACCCACGCGTGCGGCCAAGTGGATCACGACGTCGGGTTCGACCTTGTGGAAGAGCGCGTCGACGTCATCGGGCCGGGTGAGGTCGAATTCCGCTGACGTGGGAGCGACCACGCCGGTGGAGCCCCGCTCGGACAGACGGTCGAGCACCGCCCGGCCGACGAAGCCGCTACCGCCGGTGACGAGCACCCGACCGTCCAACGACGACTCCGGTGGCATCACCCGACCTTACGATGGCGCCGGAGCAGGCGATAGCACGACATCGCTCCAGGAATCGATCCGGCGGCGCGGCGCAGCCGTAGCCAGGGCCGAAGTTGATGCGAGCGGGGCGCGAGTGGAATCGCGCCGCTGCCGTCGACGAGCGAGGAGGCAACCTCGGCGCGCGTCTCCTCGTCGCGCACAGCCGCCAACCGAGCTGCCAGGGCCGGCGCGCCCAGGTCGTCTGCGAGCCGGACCATCAGCTCCACTGCGTCCGGCTGCCGCATGCTCAGCGGAGACGAATCGAGGCGGACCGCGAGATCCGAGTGCTCCTCGACTTCCCCGGCAATGCGTAGCAGCACGACATCGCGGACGAGCGCGGAGCCGAGCCGGGCCTCGGCCGCCCAGCGCTCCAGGTCCTCCACCGTGTATTCCAGGCTCGCGTAGGCGCACACGATCGCTTCGGCGTCGGTACCGACGACGGCCCGGAGGACCCGGCGCTTCCGCTCCGTGACGCCCCGCCGACCATCGCCCCACTCGCCGTGGTCGTAGGCGGCGTGCACGAGGCCGGCGAGCACCAACTCCCGACGTCCGTCGACGTCCGCTACGACGCTCGCGGTGCCCACGAGGTGGGCGACGAACGGCTTGTGTGACCGGCGGCGCTGGCCGACGAAGAGCTCGTCGACGAGCTCGTACGCGTCGTGGGCGGTTGTGAGTGCCTCGTCGTCCCAGCCGGCCGCACACAGCTGCCGGTAGAGCTGGAGGTTCGTCTGTGCGATCCGGGACGGGACCGGGTCAGGAGCACCGGCGGCCTCGGGTTCCGGGCGGGGCAGGACGGGCGAACTGATGGTGCCGTTATACTCCGCCGGATGGTGGAGGCGGGGCAGATGCCGGTACCGGCGGACGAACGGCAGGCATTCGCGCTACGCCCTGAGGTCGTTGTCACGGTGCTCGACGACGGGGCGGTGCTGCTCGACCTCGAGAGCAAGTACTTCTACGAGTTGAACGCGACCGCCTGGGCCGTGACCCGCTTCTTCGAGCTGGGCGCGACAGCCGAGCAAGCCGATGCCGCAGCGCGCGCGTGGGGCGCGCCCGACGGCGCCGCCCGTTCGGTGCTCGATGCCCTCGCAGCCGAGGGTCTCGTGGCCACGACGGCGACCGGGGCGGTCCCCGAGGTCCCGGCGTACGAGGGGCAGTGGAGCGAGCCCCGGGTCGAGAAGCAGCCCGAGCCGCTCCAGCGCGTCATGGTGAGCGCGTTCGATCCGAGTCTGCCTCTCGCCGAGTAAGCCGGTGGCCGGCTCCGCCTACGGCTGCGGGCCGCTCGACGTGAGGCTCGAGGCGCCGGATGCGCCGCTCGGCACCCGCCTGAAGGACGCGCTTGCGCTCTACGACGTGGCCTGGGAGGGCCCTGGTCACCGCGTCCAGCTTGTGGCCGAGGTCGGGACGCCGGCCGCTTCGCCGGCAGCCGGCCGTTTCCTCTCTCTCGCCCGCATGATGGTCGACGCCACCACCACCGGCCTCCGGGCAACCACCGTGTCGGGTGCCTGGGCCGAGGGCTGCTTCGACGACAGTGGCGAGCACTGGTTGCTGAGCGCGCCGGTTGAGCTCTCCGGCACGGACCTCGGCGAGGCCGAGCACCTCCTCACCCTCGTTCTGACGACCGGCTGGCGGCGCTCCGGCTGGGTACCGATGCACTCCGGCGCGGTGACCGACGGCGAGCGATGCGCGCTCGTCTGCGCGGGCTCCGGCGGGGGCAAGAGCACGTTCACCGCCGCGCTCGTTCGGCGAGGCTGGCGGACGCTCGGCGACGACAAGCTGCTGCTGCGCCGTGTCGGCGCCGAGCCGGAGGTCGCGGCAGTCCTTCACACGTTCAACCTCGACCCCCGCTCGACGGAGTGGTGGCCCGAGCTCGGCGACCTGAGGCGCCTGCCCGTCTACTCCACGTGGACCGACAAGCGCCGGGTGCCGGCCAGCGCCCTTCGCGCCGACGGTGTCGCCACGGTGGCCAGACCGACCGACCTCCTCCTGCTGGAGCCTCATGCCGACGCGACCGAGACGCGCGTCGAGCCGCTCACGCGCGAAGCGGTGCTGTCGTGCCTGATGCACCAGACCGTGGTCCCTGACGATCGTGACCTGGCGCGCCATATCATGGGCACGGTCGTGCGGGTCGCGCGCGGCCTCAACGGATGGCGGGTGTACGTCGGGCGCGACGCGTACCGGGATCCCGAGTCGCTCGCTCCGGTGGAGGCGGCTCTCCGGTGACAAGTTCCGTGAGCGTGGTCGTACCGGTGTTCAACGGCGAAGGCACGATCGGTGACCTGCTGAACGCGCTCGCCCACCAAGCCGGCGCTCCCGAGGACACCGAGGTCATCGTGGTCGACAACGGCTCCACCGACCGTACCCGTGACATCGTGCAGTCCGCCGGTGTGACCCTGCTCGAGGAGACGAAGCGCGGGCCGTCGCCGGCCCGGAACCGCGGCACCCAGGCCGCGCGCGGCGAGGTGATCGTCTATACCGACGCCGACTGCATCCCGACCCGGCGGTGGCTGGCCGCTCTCACTCGCCCGTTTGCAGATCCCGCGGTGGTCATGACCGCCGGCAGGACGCTGAGCTACCAACCGCGCACCGGAGCACAGCGGTACGCCGCGGCGTCGGCACTGAAGACCGCGGAAGCCAGTATCCGCCGCGCCGAGTTCCCGTTCGCGGCGAGCGAGAACGTTGCGATCCGCCGCCGGCATGTGCTCGAGGTGGGCGGCTGGGCAGAGGACATGCCGACGACACAAGACGTCGATCTGTGCTTCCGGCTCCAGCAGCGGTTCGGCTTCCAGATCGTGTACGTGGCCGACGCAGTGGCCTTCCATCGCGACCGTGAGACCGATGAAGAGCTCCGGCGACAGGCACGCGGCTACGGCCGGGGTCTGGCGCGCCTGTACCGGCGTTACCCCGAGCACCTGAAGTGGGGTCTGCGCCAACGGCTGGCCCTGATACGAACGCTCGCAGCTCGCGCCACCACTCCGTGGTGGTTGCGTGCTCGCCGGCGGTTGCGACCGGTGCCTGCCGACCGCCTGGAGTACGCCAGCTACCACCGCATGTGGGTCTTCGCCTACTGGCAGGGATTCTTCGCCGAGCGCCGGCGCCCGACATGAGCGGAGTCGAGGTGTCGGTGGTGGTTCCGGTCCACAATGGCGCCGAGCATCTGGGCGCCTGCCTGCAGGGCCTCGCCAATCAGGCGCTTCCCCGGGAGCGCTACGAGGTGATCGTCGTCGACGACGGCTCGACCGACGGGACGCACGCGGTGGCCGAGCGGTTCGAGAAGGTGCGAGTGATCCGCCAACGGCGCACCCGCACTGCCGGCGCCCGGAACGCGGGCTGGCGCGCCGCGTCGGCGCCGTGGATCGCGTCCATCGACTCCGACTGCGTGCCGAGCCGCGCCTGGCTCACGGCGCTGCTCGGCGCGGTGAACGTCGACAGCGACGCACCCGTGATCGGCGCGGCCGGCAAGACCGTCGGCTACCGCTCCGATACCGCCGCGGCCAGGTTCGTCGACCTCTTCGGCAGCTATGACGCAGGGCGCCACCTGGCCCACCCGGCGTTCCCCTTCGCGTCCGCGTGCAACATCATCGTCCGGCGGTCGGCCCTGGAGACCGTCGCCGGCTTCGACGAGCGATTCGTCCACTACGAGGCCCCCGAGCTGTTCGTACGGCTGCGCCGGCATGTGCCCGGTCCCTTCCCCTTCGAGCCCCGCGCCGTCACGCTGCACCGCCACCGAGCCGGCTGGCCTGGGTACTGGCGCCAGCAGCGCGGCTACGGCCGCGGATACGCGCAGTTCCTCTGGCTGCACCGCGACGAGATCCCGTGGTCGATGCGGCACGAGGCCCGCGCCTGGCTACGACTCGCCGGTCTCGGGCTCGGCGCGGCCCGGCCTGGTCGCGGCGATGCTGCGCTCGTCCGGCGCGGTCGGTTCGTCAAGGAGCTCGCGCTACGGGTCGGCTTCGACAGTGCGTACTGGAGCCGTCGGGAGCGAACCCGGTGGTAGAGCCACGACGGTTCGCGCGCGCCCTGCGCCGGACCTTCCGTCGCCCCGCTGACGTGTGGCTCACGCTGCGGATCGGCTGGTTCGTGTGGCGCGCGCCGGCAGACCTCGGCGGCCGCGACCTCCCGTCCTTCCTCGACCGACTGCAGCGGGCACGCCGGCCGCCCGCGCCCGATCCCGCATCCGCGTACGAGCGTGTCGCGCGCCTGCGTCAACCGTGGCTCCACCTTCCGGGCCTGCGCGGCCGCAACACCTGCTACGTGCGCGCGCTCACCCTCTACCGGTTCCTCGATCCGGGCGCGGGCGACCTCGAACTGCACCTCGCGGTCGAGGACGGCTACGACGCGGGCGACCGGCTCCACGGGCACGCGTGGGTCAGCGTCGACTCGGTCGCGTTCGAGGACCGCCCCACGACGACCCGGCGACTCCTGCCGGTGGCGCTTGAGGCCCGCTGACCGGCTCGTCCGCCGGGCGCTCGCCACGTTCCTGCTTGGTGACGAGTCCCGTGCCGCGGCCGTAGCCGACCGGCTGTCCGGCGCCGACTGGGCGGCGCTCGTCGACCTGAGCGGGGCGTGGCGGGTGCTCCCGGCACTGCGGCGGCGCGTCACCGCGCTCGATCCGCCGCCCGAGGTGGCCGCGACGCTGCACCGGTACAGCGCGGCCGCGGCGGCGCAGTCGGCCTTCGTCGTGCACGGTGCGGCGCGGATCGCCGAACGGCTCGCCGCCGCCGGCGTCGCCTCGGCCGCGTGCAAGGGCGTGGGTGTGATCGGGGCGCTGGGCCTCGATCCCGCAGAGCGCATGCTCCTCGACGTCGACCTGCTCGTCGCGCCGGGCGACGCCCCGCGCGCCCTCGCGGTGGTTACCGAGTCGGGGGCGGACGTCGTCGACTTCCCCGGGGCACCGCACGCGCTCACCGATCCGGCCGCCTGGCAACCTGTGCTCGCGAGGCGGAGCCGGTTGGGGAACCTGGCGGTCGCGGCCCGCGATGCCGACGGGCTCGAGGTCGACGTCCATTGGGGCGTCGGAGTGGGGGCGAGCGCGAGCCTCGATACCCGCGCGATCGTCGGGCGCGCCCAGACGGTGGCGATTCTCGGACGGTCGCTCGAGGTGGCGGCGCCCGCCGATGCGGTGCTGATCACCCTCGACCACGCGGTGCGCAGTGGATTCACACCCGCCACCACGCTCAAGGACCTCGACGATCTGATCAGGTGGTGGCGGGCAGATGAGCGCTGGGATCCGGCCGAGGTCGCTCGGGACGCCGCGGAAGTGGGTCTCGATGTCGCGCTCGTCGCCGCGTGGCGGCTGATCAGTCGGTGGGGGGCGGTGCCCGCCGCGGCCACCGAGGCCGACCGGCTCAGCCGCTCGCTTCCGGACCGGTCGGCCCGCCGCGCCGCTGCGCTGGTGGGCGTGTTCGACGACCAGCTCGACCACGGCGCACTCCATGCCGACCTGCTCGTGCTCCTCTCGTCGCCGGCCCGGCTCCGACTCGTCGCCGGCTGGGCTCGCCGCCGCCTTCGCCGGTCGGGGCCGGCAGGGGCGCCCGGCGTGCCGGCGCGTCCGCTCGGGGAGCGGTTCCGAAGGCTGCTGGCCGAGGCCCGACCCCGTCGCGTCGCGTCGTACCGCGCCGTCATGGGCTCGCAGGGCGGTCACCGCGATTTGGAGGGGAAGGCGCGGCCGTCATCGGCGCGCAGGGCGTAGCCTTCGTCTCCAGGCCTCATCTCGACGATACGACGCGCCGTCGGGTCGTAGTGGCC
>Ga0299914_10004546_pt1 | contig 10014 bp, 9 predicted proteins | sample RVTome_10_FD_201361 | JGI IMG/M metagenome (GOLD analysis project Ga0299914, IMG submission 201361) | Soil microbial communities from uranium-contaminated site in the Upper Colorado River Basin, Wyoming, United States - RVT153D57 (version 2) ... | reverse complement strand
ACTGGGTCCACGCCCACCAGACCAGCCAGAAGACAATCAAGGCGCGGGCGAGACCCGCTGCGGTCAGATCGTGAGTCAGAGTTGCGGTCACCTGGGTGACTGCGAACACGAAGACCAGATCGAAGAAGAGCTCGACGAATGTCGCCCCCTGCTCTTCGCTCCCGCGGATCGTTGTCAAGGCCGGTGGATCCTACGGTCGGATCCGGGCAGGACCGCTCATGGGGCGGGAACTCCCACGAATTGGTCGAAGGTGCACTCCTCGGGCTCCTTGTCCTCCCGGAAGCTCTGGAACGAAGGTGCCCGGAGACGCCCGGCCGAGGTGAGCCCGCGATGTTCGACCATGGCCACCACTGAAGGTGGCACCCAGTGGGCCCGGCGCAGCTCGGGGCGGGAGCGCAGCACCTCAGCCGGAAACGGAGGCTCCGATTCGGAGAGGGCGTTGAGCCGATCAAAAGCCTCCTGGAGCAAACCACCCCCAAAGCCGGTACCCACATTGCCCACGTAGCGCAGCTCGCCGTCGTCGTACACCGCCATCATCAGCGAGCCGAGACTGCCCGCCCGGCTTCCCTCACCTTCGGTCCATCCCACGATCACCACGTCGGCATCGAAGGTCACCTTCACCTTGAGCCAATCCTTGGAACGTTCTCCCGGCTGATAGCGGGAGGAGAGGCGTTTGGCCATGATCCCCTCCAGACCCTGTTCGGCGGCAGCCCGGAAGAGCGCCGTGCCCTCGCCTTCGGTGAGCGGCGAGACCTGGATGTGGTCCGACGGGACGATCGTGTCCTCCAGGATCCTGCGCCGCTCCTCCAGGGGGCGGCCGGTCAGGTCTTGAGCGTCGAGATAGAGCAGGTCGAAGACGATGTAGACCACCGGGATCTGGCGAGCGATCTCCTTCACCTTCCGCTCGTCCCTGAGATGCATTCGCTGCTGGAGCCGCTGGAAGGAGGGAACCCCATCCTCGAAGGCGACGATCTCACCGTCGAGCATCGCCTCCAGCGAGACTGTTTGCTCATGCAGCCGGTGCAGCTCGGGGTAGGCGACGGTGACGTCCTTGTCGTTGCGGGTGATGAGCCGGGTGTCCTCGTCACAGAAGGCGATGGCCCGGATCCCGTCCCATTTCGGCTCGTAGCCCCACTCCGGGTCGTCGAAGGCCTCGGAGGTGAGCGTGGCGAGCATCGGTCTGGCCGGAGGTCGCCCCTCACCCGGAGGGCGCAGATCCTTCGACATCATCGCCAGCCACTGATCCTTTCCATCCTTGAGACCGGTGTGTACCAGATGCCAGATGCCGGCCAAACGCTCACCTTTCAGCTGGAAGGTGAGACGGTCCTCGGTCCGCCCGACCATCTCATAATCGCCGTGGTCGAAGATCCGCACCTCCCCACCTCCGTACTCCCCTTCCGCGATGGACCCGGAGAAGGTGCCCCACTCCATCGGATGATCGGGGGTGCGGATGGCGAGGTGTCGATCGCCCCGGCGCCGGGGTAGGCCTTTGGGCACCGCCCAGGAGACCAGCACTGGAGTATCGCCGCTCATCATTTCCAACCGAACGTCGTGATGGAGCCGGGTGGCGTGATGCTGCTGAATGACGAAGTCGACCCCGATTGGCGCAGTCAGCGGGTCGACGTCGGGCTCAAGGAAGTCCCCGGCCGTCATTCCCATTCGATGGGGACGATTTGATGCGTGTCCGAGAGCCCCTTCAATGCGACGATCTTGGGTTCACCTGTCCGGATCCCTTCGAGCGAGCCCACTAGGTCCTTCGTCGTCGATGAGATCATTATGTTTCCGGAATCGGCGGCGGCGGCGACTCTGGCCGCCTTGTTGACCGTCAGACCCAGTAAATCGTCGGCGGTACGGATCACTTCCCCGGTGTGGACGCCGATTCGGACCCCGAACGCGGCGCTCTCCGATGCCCGCTGAATGTCCACCGCCGCACGTACTGCGGCGCGCGCCGATTCGAAAGCAAGCATCGAGCCGTCACCGAGCAGCTTGACCACTGTTCCCCCTTGCGAGGCGGTCACCTGCCGGATAGTGGACTCGTGCCGGTTGATCAGCTCAGCCCAGGCGGTGTCTCCAAGGGTCTCGGCGAGACCCGTCGAGTCGACGATGTCGGTGAACACCAGGGTCATCGTCCCCTCGAGACCGACGGAGGAGAGGGGGCCGTGCTCCTCTAGCACCGAGCTCACCAGGTCGTCCAGGGTTGTCGTGAGCTCGACCCCAAAGATCTGACTATTGGAGACCGGAACCGAGTTTTGCCAAAGGATCACCTTCCATACCCCGGCCTCGAGTCTCAACACGGCGGTGTGCCTCATCGGTGTCTTCGTCTCAGACGTGACAACTGTCGTGGAAATGGCTGCCCATCCGAAGGCACCGTCCTCAAAGGCATCGACCTTCTCAACCTGGATGTGAAGAGCGGGTATCTCGTCTATCTGGGTCTCTCGAATCTTGAGGAACTCGTCGGGCCCCGTCCACCACTCGTCTCGAGCGAATCCGAGCACACGCAGACTGGGATCTGTGGAAACCAGATTGGCCATCGCGGCCATGTCACCGGTCTCGAATGCGGTCAGCACTCTGCGCGTGACTGACTCGATCTCCGGGGATCGAGTGGGGGGCATCACTCGACGAGTGTATTCGACTGTCTGATCACTCCTGGGGCGTGAAGGCAACGGGAGGGTCCAAGAGGCCGCTTCGGCGAAAACAAATCGCTTTGGCGAGTATCCACATGATCGCCCACGGCGATTACATGAGGCAAGCTGATCGGGGCCTCCGCCCCTCCGAGACGATGTGGAGGGAGATTTGTCGTCGTTCAACGCCAGGCTTCGCCTACCGGGCCATACCCGTCTTCCGCTCGGCGTGGAGGTGGACATACTCAACGAGCGGATGACCTTGACCGCCGGTGACCGAACCCTTGCGAACTGGCCGCTCGAGAAGTTGGAAGTCGTTCTCCGTGCAGATGGTTTTCACATCAATGTCGACGGCGAGGAGATGGTCCTCAACGTCGCCGACTCGAAGGCCTTCGCCGCCGCGCTGGGTGTTGAGGCCTCACCGGTCCGCCCGGTCGCGCCAGGTCTCGGCCAGACGAGCACATCGCTCGGCCCGACCGCGATGGCGCAACCGAACGACGCACAGCTGGAAGATCTTCGACGCCGGATATCCGATTTCGCCCGGGACCTAGCGGCGGATGCGGTGCCGCCGGCGGAGGTATTCGCCCAGTGGCTGCGGCTGCTCAAGGAGATCAACCGTCGTCTCGGCGAGGGCTCGTTGCCGACCTCACTGTTCTATCAATTGAACACCCACCTGCTCGAGCTGATGCCTGAGCCGGCGCCCGCGCCCGTTTAGCCGAAGCCGGCCCCGACCCTGCATTAGGAATGGGGTCGTGGCCCAGGGTCGCTAACGTCGCGGCACTGCGGGGAGGCAAAAAACGACGACCACCAGACATCGCACGCTTACCAATTGGGGCGCCTACGAGGTCGAGACCGATGGCCGCGAGATCACCGCGGTGCACCCCTTCGCCAAGGACCCCGACCCATCCCCGATCGGTCAATCGCTGAAGGCGGTGAGGAGGAGTCGAGTGGCGCGTCCCGCCATAAGGGAATCTTGGCTCCGTCACGGCCCGGGTTCGAACCGGGAAGTACGTGGGCAAGAGCCGTTCGTCGAGGTGGAATGGGACCGCGCCCTCGACCTGGTCGCCGCCGAGCTCGATCGGGTTCGCTCCACCTTCGGCAACCAGGCGATCTATGGCGGCAGCTATGGCTGGGCCAGCGCCGGCAGGTTCCACCATGCCCAGAGCCAGATTCACCGCTTCCTCAACGCGATCGGCGGATATACCTACTCGGTCGACGACTACTCGATCGCGGCCGGGCACGTGATCACCCCTCACATCTTCGGCCTCTCCTTCGACGACTACATGGACGAGCAGCCCCATTTCGTCGAGATATCGGAGAACACCGAGCTGGTGGTGGCATTTGGGGGAATGCCGATCAAGAACAGCCAGGTCCAGTACGGCGGTCAGGGGCGTCACATGCTCGGCGAGCGGCTGGAGACGTGTCGTGACCGTGGGGTCAGGTTCATCAACCTCTCGCCGCTGGGCGAAGATCTGATTGAAGCCGTGGAGGCCGAGTGGATACCGGTGCGGCCCAGCACCGACACAGCCGTGATGCTCGGGCTCGCCCACAGCCTCCTCGTCTCCGGCAAACCCGACGAGGATTTCCTGGAGAGCTACTGCGTCGGCTGGGACCGGCTACGCGCCTACTTGCTCGGGGAGCCCGATGGAGTGCCAAAGACGGCGGACTGGGCGAGCAGCATCAGCGGAGTCGACCCCGACCGCATTCGGGTACTCGCCTCGGAGATGGCGGCGGGGCGAACACTGATCACGGTCAGCTGGTCAGTGCAGCGAAACGACCATGGGGAGCAGCCATATTGGATGGCCGCCGCCCTGGCCGCGATGCTGGGCCAGATCGGCCTGCCGGGTGGTGGGGTCGGCTACGGCTACGGGGCGGTGGGCCTGAACGGGCACCCGGTGGGTTACCACACCCTTCCCCGTCTTTCTCAAGGTAGGAACCCGGTGAGAGATTTCATCCCGGTGGCTCGGATTGCGGACCTCCTCCTCCGCGGCGGCGAGGAGTTCGACTACAACGGCGAACGGCACACCTATCCCGAGACTCACCTCGTCTACTGGGCGGGAGGCAACCCCTTCCACCATCATCAGGATCTGAACCGGCTTGCCCAGGCATGGCAGGTCCCGGACACCATGATCTGTCACGAGCCGTTCTGGAATGCCCTGGCCCGGCACTGCGACATCGTCCTCCCCGCCACGACCCCGCTGGAGCGGACCGACATCGGGGGAAGCGGCAACGACGACTTCATCTTCTGGATGGAACAGGTGATCGAGCCGGTGGGAGAAGCGAGGAACGATTACGACATCTTCTCTGATCTCGCCCGGCGTCTCGGAGTCGATGGTCGTTTCACCGAGGGCAGGACCGCGGGCGAGTGGCTGGAGCATATCTACTCCAGGTTCCGTTCCCACCATTCCGACTACCCGGCGTTCGATGAATTGCGGGAAGCGGGGCACTTTCAGATCCCGGAGGAGTGGATCCCGCCCCTCGCCTCGCAGATCGTCGCGTTCCGCAACAACCCGAGAGGCTCGCCGCTGAAGACGCCTTCGGGTCGGATCGAGTTGTTCTCGGAGACGATCGAGGGGTTCGGCTACGACGACTGCCCGCCACATCCTTCCTGGCTGGAGCCGGCCGAATGGCTCGGAAACACTGGTCGCTATCCCCTCCACATGATCTCGAATCAGCCGAAGACCCGGCTCCACTCTCAGTGGGATCACGGGGAGACCAGTCTCAACGGCAAGGTCGACGGCCGAGAGCAGATCGGGATCAGCCCAGCCGACGCCGGAGCGCGCGGCCTCCGAGGCGGAGAACTGGTCCGCGTCTTCAACGAGCGGGGGGCGTGTCTCGCCGCGGCGTCGATCAGACCCGACTTGATGGCGGGTGTGGTCCAGTTGCCCACCGGGGCATGGTGGGACCCGAGCGAACCCGACGGCCTGTGCCGGGCCGGCAACCCCAATGCCCTGACCCGTGACGTGGGTACTTCGAGGCTGGCCCAGGGACCGTCGGCGCAGACCTGCCTGGTCGAAGTGGAGCGGTACGCCGGAGAGGCGCCGGCGATGCAGGCTCACCAGCCGCCCCGATTCGTTACCGAATAGTCCCCGCACCCGGGGAGAGCTCGAGGACGACCTGCCGGCCGGTCCCGGGACCCAACCGTGGCGACGGAGACCCCCGCGCCTCCACGACGTCTCCGGAGCCGGATGCGAGGTACGCGGGCACTTCTCCAAGCAGGGCGTCACGCATGTGGTGACGCCCTGCATCAGGAATCGGGTCAGGAGGCCGTTTCGTCGAACAAAGGCTGGTAGCGGGCCGCCACCTCCTCCGGCGTCTCGTCGGTGCCTGTGACGGTCAGCTCCTCGACCATGTTGACCAACACCTCGCCCACGGCGTTGGTGTTGGTGGCGGGTGGAATCTGGGCTTCGAGGCTGGAGAAGATGTCGAGCAGCTCCTCGGTGAAGAAAGGCTGGGCTTCAGTCATCTGCTCGCCTTCGAGGACCGGGATCGACTGGACCACTCCCGACTCGAGGTCGAAATACCGCTCGGCCGCGATCTCGGGATCTGACAGATAGCGCAGCACCAGGCTGGCCTCGTAGGGGTTCTGGGCGTCGGCAGCCATCGACCATCCGCGAGGGACCCCGATGTGCACGCCACCGCTCTCCTCGTGAATCGGGTATGGGGCGGTGAGCCAGTCCTCGCCGTACTGGAAGTCGTCGAGCATGAACCCGCCGCCACCATTGAGGCCCTCCTCGATGAAGGGAAGCTCGCCGGCGACGAAGGCGCCCTTGCCCTCGTCCGCCTGGTTGATCATGAACTCGGGGTCGGTGATGCCCTCCTCGTACATGGTCTGAAGCCAGTCGATCATCTCGATTCCCTGGTCGGTGTTCACGTCGGGGACGTTGCCCTCGAAGGGCACACCGAACGAGTACAGCCAGCGGAACATCCGGTCGTGGCTGGCGCCGCCGGTGGCGAAGTAGGCGGCCAGATCGGGATTGACCGCCTGGACCGCACGGGCCGCGTCCAGCATCTCCCAGTAGGTCTCGTATGGGGGTGGCGCGGCACCGGCTTCCTCCAGCATGGCCACGTTGTAGAACAGGGCGTCGACGAGGCTCTTGTTGGGGAAGTGATAGATCTCGCCGTCGTAGGTCCCGTCCTCCCAGACCGATTCGGGAACCGTTGCGTAGAGCTCCGGGTCCTCCTCCTCCCAGGTGGCGATCTGCTCGGTCATCGGCGCCAGTAACCCGGCCTCCATGAACGCCGGGGTCAGGTGGGAGTCGATTTCGACCAGGTCTGGGAGTTGCTCGCCGGCGTCGGCCATCCGCAGCATGTCGGTGAGGACCGCATCGCCCCGTATGTCGTAGGAGACGGTCACACCATCGGCCTCCAGGGCGCCGAATTCGTCGGCGGGCACGGTCTCACCGTTGAACCAGGCCACCACCGAGACACCTTCCCCTTCTCCTCCTGTCGCCGCCGAAGTGGTGGTGTCACCGGCGTCGCCGCCCGTGCACGCGGCCAGCAGGATCATGACCGTGATCGCGGTCAGAAAACGCGTACCTCGGCTTACTTGTTTCTTTCTGTTTTCCATGTCGCCTCCTCCTTGGAGTCGTGTCCTTCCTCCGATGCGGCCTGCCCGGCCGTGAGCTCCGTTAATCGCTCACTTGAGGGCTCCACTGGTGAGACCGCTCACCACGTACTTCTCGAGACGCAGGTATACGAAGATGAACGGAATGATGGTCATGATGGCGAAGGCGGCTTGACCGGGGTTGTCCTGGAACCCGGTGGTCTGGGTCATTAGGAACAACTCGTAGGGCAGGGTCCGGCTCCCCGGCGATGAGGTGAGGGCCAGGACCAGGTTGAACTCGTTCCAGGCTTCCCGGAAGGCAAGGACCCCAACCGTGATGATGGCGGGGAAGGCCAGGGGCAAGACGATGTAGCGGATCCGGGCATACAGGCTCGACCCGTCGACGTTGGCTGCCTCCTCGAGTTCCCGCGGCACCTGCTGGAAGAAGCCGACGAAGAGCCAGACTGCCAGTGGCAGAACTGTGGCGGTGAATGCGACAATCAGGGTGAGGAGCAGGTCTATGGCGCCAAGGACCACCGCGATCCGGTACATGGGAACCATCAGGCCGAGACCAGGGATGAGCCGGGGCAGCAAGGTAAAGAGCAACAACAGGTGGCGGCCCCGGAATCGGAACCGGGCGAAGGCATAGGCGGCCGGCACAGCGAGCACCACGGTGAGCAGGGCCGTTCCCAAGCCCACCACCATGCTGTTGACGAAGGCGTCCTGGAAGCCTTGGCGCTCGAGCACCGACCGGTAACCGTCCAGGGTCGGGTCGGATGGGATCAGGCCCGGGTCGGCGGAGACGTCTGCCTTTGTCTTGAAGGAGATAGACAGGGTCATCAGCAGCGGATAGATCGTCCAGATAGCTAGACCGAGCAGCGGGACCCAGATGGCAATTCGGCGCAGCCAGCGGCTGATCTTCGCCGCACGCGGCCCGGCAGGGCGCCGCTCCGGAGCAACAGCCGAGGGGGCGGTGATGCTCATGCTGCCTCCAGCTCGTACCGTCTCGAGATGCCCCAGTAGACGAGGGTCAGAAGCGCGTTGAAGAGAAGGATGACGACCACGATGGCCAATGCTTTGTTGGTCTCGAGATCGATGAACGCCGCCTCGTAGAGAGCAATGGGCAGCGTTCTGGTCGCATCGACCGGCCCACCGCCGGTGAGGGCCAGGATCACGCCAAGTGACGTGAGTGCCTGGTAGCTGAGCAGGATCGTCGCGAGGGCGAGTTGAGGCATGATCAGCGGGATCGATATCCGCCACGCCCGTTTCCACCCGGTGGCCCCGTCGACGTCGGCAGCGTCGAGGAGATCGCGGTCAAGCGTCATCAGACCACCGAGGATCAAGAGGATGACGAGTGGCAGATCGGACCAAACCTGAGCGAGCATCGAGGCCAACATGGCCAGAGTCGGGTCGGAGAACCAGGCGAGCTCCTCGATGCCGAAGAGACCCAGCACCCGGTTCACCTCGCCGAAGTCCCGGTTGAGGATGAGGCGGAAGATGACCGCGGTGGCGATGCCCGAGATCAGATAAGGGACGATGGTGATCCCGCGCAGGAAACGCAGCTTCCCCGTCGCTCGGCTCAGGGCGAAGGCGAAGACGAGCCCCAGGGGGATGCCGATGATCAAAACCCCGGTTACGAAGATGAGCGTCCGGCCGGCCGACCACAAGAAACTCGGGTCCTGGAACAACTCGATGTATTGGCCGAGGCCCACGAACTCCGGCGACCCGCCGATGAACTCGGCATCGAACAGGCTGCCCCACACTGCATACACGACCGGGAAGAGAAGGAGAGCGGTGACCATGAGGATCGACGGCCCGGAGAGGAGATAGGGAACGACCCGATTGTGACCGACCAGGCTGGAGCGGTCCTGTCGGGTGTGGCCCGGTCGGCGCCCAGGTCTCGGGCCCATGCGGCTCCCGGTGTCGATCACGACATCTGGAGACGACGGGGTGTCCACCCGGCTCACGTACTTGTTACTGAGGGCAATAGAACGATCGTGCAATATATATCACAATCGTGTGCAGGCCGCGTCCGCTGCGCAAGATGAGGGTCCGTCGGTATCAGTCGAGGACGGCGAAGAAACGGGCCGGGGCGCCTTCCCCACCGGAGACCTTGAGAAAGGCCGCGTGGAACAGGAACCGTCGATCGGGTGGCAGCGCGCCGAGATTGGTCAGCGTCTGCATGAGAATGGCACCCGAGTCGCCGATGATCTCATGCACGACGAACTCGCTGGGCAGATAACTCTGCTTCTTCGCCGCGCGCTCCGGGAAGCAGTCGAAACCGATCGCCTTGGCGCCAGTGCCGACCAGCCACCGGGCCGCCTCCGGGGTGCATGCCGGCGATTCCACGTAGTAGCGGGGGAAATCGCCCCAGGCCTGATCGGACCAGCCGGTCCTGACCAACACGATGTCACCGGGTCGGATCTGCGGAGTGGCCGCGGCCAGGTCCTCAGGGGTGATGTCGTGGTCGGGCTCGATCGGGGTGAGGTCGATCAGCACTGCCTCGCCACAGGTGCGGTCGAGCAGGACCTGTTCGGCCGTCTCCCCATCGGCGGTGTAGTGCCTGGTGAAGTCCACATGCGAGCCGGCGTGGAGCATCATCGTGATCTCGGACACCACCCAGAACCCGGGCTCCTTGTGGTACTCCTCGATCTGTATCGGCTGGTTCACCGACGGCGGGCTGTAGGTATCCCTCCCGATTGGGACGGTCAGGTCGACGATGTTCATGATGCCGTCATGACCGATGGAGCTCGGATCTCTCCGCTTCGAGCGCGAGGACCATGTCCTCGAGGGTGCCTTCGGCGACGGCCAGGACAAGAACTAGACGATCCCTCACCGAGCAGGCAA
>Ga0299914_10004545_pt1 | contig 10014 bp, 6 predicted proteins | sample RVTome_10_FD_201361 | JGI IMG/M metagenome (GOLD analysis project Ga0299914, IMG submission 201361) | Soil microbial communities from uranium-contaminated site in the Upper Colorado River Basin, Wyoming, United States - RVT153D57 (version 2) ... | reverse complement strand
CCGGTGGCGAGCTCCTCGTACGAGAGGCCGCCGGTCTCGACGGAGCCGAGCGGGTTGGTGGTGGAGAAGTCGATGACGGGCACGTGGGATCCGCTCGCTCGAACCCCGGACATACCGCCGTGCACGGCGCGGGTCTCGAACTGCGACGACGATGGCTGCATCCCTCGAATGAAGCAGAAGCTTGCAAAAACAGCAAACCAGCCCGCAGGATCGTTCGGCTAGACTGGAAATCTCGAAGGTTCTGCATTGTGTGCTCGTAAGGAGGCCAACCGATGGCTCAGAAACCCGAACTCGACCGCGTCGACCGCGCACTGCTCCAAGCGCTGTCCACCAACGCCCGCGCGTCGGGCGCGGCCCTCGCCGCCGAGGTCGGTGTCGCCGAGTCCACCGTATCGTTGCGCCTTCGTCGGCTGCAGAGTCTCGGCACGATCCGCGGCTACCGCGTCGAGGTCGACCTCGCCTCACTCGGCGTCTCGCTCCAGGCACTCATCGCCATTCGACTGGTCAAGCACGACCGCAGCGAGATCGACGCGTTCCGCGCCCAGGTGCCGCACCTGCCCGGCGTGCTCGGCGTGTTCCACATGGCGGGTGCTGAGGACTACCTCCTGCACGTGGCCGCGCGCGACGCCGAGGAGCTCCGCCAGTTCGTGCTCGACCACCTCACGGGGCATCCCGCGGTCGCCCACACCGAGACGAACCTGATCTTCGAGCATGCCGACGGAGACGGCTGGAACCGGCTCGTCGGCTGATCGCGAGCGAGCGGCGGCGCGGTCGGCGCACGCTCAGTCTCAGGCCCGGCTCCGGCTCAGGCGAGCGTCGTGCCGAAGGCCAGTCCGACCAGGTAGGTGACGGCCGCTGCGCCGAGCCCGATGCCGAGCTGGCGCACCGCGCGTTTCATGGGCGACGCGCCCGACAGCAGGCCGACGGTTGCGCCGGTGGCGAGCAGGGCGAGGCCCACGAGTACCGTGGCCGTGACGATCGCGGGGGTGCCGCTGAGCCCGAACAGGTACGGCAGCACCGGGACCAGGGCCCCGGAGCCGAAGAACAGGAAGCTCGAGATCGCCGCCGACAGTCCGGTGCCCACGGCGTCGTCATCGTGCGGGGCGACCGCGAGGGCGTCGGTCGGTGCCGGCACTCGGCCGGCTGCCTGGACGCGCGCCACGACGAGCGCGGCGTGTTCGCGCGCTTCCTGCTCGCCCATGCCACGGGCGCGGTAGACGAGCGCGAGTTCGTTCGCGTCGATGTCGAGGTCGACGAGCGCCTCGCGCGCGGTCGGGTCGGGGGCGGAAGCCTCGAGCAGCTCGCGCTGCGACCGAACCGAGACGTACTCGCCCGCGCCCATCGACAGCGACCCCGCAAGGAGCCCGGCGATCCCGGTGAACAGCACCACGGAGGCGGGCACGCCGGTCGCGCCGATGCCGAGCACGAGCGCGAGGTTCGAGACGAGCCCGTCGTTCGCACCGAACACCGCCGCCCGGAACGTGCCCGCGAGACGGCGGCGCCCGCGTGCGGCGAGCGCGCGGACCACCTCGCCGTGGATCCGCTCGTCGGCCGCCATGGCCGGGGTCGCGTCGGGCTCACTGGCGTACGGCGATCGAGCCTCCGCGCGCTGCGCGAGGGCGAGCACGAAGATCGAGCCGAACCGCCGCGCGAGCGCGCCGAGCAGCCGAGTGCGCAGGTCGGCGCGGGGCACGCCCGAGTCCTCCCCGCCGAGAAGGGCGAGCCAGTGCGCCTCGTGGCGACCCTCGGCCGCGGCGAGGGCGAGCAGGATCTCGCGTTCCTCGCCCTCGCGCCGGGCGGCGAGCTCGCGGTAGACGGCGGCCTCTGCGCGTTCGTCGGCGAGATACCGACGCCAACGATCCTGGTCGGCGGCGCTGCTCGGGCGCTGCTCGTCGTCGCTCATGCTGCTCCACATCCCATCGGGAGCCCGCGGACGCTCGTCCGGTCGCTCCCGCTCCGTCACGTCGCTGCCGCCTGCGCGGCCGTCAGCCACCATATCGGCCGGGCCGGGGCCCACCGGCCGGGGCGGCCGGAATTGGCAGCATTTCGGATCGCCGAACGCTGCGGCGTCAGGATCGGGATCAGGATCGGAATCGGGATCAGTGGGAGGCTGCGGGTTCCGTGACGAAGTCGATGAGCTCCTCGACCCGGCCGAGCAGTGCGGGCTCGAGGTCGCCGTAGCCGCGCACCGTCCCGAGGATCCGCTGCCATGCCCGTGCGATGTCGGCCTGCTCGGCGTGCGGCCAGCCGAAGGCCTCGCACACGCCGTGCTTCCACTCGGTGCCGCGGGGAATCGTCGGCCACGACTGCCGCCCGAGTCGGGCGGGTTTCACTCCCTGCCAGATGTCGATGAACGGATGCCCCACCACGAGCACGTGCGCACCGTGCGGCCCTCGTGCGACGGCGTCGGCGATGCGCTGTTCCTTCGAGCCCGGCACGAGGTGGTCCACGAGGATGCCGGCGCGTCGACCGGGCCCAGGGCGGAACTCGTCGAGTTGTGCGGCAAGGACATCGACGCCCTCGAGGTATTCGACGACGACGCCCTCGATGCGAAGGTCGGCGCCCCACACCTTCTCGACGAGCTCGGCGTCGTGCCGGCCCTCCACGAAGATGCGGCTCGGCAGTGCCACGCGGGCGGGCGCGGAGGTGACGGCGAACGACCCGGAGGCCGTGCGAAGCCGGCCGGCGGGTGCCTTCGGAGCGGCGGCGACGAGTTCGACGGCCTCGCCGTCGACGAGGAAGCCGTGCCCGAGCGGGAACATGCGCTTCGCACCGAATCGATCTTCGAGCGTGACGTGCTGCTTGTCGGCGGCGACGATCGCGCCGCAGAAGCCGTTGGCGGCGAGTTCGACCACGAGATCGCGCGTCGCCTCGACCTTGGGGATGGTGCGTCGGCCGCGCGCCTTCCAGTCGCCGGCGAGCACGTCGTCGCCATAGCGGTCGGGTCCGAGGTCGTGAGGCGAGGCGGGCACCGGTCGAGGCTAGCGGACGTCGCAGCCGGAGCGCGCGACGACACGACGGGCCGGCGAATGCGCGTCGTCGCGGCCCTCAGCCCGCCTGCAGCACTGGCGCGCGCCGCGCGAGCATCAGCGTCCAGATGCCGCCGGCGAAGGCGATCATCGCGGCGACGCCGAAGGCCCACGGGATCCCGAACGGGCCGGCGAGCAGGCCGAGCCCGATGGGGCCGATGCCGAGCCCAAGGTCGAGGGCCGCGCTCGCGGTGCCCGATGCGGCACCACGTTGCGATGGTGTCGCCGTCGCGAAGATCGCCGAGAAGAAGGCGGGGGTGCTGAACGAGACGCCGACGGCCATCACCGCCACGCCGAGCAACAGCCCCACCGGGCTCTGCCACACCGCGATGAGTCCGAGACCGCAGCCGATCACAGCGAGCGCGGCCGCGGCGAGGGGAAGCGACGGCAGCCGGTCGGGCACCCGAGCGAATGCGATCCTGCACACCACCACGACGCCGCCGTACACGAACAGCGCCACACTCGCCTGGCCAAGACCGACGCGCACCGCGTACAGGGAGGCGAAGGCGAGGAAGCCGCCCATCGCCGCGAGCGACGCGATGAATCCGATCGAGATCGGAATGGCCGGGCGGTGGATGAACCGCCGAGGCGACATGTCGGGCGGCGCATCCGGTGCCGTCTTCTCCCGGGTCTCGCCGATCATGAGCGTCAGGCCGGCGGCAAGCACCGCGAGCGACGCGGCGCCGAGCCACGCGAACCCGTATCCGAAGCCCCGAACGAGGAGCTCGCCAAGCGGCGGACCGAGCGCCAGCCCCAGGTAGAGCCCGAGCGAGTTGTACGACAGCGCCTCGCCCATCCGCGCGGGCGGGGCGAGGTCGGCGAGCGCGGCGAAACCCGCGACGAAGAATGCCGCCTCGGCCACCCCCGCGAGCAGGCGCAGCGCGACGATCGCGACGAGATCGTCGACGACCGCGATGAGTGCGAGGCTCACAGCGGCGAGCAGTGCACCACCGAGGAGGAGCGGCAGGCGGCCGTAGACGTCGGCGATCCGGCCGGCGAACGGTCGCAGCACGAGCGCGGACACCGCGAACACGCCGAACGCGAGGCCGGCACCGACCTCGTCGCCGCCGACCGGCCCGGTCACGTAGAGAGGGAGGGCGAAGATGGCCACGCCGACGGCGGTGAAGTACGCGAGGTCGGCAACGCCGAGCGCGATGAACTGCGGCGTGAAGAGCCGCTTGGTCGGCGGCCGCCTCGCCATGGTCATCGCCCCGAAGCGGCGTTCGCGGCGGATCGTGTCTCGGCCACAGAGCCACTGTATTCCCGATGCCGCCCCGTGCGCAGGTGTCCGCGCTCATCGGAAGTCGCGAGAGCGGGCGGGCGCCGACACAATGAGACGCTCGAACCGGTCGGCGACGAGGTTCGTCACCCCCTCGGGCGAGCGCTCCAGGATACCGCGCACGATCATCGCGGGCGCCTCGCGTGCCACCCGCCGGTACCGGTTCCACACCCCGACCCCGGCGATCACGTTGAGGGTGCCGGACTCGTCTTCGAGGTTCATGAACGTGATGCCGCTCGCCGTCGCCGGGCGCTGCCGGTGCGTGACGACCCCGCCCACCTCGATGCGACGACCGCTCTCCGCATGCTGCAACAGGTCGATGCGGATGGCCCCGCGCTCGTCGAGCAGTTCTCGAATGTGCCGGATGGGGTGGTCATCGGGGGAGATGCCCGTGGCCCACAGGTCGTACACGACCTGCTCGGCGGGACTCAGCATCGGCAGAAGTGGGGGCTGCACCGCCACGATCGACCCGGCGAGGTACTCCTCGCGGTCCTCCGCTGCCTCGCCCGCCATCCAGAGCGCCTCACGCCGCTGCAGGCCGAAACCCGCGAACGCGCCTGCTGCGGCGAGCGCCTCGAGCTGCTCGGCATTCAGCCCGGCGCGGCGTGAGACCTCCGCCATGTCGCGGTACGGCCCGCGTGCCTCGCGTTCGGCGACGATGCGCTCCGCGACCGCCGTGCCGATGGACGAGACGTCCGCGAGGCCGAGCCGCACCGCGAATGCGGTGTCGCGACGGTGCTCGGCCGACCGGTCGGGCGCCTCTCGATGGAACGCACCGATGGGCGGCTGCACGGGGTCGGCGCATGCGGCCATGCCGCTCGGCCCGGGGCATCCGTCGTCGGACGAGACAGCGGATGCCGCAGCGACTGCACCACCGTCGATCGACTCGAGCCCCGCATCCACCCCCGAGCGGAGGATGTCGGGACGGAGCATCTGCACCCCGTGCCGCCGTGCGTCGGCGGTGAGGGTCTGCGGCGAGTAGAAGCCCATCGGCTGCGCGCGGAGGAGCGCCGCGAGGAACGCGGCGGGGTAGTGCAGCTTCAGCCACGAGCTCGCATAGACGAGCAGCCCGAAGCTCAGCGCGTGGCTCTCGGCGAAGCCGAAGTTCGCGAACGCCTCGATCTTCTCGTAGATCGAGTCGGCCACGTCGGGTGCGATGCCGTTCTCTGCCATGCCGGCGTAGAGCTTCGAGCGCAGCCGCTCGATCTTCTCGACCCCGCGTTTGGAGCCCATCGCGCGGCGCAACAGGTCGGCGTCGGCGGCGCTGCAGTTGCCGACCGCGACGGCCATCTGCATGAGCTGCTCCTGGAAGAGCGGCACGCCGAGGGTGCGGGCGAGCACCGGCTCGAGGTTCGGATGCAGGTAGCTGACCGGTTCCTCGCCCGTTCGGCGGCGGATGTACGGGTGCACCGCCCCGCCCTGCACCGGGCCAGGACGGATGAGGGCGATCTCGACGACGAGGTCGTAGAAGCAGCGGGGCTTGAGCCGGGGGAGCGTGCCCATCTGGGCGCGGCTCTCGACCTGGAAGACGCCGATGGAGTCGGCGCGGCAGAGCATGTCGTAGACCGCCTGCTCCTCTTTCGGGATCGTCGCGAGCTCCCAGTGCTCACCGGTGTGCTCGCGGACGAGGTCGAAGGTGTACTGCAGTGCGGCGAGCATGCCGAGCCCGAGCAGGTCGAACTTCACGAGCCCCATCCATGCGCAGTCGTCTTTGTCCCACTGCAGGACGGTGCGGTTCTCCTTGCGGGCGTGCTCGATGGGGCACACCTCGCCGACGGGACGATCGGTGAGCACCATCCCGCCGGAGTGGATGCCGAGGTGGCGCGGGAAGGTGAGCAGCTGCTCGGCGAGCTCCACGACCGGGCCGGGGATGTCGTGATCGTCGGTCGACACCACGGCGCCCCAGCGTTCGACCTGTCGCGACCAGGCGTCCTGCTGGCCGGTGGAGTAGCCGAGCGCCTTCGCCATGTCGCGCACCGCCGCCTTCGGGCGGTAGCTGATGACGTTCGCGACCTGCGCGGCATTGTGCCGGCCGTACGTGTCGTAGACGTACTGGATGATCTCCTCGCGGCGATCGGAGTCGAAGTCGACGTCGATGTCGGGCTCTTCGTCGCGGAGCGCCGAGAGGAAGCGCTCGAAGGGCAGGTCGAAGAAGATCGAGTCGACTGCGGTGATGTCGAGCACGTAGCAGACGGCGGAGTTCGCGGCCGAGCCGCGGCCCTGGCACAGGATGCCGCGACTGCGAGCCTCGCGCACGATGTCGTACACGATGAGGAAGTATCCGGGGAAGTCCTTCTGCTCGATCACATCGAGTTCGCGTGCGAGGCGCTCGCGCACGTGGTCGGGCAGGCCGGGGTAGCGCTTCTCGGCACCGGCCCACACGAGTTGGCGCAGCCAGCTCATGGGCGTGTGGCCGGCGGGCACCTCCTGCCGGGGGAGCCGCGGTCGGGCGCTCCGGAGCCGGAAGCCGAGCTCGCCCGCGAGCGTCACCGACCGGGCCACCGCGCCGGGGTAGCGCTCGAAGCGTCGCATCATCTCGGCGCCGCTTCGCAGGTGCAGGCGGTCGGATGCCGGGAGCCACCCGTCGAGCTCGTCGAGGCTGCGGCGGGCCCGCACCGCTGCGAGCGCCGACGCGAGCCGGTGCTCGCCGGGGGTCGCGTAGTGCACGGCGTTCGTCGCGAGGAGCGGCAGGTGCGCGCGTTCGGCGAGTCCGGCCAGGGCGTCGTTCACCTCCTGGTCGAGCGGATGCCCGTGGTCGAAGAGCTCCACGACGACGTTGTCGCGCCCGAAGAGGGCGACGAGTCGGTCGAGCTCGCGCCACGCGGCATCCGGCCCCTCGGTGGCGAGGGCACGTCGTACCGCGCCCTTGCGGCATCCGGTGGGCACGATCCACTCGCCGCCCGACTGCTCGGCGAGCTCCTCGAGCGAGTACACCGGCCGGCCCTTCTCGCCGCCCGCGAGCTGTCCCGCGGTGATCGCGCTCGCGAGCCGGTGGTAGCCGGACTCCTGCCGTGCGAGCACGAGCAGGTGCTCGCCCTCGGGGTCGGCGACGCCCATCTGCGGCTCGGTGAGGCCGAGGCTCAGCTCGGCGCCGAACACCGTCTCGAGTTCGGGGAAGCTCTCGGCCGCCTCGGCGAAGCGCACGATGCCGTAGAAGCCGTCGTGGTCGGTGACGGCGAGCCCGGAGAGGCCGAGCCGGTGCGCCTCCTCGACGAGCTGTTCTGGTGTCGAGGCGCCATCGAGGAAGCTGAACGTCGAGTGCGCGTGCAGCTCGGCGTAGGGCACGACGGGACCGGCCGGTGCCTCGAGGCCGGCTGCCGGGCGGTACGGATGCCGCTTGCGGCCCCATGCCGGGCTGTCGCCGCCGTCGGCGATGACCGGCGGACCGCCGGGGCGCCGGGCGTCGGAGAGCTTGCGTTCGAGCTCAGACCATGGAATGCCGGGATTGTTCCAGCCCATCGGTCACACCTCGTCCATCAGTCGTACCTCGCCTCGGCCCACCAGCCGTCGCGGTCGCGCACGAGGAGCCACGCGCACCCGTCGTCGTCGACGATCTGGAACCGGTGCACGCGCTTGGCGTGCTCGGCGTCCCACCAGCGCTCGACGACCGGCCATGGGCCGGCCCACGCCCGCACCGGCGCCGCCGCGCCGCCGCCCACGGCGAACCGCTCGGGCGGCGCGGAGATCGCCCCGCGCTCGTCGATCTCGACCACTGCGTCGCGCGCGTCGAGGAGCGCGATCGGCAACCGCTCGCGGAACACGCTCGCGGGCGCGAGCGCGGGCAGGCTTCCGGGCCATGGCGCCTCGCTCGGGTGCTCGGGCGGCCGGTCGCCCCACGGCACGAGCACCTGGCGGTCGGCGAGCATGCGGCCACCGCCGATCGCCGCCGTCACGACCGCTTCGTGCCCGAGCATGCTCTGCACGCGGGTGAGTCCGTGGTGCACGCGTTCGTCGGGCCCGCCGCCCCAGAGCCCCTCTTCATGGTTGCCGGTGGAGTCGATGCGCTCCGGCACGATGCGGAGCCGCACGATGGGGGAGTCGAGCCCGCTGTCGGCCGTGCCCGTGCCCTGCAACTGCCAGCGCACCCGGTCGACGACGTCGGCCGGGGTGAACCAGCGCGGGTGCAGCCAGCTCCGGCTCGAGTGCCCGCCGCGTTCGTCGTCGAGTTCGATGCGGAGGCCCGTGCAGACGAGGCGCACCGCGCGCATGCGCTCGATGAACTCCTCGGCACCGACCCGGAACGCGAACGCGAGCTGGTCGATGCGGTCGAGGGGCGGCTCGAAGTGCTGCTCGGACTCGAACTCGGGTGGCGGAGTGCGGGCGATGACGCGTGCCTGCTCGCGCCCGGCGGCGCGATCATGCGCGAAGGCGCCCGCCGCGCCGAACCGGCGCCGCACGTCGTCGCCGGGCAGGGCGGCGAACTCGCCGAGGGTGCGCACGCCGAGCCGGTTCAGCAGGGTGGACGTGCGGGCGTCGACGACGAGCCCGACCGGCAACGGTGCGATGAAGGCGGCGGATGCCCCGGGCGCGACGATTCCCACGGAGGACTCGCGTGCTGCGCGGGCGGCCTGCTCGGCCGCGAACGGCCCGTCGGCGATGCCGACTCGCGCCCCCGACACCCCGAGTTCGTCGACGGTCGCGAGGAGGGCCGACGCCGCGGCATCCTCACCGCCGTAGTACCGGGCGGGACCCCTCGCCCGCATCGCGAGCGTGCCCGGGCGGATGAGCTGCACACCGGGCACCGTCGCTTCGACAGCTCGCACGACGGGTTCGAAGACGCGCGCATCGAGTGCGGCGTCGTAGTCGAGGAGGGTGAGGCCGGGGGAGCGGTACTGCGCCTCGCGGAGCTTCAGCCCGCGCGCGACGCCGTCGCGACGGGCGGCCTCGGAGCAGGCGAAGACGAGGCCGGCCTCGGTGAGGGCGATGGGGTCGGCGGGATCGAGCCCCGTCTCGCGGCACGCGGCGACGACGGGCCAGTCGGGGCACCAGAGCACGATCGTGCGGCCGGCGTCGGCGGTCATCCGGTGGCCCTCCGCTCGAAGTCGTCGAGGCGGATCGGCTCGACGAGCTCGTCTTCACGTGCGCTCACCTGTGCGAACTCGAGGGAGCGCCCGGGCAACCGGAGCCGGGAGCGGGCACTGCGCACGAACTCGCCGCGCCCCGCCGCGCTCACGACGACCTCGCGCTCCGCAAGACGCCCGTGCCCGCGCTCGAGCCCTCGCCACTCGCTCGCCTCGACCCCGAGGCGGGCGTCGCTGCCGGGCCATTCGCCTGCGACGAGCAGGGTGGTGCCGCGCTGGCGGAGCCTGGCCTGGAGCCGGCTCGACTCGGCGGGCGAGACCCGGCCGGCCGGCCGGACCGCGACGACGGGGATGACATCGGCGAGCGCTGCGACGACGGTGAGCCATTGTCGGCCGGGGTCGGGTACGAGCACGAGTCGCTCGAGGGCGATGCCGAACCGCGAGGCGGCCTCGATGCCGAACTCGGGAAACCCCGCGACCGCGACCCAGCGCCCGCTCGCGCTCGGTCCGGCGAGAAGCGCCATGAGGAGGGTCGTCGACCCTTCGACCTGCACGACCGTGCCCTCGCGGAGGGTGCCGCCGGGCAGCACCGACCGGAGTGCCGGATGCGTCGGTACGGCCTTGGAATCGAGCCGCGTCGCCTGCATCCCGCGGATGCGGGCCTGCAGCTCCTCGACGCGGGCCG
>Ga0299914_10004544_pt1 | contig 10015 bp, 8 predicted proteins | sample RVTome_10_FD_201361 | JGI IMG/M metagenome (GOLD analysis project Ga0299914, IMG submission 201361) | Soil microbial communities from uranium-contaminated site in the Upper Colorado River Basin, Wyoming, United States - RVT153D57 (version 2) ... | reverse complement strand
TCCTTTTCTATCAATTACAACGAAATGGCCGGAACCTTGCTCATGTTATTTCCTTTTGTTCTGGCTGCATTGCGGAAGGCGGACGGCCGTTTCAAAAAAATAGTCTTCTCGCTCCACCTGATCCTCTTAATTGTCTTGCTGATCTTCACTCAATCGAGGAGCGCCCTACTAGGCGTGGGCGTTATCAGTCTGACCTGGTTACTGTGGGGCCGCATTCCAATTCGCAAAATTTTGCCCGTTCTTATTCTTGCCGCCCTGCTGATTATCCTCGTTATGGCTCTTTCCCCATCTACCTTATTAGAGTGGCTGTCAACGATAGACGCCGGCAGCAAACAAGGGGATGCGCCCCCCACAAGCTGGCTGAACAGGCTCGAAATCTGGCAGGTGGCGGGCCAAATGCTGGCCGATTACCCGGTCATAGGCAGCGGCCTCTATACCTTCGACCCGGTCAGCCGCGCCAATTACATCTACGAAACTATCTTGCCCAGTTTTAACCTGACCCATGCCCATAACCTCTTCTTACAGGCCGGAACCAGTCTGGGAATTAGCGGCATGTTGGCGCTGGCCGGTATCTGGGTAACGGCCCTCGTCCGGCTCTGGCAGGTAAGTCGTTCCGAAAACGAACAACTGCGCCGCTTATCGGCCGTTTTCGCCGCCGCAACGGTAGGTTATCTCTTTTTCAACCTCTTCGACACCATCACCTTCGGCCAAAAGCCGGGTATCTTTGCCTGGCTGATCCTGGCCGGCAGCATGGGTCTGTCCCAATTGGCCGGGGAACAAGCGGCCTTAAGCAAAACCGCCCTCAGAAGAGAACGGCGTCTGACCTTTGAGCGGTTGGCTGCTTTTGTGCCCTTTCTGGTTTTCATCATCCTGCTTCTTTCTCCGGCCTTACCGCGCAATCTGGTCAATCTTAAGCTGGATCAGGCCCGGCTAGAGTCCCAAACAGCCCTGACGGTAACGGCGGCCGATTTCCCCAACGATCCGCGCCGCGCCGCTCTGGTTTACTATTTAGCAGGGGATGAAGTTCAAGCCTTGAACTATTGGCGGCTCGACCCCCAGAGTACCTATTATCTGCAATTACAAGGGATGATAGCTCTCACCGACAATAAATTAGCGGAAGCGCTCTCCTGGTTTAACCTGAATCTGGCGCTGGTTCCCAACTCGGCCGAAGCCTATCTCTGGCGCGGCGTTGTCAATGAAACGCGGGGGACGCTGGCTCTGGCCGAAGCCGATTACCGTAAGGCCATTGAGTATTCGGCCGTTAACGAGTTAGACAACGAAACAAAGGCTTACATCTTTTATCGTTTGGGACAGGTTCTGGCCGAAAATAAAAACTGGCCCGACGCCGCCGGCGCTTTCGCCCAGGCAGCTTCCCTTGAACCGGATTCTGCCTACTATTACCAGCGATTAGGCGATGTCCTGGCGAAGCTCGGCGATCCGGCAGCGGCCGAAGAGGCCTACCAAAGAGCCGAGGATAACTCCTAAACGGCAGGCCGCTACCGCACCTGGTTTGGATCGGTGACATATTCCCACCAGTTGGTAGAAATACCGTCTTTGATACCGGCAATATGGGGGAATCGCTTGAACCACCATAGATGGTGCAGCCGGGTGTCGCCCAGGCCCCACTCATTGCAATCTACCTGCCGGGGCGGCCCGCTCAGATCGGGGAAGTTGAGCCAGTTGTCGCAGCGGCTCATCACCATTGTCTTATTGCCCCAATCGTAATCGGTGGTGCTGTTGGGGGCATAGTGGACGATACCAACCTCAGAACGGCCGGGATGGATCTTGTCATAGCGGGTAAAGAGCTTCCACAAATTCTCATCGCCCTTCTTGCGCCGGTAGGTGTAGTCCATGATAGATTCGCAGCGGTGGCCGTGCGCTTCCAACATCTGGCCTACCTGTCGCTCGTAATTAAAGCCCATAATAATGAAGCGCTTCTTGGCCTGATTATACCCCTCCAACGGCGGCGCGTTGCACCAGAAGGAATCCGGCCCGGTCATGCGGGATTCATAGAAGCCGCCATAGGGAAAGGCAAAGAGCCAGACTTCATCAATCTGATCGTTATTGACCCGCTCTACCAGGTTAAAGTCTTGCATAATGCGGTCATAGTCCACCCAATCAGGCTGGTGAAAGCCGGTGCGGGCGCGCCAGGCAGAGACAAAACTGTCGCCGGTATAGGCAAAGCCGTCGGCCTTAACTGGGAACAAATCTACCTCGATCCGCTCCACAATGCGGTAGTTACAGTAGCCATAGCTGGCATCCTTCAGGTCGGCGATATAATCTTCGACCAATTTGTCGGGGTTGTTCCATTTGAGGACGTCAACCAGTTTTCGGCCGCCTTCCGACGGCACAGTGGGGTTATAGACAATCAGCAGCACCCTGGGATGTACCGGTTTAACCGAACCGGGCGGATCAGACGATAAGGTCGGCAGGTTACGACCCAGCCCTGTCGTTTGGCCCACACTTTGGCCGACATTCTCTGCCACCTTGTCAACCAGGTTCAGAACGGATTTAATCAGCTTTGTCACCAAACTCTCTCCTTTTTTAGCCATCAACGACCTCGTTGCGAATTGTACCGACCTGTTCAACTTCGCATTCGACAATATCACCGGGCCGCAAAAATTCCGGTGGGGTGCGGGCAAAGCCAACCCCGCTGGGCGTGCCGGTGGAGATAATGTCGCCCGGCAGCAAGGTCATCCCCCGCGATAGGTAGGCGATGATGGCGGGAACGGTAAAGATCATTATGTCGGTGTTGGCGTCTTGCTTCGTTTCGCCGTTCACCCGGCTGGTTACGCGCAGGGCGTGAGGATCAGGCACTTCGTCCCTGGTAACAATCCACGGCCCCATTGGGCAGGAACCATCCAGGCTTTTGCCCTTGAAAAATTGCTTTCCCTGCCGCTGTAAATCACGGGCGCTGACGTCATTGATGACAGTATAGCCAAAAACGTAATCCATGGCCTCAGCTTCGGGGATGTTCTTCCCCTCCCGGCCGATCACTACCGCCAGTTCCACTTCCCAATCAATGTGATCGGAGACGGCCGCATCAAATGGGATCGGATCGTATGGCCCGATCACGGTCGTGGTGGCTTTGGTAAAAACTATCGGAACCTCCGGCAGTTTCACCTCCCGCCCCTGGGCCGTGTACGATTCTTCGGCGTGTTCGGCGTAGTTCAACCCCAGGCACATGAGATTGCGGTGCGGCCGGGGAATGGGGGCCAGCAGCCGGACGTTTTCCAGCAAGATACCGCCCCGCACCCGCTGTAAGAGCGATGTGACGGCCGTCAGCCCCACCGCCCCCTGTTCAATTATGGACAACAAGTCCGTCCCGACACTCGAAATCTCCGTCACCCGGTCTTCCCATACCACCCCCGGCTGGATCGTATTTTCGTATTCGTATGTAATAAACTTCAAGATACCCTCCACTGTAAATCGAATTGGTAATTCGATCCGCGATTTACCAGGTCTGTGGCGAGGCTTCGGCGTACTGCAATTTTCATTCATATGGTAGGCCACAGACCCGTGTAGTCTCATTATAAAACGAGTACGTTCAATCATATAGTTTCGCCCCCTTTTTGCCAATGATATAATCATCGTAACGATACAGGTGCGTTGCACTGCCCGTCGAGACATACCCTACCCAAGAGCTTTTGGGCAGTGCATTGCACCACTAAATCCTATATAGTCACGAATCATCAACATGGTCGCATTCGTTACTGATGTTTATTACCTGGAAGAGCTGGCCGCCAACGCCTGGCCGGCCGAAGTGGTTCAACTGGTTGACGGCTGGCGCTTTCGCTATACGCCCGGCGTCTCCTCCCGGCGGGTCAACTCCGTCTGGCCTAATAATATCGGCCGTTATCTGACTGTTGATCAAAAGCTGGAACTGGTTGAAGCCTTTTATGTCCGGCGGGGACTACCGGCCCGCTTCCAGATATGTCCGGCGGCCCAACCGGCCGATCTGGATGATATTCTGGCCCAACGCGGCTATCTTGTTGATGCCCCAACCTATGTTCAAACCAGCCGAATAAGCACTATTCTGGAGCAACTCTCCCATCGCTCGGAAACGGCCGTTACCCTCCACACGACTATTCCGACCGATTTTACCGCTTTCCAACAAAGCCAGTATAAGCTGACGGCCGAACAGGCCGCCGCTCGAAAAGCGGCCTTCCAACGGATCGGCCCCCAGCCCGTCTTCGCCGTAGTTAAGATGGAGGGAGAGACGGCCGGAATCGGCCTGGGCATTCTGGAAAGGGAGTGGCTGGGTATTTTTAGCATGTTGACCCACCCCGATATGCGCCGCCGGGGAGTTGCAACGGCCGTTCTACAGAGCCTTGCCGGTTGGGGACAATCTCAAGGGGCAGTCCAGGCTTATTTACAGGTGATGGACAACAACCCTCACGCCCTCTCCCTCTACGGCCGTGCCGGTTTCACCACCCAATACCAATACCACTATCGTCAATCATCATAGTTCTGTCACGAAACCGTTCACCTGATCGTCTTAATTAGTAGACAACTGGTAATTGGTAATTGGCAATCACCAATCACCAATTACCAATTACAATCTTTTTCAAAGAGGTGAACCTATGAGTAACAACATCAAGCGTGTTTTGATAACCGGGGGGACCGGCGACCTGGGACAGGCCCTTACTCCCCGGCTGCAAACGGCCGGATACCAGGTCCGCATCACCAGCCGCCGCCCGGCTCCGGCCGATAAAGACCCGGCAATTGAGTGGGCGCAGGTCAATTTCCTCACCGGTGAGGGGATGACTGAGGCAGTGGCAGGGGTTCATACGATTATTCACGCCGCCAGCAGCCCCTTCAAAAATGTCTGGGAGATAGATGTTGAAGGTACACGCCGTCTGGTGGCAGCGGCCGAAACGGCCGGTATTGAGCATTTCCTCTACATCTCCATCGTCGGGATTGACAAGATTCCCTATCGTTACTACGAGGCCAAACTGGCGGCCGAAAAGATAATTGAGCAAAGTTCCGTCCCCTGGTCCATTCTGCGGGCGACCCAGTTCTACAACTTGATTGATATGGTACTGGAAGGGTTAACAAAACTGCCTTTGATTGCTTTTGTCCCCTTTAACCTTAAGATACAGCCTATCGAGACGGGAGAAGTGGCCGACCGTATGGTAGCAAGCATCGAGGCCGGCCCCGGCGGGCATTTGCCCGATATTGCCGGGCCGAAAGTGCAAAGAACGGCCGAACTTGCCAGAGCATGGCTCAAAGCACGGGGCAGACGCCGCCTGATGCTGCCCCTGCCCCTCTTCGGCAAAACGGCCACCGGTTTCCGCCAGGGTCTTAATACTGCTCCCTCAAACGCTTACGGCCGGATTACCTTCTCGGAATGGCTGGAACGGAAATACCCCTAAATAGTTGATTGGGTTGATTGAGTTGATTGGGGAATTGGAACAACACTTAATCAGCCTAATCAACCAAATATCAGGAGAGACTATGACCGAATTAACAACCCAAACCACTACCACTAAAGCAAGTGGGGTGCAGATCATTTTGGGCGTGTCCGGGCTGTTTTACACCCTGACCGGGTTGGCGCTGATTTTTCTTCCGACCTGGTTTTTTACCTATATCGGCGACTTTCCGCCTTTCAACCGTCATTATATGGGCGACGCCGGGGCGTTCATCCTGCCTTTGGGGATTGGTCTGTTGGTGGCTGTCCGGCAGCCCGCTGCTCATCGGGGTGTTGTGCTGGTATCGGCCGCTGCCAGCTTGCTCCACGCCCTTAATCATGCCTACGATGACTGGCTGGTCCGCTCTCCCTTCCTACACTGGTTCGCGGAAACGATCCCCTTGCTTATCTTCGCCGGTATTCTCTTTCTCGTCTACCGCCGTATCTCACGGTCAGGCCTGGATACCTGATACTCCCGACCATCGTTCCCCACCCTGGATCAAGAAAAGCAGGGCCATGCCATAGGCGTCGCTGGCTGTTGCAGCCTCAAAATCATGGATATTACCGTCAAAGGTAATCTGGCAGTGATAGCCGCTGATAGAACTCATTAACTGCACCGCCGGCTGTTCTTCGGCCAGCAATATTTCCTGGAGCATCTCCCGCAGTTGGGATTCGGTTGGAACCCAGACGACATCGGCCGTCATAATATAATCGAGCGACCACTCCACCGCCCCATTAAAGGTAATTGCCTGCCAGCCGAAAATCGGTTCAATGTCAATCGTCATGTCGCTCAAGACAAAGAGACGATCCTCCAGGTCCGGCTGCGGAATAGCGAAAAAGTCGTGCAGTTCCGGCTGCCAGGTCAACCCCGCCTGTTTCAATCGAATTGCCAATGATAACGATATCATGCCTACCCTTCCGCCCATCCTAAAGAGATTCGCCCTCGTTCCGCTTCCACATTTAATATAACCACATCAATCACATCGCCGACGCCGAAATCGGCCGTTGGCGGCCACTGGCTTCGATGCAAAAGACCATCCTGTTTTACCCCAATATCCACAAATGCCCCAAAATCCACCACATTGCGAACCGTTCCTTTCAACTGCATCCCGGTCTGCAAATCCTCCATTGAGAGAACGTCGCTCCGCAAAATCGGCGGCGGCAAACTGCTGCGCGGGTCTCGTCCCGGCCGAACCAACTGCTCCAGTATATCAGATAATGTCAAAACACCGGTTCCCAGTTCGGCCGCCAACTGCTTTACCGTTTCCTGGCTCTGCCAGCGGGCTAGGGCCACTTCTCGTTCGGCCGGTGGGGTATCGGCCGTTAAACCGGCCTTTGCCAGCACTTTTCGGGCAACTTGATAACTTTCCGGGTGAATGGCGCTTTCATCCAGGGGATTCTTGCCCCCTCTAACCCGGAGAAAACCGGCCGCCTGTTCGAAGGATTTCGGCCCCAACCCGGAAACTTTCAACAATCCCTGCCGGTCAGCGAAAGCGCCGTTCTCGTCCCGGCGAGCCACAATATTCCCGGCCAGCTTCGGCCCAATTCCGGCCACATGGGTCAGCAAAGCGGCCGAGGCAGTGTTGACATCCACCCCAACCTGATTGACCACACTCTCCACCACGCCGTCCAATGCCTGGCCCAACTGCGCCTGGTTAACATCGTGCTGGTACAGACCAACCCCAATCGAGCGGGGGTCAATCTTGACCAGTTCAGCCAGCGGGTCTTGCACCCGCCGGGCAATAGAAGCCGCCCCCCGCAAGGTGACATCTAAATCCGGCAGTTCGGCTCTGGCTAACGGGCTGGCGCTGTAGACGCTGGCTCCGGCTTCATTAACCATCAGGTAGCGAATATCGCCACCGGTTGCTGGCTGTTGGATCAACTCGGCCGCTAATTGTTCCGTCTCCCGCGAGGCCGTGCCGTTGCCGATGGCAATCAAGGTGACGCCGTGCCGCTTAATCAAAGCGGACAACGTCTGTTGGGCAGCCTGCCACTGCTTCTGGGGTTGGTGGGGGTAAATGGTAGCCGTGTCCACCACCTTGCCGGTCGGGTCAATGACCGTTACCTTGCTGCCGGTTCGATAGCCGGGGTCAATGCCCAGAACAGTGTGTCCGGTCAGGGGCGGCTGGGTCAACAGGCCCCGTAAATTGGTGGCGAAAACCTGGATGGCGTGGTTTTCGGCCGATTCCGTCAACTCCCGCCGAATGTCCCGCTCAATGGCAGGCAGCAGCAGCCGCTTGGCCGCATCCTCATGAGCCAGTTCCATCTGCTCCGCCAGGGGGGAACGGCGGTTGGCGCGGAAAAAGGCCCGCACCGGCCCCTGCCAGTCCCGCTCCTGCATCTCCACCTGCACCCGCAAAACCTTCTCGCTCTCGCCGCGATTGATGGCTAAGACCTGATGCGGCCGTAACCGATTGACGCGGTTGCTGTACTCATAATACAGTTTGTAGACACTGCGCGGGTCTTCGGCCTCTTCTACCTTTGCGACCCGGATCGTTCCCCATTGCAGCCCCTTCTCCCGCGTCTGCTGCCGCACGGCGGCATGGTCGCTGACTGTTTCGGCCACAATATCCCGCGCCCCGGCCAAAGCATCCTCAACCGTCGGCACTTCTTCGTTGAGGAAGCGGCGGGCCAGTTCGGCCGCACTTTTTTGCCCCAACTCCTGGGCCAGGATCAAATCAGCCAGCCCTTGCAGCCCCTTCTCCCGCGCCATACTCGCTCTGGTGCGGCGCTTGGGCTTGTAGGGTTGGTACAGATCTTCCAGAGCGGTCAGGGTTGCGGCGGACTGGATGGCGGCTTCCAACTCGGCCGTCAAATGGCCCTGTTCGGTAATCGAATCCAGGATCGTCTGCCGCCGTTTGTCCAGCGCCCGCAAACTGTCCAGCAGCCCGTGAAGCTGCCGCAGCTGCTCCTCGTCCAATGCCCCGGTCGCCTCTTTTCGATAACGGGCGATAAAGGGCAGCGTATTGCCGTCGTCCAACAGCTCAATTGCGGCCGATGCCTGCCCCGCCCGAACACCTATTTCTCTTCCAATCCTGGTGGCGTAATCCACGTTCTACCCTCATCTTGTTGGGCGATTAAATAATTAAAATGCAAAGATGATCCTAACGAATACTGGTAAATAATCAATATACGGTATTATAAGGGGAACAAAAATCTCCAAAAGGGGCAACTTTATGAAATTTTTTGTAGTTATAAACTTTCTTTGCCTGATATTTCTCACTGCCTGTACCCCAGACAGCCTTACGCTGCAAGGTTCTTCAGCCAATGCAGCCAATACAAATGAGCTTTCAGAAACACCTGCTCTTGACAACACCAACAATCTGGTTGAGGCCAACGATAGATCCCAAAAACCGGCCATTTCCTCCGACGGCCAACTGGTCGCCTTTGTCTCTAAAGCCAGCAACCTGGTTGCCAACGACACCAATTTTAATTGCGGGCCATCAAAGACAGAGAACTGCCCTGATATTTTCTTGCACAATCGCTCTACAAATGTTATCAGCCGCCTTTCCATATCATCCGTCGGGGTTCAGGGTGATTTTTGGTCTGATTCCCCTGCCATTTCAGACGACGGCCGTTTCGTTGCTTTCGTCTCCGTAGCCACCAATCTCATTCCAGGTGACACCAACGGCCAGCCGGATATTTTTCTGCGTGACATTCAAGCCGGGCAAACCAGGCGCGTCTCCATTAGCTCGTCCGGCGGCCAAAGCAACGGAGCCTCTATCTCTCCCGCTCTCTCAAGTAACGGCCGTTATATCGCTTTTATCTCCTCTGCCAACAACCTGGTTCCCAACGACAGTAATAGCGTGCAAGATGTTTTTGTCCACGATACAGTAACAGGCGTAACGAATCGGGTTTCTATTTCTTCAACCGGCCAGGAAGCCAATTACTGGTCGTCGCACCCGGCTATATCGGCCAATGGGCGATTCGTTGCTTTTGTCTCCCATGCCTCCAATTTAGTAAATGGCGACACAAATAATACCGGCGATGTTTTTGTTCATGATCGCCAGACAGGGGCAACAGGCCGTGTTTCAGTGGCCTCAAATGGGGCGCAAAGTAATCATATCTCTTGGGCGCCGGATATTTCGGCCGACGGCCGTTATGTTGTCTTTAGTTCCAATGCCAACAACCTGGTTTTGTCCGATACCAATCAATGGGGAGACATCTTTTTGCGTGACCGGCTTAACAACACCACAGAACTTATATCTGCCACGACGAATCGTGGGCCGGCCAACAGTTGGTCTCAGTTTCCTGTTATCTCCAACGACGGCAGCTACCTTGCCTTCTTCTCCTGGGCCAACAATCTAACCGCAAACGACCAAAACAGTTGGCCCGACATCTTTCTATATCAGCGAGCAACCAACCAATTCACCCTTGTTTCTGTGGCCGGTGACGGAACCCAACAATTAATTGGCGTGACAGATATGCTTGCCGACATCTCAGGGAACGGCCGGTACGTTGTTTTTGCCACCCCCATAGACAACCTCGTTCCCAACGACACCAACGGCCAGCAAGACATATTTGTCTACGACAGACAAACCACCATCATCATCAGAGTCTCAGGAAACTAATCTCACCACCCCAACCCCCACTTCTCAATTTACA
>Ga0299914_10004543_pt1 | contig 10017 bp, 9 predicted proteins | sample RVTome_10_FD_201361 | JGI IMG/M metagenome (GOLD analysis project Ga0299914, IMG submission 201361) | Soil microbial communities from uranium-contaminated site in the Upper Colorado River Basin, Wyoming, United States - RVT153D57 (version 2) ... | reverse complement strand
ACGACCACCACCCGCCACCTCGCCCTCACCCTCGTCATCACTCTTGCCATGCCCTCTCGCACGGCAAACTGGGTGCCACCCCCGAACGAACCCAAATCCGCGGTTTGCCTCCTCCACCTCGAGTCGACAATGCCCTGCGTTTCGGCACGTCAGCAGACCTGCTGATCCGCGCGGCACGCAAAGCCACGGGGCCAGGGGAGAGTGGAACGGGATCGAGCGACCTGCCGCTGGGGGGTGTTGGGGGGAGCGGCGGCGCTCCCCCCACGCCTAAGTATCCCTAAATATCGAAGTACAGCGCGAACTCCCACGGATGCGGCCGCAGCCGCACCGCGTCCACCTCGTTCTTGCGCTTGTACTCGATCCACGTCTCGATCACGTCCGGGGTGAAGACATCCCCCTTGAGCAGCCAGTCGTGGCTCTTCTCGAGGTTGTCGAGCACGATCGACAGGTCGCCCGGCAGCTGCTTGATCTTCTTCTGCTCGGCCGGCGGCAGCTCGTAGAGATCCTTGTCGACCGGCTTGCCGGGATCGATCTTGTTGGCGATGCCGTCGAGGCCCGCCATCACGCAGGCGGCGAAGGACAGGTAGGGGTTGCAGGTCGGGTCGGGCGTGCGGAACTCGATGCGCTTGGCGCCCTCGGTCTTGGAGTACACCGGGATGCGGATGGCCGCCGAGCGGTTGCGCTGGCTGTAGACGAGGTTGATCGGCGCCTCGTACCCGGGCACCAGCCGCTTGTAGGAGTTCGTCGACGGCGCGATCAGCGCCAGCAGCGCCGGAGCGTGCTTGAGGATCCCGCCGATGTAGTAGAGGCAGGTCTTGCTGATGTCGGCGTAGCCGCCCCGCTCGTAGAAGAGGTTCTTGCCGCCCTTCCAGAGCGACTGGTGGGTGTGCATGCCGGAGCCGTTGTCCTGGAACAGCGGCTTGGGCATGAACGTCGCGGTCTTGCCCCACTTGCGCGCGGTGTTCTTGGCGCAGTACTTGTACCAGAGGACCTTGTCCGCCATCTTGGTCAGCGTGTCGAACCGCATGTCGATCTCGGTCTGACCGCCGGTGGCCACCTCGTGGTGGTGCACCTCGACCCGGATGCCGACCGACTCGAGCGCCAGCACCATGTCGGAACGGATGTCCTGGAACTTGTCCATCGGCGGGACCGGGAAGTACCCCTGCTTGTAGCGCGGCTTGTAGCCCAGGTTCGGCTGCTCGGGCGTGCCCTCGCGGCCGGTGTTCCAGGCGCCGGCCTCGGAGTCGATGAAGTAGTAGCCGGACTGATAGTTCTGGTCGAAGCGGATCGAGTCGAAGAAGAAGAACTCCAGCTCGGGGCCGATGTAGATCGTGTCGGCCACGCCGCTCTTCTTGACGTAGGCCTCGGCCTTCTGGGCGATGTACCGCGGGTCGCGGGTATACCACTTCCCGGTCACCGGATCCTTGACGTTGCAGATGAGCACCAGCGTCGGCACCGCGGTGAACGGGTCGATCTGGGCCGAGCTCGGGTCCGGGATCAGCAGCATGTCGGACTCGTCGATGGTCTGGAACCCGCGGATCGACGAGCCATCGAACCCGAGCCCATCCTCGAAGATGCCCTCGCTGAGCTCGGACACCGGGATCGAGAAATGCTGCCAGAGACCCGGCAGGTCGATGAAGCGGAGATCGACGATTCTGACGCCTTTCTCCTTGGCCAGCTTGAGGACATCCTTGGCGGTCATGCGGTGCTCCTTCTCCCCCGTGAGGTGTGAATGGTGCGGCCGGCGGCCCCGAGCGGGGCCGCCGGCCGGACTACCTTAGTGAAGGCCCTCCTCGAACGCAAGCGCGCGGCCCTCAATGCGCCGGCCGCGCCTTCGCCTCGCTCGCCCGCACCGCCTCCGCGAGCACGCCGGTACCGGAGGCGAACTCGCTGTAGGAGCCGCCGCCGAGCGCGTACGCCGTCTCCGAATGCTGGGACAGGTCCAGCCCCGCCACCTCGTCCTCCTCGCTGACCCGCAGCCCGACGAGCGCATCGACCACCTTGAGGATCACCCAGGTGCCCACGATCGCCAGGGCGAAGGTGGCCGCCACCGCCACGATCTGCGTCCACAGCTGGCCCGGGTTGCCGAAGAGCAGACCGTCCCCGCCCGCCGCGTTCACCGACGTGGTGGCGAACAGCCCGGTGGCGATCGCGCCCCAGGTGCCGCCCACGCCGTGCACGCCGACCACGTCGAGCGAGTCGTCGTAGCCGAGCCGGGACTTGAGGTTGCAGGCGCTGTAGCACAGGGCGCCGCCCAGGGCCCCGATCACGATCGCCGACACCGGCCCCACGAAGCCGGCGGCGGGCGTGATGGCCACCAGCCCCGCCACCGCGCCGGAGGCGGCGCCCAGGACCGTCGGCTTGCCGCGTGCCATCCATTCGGTGAACATCCAGCCCAGCGCCGCCGCCGCCGCCGCCGTGTTGGTGGTGAGGAACGCGGAGGCGGCCAGCCCGCTGGCCTCGAGCGCGCTGCCGGCGTTGAACCCGAACCATCCCACCCACAGCAGCGCCGCGCCGATCACCGTCAGCGGCAGGTTGTGGGGCTGCATGGGCTGGTGACCGTAGCCCCGGCGCTTGCCGAGCACGATGGCGCACACCAGCGCCGACACGCCGGAGGAGATGTGCACGACGGTGCCGCCGGCGAAGTCGAGCGCGCCCAGATTCCTGAGCCAGCCGCCGTCGGCCCACACCCAGTGGGCGAGCGGGTCGTAGACGAACGTCGCCCACAGCACGGTGAAGAGCAGGAACGCCGAGAACTTCTTGCGCTCGGCGAAGGCCCCGGTGATCAGCGCCGGCGTGATGATCGCGAACATCATCTGGAAGATCATGAACGCCTGGTGCGGGACCGTCGCCGAGTACGTCTCGTAGGGCTCCTGGCCCACGCCCTGCAGCCCGACCCAGTCGAGGCCGCCGATGATGCCGCCCCGGTCGGGCCCGAAGGCCAGGCTGTAGCCCCACAGCACCCACTGGATCGAGATGACGGCCATGATGATGAAGCTCTGCATGAGCGTCGCGAGCGCGTTCTTCTGCCGGACCATGCCGCCGTAGAAGAGGGCCAGGCCGGGCGCCGTCATCATGAGCACGAGCGCGGCGGAGGTCAGCAGCCAGGCGGTGTCGCCCTTGTCGATCTGCGGCGCCGGCGCCGGCGCGGTCGCCGCCGCCGGGGTGTCGGGGACCGGGGCGACGGCCGGCGTCTGGGCGGCGGCGACGCCGAGCGCGAGAAGGACCAGCAACGTTGCCAGCATGAGCGTGAGCCGTTTCACCGTGTCCTCCTGGACTAGAGCGCGCTCTGGTCGCGCTCGCCGGTCCGAATCCGGATGGCCGTCTCCACCGGCGACACGAAGATCTTGCCGTCGCCGATACTGCCGGTCTTCGCCGCCCCCGCCACCACCTCCGTCACCTTGTCGACCAGGTGATCGGGCACGACGACCTCGACCTGGATCTTCGGCAGGAAGTCGACCGTGTACTCGCCACCGCGGTAGAGCTCGGTGTGGCCCTTCTGCCGTCCGAACCCGCGCACCTCGGAGACCGTCATCCCGATGATGCCGATCCCGGTCAGGGCCTCCTTGACGTCGTCCAGCTTGAACGGCTTGATGATCGCCTCGACCTTCTTCATGCGGCGCTGGCCCTCCCGAGACCACCCGGCAGAGCAACACCCGTGCCCGCATCGAGTTCAACGAATGCGGATAGTTAGGAGGAGTTCCGGCGCCGGGTGTGCCCGTTTCTTGAGCAGCGGCCGCGCGCCTGCCCGCGTTTCAGGCGCCGCGTGGGTGCGTTTCCGCGGACGGGCGCCCTGCTACCTCGTGGATCTAGGGCCGTCGTTGCGGGATGTTGTGCTTGCGCATCTTGGAGTACAGCGTGGGCCGGCGCAGGCCGAGCAGAGCGGCGGCGGCCTGCTTGTTCCAGCGGGTGGCGTCCAGCGCCTTGAGGATCGAGGCGCGCTCGATCTCTTCCAGCGAGCCGGCCGGCACCTCCGAGGGCGCGATGGTTCCCGCCAGGCCTCCCTCCCCGCCGCCGTGCTGCAGCGACTCCGGCAGGTCGGCCAGCGTGATCTCGCGGCCCCGGGCGACCAGCACGGCCCGCTCGAGCGCGTGCTGCAGCTCCCGTACGTTGCCGGGCCAGGCATAGCCCAGCAGGCGGCGATAGGCCTCGGGCTCGATGGCGTCGATCGCGCGCTGGTGCTTGGCCCGGTACCGCTCCAGGAAGGCGCGCACGAGCATGGGCACGTCCTCGCGCCGCTCGCGCAGGGGCGGCACCCCGATGGTGACGGTGTTGATCCGGAAGTAGAGGTCCTGACGCAGCTGCCCGTCCTTCACCGCCTGCTCGGGGCCGCGATTGGTCGAGGAGATCAGCCGGAAGTCCACCGGGATCGACTTGGCGCCGCCCAGGCGTCGGACCACCCGGTCCTCGAGCACGCGCAGGAGCTTGGCCTGCAGGTCGATCGGCATCTCGGTGATCTCGTCGAGCAGGAGCGAGCCCTTGTGCGCCTCCTCCAGCAGGCCGACCTTCTCCGTGGTGGCGCCGGTGAACGAGCCCTTGGTGTGGCCGAACAGCTCCGACTCGATCAGGTCCTTGGGCAGGGCGGCGCAGTTGATCTTGATCCAGGGGCCGTCACGGCGGGTGCTCCGCTCGTGCAGCGCGTTAGCGATCAGCTCCTTGCCGGTGCCGCTCTCCCCGATGACCAGCACGTTGGCATCGGTGTCGGCCACCGAGGCGATCGTCTCCATGACGCGCTGGATGCCGGGGGCAGAGCCGAGGATCTCGCTGTCGGCGGTCTGCTCCACCAGCCGGCGGCGCAGCTCGGTGTTCTCGACCACCAGCTTGCGGTGCTCGAGCGCGGTCTTGACGAGCCCCAGCACCTCGTCGGGCTCGAACGGCTTCTCCACCACGTGGAAGGCGCCCGCACCCTTGGTCGCCTCCATGGCCTTGCGCACCGAGCCGTAGGCGGTGATGACGATGACCTCGAGCGCGGGATCGCGGCTCTTGAGCTCGCGGGTGAGCGCCAGGCCATCGCCGTCCGGCAGCATCAGGTCGACAATGGCGACGTGAGCGTCGGACTGCGTGACCGCGGCCAGCCCGGTGCGGACGGACCCGGCGATCCGCACCGAGTAGCCCTCCGCTTCCAGGGTGAGCCGAAGGCCGTCGGCGATCGATGCCTCGTCGTCCACGACCAGGACCGTGTGTCTCATGCCATGGCTCCGTCGGCGCCGGCCGGCTCGACCGGCAGCCGCACCGTCACCCGCGTCCCCTTGCCCGGCGCGCTGGTGATCGCCAGCGTCCCGGCGTGCAGGTCGATCACCGACCGGGCCAGGGCCATGCCGAGGCCGGTCCCCTGGGGCTTTGTCGTGAAGAAGAGATCGAACATCCGTGACAGCGTCTCCTCGCTCATCCCTGCTCCCGTGTCCTCGATGGTCACCACGACCGTGCGGGTCTCGGCCGCGTGGGTGGTGGTGACGGTCAGCCGGCCGCCGGCGGTCAGGGCCTCCACGCCGTTGAGGACGAGGTTCAGGAACGCCTTGCGCAGCTCGCGGGCGTCGAGCAGCGCGTCCGGGCAGGCCGGGTCGTAGGCGCGGACCACCTCGACGCCCGGTGTCTCGCACTTGGCCTGGGCGAACGCCAGGCACTCGTCGAGCAGCGCGTGCACGGCCGTAGGCACGCGGTGCAGCTCGGGCGGCCGCCCGAACGCGGTGATCTCCTGCACGACCGCGGCCAGGTGGTCCACCGTCGAGGTGATCTTCTGGGCGAGGCCGGCGCCGTCGGCGTCGCCGCCCTTGCCCAGCCGCGCCTCGAGGTGCCGCGCGTAGAGCCGCAGCCCGGCCAGCGGGTTCTTGAGCTCGTGGGCGACCTCCGTCGCCATGCGACCGAGCGCGGCCAGCGCGCCGCTGCGCAGCCGCTCCAGCTCGTGCGTGTTGCGCACGGCGACGGCGGCCTGCGAGGAGAACAGCGCCAGCAGATCGAGGTCGTCGTCGGTGGGCTCGATGCCCGGCGCCGTCTCGATCACGACGGCGCCGGCCGGTCCGCGCTGGACCACCAGCGGCGCGGCCACGATGGCGGCGCCCTCGCCGCCGGGGAAGGTCACCGGCAGGCCCTTGGCCATGGCGGCCGCCGCCGCCGACTCCAGCGAGGCCCACGACGGCGGCGTCGAGCCGGCGCTGGCCATCGGCACCAGGCGGCCGTGGTCCTGCTGGAACACGACGCAGCGCTCGGCCTCGGTGGTCTCCACGGCGCCCTGGGCCACGGCGTCCAGCACGCGGGCCATGATGCCGGAGGACGCCAGCGTCTGGCCGACGGCCAGCAGCCGCTCGCGGTCGCGCGCCCATCGCCGGCTGGTCAACGCCCGCCCGATCTTGGCCCGCAGCTCGTCGCGCAGGAACGGCTTGGTCAGGTAGTCGAACGCCCCTCGCTGCACGGCGGTCACGGCCGTCTCGATGGTGCCGTGGGCGGTCATGATCAGCACCGGCAGCCGGGGCTGGCGAGCGTGCACGGCCTCCATCAGCGCGATGCCGTCGGTCGGCTCCATGCGCAGATCCAGCAGCGCGACGTCGAACCGCCCGGCCTCGACGGCCGCCAGCGCGGTCTGGGGATCGGCGGTGGCCGTCACGTCGAAGCCCATCGTCATGAGGCGCATCTCCAGCACTTCCACGATGGCCGCATCGTCGTCCACCACCAGGACCCGTCGCTTCACTTGCGTCGCTCCAGCTTCAGGTCGACCTGCTTGAGCTGCTCGAGGTCGGCCTTCAGACGGTCGCTCTCCCGCCGGGCCCGCACGAGATCGCTGTCACGCTGGGCCAGCTCGTCGCGAAGCTGGGCCAGCTCGTGGCGCAGCCGGGCCGCCTCGGCGCGGGCGGTCAGCAGCGCGCGGAGCGCGTCCCGGTTCGCCACCGCGCGCGGCGCGCCCTCGCCCCGGGGATGGTGCCGCAGGTACTCGCCGTAGACCCCCACGGCCTCCTCCCACGATCCCTCGCGCGCCAGCCGGTCGGCCCGGTCGAGCAGCGCGCCGCCGCGGGGCGAGTGCCAGGCGGTGCAGCCGGCCAGGGCCACGAGGAGGGTGGCCGTCGCGGCGAGGCGCGGCAACCGGTTCACGCCGCGCGGTCCCGTGGCAGGAGGACGGTGAAGCGGCTGCCCTTGCCCTCCTGCGACTCGGCCGTCACGCGGCCGCCGTGGGCGTGGACCAGCCCCCGGACGATGGCCAGGCCGAGCCCGGTTCCGCCCTTGCCCAGGTGCGCCTGCCGGTACGACTCGAACACGTGCGGCAGCTCGCTGGACGGGATGCCGACGCCGGTGTCCTCCACCTGGATCTCGCACTCCGATCCCGCGTCGACGAGGCGGACGGTGACGCGCCCGCCGACCGGGGTGAACCGCACGGCGTTGGCGAGCAGATTCACGACGACCTGCACCAGGCGGTCCTCGTCGCCGGTCACCGTGAACCGGCTGCCGATGCGCTCGCGCACCACCGTCACGCGCGCCTCGTCGGCCTGGGGCCGCAGCTCGTCGATCGCCCGCCCCACCAGCCAGTCCAGGTCCAGCGTGACGCGCTCCAGCGGCAGGACGCCGGCCCGCAGCCGGGAGACGTCGAGGATCTGGTTCACGAGCCGCAGCAGGCGGTCGGTCGAGCGACGGATGATGTCGACCATGCGCGCCTGCTTGGGGGTCAGTGGGCCGGGAACCCCCTCGGCCAGCAGATGCGCCGCCTCGCGCACGGAGGTGATCGGCGAGCGCAGCTCGTGAGAGAGGGTGGCGAAGAACTCCTCCTTCATCTCGTCGTGCTGGCGGAGCCGGTCGGCCATGGCGTTGAACGAGCGGGCCAGCACCCCGACCTCGTCACGTCCGCCCGCCGGAATCGGCTCCCGGAACGAGCCGGCCGCCACCGCGGTGGTGGCTGCCGACAGCCGGCGCAGCGAGCGGGTGATGCGCAGCGCGATGACCGCCGTGACCAGCAGGGCCAGCACCAGGGCCGTGGCCAAAGCGGCGACGACACCCTTCCACGTGCGCTGCTCGAGCCGGGCCACCTCGGCCTGGGCCCGCAGCACGCGCACGTGGGTGGCCTGCTGCAGCGCCTCCATCTGGGTCTCGGCCTGCTCGCCCAGCCGCCGCGCCGGCGAGTCGACCATGACCGGCGCCGGGGACCCCGGCGCCGGGGACGGCGCGGCGAGCAGCGCGGCCTGCTCCTCGACGGCGGCGGCGTGGTAGCGGTCGAACGCCTCCCGGGCGGCGGTCAGGCGGGTGGCCTCCGGACCGCTGTGAACGAGATCGGCGAGCCGGACCAGGTCGGCGCGGGCGTGGGCGGCGCTCTCGCGCCACAGGTCCGCGTAGCGCTGATCGCGCAGGATGGCGAAGCGGGCTTCGAGCCGGGCCATGGTGAGCAGCGAGTCGCGCACGCTGCCGGCCAGGCGGAGAGCGGGTAGCGACTCGCTGGCGATCTCGCGGTTCACCGACACCAGGCGGCCGACGGCGCGCAGACCGAAGAATCCCACCGCGGCGAGCACGACGATGACGAGGGAGAAGCCCAGGAAGATCTTGGATGCCAGCCGCATGCCGGACCGCCTGCCCTACCGCTCTCGCCGCTCGGCGTCGGGCGCGTCCACGACCGGAATGGTCCGGCCGCGGTGGACGATCTCCGCCGCCACGAGGCTGCCCCGATCCGTATTGCTGATCAAGTTCGCGGACATTGGTACGGGCAACGGGAACAGGTCCGGGCGGGACTCGCCGGTAGGGTTCGTCTCCCACGTGGCAGCCGCCGTCGCCGTCTCGTCGGCCAGCGCGATGATAGCACCGGCGTGCAAGGGCCCGGTCAACTGCGTCGGGTCGGGCTCGACGGCCGGGGGCGGCCCCGCCCGCGTCACGGCCGCGCCGGGCTCGCCGTCCGAGCGCGGCGAGCGACCGCGAAAGGCCCGATCGGGAAGAGAAAGGCCGGGATCGCCCACGTCGGCCAGCCGAGCGGCGTCCCCACGGCGGTGGCGCTCACCCGCGTCTGCATGTCGACCTAGCATACGCGTGGGGGCGGGGCCGAAAGAAGCTGATTGCGCGGTCGTTTGCAATGCCTGCACGCCTGCCCTACTATGAGCGCCGGCATCACAGCCGTTCGTGTCCTGGAGGGATTTCGTGGAGTTCGGCATCTCGCTTCCCGGCCGCGGACCGCTGGCCAAGCCCGACCAGGTGCTCGCGATCGCCGCCAAGGCTGACGCGCTCGGGTACGCCTCCATCTTCGTCACCGACCACGTCGTCCTGCCGGCGTCGATGGCCCGCTCGGTGTACCCCTACTCCTCGACCGGCCAGCTGCCGGGTGGCGCCGCCCAGGACTACCTGGAACCGCTGGCCATGCTGGGCGCGCTGTCGCGCGCGACGCGGCGGGCCCGGCTCGGCACCAGCGTGCTCGTGGTGCCCTACCGCCATCCGCTGGTGACGGCGAAGATCCTGGCCACCATCGACCAGCTCTCGGGGGGCCGGGTGATTCTCGGCGCCGGCGTGGGCTGGCTGCGCGAGGAGTTCGAGGCGCTCGGAGCGCCGCCCTTCGAGGAGCGCGGAGCGGTGACCGACGAGTATCTACGCTTCATGCGCGCGACGTGGACGACGGACCCCGTGAACTTCACCGGGCGCTACGTGAGCGTGAGCGGCGTGCATGCGCTGCCCAAGCCGGTGCAGGCCGGAGGCATCCCCGTGTGGATCGGCGGCCACACCGACGCCGCCGCGCGCCGCGCGGCCACCCTGGGCGACGGCTGGCATCCGATCGCGCTGCGGCCACCCGGGCTGCTGTTCCCCGACGCGTACGCCAGGCGTGTGGAACAGATCCGCACCTGGGCCCGCGAGGCGGGGCGCGACCCGGACGGGATCACGTTCAGCGTCCGGGTGCCGATGGAGGTACGACCCGGCCGCCTGAAGCCGCCCGCCGGGGAGCGCCCGCTGTTCCAGGGCACCGCCGAGCAGGTGATCGGCGACATCCGCGCCTACGCCGCCGGTGGGGCCACCCATTTCGTCTGGGACTTCACGAGCCAGGACCTGCGGCTGGTGCTCGAGAAC
>Ga0299914_10004542_pt1 | contig 10018 bp, 9 predicted proteins | sample RVTome_10_FD_201361 | JGI IMG/M metagenome (GOLD analysis project Ga0299914, IMG submission 201361) | Soil microbial communities from uranium-contaminated site in the Upper Colorado River Basin, Wyoming, United States - RVT153D57 (version 2) ... | reverse complement strand
AGACGTTAGACGTTAGACGTTAGACGTTAGACGTTTGTACGTCAGCACGTTCTAACGTTTAACAGGGGACTTAAAAAACGTCGTTGTCTGCCGATACATTGATCATCACGAAATGATCAAACGGCAAGGAACCCATGGACGTCACGACAAACGGCAATAGGAGTCTCTCAGGCTTGAATGAATATGTGATCGATTCTCTGCGGGCGGAGGTCGGTCGACATGAGCGGTTGGATTCGCTCACCCTGATGATGAACGCCGCAGGAAACGAGACTCGCATGCGCATTCTATATCTGCTGTGGCGTAATCGTGAGGTTCGAGTCAACGATCTCGCCTCGATTCTCGACGTAACGACGCCGGCCATTTCGCAGCAGCTCAAGAAGTTGCGCTCTCAGCATCTCGTTCGCACACGACGTGATGCACAGACCGTCTACTACCGGCTGAATCCCGAAACGCCGTTCACGCACCATCTGATCGACTTCTTCAAGGCTCTTCCGCAACCCGGAATGATGATGCGGAAAGCCGTCTAATCTTCTGTTCTCTACCTACTCCCGCGACATGCGGGGTTCGCGCCGCTGCATTTTCGAATTGCGGAAATCATATGGAGCCCGTCCCGACCTCTAAGAATTTCCCTGCCGAGGGCACCCAAGGCAGCGGCCGAGCAATTGAGGCGAGCAGCGCAGATCACCTTCAGGATTACGCCACCCATTTTCAGCGCATCTTTGAGGCGGCCCCGTTCGCTCTTAGCCTTGCCGATCGAGATGGCGTGCTCCGGTTGTGCAACCAGGCATTTCGCAACCTCTTCCGACTGACGGGCGTCGATGACCGGCAGGTGACCTATCAGGACGTCACGCACCCGGAGGACATGGAATCGAGCCGTCAGCTGCTCCAGAAACTATGGTCCGGAGAGGAGAACAACCTTGTTCTCGAGAGGCGCTACGTCCGGGACGACGATTCAATCTTCGGTGCTCAAGTCTGGGTTTATTTGATTCACGACGGCGCCGGCGAACCGCTCGGCAGCGTCGCGATGCTCACGGATATCACGGAGCGCAAGCAGATCGAGGCCGCCCGCGTCCAGGAGGCGAGTGAGTTAGAGGAGGCGAAGGCCGTCGCCGAAAATCATGCCGCGCGACTCAGCGAATTGGTTAAAGAACTTCAGGTTGCCCGCGAAAACGCCGAGGAAGCAACCCGCTCGAAAAGTGAGTTTCTGGCCATGATGAGCCATGAAATTCGCACGCCCATGAACGGCGTCATAGGCATTACGGATCTCCTCCTTCAGACGGAGCTTCGAGAGGAGCAGCGAGAATTCGTCGATACCATCCGGACGAGCGGCGAGAGCCTTCTGCGGATCATCAACGACATTCTCGATTTTAGCAAGATCGAGGCAGGCAAGCTCGACCTCGAGCGGGAGCCGTTCGAGCTGCGCCTCTGTATCGAGGCGGCACTCGATATCATCTCGTCACCCGCAGCCTCAAAACGCCTTTCGATTGCCTATCTGATCGACCCGGATGTCCCGGAATGGATTGCCGGTGACGTCCTTCGGCTCCGGCAGGTCCTTGTGAATCTGCTGAGCAATGCCATTAAATTTACCAGCATCGGCGAAGTTGTCCTTGACGTCTCTGTCATGAAAGTCGATGGCATGAAAGGCAATGGCATGAAAGGCGATGGCATGGGAGGCGATGGCATCGACGGAGATCTAATGGACGGAGATGTGCTGCCGGCGCTGCATTTCGGCGTTCGCGATACCGGCATCGGCATTCCAGCCGAGCGGATGAGCAAGCTCTTCCAGTCGTTTAGCCAGATCGACGCGTCTACCACCAGAAAGTACGGCGGCACCGGCCTCGGTCTTGCGATCAGCAGGAGGCTAAGCGAAGTCATGGGTGGATCGATGTGGGTCGAGAGCGAAATCAATCGGGGATCGACCTTCCATTTTACCATCACGATGCATCCGATCGATCCTCCCTATGACAGCGGGTTGTCTCCGATCGTCGGCAGACATGTCCTCGTCGTGGACCGTCACGAGGCCACGTGTGAGATGATCGCCAGGCAGCTCGACCGATACGAAGTCAAGGTCACGAAAGCATGCTCCGAATCCGAAGCGATCGTCAAAATTGAGGAGGGCAGGTTCGACCTGGTGCTGGTCGAGGCCGAGCTCTACGAGTTGAATGAATCTGTTGCCCGGACCATCAGGCAATCATCACAGCACAAGAAATTACCCATCGTATTCGTACATCACCTGGGTCAACGCATCGATCGGAAGGGCTTCGATGCTGCGGGCTACCTGACGAAACCGGTGAAGCAGGCGCACCTGTACAGCATCCTCGCCGATACGCTGGGCCCCAGATCGAAGTTTGTCCCTCCTGCGCTCTCCACGATTGTAAGTCCACCACCTATGACCAACGTAACTCCACTACGCGTACTGCTCGCAGAAGACAATCCGATCAATCAGAAGGTTGCGGTCTCGATGCTCAAAAAGCTCGGATTCGTGGCCGAAGTTGCCCACAACGGCAAAGAGGCGCTCTCGGCCGTGGAGCGATCGCAATACGACGTGATCTTGATGGACATCATGATGCCGGAACTCGACGGCATCGAAGCGACCAGAAGAATCATCGAGCGAATTCCGGCCGAACAGCGGCCGCGCATCATCGCGCTGACGGCAAACGCGATGCATGGCGACCGGGAACGGTGCCTCAAAGCGGGCATGGACGAGTACCTCACCAAGCCGCTCCGCGTTGACGAGCTCGTCGAGGTGCTCGAGCGCTGCCATCGAATCGGCGGCGACGGGATGAGAACCGATCATGAGGCGGAGGTAATGGTCACTCCGAACATGCTGGCTGAGCTCAACGAGATGCTCGGCGGCGGCGATCCTGATTTCCTGGTCGGACTGGTGAACGAGTTCCTCGTGGATTCCGAAAGTTTAATGGATCGGATTCGGGAGGCTGTCCGGACTGGCGCTTCGTCGGCGTTGCATCAGGGAGCGCATACGTTGAAATCGAGTGCCTCCGTGTTCGGCGCGGAGGCGATGGCGGCGACATGCGGGGAGCTAGAGGCGGCGGGCATGAAGGGCAACCTGCAGAACGCTGCCGGGCTTCTATCTCGGCTGGAGGAGCAGTTTATCGTCATGAAACGTGACCTCAAGACGCAGGTGGGATAGCGATTTTACGTTTCGACGATCGTTTGCCTCGCGAGGTCGCGCCCCTGTTCGGTGAGCTCGAGGTAACCGTCGAAACGTCGAACAAGATCGTCGTCCTGTGCATGTTTCACGATTCGCCTCGCAAACGCCGATTCCCAGCTCAGGTGTTCTTCCAGATGGGCGATGCGATTCTCCTGCTCCGCTTCGGCTAACCCCTCATGATTGAGCAGGTGAATCGTGAGCATCTTCTCTGCAAAAACCCACTTATTCCGTCGTCGCCGCAACATGGCCGCAATGACTCCATGTCGGGGCGCCAGGAAATACGTTCCAGTGAAGAAGAAGCCGACCATCGTGGCCATCGCACCAGCGATCGATGCATCGAGCATATGCGCCAGCCAGAAGCCGCTGATGGCAGACGCCATGCCGACGAGCACGCTGATCCCCAGCATCCACCCGAGCCGGTCGGTAAGCAGATACGCTGTAGCACCCGGACCGATCATGAGTGCTACGACGAGAATGGCACCCACGGCGTCGAATGCGGCGACGGCCGTGATCGATATGAGTGTCATCAGGGCGTAGTGGATCATCATCGGTGCGAATCCGAGGGCGGCTGCCAGCCCGGCATCGAAGGTCGCCAGCTTGAGCTCTTTGTAGAGGCCCGCGATGAAGAGAGCATTTAAGAGCCCTACGGCGCCCATCACGTAGAGGGAACGCGGACCGAGGTCCCGGTCTGCTATGACAAACCGGTCGAATGGAGCGAATGCCGGCTCGCCCAGCAGTACGGCGTCCGTGTCGAGGTGCACGTCACCCGCAAACCGGGCGATCAGCACGACGCCGATACTGAAGAGGATAGGAAATACGAGGCCGATTGCCGCATCCTCTTTAAAAAGCCGCGTCTTGGTGAGTACCTCCACCAGCATCACCGTCAAAACCCCCGTCACGGAGGCGGCAAGGATCAGAATCGGTGAGTTTAGGTCGTGCGTGAGGAAGAAACCGATCACGATGCCCGGTAGAATGGCGTGGCTGATGGCATCGCTCATCATCGCCATCTTCCGCAGGACGAGGAAGGTGCCCGGCAGTGCACATGCCACGGCGACGACAATCGTAATCAGCTGGATTTCGATCTGGCCCTGCGTCATCATCCCCCCCGCTCCTTTCTGAGGCGATCCGCCAGCATGAGGCCCTTCTGCGTAAGCGACCACTGCGTTGCTCCCGATCGTACGACGAGCCCTTGCTCCTGCAGACGATTCAATGCGGGGACCGCGCTGCCGGATTCGGAGCTCATCACATCCAGAACGGCTTCTTCATGAGGATGCTGCGGATCGGCGTGCTGCAGCCCGAGCGCATACAAGTTCATCAGCACCGCTTCTATACGGAGACGCCTGGCGTTGCGGCGGTCGCGGATCCGCCTCCAGATGATCCCGCGGTTGGGAGCCAGGAGAATTGAAATGAGAACGATGACGCCCATGCATAAGACGATGGTCGGACCCGTCGGCATGCTGCGCATCGTGCTGCTGACCACCGCCCCGCTCACTCCCGCGACGGCCCCCAGTGCCGCTGAGATCACTACCATCACGCCGAGTCGGTCGGTCCACTGCCGTCCCGCGGATGCGGGTGCGACAACCATGGCGCTCATCAGAACGACGCCGACAGTCTGCAGTCCGATTACGATAGCGATAACGAGCAGCGTGGTAAGGAGGATGTCGAGCCGACGGATGGGAAATCCGATCGTGCGGCCGAACTCCGGGTCGAAAGAGAGCAGCTTCAGCTCTTTCCAGAAGATCACCATCAGGATGAGGGCGGCTCCGCCGAGCGCCGCCATCGTGATGACATCCTGGCGCACGAGTGCGGCCGCCTGTCCGAACAAGAACGTATCGAGGCCCGCCTGCGTGGCCTCCGGACGCCTCTGTATGAACGTCAGAAGGACGAGGCCGACCCCAAAGAACACCGAGAGTGTGATGCCCAGCATGCTGTCGTACTTGATGCGCGTCGTCTGCGTCACGGACATGATGAGCAGCGTAGCGAGCCAGCCGGCCGCAGCGGCGCCGGCCATGAGTACGATCGGCGTCTTGGATCCAGTGAGCAGGAATGCGATCGCGATTCCGGGAAGCGCGGCGTGCGATATAGCGTCTCCAAGCAGGCTTTGGCCGCGCAGGACGGCGTACGTACCGAGTGACCCGCTCACGATGCCGAGGGTCGCGGATCCCATGGCAACCATCCGCAGAGTATAGTCCGTGAAAAGCTGCTGGAAGATCTCCATCCTAATTCCGGGTGCGAAGCCCCGCGGCGGATTCAGATGCGGATTCAGATGCAGATCCGGCAGCGGATATCTGTTGGCCCGCGGCGTCAGATTCCAGATTCTGACCGTTCTCTCCGGACTCGTCGTCATCGGCGCGAAGGAATGCCACGCGTCCTCCGTAGGTGAGGCGCAAATTTTCTTCGGTGAATACCTCGGGCACCGGCCCCGCGGCGATCAGGCGCACGTTCAACAGCATCACGTGGTCGAAATACTCGGCAACGGTCTGGAGATCGTGATGGACGACCACGAGCGTCTTGTCGGCAGCCCGGAGTTCTCGAAGGAGCGTGATGATGGCGCGCTCGGTCGTCGCATCGACGCCCTGGAACGGTTCATCCATCATGTAAATCTCGGCATCCTGGACGAGCGCTCGGGCGAGAAATACGCGCTGCTGCTGACCGCCCGAGAGCTGGCTGATCTGGCGATCGGCGAAATCCTGCATGCCCACTTTCTCGAGCGCGGCGAGGGCGAGGCGCCGCTCCCTCTTGCCGGGCCTCCGAAACCACCCGAGTCTGCCGTAGAGCCCCATCATGACGACGTCCAGGCTGCTCGTAGGAAAATCCCAATCCACGCTTCCGCGCTGCGGGACGTACGCCACGAGCTGACGCTGCTGATCGTATCGTTTACCGAATATGCGGATCTGGCCTGCGGCTGGCTTAATGAGATCGAGGATGGCCTTGATGAAGGTCGTCTTGCCGGCCCCATTCGGCCCGACGATCGCCATGAGAACACCTGAGGGGACCGTCAAATCGATGTCCCAGAGAACCGGCTTCTCGCGATAGGCGACGGTCAAATCACGGACTTCGATGGCCGTTCTCTTACCGGGTTCTTGAGGCATTCTTCGAGTTGGCTTCGTGAAAGCGTTCTTCCGCGTCGATTCAGCGGGCCGCTGCTACATGATTGCCCTGCAGCGACGAAACGATGGTGTCGATATTGTGTCGGATCATGCCTGCGTATGTTCCGGCGGGTGTCTCCGGATTGCCGAGTGCATCTCCGTAGAGCGTCCCCCCGATCGATACGTCGAAGCCACGGGAGCGCACGGCCTCTCGGACCGCCTCGATACCCTTCGGCGACACAGAGGATTCGATGAAGAGTGCCGGGATGCGCCGTTGTACGACAAGCTCGACGAGTGCCTGCACGTCGGCTGTTCCGGCCTCCGCCGCCGTCGAAATGCCCTGCAGCCCGTACACTTCAAATCCGTACGCCCGTCCAAAGTACCCGAATGCATCGTGCGACGTGATCAAAACGCGTCGATTCTCCGGCAACTCCGCCGTTTTTTCTCGAATGTAAGCGTCGAGACTCGAGAGCTCGTCTTGGTAAGCCTGTAAGTTGGTCTGGAAGTTCGTGGCGTTTTCCGGATCCATTTCCGCGAGCACGTCGTGAACCGTCTCTGCGACTTGCATCCACAATGAAACGTCAAACCAGACGTGTGGATCGTAATTACCCTGGAAAGCCGGTGATTCGATGAGCTCGTCGTCCGGCACCGCGGTTTCAGCTACGGCAACGGCTCGGATATTCCTTCTGTGCATCTGCTCGAAGACGTTCACCATTTTCCCTTCGAGATGAAGGCCGTTATAGAAAATAACATCCGCTTCAGACATGCGCGTGACGTCGCCGGCGCTGGCCTGGTACAGGTGCGGATCGACGCCCGGGCCCATGAGCCCCGTCACCTCAACGTGTTCGGCTCCGATCTGCCGCAGCAGGTCGGCGATCATGCTGGTAGTGGCGACGGCGTTTACGGCGCCATCCGGCGCTCGGCCGGCCCTGTCGGCCGGACCGCACGCGGCGACGAGACAAGCGGTCGTCAGGATGAATTTTGCGAGCCGCTTCAATTCGGCCGGTATAGTCATGCTAAAGCTCCATACGCAAGCGGTGGCGGTGAGCGGGACGAAACGCCCCAAAGTAGATTTAGTTTAGGCTAACTTTCAAGTTAATCATAGATGTTTATACGAGATCCTTTGTTAACCAGGCGTCGAACACCCGAATTCTTGGCGCTTGGAGGCGTTCACATGAATGAAAGGTGAGCAATGGTTTCAGACGTAGTTAACTTTGAAGAGGAAGTCATCCAGACGAGCCGAACGGTGCCGGTGCTCGTGGATTTCTGGGCGCCGTGGTGCGGACCCTGCCACGCGCTGGGGCCGATCCTGGAGCGGCTGGCGGATGGGAGTGACGGCAATTGGCGGCTGGCGAAGCTGAATACGGATCAGTATCCGGATATCTCTCGCGAGTACGGCATCCGAGGCATACCGGCCGTGAAGTTGTTTGTCGACGGCCAGGTCGTCGACGAATTTACGGGTGCGCTGCCTGAATATGCCGTGAAGCAGTGGCTGGAGAAGGCTCTTCCCTCAAAGAACAAGAAGCGGCTGCAGCGGGCTGAGAGCGCGATTCAAGAGGGCAACGAGGCTGAGGCAGAACCCCTGCTCAATACAATTCTGGAGGAGGAGCCGCAGAATCCAAGGGCACGTTTGCTGCTCGCGCAAATTCTTGCATTTCGGGATCCAAAACGAGCCGTTGAACTCGCCTCGGTGAGCGCGTTCGCCGGGCCCGGTTACATCCAGATCGAGGAAGCCGTAAAAACGATCGCCCGCCTGCTCGGAGCAGAAGGTGATTCGGATGATCTTCCGGAGGGCGAAGGCCGAGAAGCGTACATGGCCGCGATTGAAACTATGCAGGCCGGAAACTTCGATACGGCGCTTGAACAATTCATCGGAGTAATCCAGTCGGATCGCTACTACGATGACGATGGTGCGCGTAAGGCGTGTGTCGCCCTATTTACGCTGCTGGGAAATGAGCATCCAGCCGTAAAGAAGTACCGGCGAAGATTTGATATGGCCCTGTACTGAATCCGTCAGGCGATCTGTCCTCCGCATGAGCTGCCTGCCCCGGCCGTGCAGCCGTAGCAGTGACGGGCCGTCCGAACGGCATGCGTGCGCCACGCGGCGAGGTCGAAATCACGCACGTGAGGTCGGCGCCCGCCGGACAGCTCCATCTTCATATCCAGCTGCTGGTTGAAGTCACAATCGTACAAATAGCCGTCCCATGAGACGGAGAGCGTATTGCGGCACATGAGTCCGGCTATCGTAGCCGGATTGAAGGCGCTGACGAGCCGTTGCATGTACTCCTCAACGAGTCCCCGTTCCATCAGCCATTCGAGGTAGCGGGACATCGGCATGTTGTTCAGGGTGATCAGCCGGTCGAAGGAGACGCCGTGGTCACGAGCGAGTGCGGCTTTCCATTCAGCCTCGAGAGAGGTCTGGCTGCCGGCGAGAAATGCACCGACGGGATTGGTTACGAGCGTCAGCGTACGGTGTGGATCGCCCTTACCATATCCGACCTCGTTGAGTCTCCGGATGGCCCGAATGCTCTTCTCGAAAGTACCGGTACCGCGCTGTGCATCGGTGCCGCGCATGCGATAATGCGGCAGTGAGCAGACCACTTCGACGCCGCGTTCCGCAAACCATGCCGGCAGATCCGCGAAACGACGTACGGTGAGGATTGTCAGGTTGCAGCGGTCGATGACGCGTTTTCCGCGTTCGACGCAGGCTTCAACCAGGTACTTGAAGTGTGGATTGAGCTCGGGCGCGCCCCCGGTCAAGTCGATCGTTTCGGCGCCGGAGACGTCGATCGCGCGGAGACATGCTTCGATGGTCTCCAGATCCATGTTTTCGTCCGTGCGATCGGGACCCGAATCGACGTGGCAATGGCGGCACGTCATGTTGCACAGCTTGCCGACGTTGATCTGAAAGATATCGAGCCGTTCCGGCGTGAGCTCGGACCAGCCGGACGCCGTCAAGTCGGCATCGAAGGCACCCGAGCTCGACGGTCCGCCGTGCAGATCAACGGCATCCAGTGCGGCAAACTGCTCTTCGGGCTCGGACAAAGGCGCCCGTCGGTATCGAAGGCTCGTCGTTGTTCGAGGTCCTTCGATGTCGAGGATGGATCCGTCACCGCTGGTGATCTGGTCGATAGGGATGAAATCCGTGACGTCACTCATAAAAGTATAGTCGGCGTTGCGGTCATCTACATCATTTTATGCTGGACCTGCTCGAGCATCTGGATGCCGTGTACGAGCGAAGAGCCGCCACGGATCGCGGTCGCGACGTGAACGGCTTCGGTCATCTGTTCGAGGTCGGATCCTTTTTCGAGGCATTCCGACGTATACGCGTCGATGCAGTAGGGGCACTGCACGGTATGTGCGACGGCCAGTGCGATGAGGGCTTTCTCTCGTGCGGTTAGTGCGCCGTCTTCAAAAACTTTGCCGTAGTACGAAAAGAACAGATCCGCGAGCTCCTGGTTGCCTTCGGCAATTTCGCCGAATTTCGGTAGGTGCTCCGGCTTGTAGTAGGTGTCCATCGAATTCCCTGCTGCTGTGAGGTTATGTTCTGTTGAATGCCGCGGTAGGACGTTACGGCGCGGCCGCTTTAAACTGCCGCGCCGCACGATCTGCGCTCCGCCCCGCCGTCTTGCATCAACACCGTCTTGCATCAACACCGTCTTGCATCAACATAGGTGCTCACGCACTCTTACGCCCGCGTACGGTTACGCTCACGACAGCCCCACCGTCCCTGCGAAACGCATCGACGTCGGCGGCG
>Ga0299914_10004541_pt1 | contig 10020 bp, 7 predicted proteins | sample RVTome_10_FD_201361 | JGI IMG/M metagenome (GOLD analysis project Ga0299914, IMG submission 201361) | Soil microbial communities from uranium-contaminated site in the Upper Colorado River Basin, Wyoming, United States - RVT153D57 (version 2) ... | reverse complement strand
CGGCGGCTCGTAGAGCACGAGCGAGCGTACGTTGTTTGTCCGCAACGTCGCCTCCAGCGCGCAGAGCGCGCCGTAGGAGTGGCCCAGCAGGTGGGCCGGCTCGCCAACCGCGTCGACGACCGCCGCCACATCCTCGAACTCACGCTCGATGGCGTACGTTGCGCCATTGGCCGGGTCACTTGCGCCGCGCCCGCGGCGGTCGAGCGCGTAGACAGTGAAGTGCTCCACAAGCGCAGGCAGCAGGTGCGTCCACAGGGAGTGGTCATCGGCGGTGCCGTGCACCAGGACCAATGGCGGGCCGCTGCCGCCGCGCTCGTAGGCGATGCGTGTTCCGTCGGGCGCGTGCATGTACTTCATTGGACGCTCCCTTCAGCGCGTCAGTCTCCTGGTAGCCGGCTCAAACCGGCGCGGGCAGTACGCCGAGCTGTTGCAGCAGGCCCAGCTCGTCGGCATTCGGCCAGCACTCGACGACCTTGCCGCCGGCGATGCGGTCGATGTCGATGCCCGCCAGCTTGAATTGCGCGCCGGTCGGCGGAATCCCCTGGAACTCACCGGTGTGGGTGCCGGTAGCCGTCCAACGTGTCACCACCCGGTCGCCTTCGGCGATCTGATCCTCGATCGTGAAGTGCAGGTCAGGGAACGCGTGGTGCAACGCGCCGTAGAACTGCTCGATGCCCTCCGGCCCGTGGATCTCGCTCTCCGGCAGCGTCGCGTGAATGACGATGTCGCCGGCGACGAACGCACTGAGATTCGCGAAGTTCCGGCCGTTCCAGACCTCCTCAACGGCATGGCGCACGAGGACTTTGTTCTGCTCGGACATGGGTGGCCTCCTTGATGGGTACGGTTGAACGATCTGTATCCAACCTACGGCAGGCGAGGATGATCGGCATGCCCGCAATGGGGTAGTTGAGCGGGGTATTTTGCGGTGCAGGGGCGCGGCGGGTGTGGGAGGCGCGGGCGTCAGGTCAGCATGCTCAGCGCTCGGGCGCTGGCGACCGCTTGCGTGCTGCTAGGAACTGATCGACAGAGCGAACGGACATGCGCGAGCCGGCTCGCGCATGTCCGGTACGGCAGGTCAATTCGGCCGACAGATCTCCTCTAGCTAATGGGCTACGAGGGCGGAACGAGGCCCAGCTGTTGCATCAGCCCCAGTTGGTCAGGGCTGTTCCAAAGCTCGCCGACTTTGCCCTCGGTGACACGCGCGATACCAATTTGCACGATCGAGACTTGCTTGCCGGTGGCGGGGATACCCATGAATTCTCCGGTATGAACGGCCCGGGCCACGGCGCGAAACGCCACCCTATCGTCTTCCGCCAGCATGTCCTCGAACGTGTGACTGAAGTCCGAAAAGGCGGCGTAGAACATCTCCAAAAATTGCTCGAAACCCTCAAAGGTCATTGGCGGAATCCCGGCAATATGAGCGGTGAAGCCGGGGGCGAACATCTCTTGATCGGCTTTCTCCCTGCGATCTGTCTCCTCAAACAGGCGACGCACCACGGCCCTGTTCTGTTCTGACATGACTCCCCCTGAACTGGCTATCCAGCCTGACGAAACTAGCGCCATCTTCATGCGAACGCTTTCGCTTGCAGCCCCTACCTAGCAGGCTACGAGGGCGGAACGAGGCCTAGCTGCCGCATCAAGGCGCGCTCGTCCATGAGCACCCAACGTTCCACGATTCTGCCGCCCTGGACGAGCTCGACGGTGAGTCCCGTCATCGTAATTTGCTTGCCGGTTGCCGGTTGGCCCAGAAACTCACCGGTGTGGACAGCCCGCCACGTTGAACGCGTCGCGATCTTGTCTCCTTCGCTGATCAGGTCTTCTATCGTGAACTGCTGATCACTGAAGACCGTATGCCACATGCTGATCAGTTCCAGGAGCGCGTCGCGGCTTTGAGGGCCGGGCGCGCCGTGTGCTGCGTGCGCAACGAGATCAGGCGCCAACACATCCTTCAGAGCGGCCTGGTCGTTAGCTTCGAAGGCTTCGAAGAAGCGGCGCGCAAGAGCTTTGTTTTGATCGTCCGCCATGATGAACGTCTCCTTCGCATGGGTGAGCGGGTGGCAGGTCTGCGACGGCGCCGAGGACAGCCTCACTTTCGCAGATATGCCCTGCGATCACGACCGTGCCCACACGTACCCGCACACGTAATTCCACCCTACGTGTGACGCCATGGTGCGTGCCTCTCAGCCCGCACAGTCGCGCTGCCTGTACGCGGTGTCGTCGTTGACGATGTTCACCAACTGGGTCGCGATCGCCCAGCGGACGATCTGGGTGCGCTCCGTGAGCCCGAGCTTCGAACGAACATTGGAAATGTGCTTTTCCACGGTACGTTTACTCACCATCAGCTCGTCTGCAATCTCGCCATTTGATCTGCCGTGCGCGATCAGCACGGCAACATCGCGCTCACGCGCCGTTAGCTCATCAAGTTGCCTGCGTGGCGCTTGCGTTGCGTTTGCTTCCAGCGCCACGTCCTGCGCGTACGCCGCTGCCTGCTCAAGGGAGAGGACGCGCCCTGTTGCCTGCTCTGCCTGGAACGCCGCCTCGGTCAGGCCGGCCCGAGCGCGCGCGAGATAATGCTCGTACTCCATACGGGTAGCGGCCCAGGCGGATGCAATGCGCTGCCCACCAATGGCGACCACGGCCGCCAGCAAGCGCGCTCCAGCGGCAGGCCGGTCGCCTGTGATTGCCAGGGCGGCGAAACCGATAAGGCACTCCGCTATGCCCGGCCTGTTCTGCAGTGCCTGTTGTATTGCCATGCTCTCAATGAAAAGCGAGTGAGCGCGCTGGACGTCGCCGAGATGCAGGCAGGTATGTCCCAGATTGTGCAAGGCGGATGCCAGGTCGCGCAGAGCATCGAGTTCGCGCAGCAAGGCTACGCTCTCCTCATATTCCCTCCGCGCGTGGGTGTAATGCTGCTCGCAGCGCGCCAGATCCCCCGCGAAGTTGAGCGCCATTGCGATCCGGTAAGGATCCCCCACGCCACGCAGCAATGGTATGCTCTCGTCGAGCATTGCCCGAGCTGCATCATACTCTCCAAGCGACATTGCCGCGAAGCTGGCTGTACTCAAGGACAGGCCTAGTCGGTAAGAGTCCCCTAACTCACGATACAGGTGAATCTCCCGCAGGTTGAGGGTAAACGCCGTTCGATAATCACCCGCTGCCCGCGTGCCGTACGCCTGAGCGGCCAGGGCCCATGCGAGGGCGTCCTTGTCCGCGTCGCCCGCTGCCTCGGCTACGACCCCGGCTTCACGTCCGTACCGCATGAGTTTCGAATCATTGCCCCGGAACCCAGCCAGCATTGCCGCATAGGCCAGCGCTTTCACCCGGACCACCATGGAAACCCGTCCGTCCGCCCGTGCGAGCAACCGCTCAAGCCAGTCCAGCCCCTCATGGACATAGTCGCGAACGGTCCAGAATTGGTAGATGGCAACGGCGATGCGCAGCCCCGCCTCGATGCGGTGGCTCTCCAGCGACCAGGCCAGGGCGGTGCGGATGTTGTCATATTCGCCTTCCAGCCAGTCCAGCCATAACTGTTGGTACCTACCCCTGAGTTTCGGCACCGTATCCTCTGTCAGCTGGAGGAAGCATTGGAGATGACGGTCGTGTAGCAGCGACCATTCACCGGACGCGCTCAGCTTCTCTTGCGCGTACTCCCGGATCGTCTCTAGCAATGCATAGCGCGCCTCACCGCGCTGCAGCGTGTCCGCCACGACGAGTGATCGGTTGACAAGCGAGGAAAGCAGGTCAAGTACCCGCTCGCCTTCGATATCATCTCCGGTGCAGATTGCTTCGGCAGTTGTGAGTGAACAGCCGGCCGCGAAGACGGCCAAGCGCTGTAGCATGACCTGCTCCGGACTCGATAGCAAGTCGTAGCTCCAGTCGATGGCGGCGCGCAAGGTCCGATGATGACTGTAGGTGACGTGCGGCGCCGCGAGCAGCAGTTCAAAGCGGCGATCGAGCCGTGCAGCAATCTGCTCGACCGTCAGGACGTTTACGCGTGCGCTCGCCAGCTCTATTGCCAGGGGGTTGCCGTCCAAGCGGCGACAAATACCGGCGATGACGCGCGCGTTGTCAGCGGTCAGCGCAAAATCCGACACGATTGCGCGTGCGCGCTCAACGAACAATTGAATTGCCTCGAATTGGCCGATTTCGTCCGTCGCACGAGTAGATGGAGGTAGCGCCATGGGCGGTACAGTGTAGAGCAGCTCGCCCCTGACGCTGAGCGGCGCACGGCTGGTAACCAGAACACGTACGTCAGTGGCAACCAGCAGGGTTTCCACAAGCTCGACGCATGCGCTCAGCACGTGTTCGCAGTTGTCCAGCACCACGAGCAATTGCTTGTGACGCAGCGCTTCTTGGAGCCCATCCAGCAACGGACGCCCCGGTTGTTCGACTAGTTTGACCGCGCGTGCTACGGCCTGGAGCACAAGACCTGGGTCCGTCAGCCGGGCAAGCTCAATCCAATGCAAGCCGTCCGCACACTGATGGCCCACACTTGCCGCAACGCGCAAGGCAAGGCGAGTTTTGCCGCAGCCGGCGGGACCTGTAATGGTGACGAGGCGCGACGCTGCAAGTCGTTGCTGAATCTCTCCCAGCTCGCGTTCACGACCGATAAAGCTGGTCAGCACTGTCGGGATGGGGCTGCGCGGAGTGCTCGGTGTCTTGCTATCGCTTTCGATCCCGGTCATGACAGACCTCATCACGCATCGAGGTCAGCTGTTAGCTCAACAGGTCAAACTCTCGGGCTCTGGCGACGGCCTGTGTGCGGCTGCGGACGCCCAGCTTGTCGTAGATGCTGCCGGCGTGTTTCTTGACCGTCTGTGGGGAGATGAACAGCCGGTTGCCGATCTCGCGGTTGGTCAGCCCGGCCGCGAGCAGATTCAGGATTTCCAGCTCACGCGTGGTCAGCGGTTCCGGCAACGCGCGCTCCGTGGCATCCGAGCTGATGCCTGAACCGCAGGCGGCCAGCAGGGTTGCGACGTAGTCCGGCAGCACGGCTCGGGCGCGCGCTTCCTGTAGCAAGCGCGCCATTGGGAGGCCGAGGTCGGCGAAGAGCCGCACGTAACCCTCGGGCTCAGCCAGACGTAGGGCGCGTTCTAAAGCAGTCAGGGCTTCCGCCTGCTCGCCGCGTCGCCAATTCGCCAGGGACTGCAACGTTAGTGTCTCGATCTGGATACCCATGCGGCCCTCTGCTTCCGCCGCCTGAAGCAGGGTTGCGAGCAGCACCTGCGCGCGCCCGATGGATGCTGCATCGTCTTTGACGAGCAGCACCCGCGCGATGGCGAGCTGCATGGACGCGTCTTCAGCGGGACTGATGGAGGCGTCCTCGGTAAGTATCGTGTCCGCCCAGTTGACGGCCGCACGGAGTTTGTCCTGCGCCAGCCACAGCTCAAGCTGCAAGCGCTCGAAGCGTCCGCTCCAGTCAGGAAACGCAGCCTGTTCGAGCAGCGGGTGTGCTCGCTCCAGATACTCCGTTGCTGCACCGAGTTCGCCTTCGGTCAGCTTCAAGCGGCCCGCTATGAGGTTTCCGGCAAACAGGGCGCGCACATCGCCACCCAGCTCGGCGCGCTCCAGCCCGCGTGTCACAAAATCCCAGGCGGGCGGCAGCTCGTTCCGCTCGTAGAGCAGCTCGCCCAAACGCACGAACACCCAGCCGCTGACCGGGAGCGGGATGAGCCCCCAGTTTGCGCCCTCCTGGACGGCTCCGAGCGCCCTGTGCCAGTATCCGGAAGCAGCCCGGAGATGACCCTGCCGCAACTCAAGATCGGCCAGCGCGCCGAATGCATGGGCTGACTGGAATCCGGCCGCGGGTGATTGCGGATAGCCCAGCGCGCTGAGGTAGCTTGTGTGCGCTTCCTTCCAATACCCGTTGCGCCGATAGGTGTCTCCCAGGGCTCCGTGTACCCCGGGCCGAAAGATCAGCGCATCCTCCGGCAGGTTCCGCAACGCTCGCTCAGCGTAGCGCTCGGCCAGCGGCAGGTCGTTTTGATAGCAGGCCACGATACAGCGCAGCGCCGTCACCTCGGCCAATCGCCGGTGTGCGTCTGGAGCGTCGGCGGACACCAGGCGCTGCTCCACCTCGTCGAGGTGTCGCCAGCTTGCGTCAAGTTGCCCCGTTCCGATCAGGGGTCCGGTCTGGAACAAACCAAGCTCGGGACGGAGCGCGAACCAGTGCTCCGGCAGCGAAGCGAGCCACTGGAAGACGATCCTGATCTCACCGGCCAGTAGTTTGACATAGAAGTAGCGATCAAACATCCGCAGCACCAGGGCAGCGTCATCGCTTTGGACGGCATGCCGCACGGCTGCCTCCGGCAGATCGTTGTCGAAGTACCATCCGGCAGCCCGCCGGTGCAGCTCAGTCACATCTCCATCGTGCCGGCGCCCGAGCTCGGCTTGCAGCACATCGGCGAACAATCGCTGATAGCGATACCACTCCCGGTTGTCATCCAGCGGCACAAGGAACAGATTCTCCCGCTCCAGGCGCTCCAGCATCGCCTGGCTATCGTCCCTGGCCGTGACGGCGTCACACAGTGGGCCGCTCACCTGCTCCAGGATGCTCGTCTGAAGCAGAAACCGCCGGATATCCTCGGGTAACCGCGCAAGGACTTCCTCTCTCAGGTAGTCGGCGATGAAGCGGTGCTGCCCGCTGACGGCCGGTGTGTCCAGCGCGGTCGCGCGCCGCTGCAGCGTGAGCGCTACCAGCTGCAACGCCGTGGCCCAACCTTCCAGCTTGCTTTGTAGCTGAACGACCTCGTCGTCGCTGAGCCCGAGCCCTAGCTGACCATTGAGAAGCTCATCGGCCTCTTCCACTGAGAACCGGAGCTCCTCAGCGGCCAGCTCCAGCAGCTCCTGCCGAGCGCGATAGCGCGCCAGCGGGAGCGGCGGCTCGCCCCGACCGGCCAGCACGAAGTGGAGCGTCGGCGGCAGGTGATCCAACACGAATGTCAGCGCCGCTTGGATAGTGTCGTCGACAAGCAGGTGGGCATCGTCGAGGACGAACACTGTGTGATCGGGGAGATCATTGGCGACGTTCATGAACGCCGTCAGAACGGCGTCGCGGTCCGGCGACATCGCGCCGAGGAGAAGCCCAAGCGGCGTTTCAAGCAAACCGGGCTGTGCCGTCTCCCAGGCCGTGAACAGGTAGCGGAAGAGCCTCTCGAAATCGTTGTCCTCCGCGTCGAGCGAGAGCCAGACGACCCGCAGGCGGCTTGCCTGCGCCCACTGCGCGAGCAGCGTCGTCTTGCCGTAGCCTGCCGGCGTGGCGAGCAGGGCGAGCTTGTGATTGGGGATTCCGTCTTCCAGCGTCTCAACGAGTTGCGGGCGCGCTACGAGCTGACGCGTCTGGGGCGGAATCCGCAGCTTGGTTGCCAGAAGCGGGGATTCCATGAGGCCGACGCCTCCTCAAAGGTGATCGCTCAACTACATTAACTATACCGGCTGCGGCTAAGGGGCGGCGGCAGCGGGCCATCAAGGTCCATCGCCAGGTTATGCGTAGATATCCGGCGAGGTGCATGCGTTCGCCACGTCGCACACGGCATCCCAGGCCGGCTTGGGCTGTAGCGCGTCATTGAATAGCCCGGCATCCGCGTCGCTGTGTCCGAGTGCCGTCTCAAGCCAAGAGTAGCTATCCACCAGTGTCCAGGCTGTGAAGCTGTCGCCCACGTCGGCATCCCGGTAGGCGCGCACCAGCTCGCCCGTGATACGGCCATGCGCGGCCGCGCGCTCGGCCCGTGTGCCCGGCACGCCCGTCATGTCAAGGTCGTACTCGGTGATGATCACCTGGCAGCCAAAGCGATCGCGGTAGCCGGTGATGGTGCGTCTGAAGTCATCCACATCGGGCAGCGCCGCCGCGCGGATGTGCATTTGTATGCCCAGGCGGAAGCGGTCGTCGATCAAGCCGGCCGCTTTGAGATGGCCGAGGTTGTGCTGCGTTGACGCGGTCGTGAGGCCGTTCTCGCCGATGGTTGCGTGATTCAGCGTCTCGTTGAAGAGCATCACCACGTCCGGCCGCGCCTCGCGCAATGTGCTGAACACCAGCGGCACATACGCATCACCGAGCGCCGCGTAGAATGGGTCCGTCACGCGCTGCGGGTGCCAGTCCAGGTACGGCTCATTGACGGCTACGATCTCCCGCACGGCCGGGAAGGCCGTGGCGACGGTCGTCACGTACTCCCGCAGAAAGCCGGCCATGTCGGCATAGCCGTAGATCCAGTCCGGATTAGCCCAAGGCTCGCCACCGTAGATCAGCGGATGCAAGCGCATGGCCAAACCCTGGGATTGGGCCCAGGTATAGTGGTCATTGGCCGAGGCCAGGTCGTAGACGCCTCGCTCAGGTGCAACCCGCTTCATGTAACAACCGCGCTCGATGGTCACTTGTTGAAAGTGCTCGGTGATGAGCCTGCGTATGGCTAGGCCGCTGGCGTCGTCCATCCAGCTGCCGGTCATGGATACGCCCAGCGTCATCGTTCCGGAAGGTTGCGGCGGGATGCCGCGGAGCCCAGCGTCATCGACGGCATCGGTCACGCGTGGCAGCAGGGCCACTGTGCTAGCGGCGACAAGTGTCTTGAGGAATGTGCGGCGGGTTCGCGTAGATTTTGTGGATCTGTCTAACATGTCTCTAGCATATCATGGTCGTGAAGGACGCACACGAGCGCGTCGTCCTCGACGATGACATCGGTCGCGCTGGGAGTGCGGCGACGAGACCCAGCGTTGCGCACATGGAGACAATCAACAGCACCGGTGCGGTAGTTATTGTGACGCTCCTCTCCGTCCGGGTCACGCGGCGTTGCTTACCCCATCGCGGCGGATGACCGCGTCCCGCGCAATGTGTCAGGCGTGTCATGCTGAGGACAGCATCGAAAGATAATGTATCCGTAACTATTAGCATATCGGGAATCATTCGGCGCGTAGTGTCAAGGAAGTCGGTTTTTAGGAAGCCGGTGACGATGCCGACAGGGTTAGCTCGCTCCTCAGCCAGGCGCCTGGGCATGCTCGGCGTGCTGGGACCGCTCGTGTTCACGCTGGCCTGGATCGCCGGCGCGCTGCTCCAGAGCGACTACAGCGTGCGCCGCGAGGACATCAGCGGACTGACGGCCCAAACTGCCGATGCGCCCTGGGTGACGATCGCCGGAATCGTCGTCATGGGCAGCTGTACCGTGCTGCTTGGCGTCGGCCTGCTGCGTGCTCTGGGCGGCCCGCTGCGCCGGCGCTGCGGACCCCTGCTGATCATCCTTGGCGGCCTCGCGACGATCTGCGCCGGCGTATTTCGCAACGACTGCTCGACCGCACTCTCCGCATGCCAGGCGCTGATCGAGGCCGGCGACATCTCCTGGCAGCACATCGCCCATGACGTGGCGACCTGGGTGGTCTTCGCGGCCTTCATCGCCGCGCCGCTGCCCACCGGCTGGAGTATGCGCAGCGAGCCCTACTGGCGGCCGCTAGCGCTGCCATCCATGTTCCTGACCCCGCTGCTCGGCGTGCTGCTGGTGCTCTACGGTATCGGGCCGATTGCCGGCTGGGGCGGCGCTCTGCAACGCGCGCTCCTCACACCCGGACTTGTATGGCTGGCCGTCCTGGGTCTGCGCCTTGCCACGCTGCCTGAATCCCACTGAGAACCACCCGATGCCGGCCGCCTGACAGCTGCCGCAATGTACCAATGCGCACTGATAATTGACCATTTCTCCATAACATGCTACATTAGCGCGCAATAGACGGCATTCGGTCAACGCGATACGGTATACACGATCAGATCATGATTGAAACAGGACAATCCGGCCACGTCCAGCTTCGTGACAGAGTTCCGGTCGCCGCCTTGCTGGCGGCTAATCTGATCTCCGGGCTCGGCAACTGGATTACCCTGATGGCAGTGCCCTGGTTCGTGCTGACCACCACCGGCAGCGCCGGACGGGCCGGCATCGCAGTGGCGGCCGGTACCCTGCCGATCGTGATCGCCGGCATCTTCGGCGGGGCCATCGTCGACCGGTTGGGCTACAAGCGCGCCAGCATCATCTCCGACCTCGCCAG
>Ga0299914_10004539_pt1 | contig 10020 bp, 13 predicted proteins | sample RVTome_10_FD_201361 | JGI IMG/M metagenome (GOLD analysis project Ga0299914, IMG submission 201361) | Soil microbial communities from uranium-contaminated site in the Upper Colorado River Basin, Wyoming, United States - RVT153D57 (version 2) ... | reverse complement strand
TCGTGATCATCACACGCTGAAGCGCACCGCCGAGGCCGGTAATCACGGACGCAAAGAGATCATGGGTGAGCGGTCGGGAGAACTTCATGCCTGCCAGCTCCATCGCGATCGCGCTCGCCTCGCCCGGCCCGATCCAGATGGGCAGAACGCGCGTGCCCGAGTCCTCCTGAAGAATGACCACGGGCGTATTCGACGACCGGTCCAGGCCGAGACTCTGTACTTTCACTTCGACCATGCTTCCTCCGCCTGTGACGTGCGTAGCCGACCCGTGCAGTACCCGCCCCGCGTCCTCCCGTGCCCTGCTGCTGCGCGCGAGGTCATGGTTCCGGTTCCAGATTCCAGCGGCCGGAGAACAGGGAAAGATCGAGAAACTTCGAGATTTCCTCAGTCAGAATGGTGATGACAGCGTCGGGCGTCGGCGCTTCCAGCGCCCGACTCATCGCGGCGCGAGCGTCCGCGGCCGGCACGGTACGGATTACCTTCTTGACCTCGGGCAGTGCCGAGGGTGCGACGCTCAGGGCGGTGATCCCGAGGCCGAGCAGCATGAACACACCGAGCGGATTGCTCGCCAGCTCACCACAGACTCCTACCTCGATGCCTGCGTCGCGGCCGGCGCGGGCGGTCTGCGCCAGGAGGCGCACCACCGACGGGTGGAACGGATTGTACAGCGGCGCCAGGCGGGCATTGCCGCGATCGACCGCGAGCGTGTACTGAACCAGGTCGTTCGTGCCGATCGAAAAGAAATCCGCATAGCGCGACAGCTCCTGCGCCGTAAGCGCCGCGGCCGGCGTCTCGATCATGATGCCGAGCTTGTAGCCGCCGTTGAATGCAATTCCTTCCGCGCTCAGTTTCGCCGCTTCCTCGTCGAGCAGCTCACGGGTGCGCACGACTTCCGACACATCGTTGATGAGCGGAAGCATGATGCGCAGGTCGCCATGGGCGGTGGCCCTCAGGAGCGCCCTGAGCTGGGCGCGGAACAGGTCCGGCAGATCGAGACACACCCTGATGGCGCGCCAGCCGAGGAAGGGGTTCTCCTCCGGCGGCATGTGCAGGAACAGCGGGAACTTGTCGCCGCCCAGATCGAACGTCCGGATGTAGACTGCCTCGTCCGGATAGACGTCGAGCACTTCCTTGTAGCAGCGGTACTGCTCCTCCTCTTCCGGCGCTGCGCTGCGCCCGACGACGAAGAACTCGGTGCGGTAGAGACCGATGCCGCGCGCGCCGTGGCTGCGAGCCGTCCGGGCCTCGCCGGGCAGATCGATGTTCGCGCGCAGGAGCACTCGCTGATGGTCCGGTGTGACCGCATCCAGGTGGGCAAGGAGCATCAGCTCCTGCTCCCATTCGCGCGTGCGGATATCGCGCTCGCGGTACAGCTGCTTCTCGGCATCCGTCGGCTCGACGATGACGCGGCCCGCGCGACCGTCGAGTATGATCTCCTGGCCGGTCTGCACACGTTCGGCCAGGTCGCTGAGACTGACGACGGCCGGCAGATTGAGGGAGCGCGCGAGGATCGCGGAATGCGAGGTACGCGTGCCGGCATCGGTTGCGAGGCCGATGATGCGGTCGCGATCGAGCTGAACGGTGATCGTGGGCGTGAGATCGCGGGCGACGAGGATGACCGGCTCGGTAACGGCATCGAGGTCGAGGTCAGGATCGGCGATATCGAGCAGCCGCCGGATGACACGCATCTGGATGTCGTTGAGGTCATTGATCCGGTCCATGATCATGGGATGGCCGCTGCGTGACCACTCGGACTGGAACTCGAGCATGCGCAGCTCGAACGCGCGCGCGGCCGACAGCCGGTTCTCCCGGATGTAGTCGATCGTGCCGTCGACCAGGTCGGCGTCATCGAGCATGAGTATCTGTGGCTCGAAGATCTGCGCTTCGACGGCGCCCAGCCGTTCCACCGTCTGCTTCTGGATCTCCCGGATGCGCGACTGCGCCCATGACCGTGCTTCGTGGAACCGGGCGACTTCCTCCTCGACCTGATCCTCCTCGACGCTGACGTGCGGCACGCGCGGCGCTTCCCAGCGCAGCACGTAGGCCGGTCCGACAACGATCCCGGGGGAAGCGGGGATTCCGTCGCGCAGGAACTTCATGAATCCTCACCGAACCTGCCGGTGACGAGCTCGGAAAGACGCTCCACCGCCGAGGCCGCATCGTCGCCGGTGGCACGGATGGTGATCTCCGTGCCGAACTCGGCGGCCAGCATCATCATGCCCATGATGCTCTTGCCGTTCACCTCGAGATCATCCTTCTGCACCATGATGCCGCAGCTGAACGTGCCCGCGAGCTTGACGAACTCGGCCGCGGGACGCGCGTGCAGGCCGTGCCGGTTCGTGATCGTAACGGTGCGTTCCGCATCGCAGGTTGCGCTCATGACACCACGTGCACGAGGAATCCTGCGATCGTCACGACCGCAAGAAGAACGAGCGCGGGCAGCCGTGCCGCGGTGCCCATGAACCAGCCAGCCACTGCGGCCGCCGCCGGCAGCGCGAGCCACGGGAGGTCGAGTCGATTCTCCGTGAGCGCGCCCGCCGCAATCAGGGGCAGTGCGGTACCCAGCAGAAACGCAGCCGTGGTGACGACGAATCCGTGCCACCTGGTGAGCGGCGCATCGCGCAGCAGCTCGCCGACCTGTCTGCCTCCGTCGAAGCCGATCCGAAGTGCCCACCACCGCAGCCGCAGGTGACCGGCGTTGTAGACGATGAGAAACGATGTCACCCCCATGAACGCAGATGATGTCGAGAGCAGCACGACCAGACCGAGCAGCACGCACGCGGGGCGCCAGCCCGCCCACACGATGCGATCGCCGAGAGTACCGAGCGAGCCGCGCAGCGCCGTCTTGAAGCGCTCGATGAGCGCGGGATCCTCGCCGTCCATCTCCATGCGCGCGACTGCGCCCAGCGCGATTCCTGCCAGGTACGGGTGCGCGTTGAAGAGCGTGCTGTGGCGGATCACCGCATCCTGGAGCCGCTCCGTGTCGCTATAGACCCAGCGCAGTACCGGCATCAGTGCGTACGCGAACCCCGAGCCCTGGAGCGTGCGATAGTTCCACGACCCCTGGATCGCGAACGATCGCAGGAATACCTGCCAGCGCACGGACGTCGGCAGCCGTTTCACAGACTCATCGCCAGCAGCGAGCCGAACACGAGGCCGGCCGCGAGCGCGAGACGTGCGCGCCTCGAATCGGCGAACAGTGGCGCCGTGCCGGCCAGGACCGCGGCCGTCGCCAGGGAAATCGCGAGCGCCGCCGCAATGCCCGGCAACGCCCAGCGGTTCAGCGCGAACGGCAGCACGAGCGCGCCGAGCAGAGCCACACTCGTAATGGCGACACCGCGCGCCATATCGATCACGATCGACTCGAGATGGCGATGTTCGATCAGCCGGTCCAGCCGCGGACGCTCGCCCGGACGCCCGGCGCGCACGAGTCGCTCGTTGAGATAACGGCCGCCGACCACGCTGGCTCCTGCGATCCGCTGCCAGAGCAGGCCGTACACGACGACCAGCAGCAGCGCCGGCGCGGTCGGCTGCACACCCGAGAGTCCAAGGGTTCCGACGGCCGCAACGGCGCCCGTCCCCGTATCAGGATAGCGCGCTGCTCCGACCGGCAGGATACCGAGCGACAACGCCTCGAGCAGCGCACCGACGAGAGCGCCCTCCAGCGGCATGCCCACGAGTGCGCCCGCGAACGTTGCGGCGACGAACGGGCGGGACAGCATCAGCTGGCCCAGCGACGTGGCATCCAGCGCGACAATACCGCCCAGCGTGATGAGTGCGATCCACGTCAATTGGCCGTGCCGTCCTCGAGCAGCTGATCCAGGTTCACACTGCGCGCTGCGGGCAGGTCCTGCGCACTCACGTTCGCTCCGCTGTCGGCCAGAGCGCGCAGTGCCGCAGTCTCCCTCTCCGACAGGAAGACGTACGGCAGCGCCTGACGCCGCCCGGGCGCATGATGGATCCCGCCAACGTTGACGTCCACATCCCGCAGGAGGCCGCCGCGTGCCAGCCGCTCCATGGTATCCGGATCACGCGTGAGAAGAAAGACACGGTCGTGGCCGATCCGCCAGCGCGGCAGCCGCTCGCGGGCCTCGCCGATGTTCGTGAACTCCGCCGTGATCTCCGGGGGCAGACCCAGACAGTAGAGCTCCTGCTCCCATGTCGATGCGGCCAGGTCGTCATCCACCACGACGATATGATCCGGATGCAGCTGGCTCCCCCAGCCGACCACGACCTGACCGTGGATCAGCCGCTCATCGATTCGATGCAGCACGATCGGCATTGTCTTCCAGATGCGCGGGTGCACAGCCCATGGCCGCACGGCCCTTCGAGAGCAGTCGCGGTACCAGCTCCTGCAGCGGCAGTGTGCGATTCATGGCGAAATCGATCAGAACCGGCAGGTTCGCGCCGGATATGACGACGAATCCGACCTGGTTCTGCGTCAGACGCCGGGCTACGAACCCGCAGCTACCGCTCGCCAGGTCCGTGAAGATGATGCCGGGACCGCGTCCCAGCACGCGCTGCACCTCTGCCGTCAGTGCATCCGGTGACATGCCCCGGTTGCTGATCGGCACGATCGTGTCGGGATCACAGCCTGTGATATGACGAACGGCGTCGACGATCCCGTCGGGCATGCCGCCATGTCCGAGGAAGACAGCGCGCAGTGTGGCAGCCTCACTCATAATCCTCCTCGAGATAGGCACGCACCGGCTGCATGGTATCCAGCAGCCGTTGATTGAACAGCTTCGCGGAGTGCACGCCCGAGTACTTCAGCAAATGATTCATCGCAACGACTTCCGAGATGACCGTGATGTTCTTGCCGGCGTTGAGCGGTATGGTGATGCGCGGCATCTGCACGCCGAGCATCTCGACGTCTTCGGTATCGAGACCCGTACGATCGTACTGGACCTTCGCGTCCCAGTCCACGAGCTGAACGATCACTTCGATTCTCTTCTGCTGGCGGATCGAGCGAATGCCGAAGAGTGCCTTGATGTCGACAATGCCCACCCCGCGGATCTCCATATGGTGCTGCTGCTGCTCGTGACCACGGCCGATCAGTACGTCGTTGCCGCGTTTCGTGATCACCACCAGGTCGTCGGCCACGAGCCGATGCCCGCGCTCGACCAGATCGAGCACGCACTCGCTCTTGCCTATGCCGCTGCGGCCGACGAACATGACGCCCACGCCATAGACGTCGGCAAGCGACCCGTGCGCCGTCGTGCGCGGCGCGAAACGCTCCTCCAGGTACGGCTGCACCCGGCGATAGAAGTCGCCGGTCTTCAGCGACGATCGCAGCACCGGTACGCCGTGGTGCCGGGCGAGCTCCAGCAGCACAGGCGGGACATCGAGCCGCTTCGTCACGAACAATGCAGGCATCTGAAGACCGAGAAACGAGTCGAGCGTATCGCGCAGCTTGTCCGCATCGAGTGAATTCAGCCAGCTGATCTCCGTCTCTCCCAGCACCTGGAGGCGTCCCCGGAGGAAGCGGTCCCGGAACCCGGCCAGGACCAGCCCGGGACTCGACAGCATCGGCGACTCGATTTCGCGCGTCAGCGAGCACGTCGGGGTGAGCAGCTCGAGCTCCAGCGTCTGCTCCTTCGTGCGGAGGAGCTCTTCAACCGCTAGCCTGGTCACGGCATGACTTCATCCGGCGCCGCTGCGGCTGCCATGCCGCGCGTGCGTCTCGCGATCCGGCGCTCCCCGCGACGCTTCAGCTGGCGTTCCAGCCGCCTGAACGCGCCATCAATGGCCCCGCGCAGCGTGGGTCGCTCCGCGTGGCCGATGAGAGGCGGCCCCCCGGCCGCGACCAGCCGTGCTTCGGCCCTGTGCGCTCTGGCCGTGCCATCTATGACGAGAGAACCCGTTGTAATCCGCCGGTCCAGCCGCTCCAGCCGCGAAAACCGCTGCTCTGCCTGCCTGCGCAGTGAATCCGGGAGCTTGCCGTGACGCGCGTTGATCGTGATCTCCATTGCATCCTCCTGTGTGAATCAGGTGCCACTCAGCCCGGCGAGCACGCGCTCCAGATGGGACTCCGTCCTCTCGGCCGTGCGTTCCCACGAGAATTGCTCGGCGAAAGCGCGGGCCTGCGCGCCGAAACGTTCGCGCAGCGCCGGGTCCTGAAGAACCGTCCGGAGCCTGTCCGCAAGGGCATCAATGTCGTCGTGTGGCACCAGAAAGCCCGTGTTTCCGTCGCGCACTGAATCGCGCAATCCCGGCGAATCACTGGCAACACTCGTCGTGCCGCATGCGGCCGCCTCCATGATACTGATACCCCAACCCTCCTTCGGTGATGTCAGTGCGTGTACCCAGGCGCGCCGGAACAGCTCGAGCTTCCGCTCTTCAGACACGAATCCCGCGTACTCGACGCGGTCCGACAGTGCCAGCTCCGCGGTCAGCTTCTCGAGCTCCGCCAGTGCCGCCCCGCGCCCGCCGATGATCAGCCGCACGTCCAGGCCGGCATCGCGCAGACGTGCAACCGCTCTGATGATGATATCCACCCGCTTGTATCGGGCCAACCGGCCCAGATACAGCACGGTTGGTTCAGCGAAGCGCCGCGACTGCGGGTCGGGCGCGAAGAACGACAGATCCACGCCGTTCTCGATGACCTCGATGCGGTTGCGGTCGAAGCCGCGCTCGACCAGGTCGTCCGCTGTGCTCCGGGAAACCGCCTGAACCGGGAGGTTGCGATACAATCGCGGCAGTGGCCGTTCCATGAGCCATGTCACCGCTGCTACCGGCAGACTCGCCTCCTGGAAGGCCGTGGTGCCGAACAGATGATGAACCAGGAGAACGGCGGGTGTCGGCCGCCAGTGCGGCACGAGGACCGGCACCTTGTTCAGATCCTCGATCAGCAGGTCGAAGCTGCGCCGGGACAGGTGCCGGCGGTGGTACAACGGTGCCATGATCGGGAATGTATGACGGCCGCCCGTGCGATGCACGTCCATCCCGTCCAGCCGGACACGCGCCGCGGCACCCGCCCAGGAAGAGACCAGCAGAGATACCTCATGACCCCGGTCCGCGAGCCGCCCGAATACTTCGTGGAGGTGAATCTCGGCCCCGCCGCTCTGCGGGTTCTGCCGGTCCTGCCAGTTCACGACCAGCAGCTTCAGCTTCCGCCTCCGGATCGGCTGGTGTCCAGCTCGGCCCTGCGCATCAGAGCGTCGAGCACGCCGTTGATGAACCGGGGGCTCTCGCCGGTGCCGTACTTCTCCGCCAGCTGAAGAGCCTCCTGAATCGCGACGCGCGGGGGTATGGCGAGATGGAGCATCTCGGCGCCGGCGAGACGCAGGATGTTGCGATCGATGATGGACAGGCGCTCCAGCCGCCAGTTCAGCAGCGATGCCGTGACGGCCTGATCGATCGGCTCCAGATAGAGGTCGAGCGTCGTGATCAGCGTCTCGAGGTACTCCTGGGCTTCCGCACCGATGCGGCGCTCGCTGATGAACTCACCGAGCAGGTCAGGCAGGCGATCGCGCACCCCGCGCGTTTCCCATGCATACAGCACCTGCAACGCCCACCCCCGGGCGCGTGATCGCTTACGCGCCATCGGGCGACTCCATGCCACGGATCAGGTCGAGCATCTCGAGCATCGCCAGCGCGGATTCCCACCCCTTGTTGCCCGCCTTGCCACCCGCCCGCGCCAGCGCCTGCTCCATCGTGTCGGTCGTCAGCACACCGAATGCGACGGGCACGTCCAGCGCCGTCATCACGTTGCTCAGCCCCGTCGCCGCGGCACCTGCGACGAAATCGAAGTGTGGCGTGTCGCCGCGGATGACGCAGCCGAGCGCAATGACGCCGGCGCAGCCTCGCTTCTCGACGAGGTGCCGCGCGGCGAGGGGCAGCTCCCAGGCGCCTGGTGCCCAGGCCACATCCACATCCCGATCCGCCACGCCGTGCTCCTGGAGACACGACTGCGCACCGGCGAGCAGACGTTCGGTGATGAGATCGTTGAAGCGGCTTACGACAATGCCGACCCGCTGCCCATGCGCATGCGCACGGCCACCGAACTCAGGCATCTTCATCCAGCGGGGTACCACCGTTGGCAAGCAGATGGCCGAGCTTCTCGCGCTTCGTGTCCAGATACATCCGGTTATGCGTGCCCGGCGCGACCTGGAGCGGCTCCCTGCCAGTGATCCGCAGGCCGTACCCCTCCAGGCCCACGACCTTGCGCGGGTTGTTGGTGAGCAGCCGGATCGAGCTGAGTCCAAGATCCAGCAGGATCTGGGCACCGATGCCGTAATCGCGCAGATCGGGCTTGAAGCCGAGCGTTTCGTTCGCCTCCACCGTGTCCTGCCCCTGATCCTGGAGCATGTACGCGCGAATCTTGTTGGCCAGTCCGATGCCACGGCCTTCCTGCCGCAGGTACACCACCGCGCCGCAACCCGCCTCGTCGATACGCCGCAACGCGGCGTGCAGCTGCTCCCCGCAATCGCAGCGGAGTGAATGAAAGATGTCGCCCGTGAGACATTCGGAGTGCATGCGCACGAGCACGTCGGACTTCCCTTCGATCTCGCCTTTGATGACTGCGACGTGCTCGCGCTGGTCGACCTGGTTTTCGAACGCGATCACCCGGAACTCGCCATACGGCGTGGGCAGGCGCGCTTCGGCCACGCGGTGCACCAGACGTTCGTGCTGGAGCCGGTACGCGACGATCTGCGCGACCGTGATGAAACGCAGCTCGTGCTCGCGTGCAAACTCCTCGAGCTGCGGCCGGCGGGCCATCGTTCCGTCCGCATTCAGGATCTCGCAGATCACGCCGGCCGGCGGTAACCCGGCAAGCCGGGCGAGGTCGACCGACGCCTCGGTCTGGCCGACGCGGCGCAGCACGCCGCCGCCGACCGCGCGCAGCGGGAACACGTGACCCGGCCGACGCAGGTCGCCGGGCTGTGTCGCCGGGTCGACCAGCAGCTCGATCGTCTTCGCGCGATCCCACGCACTGATGCCCGTCGTGACACCGAACCGCGGATCGCCGTCCACTGATATCGTGAATGCGGTGCCCATGAATTCGCGGTTCCATTTCGTCATGGGTGTCAGATCGAGCGAGTCCGCACGTTCTTCCGTCAAGGCCACGCAGATCAGACCGCGTCCGTGCGTCGCCATGAAGTTCACCAGATCAGGCGAAATGCACGACGCCGCACAGACCAGGTCACCCTCGTTCTCGCGATCCTCATCGTCCGCGACTATGACGAGCCGGCCTCTGCGGATATCCTCTATCGCATCTTCTACGCGGTCGAACGCCATTTCCACTCCTTCGATCCTTTCCTCAAATGCCGGAGCGGGCCTTCAAATGGTGCACCACGAACCGACCCAGCATGTCGCCCTCGAGGTTCACGGCGTCGCCTTCTGCGAGTCGGTTCAGATTCGTATGCTCCCAAGTATAAGGGATCAGCGCTACCTGCGCGCGGCCGGGCGCAGGCAGGGCATTCACGGTGAGGCTCACGCCATCGATCGTGATCGAGCCGTGCAGGACGGTCACCTCCTCCACTTCCGGCGGCAGCGACACGTCCAGCAGCACGTACTCGTCCCGATGCTCAATGGCCACCACGCGGCCCGTTCCATCCACATGACCCTGCACCAGATGGCCGCCCAGACGCTCGCCCAGCGCGAGCGCGAGCTCGAGGTTCAGCCGGCGACCGGGCTCCAGCCCGCCGAGTGTCGTGCGTGACAGTGTCGTGCCGATCGCCGCTACCGTGAAGCTCGTGTCGTCGCATGTGACGACGGTCTGGCATACGCCGTCGACGGCGATCGAGTCACCCGCACGCACCCCGTCGAGGAACCCGACGGGTGTGCCGATCTCGAGCCGACGCGCCTGCGTCAGCACCTCGACACGTCGCACGTCACCGACAGCGGCCACGATTCCCGTGAACATCAGTCGTCCACCCGCAGATCCATCGTCACCAGCACGTCCGAGCCGTGCCAGTCGGTCGATGTGCAGCGCCACCGGTCGTGCTCCGGCCGGCCCATGCCAAACGCCGGCACGGCGCCCGGCCCGAGAAACAGAGGTGCGAGGAAGAGGTACAT
>Ga0299914_10004538_pt1 | contig 10021 bp, 7 predicted proteins | sample RVTome_10_FD_201361 | JGI IMG/M metagenome (GOLD analysis project Ga0299914, IMG submission 201361) | Soil microbial communities from uranium-contaminated site in the Upper Colorado River Basin, Wyoming, United States - RVT153D57 (version 2) ... | reverse complement strand
ATCAGATCGCGCTTGCTCATGCCGCTCCGGCCGGGGATGTCGAGCTCCTTCGCGCGCGCGTACAACTCGTCCTTGCTGCGGTCGGCGAGGTCGTCCGGGTCGGTTTTGCGCTTGCCGTCGCGTTTGGCGCCGGATCGGCTGGGCGCGGCAGCCTGGGACTGCATTCGCTGCTTGAGCAGCGCCATGAGGTCGAGGACGTCCTCCTCGTCGTCGTCGCGGGCGGCGGACTTCTCGATGCGGACGACGCCCTCGTGGTCGTCGCGCTTCGTCTCGACCAGCGCGAGAAGGCGGCCGGTGTAGCGGTCCTCGAGCTCGGTCTCGTCGAGGTCGTCGTCCGCGGCTGCACGGATCGCCTTCTCGATCTTCTGCGCGGCCTTGCGTGGCTTGCGTGTGGGCGGTTCCGGCAAGCCGACGTCGTCGGGGGTCCTGATCTCGTCGGAGAAGCGCAGGGTCTCCGCGCGCAGGATGCCGTTCTCGGCAAGGATGGCGACGAGGTACTCCTTGGTGCGCATGACGAAGGTCGCGATACCGGCCTTGCCCGTTCGCTCCATGGTTTCGGCCAGCAGGCGGTAGGCCTTGGTCGAGCCGCGGCCGGGAGCCAGGAAGTAGGCGCGCTCGAAGAACATGGGATCGAGCTCGTCCTGATCGACGAAGCGGCGCAGATCGATGTCGCGGCTCTTTTCGGGCTCGACCGCCTCGAGCTCCTCATCGCTGACGACGACGTACTCGTCCTTGGCGATCTCGTAGCCACGTACGATCTCGCTGGCATCCAGCTCGACCGCTTCGGCAGGGCAGACGTAGCGGCGGCTGAGCGGCGTACCATCCTCGTCCAGCCACCGGAGTCTGACACGCTGGGGTCGATTCGCGGCATAGAGGTCGACGGGCACACTCACGAGCCCGAACGTCAGGGTTCCGCTCCAGAACGCGCGGGCGCGCCCGTTGTCACGCTCAGGCAACTGCCTTTTCCTTTCTCGCGCGCTTCAGGCTGGCCTGGAGCGCGTTGGACAGCGAGCCCTCGGTCTTCTTGGGCTTCGCGCGCTTCCTCGGGATCGACCTGCCCTCCGCCTTCGCCTCGACCAGCTCTACGACGCGGTCCCGGTATTCGTCGCGGTACAGCTCGGGCTCGAACGGGCCCGTCAGCGCTTCGATCAGCTGCTGCGCCATTTTGATCTCGCGATCGTCCGGCTTGCGGCCGCCCGGTGCCTCGAGCGCCGACGAGGGCACGACCTCGTCCGCGCTGCGGAGTGTCACGAGGGCGAGGTAGCCGTCGCGGACACGGAGGGCTCCCACGTATTCCTTCTTCCGCATGACCCAGCGGGCGACGCCCTCCTTTCCAGTTCCGCCAAGCGCCTCCACGAGCGCGAAGTACGCCGACTCATCGCCGTCCGGGCCGAGGAAGTACGGCCGCTCGTACCACTGGTGGCTGATCCGCGCGGGGTCGACGAACCGCGTGATCTCGATGTCGCGGGACGCTTTCGGCTCCAGCGCATCGAGCTCCTCTTCCTCCAGGATGACGAAGAGGCCGGACTCGGCCTCGAAACCCTTCTTCATCCGTTCTCTCGGTACCACGTCTTCCGTTTCCGGGTTGATCATCTCCTGCCGGACCGGAACGAGGTCGTCCGAGTGCAGCAGCCGGAAGTGTACGCCGCGGTCCTGCGCGGCCGAGTACAGCTTGACGGGCACCTCGACGTCCGCGAAACGGATGACGCCTTTCCAGATCGCGCGGGCAGCCATCGCTACGGCTCCTCGGACTCGTCGGGGCAGTCCGGGCAACGCACCTCGCGCGAGAGTCCCTGCCCGTGCTTCACGCAGCACGGGCAGACGGCGCGGTCGCAGGCCACGCACCAACGTCCGGCACCGTGGCCGAAGGTCTGCAGACAGAACACGCACAGCTCTCCGGTTCCGTGCAGCCACCAGGCTACCGTCGTTGTGCGGCTGCTCGCGGGCCCCTCTCCTGACACCATCCGCCTCTCTCCTGCGTGAGCGGTACTGTTTCACAGCGCAAGCGACGGGCCGCGCTGGCGGGCGCGGTTCGCGTTCACCGGCCGTAGACCTCATCGATCACGCTTGCGACGGGGAGGACCTCCTCCACCGCGGCATCGTAGCCGGGGTCGCGCGCCAGCTGGCGAACCCATGCGACCGCGGCGCGGCCGCCCCAGTCATCGGGCGGCATGGCGAGCGTCGTGCGCGACGTTCCGACCATCCGCTCCGCGACGAAGTCGTAGAACGATCCGTTCACGTTGCGCAGCCCCGCAGCGCCGGCAGTGCCATAGAAGGTCGCGCCAATCACCGCATCCTGGCCCGCCGACAGGTGCCACGAGCACGCGATGCGTGCGGTCGCACCCGTTTCGAGGTCGAGCCGGATCTCGGCGTAGTCTTCTGCGACGGGGTCGTTCGCGCGCCACGGTGCGCCGCGCGCGAACAATCTGCTCTCGAGGTGTGCGATGCGCGGCTGATCCAGCAGCGAAAGCGCCAGATCGACCATGTGGCTGCCGAGATCGATCACGCACCCGCCGCCGGACTGCGTCCGGTCGTAGAACCAGGCCTTGTCGGGACCGTATGCGTTGTGGAACACCAGGTCTGCAGCGAACACGTCACCGACTTTGCCCGAGCGCATCGACTCGCGCACCTGCCGCACTGCTGCGGTGTGGCGATAGCAGAAATCGACGCCCAGCAGCCGGTTCGCCGCGCGCGCCGTATCGATCACGCGACGGGTCTCCGCCACCGTCCTCGCCAGCGGCTTCTGGCAGAAGACAGCGAGACCTCGGTCGAGGGCGGCGACCGCCTGCTCCGCGTGCAGTGCGTTGGGCGTGGCAATGACTACACCATCCAGGTCGCATGCCAGCAGCTCGTCAAACGTTTCCACGACTGCGACCTGTCCCAGCGACGACGCCGCGGCGCACCGTGACGCCGCCGACGGATCCGCGATCGCCGTAATGCTCGCGCGACCGCTCCCCGCAATCGCGGCCAACCGATGGCGCCCGACCCAGCCGACACCCGCAAAGCCCAGGCGCGGCAGCCTCCGCCCTGTACCGACCGGCGCACTGTGTCTCACGGCTTCAACACCGCCTTCCCGGAACCCTTCCGGGATGCAGATCCTTCAGCCATCGGGGCTCCGTTCGACGCCCGGGCCGCAGGATTCATCTATGCCTGCGACAGCGCCTGCCGCGGGCCGCGTGCCCTCGCCTCACAGTTCATCCGAGAGTTGGGAGCCGATGAAGTCGGTGCCCCCGGTATCAGGATGCGGTCTGCTCATGGATGTTTTTTCCGCCTCTGCGCACGATGGCACGCCGGTGCCGGGCGGCCGTAAAGATCGGTCGGCGCGCAGGCGTAGTCCGCCCGTCCTCACCTTTCGGTGAAGCAGTGGACTTCGGCGTGCACGTGAATGGGATCAGAACCGGTGCACGCCGAGGGTTGGTCACATCACCTGGATTGCCGGTCGCCCCCACCCCGGTTCAGCGAACCGACGGCAGGCGGAGAAGGACTCGCCGGCACTGGCTTCACAACGAATCGTAACAGGTGCAAGCTCTGTACCGTGCGCGTGTACGCGAAGGCGGTGCGATCGCTGCGTTTCCGCTGGCGGTCGCGCAGTTCCAGAATCGGCTTCAGTGCGGGTCGAACGATCGTGAGGGAGGGGCGTAGCCGTGTCACGCGCGAGAAGTCTGCGGACTCCTCGCAGCGTCGAGAGTCCGACCCCTCAGCCGTTTCGGCCATCCCGCGGCACCGGCCGTCTGTCACAAACCCCGCTTCCCAGGCGTTCACGAGGCGAAACACAACGCATGCGAGTGCCAGGTCCATAGCCGGAACGAACGCGATCGGCCGCCAGCAGTTCGCGCGGTCGCTTGCCGATCCGATGCGTGGCCGCCTATGTTCCGCGCACTCAGATTTGAATACGAAGCCCGCGGCATCATCGAGCGCAACGGTGAGCGGTGGGAATTCCTTCGACGGAACAACAGCCGCGCTGTCTGGCGATCGCCATGCGAGTGTTGCCTGTCCTGCACTTGCAGCAGCCCGTCCCGTCCGGTGATCCGGACGATCGGATGGGCGTGCGCGAGCAGGTTGCTGCTCCAGGCGTAGAAGCCGTTCCTTCCCCCCAACGAGGAGGTTTCATGTCCCGTACCAAGGCGGTGTTCGCGGCTCTGCTGGCGGCACTGCTCGTGCCGATCGGCGCGAGTGCGCAGAACGCCGTGATCACCGGTGTCGTCCGGAGCGAGACGCAGGCATCCATCGGCGGTGCGCTCGTCGCCATCGAGGCGCTCGAGCTCACAGCCGTGACGAACGACAACGGCTCCTATCGGATGGTCGTCCCGGCGGATCGCGTACGCGGCCAGCAGGTCACGATCACGGTATCCACGATCGGATTCGGCGCCGGATCGGCTGAGATCACAATCAACGCCGGCGCGATTCAGCAGAATTTCGAGCTGGCGGAGGAGGCGATCGCCCTCGACGAGGTCATCGTCACGGGTACGGCAGGTCGGCAGGAGCGGCGCGCGCAGACGGCGACGGTCGCATCGATCAACGCGTCGCGCGTCGCTGAGGTCGCGCCGGTCGCCAGTGTGGCGAACCTGATCCAGGGTCGGACGCCGGGCGTCATGCTGCGCCAGACCACGGGCTCATCGGGCGCCGGTCAGGAAATCCGGATCCGCGGCCAGGCCTCGGTCAGCCTTTCCAGCGATCCGCTCGTCTTCATCGACGGCGTCCTCATGGACAGCGGCACCGAGATCAACTTCGGCGTGGGCAATGCGACGGGCTCGCAGCTGAACGACATCAAGATGGAAGACATCGAAAGCATCGAGATCGTGAAGGGTCCGGCCGCAGCGACGCTCTACGGATCCGATGCTTCGTCCGGCGTCATCAACATCATCACGAAGCGGGGACGGCCGAACAGCGGCTTCACGCAATCCGTCACGCTCGAGTACGGTCAGGCCGACCCGAACTTCTCGCCGCCCGACAACTACGCCCGCTGCACCGGCAGCACGGCCGAGCTTCCGGGCTGCGCCGGCCAGCCGGATGGCGCGGTCCTCGTGGACAACCCGCTGCTTCGGGAGAGCGCATTCGGCGACGGCCGCTACCGCAACTTCCTGTGGAGCCTCCGCGGCGGTGGTGAGAACTACGGCGTGTTCCTTTCGTTCGGCGCGGACGATGAGGATGGCACGCTGCCGAACAACGAGTACGGCCACATGTCGGGCCGGGCCCAGTTCGACTTCGTCCCGAGCGAGCAGCTGCGTATGGAGTTCGGTTTCTGGATGGGCCGGACGAACCGGCAGCTCCCGCACAACGACAACAACATCTACGGCTGGCTGGGCGGTGGCTTCCTCGGCACCCCCGCATCGCGTGGCGGACCCAACGACGGCTGGTACGGCGCGAACCGCACGGCCGTCGCGATCGGAGCACTCGAGAGCGTCGACCGGTCGATCCGCTTCCAGCCGCGGCTCTCCGTGCAGTACACACCATTCGACTGGTTCAGCAACCGGCTGACGGTGGGCGGCGACCTGCAACGGGTTCGCGCGTTCCAGTTCTGGCCCAAGAACGACGACGGCTGGTTCGACTCCGCACCGCTCAACACCGGCCAGATCAGCGAGCTGCGTGACACCGAGGACCGTATCACCATCGACTACCTCGGCAACGTCACGGCACAGCTGATGACGGACCTGCGCGCCGACTTCTCGTTCGGCACGCAGATCCTGACCGAAGTGGAGGACGAGACGTGGTCGCAGGGCCAGGGCCTCGTCACGAACGAGGTCCGCAACGTGGATGCTGCCGCGATCCTTTCGAACGGCGGCCAGGAGTACGAGGAGAGTCGCAAGGTCGGCTTCTTCGGCCAGGCCGCGTTCTCGATCTGGGAGAAGCTGTACATCCAGGCCGGCGCGCGTATCGACCAGGCGTCCGTCTTCGGCTCCGACTCCGATCCGTTCGTCAGCCCGAAGGTCGGCGTCTCGTACGTGCTGTCGGACGAGCCGTACTTCCGAAACATTGCCGGCGAGAGCCTCATCACGACGCTCAAGCTGCGCGGTGCGTACGGCGTGACGCCGCGTCAGCCGACGGAAGGTGTGCTCGCGACGTATGCCACCGATCCGTACGCCACGTTCGACCAGAGCGTCGAGATCGGCGTGACGCCTGAAAACCCCGGCAACATCAGCCTCAAGCCCGAGCGGAGCGCCGAGCTGGAGCTCGGCTTCGACGCCGGCCTGCTCAACGACCGGCTCGGCATCGAGCTGACCTACTTCAACAAGACGACGACCGACCTGATCGTCGAGCAGGACCTGCCGGGCTCGCTCGGTTTCGGTGAAGACCCGGACGTGAATCTCGGCAAGGTCCGCAACCGCGGCTTCGAGATCGGCGCCAATGCCCGCGTGCTCACGTACGACAACCTGGCGCTCGAGCTCTTCGGCTCGCTCAACACGCTCGACAACGAGATCCTCGACATCGGCGGCATCGATCCTGGCACCGGCAATCAGAGGAACGCCGTCGGCGGCCCGATCGACGCGGTCTACGATCACGAGATCCTCGAGTACGACCTCGAGAACAACCGGGCCATGGTGACGTTCGATCGCGTCTTCCTGGGCAACCCGCAGGATCTGCCGGGTTGGGAGACGACATTCTCGTCGACCCTGACGCTGTTCCGCAACCTCAGCTTCTATGCGTCGTTCGACGGCAGGGGCGACTACTACGTGTTCGACAACACGGCGCAGTTCCGCGATCGGCAGCTGCCGCGGAGCGCTCTCGCGATCCTGGGCGAGGAGACGCCCGGCGTGTCGAAGGAAGAGTACCTCAGCAAGTTCGGTCCGTTCGTGGCGATCGACCCCGAGACGGGCGAGGAAGTCACGATCTCCCGGAATACCGTGGGCACCGGCTACCGCACCAACGTGGAGTTCCTGAAGCTGCGGGAGGTCTCGGCGACGTACCGCCTGCCGCGTGACTTCGCGAGCCGCTTCCTGCGTGCGCAGACGGCGCTGATCAACCTGTCCGTCCGCAACCTGGAGACCTGGACGAACTACAGCGGGCTCGATCCCGAGACCGGCCAGTTCCTGACGGTCCCGCAGGATCGGCGCTGGAATCTCCGCATGAACGTCACCTTCTGAGCGAGGCACGGAATGCGACACGTATCTCATAGAGTTCTGGGCGTCGCGCTCGCAGCGTCGGTGACGATTGCCGGCACGGGCTGCGACTCGTTCCTCGACGTGACGAATCCCGGAACGCTGGAAGCCAACGAGATCGATCCCGCACGCGACGGTGAGCTGATCTCACGGTCCGCGATGCAGAACCTGATCGAAGCTTACGGAAACCTGGTCCTGAACAGTGCATGGTTCACGAACGAGGCACGCGTCGGCGACACGTTCCCGACTCGGAACGAGATCGGCCGGCGCGACATCTCGATCAACAATGGCACGCACAGCGGTGAGAACTGGAACAGCCTGCACACGGCGATCGCGTCCGCCGAGGACGCGGTCAACGTGCTCCAGGAGACGGGAGGGATCAACCTGGGCCGCGCGTACTTCGTCTCCGGGTTCGGCATCCTGTTGCAGGCGGAGCTGTTCTGTGAGGGCACGATCAAGGTAGATCTGGTCACGCCAGGCTCGCGCATGGACACCAATCAGCTGCTCGACGAGGCGATCGACAGGCTGACGAGCGCACGTGCGACGCTGAGCGGCGAAAGCGGCGAAGAAGCTGAAAGCATGGCAACTGCCGTGCTCGTCGGTCTGGCCCGCGCGCACGCCTTCGCCGGCCGCGATGCGGAGGCCGTGGAGTTCGCCAGCCAGGTGCCGGAGGACTTCGTCTTCAACTTCTGGTACGTGGATGACCCGGCGAACCGCGGCCGACTCGGGAACAACATCTGGAACTTCTCCGAGTCGCGCCTGTCGCTCGTCGTCGGTCCCGAGTACCGCGCCATGGCGGATGCCGGCGATCCCCGGATCGCCTACTTCGATGAGGGCCGGATCGCGCAGGACAGCGAGCTGAACTTCTTCCGCCAGGACAAGTACAAGGGCTGGGCGGACCCGATCCGCTTCGCGTCCGGTCTCGAGGCGCAGTACATCATCCTCGAGTCGGAGGCCAACCTCGCGGCGATCGTCGACTTCATCAACGAGCGGCGCGCAGCGGGCAACCAGAGCACCGACTTCAGCTCGTCCGATCCGACCACGGTCTGGATGGAGTTCTTCGATCAGTACACCCGTGACTTCTGGCTCGAGGGCCGCCGCATGCCGGCATGGCGGCGGAACCTGGGCCTGTTCCCCAACATCATCGAACCCGGCGACAACTACTACAAGACGGGGCTCGGCCTGGTGAGCGACCAGACCTGCTTCATCGTTCCGGATTCGGAGATCAGCAACAACCCGAGCTGGTAAGCACGGTTCGGGCGTAGACCGAGGTGCCCGCGGCGATCGCTCGCCGCGGGCACCTTTCGTTTTCCAGCCAGATTTTCGAGGCCGGCGTCCGCCGCGGCCGTTGCAACTGTCCGCCCCCCGCCAAGAAGGAGACGCGTCAGCCGGGTCAGGCGCCCTCCCGGCGCAACTCGCCCACATCGGGCGCGTTGCGCCACCAGGGCTGGACGCGGGTCTGCACGCGGAGGTCGGCGTCGAGCGAGAGTCCCACGCCCAGCGCACTGCTGCGCGGCGCCGTCGACCGGGTCCGGAGCGTGGCGGCTTCGGCGGCCAGACGGTTGTGCAGTCGGACGACGCGCAGGAGGCGTTCGAAGTGGGTCTGTCGCAGTGCGCGCGCGGTGTTGAGCCGGACACGCCAGTCGCGGCGGTCCGGCGGCAGAGCAGCCACTTCGGCGATGACGTGGAAGAACGCGTCGTCGACCAGCTCATCCAGTGCCTCGACGTATGCCGGATCCAGCGAAGCGCCGTAGGTGACGATGATGCCGTTCAGGTTGCGCTGCGCTGCCGCGAACTGCTCGGCGGCCCAGACCACCCAGCGTTCCGTGCCGCCATCGGGTAGCGGACGCTCCACGGCGGGATCGCAGTAGCGCAGGCTCTCGGTGATGTGATCCGCGAACAGTCCGTTGAGCGTGGCTGGGGGTGCGCGATCGATCCGCTCGACGCCCTTCAGCAGCGCCACCCAGGTGCCGACGACGCGATCCAGCGAGCGGCTGCCCTTGCGGAGTGCGCCAATCGACGCGCGCATACGACGGGCGCGGTCCTGCTGGTCGAGGAACCGGTGCACGAAGACGAGCGTCAGCAGGATGCCCAGTGTCTCGGTGGCGAGGTTTGCGCCGAACGTGTCGACGAGGTCGATCTCCGGAAACACGATGGCCGCAGCCGCGGCAGCCACGACGATCCCGGCGAGAACGACATAGACGGCGCGCAGGTACGGTGCGCGCTCGCCATCCGCATCGCCGTGGCGGTCGGGTTGGAGCCGCTCTTCCAGTAGATCGGGCCGGGAATCCTGCTTCGGAGGCGCCGGCTTCCGGCGTTTGCGACCGCGCATCGGTTCCGTCGGTGAAGTGGACGTGCCGCGGATCGTTCCGCATCCCTGGAACGCGGGAGGTTGCGCCTAGCTTACGTTGGAGCGACGGAGGACCGCCATGGTTGCCGGCGCTGCTCACGCCGCCTCGCAACCGCTAGTCCATCGCCGCAAGCTCGCGATTGCCGATGCGGTCGCCGTAGCACTGGCGGTATCGGACTTTCCGCTCGATGGCGCCGATGACCTCCTCGGCGAAGTCGACGCCTTCCAGCTTGCCGGCGGCGTGCAGGCCACCCGCGCTGATCGTGTTGATCTCGACGATGCGGTCGCCCACGATGTCGAGGCCGGCGAAGAAGAGGCCGTCGGCTACGAGGCGAGGGCGGACGGCCTCTGCCAGCGCCAGCTCGCGCTCCGTGATCCTGGCCTTCTTGGGCTTGCCGCCCGCCGTCATGTTGGACCGGAAATCGCCCGTCGGGTTGACGCGGTGTACGGCCGCGTACTTCCCGTCCTTCACGATCGGCCGCCCGTTCATGAGGAAGAGGCGGATGTCGCCGTCCTTCGCTGCCGGCAGGTATTCCTGCGCGACGACGTACCCGGCGCGGCTGATCGACTCGAC
>Ga0299914_10004537_pt1 | contig 10021 bp, 6 predicted proteins | sample RVTome_10_FD_201361 | JGI IMG/M metagenome (GOLD analysis project Ga0299914, IMG submission 201361) | Soil microbial communities from uranium-contaminated site in the Upper Colorado River Basin, Wyoming, United States - RVT153D57 (version 2) ... | reverse complement strand
CGTGGCCCGTGGTCCGTGGTCCGTGGTCCGGGGTCCGGGGCCCGTGGTCCGAGGCTCGTGGGTCGTGGCTCGTGGCTCGTGGCTCGTGGCTCGTGACCCGGTGTCAGGGGAACATATCGTTTGACGATATGTCAAGTGCAGGAGTTCACCACCGTCGGGGGGGGCAGGCCTTGAATTCCGGCTTTTTTTGATGATCTGCCCTGTGGCCGGACGACGAGCCCGCCGTGAAAAACCCGATGAATCCAGACCTGACCCCGTGCGGCGGAACCCCGCGCGGCAGCGAGCGGCGCGCTGACCACGGTTTGAGCGCTACCGCGCGCAGCGGAGTACGGAACTACGGGCCACGGGCCACGGGCCACGGACCACGGACAGCGAAGTATGCTGTTGCCCATGACTCCAGGGAGCGCCTATCTGACCGACATCCGCGTGCAGTTCCAGAAGATGAAGACGCTCGCCGAGGACGCCCTCGCCCAGACGAGCGACACGGACCTGCTCGCCACGCTCGATCCGGAGTCCAACAGCCTCGCCATCGTCATGCGGCACATGGCCGGGAATCTCCGGTCGAGGTTCAGGGACTTCCTCACGACCGACGGCGAGAAGCCCGATCGCAACCGGGACGGCGAGTTCGAGATCGACCGGCCGCTCACGCGCGCGGAGATCATGGACGACTGGGAGCGTGGCTGGAGCGTGCTGTTCGCCACGCTCGACACGCTCACGCCGGACGACCTGCTGCGCGACGTGTTCATCCGCGGCGAACGGCATTCCGTGATCCAGGCGCTCGACCGCCAACTCACGCATCACGCGTATCACGTCGGCCAGATCGTGTTCCTCGCCAAACACCTCCGATCGTCAGCGTGGCGCTCGCTCTCGATACCGCGGAAGAGAAAACAGCCGTAGTCCGTGGTCCGTGGTCCGTGGTCCGTGGCCCGCAGGCCGCTTGCCCAATCGCGCGTTCCCAATGCGGCGCGCGAAGGGGGCCGACGACGTCGACCAACCCTGATCCACTTCGGGGGCGCTCCAGCCCTTCAACGACCTCATCCAATCTCCACGCGCAACGGCGCTGCGCTTGCATCCGGTCCCCCGCGCGAGGTGACCCATGCGCTCCGCTGCAGCTCAGCCGAGGGTACGCGCGCGGGCAGCCGGCCTGATGCTGGCGCCGCTCGCGATCGTCGCCGCGGCCTGCGGGTCGTCTTCCGAAACCCTCACCGCGCCGGCGCAGGCGCGCTGCGCGATCGGCACCGAAGCCGCGACGACGAGCTTTTCGCCGGATGGGGGGGCGGGAACGCTGCGCGTCAGCACCGAGCGCGAGTGCACGTGGACCGCGCGGAGCGACGCCGCCTGGATCGCGCTGGGCTCGCCTTCGAGCGGCCAGGGCGACGGCACCGTGCCGTTCACCGTCGCCGCGAACGAGGCGCCGGACGTCCGCCAGGCGGCCATCACCGTCAACGATCACCGGCAGGCGATCTCGCAGCAGGGCCGCCCCTGCGAGTTCGAGGTGTCTCCGGAGCACCAGTCGCTGCCGGCGGCAGGCGGCGAACGGACGGTCGAGGTCGACGCCAGCAGCGAGCTGTGCCGCTGGACTGCGGTGTCTGACGCGAACTGGATTGCGATCGTGGCCGGCAGCGATGGCACGGGGGATGGCACGGTGACCTTCCGTGTGGCGGCCGCCACCGGCCCGCAGCGGCGCGGAACGATCAGGGTGGCCGACGAAACGGTCCAGGTCGATCAGGGCACGGGCTGCGCGTTCGCGCTCAGCCCGTCGGCCTTCGACGTCGGCCCCGACGGCGGCGACCTCGTCGTCCGGGTGGACACGGCAGGCGCCGAGTGCGCGTGGACGACGTCCACGGATGTCCCATGGATCACCATGCCTGGCAACTCAGCCGGCACGGGGAGCGGAACGATCTCCCTCCGCGTGGCCGCGACGGCGGGACCGCAGCGGACGGGGACGGTCACCGTCGCAGGTCAGACGATCCGCGTGACGCAGGGAACGGGGTGCAACGTCGCCCTCGAGCCCGCGTCCGCGGCGCTCCCAGCCGGGGGCGGCACGGCGTCGATCGATGTCCGGAGCGGCGACGGCTGCCCGTGGACGGCCGCGTCGGGCGAGGCGTGGATCGGCGTGAGTTCGGGCGCGCAGGGCAGCGGAAGCGGACGCGTCGAGGTCACCGTCGCGGCGAACGCCGGACCGGCGCGATCGGGCGCGGTCACGATCGGCGGCCGCGCGTTCGCCATCACGCAGGCGAGCGGCTGCTCGTACGCCGTCGCGCCAACCGCGCAGGACGTCGCGGGCACGGGCGCGTCATCGACGATCACCGTTTCGACTGCGCCGGGCTGCCCGTGGACAACGGAGACCCGCGCCGACTGGCTCTCGCTCTCGGCAGCCGCCGGCGCGGGCCCGGACACAGTCCGCGTGACCTGGGCGCCCAACAACAGCCCCTCGAGAAATGGCACGGTCCTCGTTGCGGGCCAGGCGGTCACCATCAGCCAGGCGTCGCTCTGCACGTACACCTTCGCGCCGCCGTTCCACGAGTTCGGCCCGGACGGCGGGAGCGGCAACGTCCTCGTGATCGTCAGCGGCCCGTGCACCTGGACGGCAAAGAGCGGCGCCGCCTGGATTCAGGTAACGGCGGGCTCGTCTGGCGCCGGCGGCGGCCTGGTCCAGTTCGCCGTCTCCTCCAACCCGGGCGCTCCGCGAACGGGGTTCATCACGATTGCGGGGGAGCAGTACAGGGTGGTTCAGGCCGGGAAGTGACAGTCGTCGTCACCGGCGGCGCGCGAGCGCCTGGATGAGATACACGCCGGTGCCGGCCTGAATACTGGTGATCCCGCCTTGTGGCTCCCAGCCAGAGGCCAGTTCGGCGTTCACCTCGCTCGTGAGTTCCTGCGCCGCCTTGTGCACGTCGCGCCAGACGACGCTCGTGACTTCCCTGGCGATGACCTTGTACTCGGACATTTCGGACACCTCCCTTACTCCATCCTCAACGCGGCCAGCGGGTCTATGCGCGTGGCGCGACGAACCGGCGCCAGCGCCGAGACGGCCGCGACGACCGAGAGCACCAGGGCGACGCCAACATAGGTAGACGGGTCTGTCGGCGAGACCTCGTACAGAAGGGAGGACGTGGCGCGCGCCAGGGCCGCACCGCCGGCGAGGCCGAACGCGGACCCGGCTGCGATCAGCACGAGCGTCTGCCGGATGATCATCCGGCGGATGTCGCGCGGGACCGCGCCGAGTGCCATGCGGATCCCGATCTCCTGGACGCGCTGGCTCACCGAATAGGCGATCACGCCGTAGAGCCCCGCCGCGGCGAGCAGCAGCGCGATCAGCGCGAAGGCGGCGAACATCCCGGTCAGGATGCGCAGGCTCCCCAGCTCTTCGTCGAAGGCCTGGCGCATCGTGCGGACTTGCGCAACCGCGACGTCGCGATCGAGCGCGCGCAGCTCGCCCCGGATGGCCCCGGCGGTCGCGTCCGGATCGTCCGCGCGCACGATCATCGAGAGAGCGCGCGCGGGCGACTGGCGCGACGCGAAGTAGACGTGCGGGTTCACGCCGCTCAGATCCGGGCGCTTGACGTCGCCCGAAACGCCGATCACTTCGAACCAGCGTCCGGGATCGCTGTCGAGGCTGACGCGCCGGCCCAGGGCCTGCCCCGGCTCGTCCCAGTAGCGCCGCGCCATCTCGCGATCGATGACGACCACGGGTGCCGCGTCGCCCGCGTCGCGAGGCTCGAAGGCCCGACCGGCCACGATTGGAATGCCCGCCACGGCGAAGAAGTCCTCGCTGACCGTGACGGGCACGGCCCACGGCCGATCCTGCTCGCGCGGCGGCGCATAGCCGTCCACGCGCATCTGGACCGTGGTCTCGCCGCCGAGAACCGGCAGACGGTCAACCGCCGCGGCGCTGCGCACCCCGGGGAGCGCCCGCAGCCTCGCTATCAGGCGATCGTAGTAGTCGAGGACCGCTGCGTCGGTGCCATACCGCCACGCCGGCACGTCCACCCTCACCGTCGCCAGGCCCTCGGGGTCGAACCCGAGCGGCGTGCGCGTGATGGCCATCATCGTGCGTACGAGCAGCGCGGCCACGATGAGCAGCATCATCGCGAGGGAGAGCTGCGACACCACGAGGACGGCGCGGCTGCGGCGGCCGCGGACGCCGCCGCCCGTGCGCGTGCCGCTGTCCTTCAGCGGCTCGTTCAGATCGGTGCGCGAGGCATGCAGGGCCGGCAACAGACCGAAGACGAGCGGCGTCAAGAGCGAGAGCCCGGCGGTGAACGCGAGCACGCTGCCGTCGATCGCCACCTGCTCGAAGAACGGCTCGTACGCCGCGGCCTTGATGACGGCGAGGCCGCCGTAGGCGAGCGCCAGGCCCGCGGCGCCGCCCGCCGCGCCGAGGATGACGTTTTCCGTCAGCAGCTGCCTGACCATGCGCAGCCGGCTCGCGCCGAGCGCAGCCCGCACCGCCAGCTCTCGGCGGCGGCCCGTCGCGCGCGCCAGAACCAGGTTCGCGATGTTGGCGCAGGCGATGAGCAGCACGAATCCCACGACGAGCGTCAGCAGCCCGAGGATGATCCAGGTCTCGGCGCCCATCATCGCTTCCGAGGTCGTGGCAAGCCGCGCGTCCCAGCCGGCGTTCGTCCGCGGATGCTCCTGTTCGAGGCGGGACGCCAGGGCGATCACCTCCGCCTCGGCCTGCTCGAACGTGACGTCCGGCTTGAGGCGGGCGCTGACGCGAAGATTCCTCTGATCGCGCGGCAGTGCCGGGTCCATCGTCAGCGGGATCCAGACATCGTAGAGGCTGAGATTGCCGAACTCGATCTCGGGTCCGACCACTCCCACGACCGTGGTCGGGCGTCCGTCGAGCGTCACCGATGCTCCGACGATGGTCTCGTCACCGCCGAACTGCCGCTGCCAGAACCGGTGGCTCAACATGACGACCGGCGGAGCGCCCGGGAGATCCTCGCCCTCGGCGAACGGCCGGCCGGCGGCAGTGCCGACACCCCATGTCTGCAGCACATTCGCCGTTGCGCGCGTCGCAGTCAGGGCCTGCGCGTCGCCGCGGCCCGTCATCGTGGCGCTGCCGGGGGAGATGGCGGCGATGCGTTCGAAGGCGGTCAGGCTGGCGCGGTAGTCGAGGAAATCCGGCACGGAGACCGGTCCGCGATCGCCGCCGCGCTGCGGATCGACCATCAAGATCCACGCGAGCGTCTCCTGCTCGTGCACCGGGAGCGGCCGCAGCAGCAGGAGATTGGTAAAGCTGAAGGTGACGGTGTTCGCGCCGATCGCGAGCGCCAGCGTCAGGACGACGATGGCGGCATACCCCGGGTTGGCGAGCACCGTGCGAGCGCCGTACCGGAGATCCTGGATGAACGTGCTCATGTGGAGGTCCTTCCGGAAATCGGGACTTCTTACGTGTCCGGGGCGGATACGGTTCCAGCGGCGGCCTACTACGGGCGTAGAACGCCGTCAAGGAGAATGGATGGGCGATCCCGCCGTCACTCCCCGAACGGCTCGGGCGCCTCCACCGGCGGCGGAATCACGCGCGTGAACTGCCCCCGCTGGAGCAGCTCGCGGCCCTTGCCGCCGCGGCCGGTCACCTCGTACTTCGCCGTGCTGATCGTCTGCTCGGCGCCGCGGCTGGTCTCGACGGTCATCAGCTCGCGGTCGCCGGACGACACCGTGAAACCGAGCACGCGGTCGTCCGGCGACGTCAGCTTGATGAGGATCACGCCGCGGCCAGGCCCCGACAGGAAGTTCACCTCGTCCACTTTGCAGAGCAGCGCCCGCGCGGCGCGCGTCGCCGCGATGATGACCTCGCCGCCCGTCACGCGCCCGACGCCGACGAACTGGGCCTTTTCGGCCGCGCGCGCGAACCGGCGGCCGGACCGCGTGCTCGGCTCGACGAACGGCTCGAGGCCGAAGCGCAGGCTGTAGCCGTCGCTCGTGGCGGCGACGGCGTGGACGGGCGGGATGGCCCCCTCCTTCTTCGGCGCGATCTGGCCGATGGCCCGCGGATCCAGGCTGAGCGCGCCGACGATCCGCTCGCCGTCCTTCAACTTGAAGAAGCGCTGAATGGGCTCGCCGTAGCCGGTGGACGCCGGGAGGTCCGCGATCCGGGCCGTGTACGCCACGCCGAAGTTGCTGAAGAACACGACCGACGCCCGCGTGCTGCCCGCGAGCGCCGCGAGCACCGCGTCCCCCTCGCGCACGCGCGTGGTCGAGACGTCCTTCACCTCCTTCTGCCGCTTCACCCACCCGTCGCGCGAGACGATGACGACGTTGTCCTCGTCGACGATGAAGTCCTCGGCGGTGTACTCGGCCTCGCCCTCGTCGCTCGAGATCGACGTGCGGCGCGGATCGCCGTACTTCTTCTGGATGTCCTCGATCTCGACGCGGACGATGCCCCAGCGGCCTTCTTCGTCCTTGAGGAGGGCGTTGATCTGGCGCGTGCGGCGGCGCTTCTCCTCGAGCTCCTTCCTGATGATCAGGATCTCGAGCCGGGCGAGGCGGTAGATCTTCAGCTCGAGGATCGCGTCGGTCTGCTCGGCGTCGAGGCCGAAACGCCTGATGATCTGCTGCGCCGCGTCGGCTTTCCCCTCCGACTTGCGGACGATCTTCAGGATCTCGTCCAGCGCGTCGAAGACCCTCTCGAAACCTTCGAGGATGTGGACGCGCTTCCTGAGCGCGGCCAGCTCGTGCTCGAGCCGCTTCGTCACGACCTCCAGGCGGAAGTGGAGGAAGTGCCACAGGATCTCGTGCAGATCCATCCGCTTGGGCCGCCCCACCTCGACGTTGCCTTCAGTCGGCTCGAGGCAGGTCAGGTTCACGACGAAACTGGTCTGGAGCGGCGTGTGCTTGAAGAGATACGCCATCACCATCTTCTCGTCGGCTTCCTTCTTCAGCTCGAGCGCGATGCGGACGTCCTCGGTCGAGAGGTCCCGGACGTCCACGAGCGGCGGCAGCTTGCGGCTCGCGGCGATCTCGCCGATGCGCTCCACCAGCGACGCCTTGTTGACCGTGTACGGGACGCTCGTGACGTAGATCGTCTTCGTCGCGCGCGAGGTCGGACCTTCCTCCCACGTGGCGCGCAGGCGGACGGCGCCGGAGCCGGTCCTGTAGATCGTCTTCAGCTCGTCGGGCGAGTTGAGGATCTGTCCGCCCGTCGGGAAGTCCGGGCCCTTGACGTACCGGCAGAGCTGCACGCTGGTCAGATCGGGGTTGTCCAGCAGCTTCAGCAGCGCCGTGCAGATCTCGTTGAGGTTGTGCGGCGGGATGTTCGTCGCCATGCCGACGGCAATGCCGGTCGCGCCGTTGATCAGCAGGTTCGGGATGCGCGCCGGGAGGACGACCGGCTCGGTGCGCGTGCCGTCGTAATTGGGCCGGAAGTGGACGGTGGTCTGGCCGATCTCGGCCAGCATCTCGTCGCTCAGGCGGGCCAGGCGGCACTCGGTGTACCGCATGGCGGCGGCGCTGTCGCCGTCGAGGCTGCCGAAGTTGCCCGACCCGTCCACGAGCGGGTAGCGGAGCGAGAAGGGCTGCGCCATCCGGACGAGTGTCTCGTAGAGCGCCATGTCGCCGTGCGGGTGGTAGTTGCCCATCACGTCGCCGACGACCTTCGCGCACTTGCGGTGCCTGGCGTCGGCCGTCAGGTTCTGCTGCCACATCGTGTACAGGATGCGGCGCTGGACCGGCTTCAGCCCGTCGCGCACGTCGGGCAGCGCGCGCGACGTGATCACCGACAGCGCGTAGTTCAGGTATCGCGTCTGCGCGGCCTCGTGCAGCGCCACCGCCTCGGGCTCGCCGCCGCCGCGCGAACCCTGATCCACCACCGTCCCGCCGCCGTCCGCATCGTCGAACAGCGTTCGATCGCCCTTGCGCTTCTTTGCCACTGCTGGACATGTCCTCCGTTGCCGCGCGTCGCGCGGATGGTAAGTTGCCGCGCGTCGCGCGGATGGTAAATGGTAAATGGTAAATGGTAAATGGAGGATCGAAAGTTCATGCCGCCGATTCGCGGGCCGGCCTGTGGTATAGAGTCGATCGACGAGCAGCTACTGATGCGCTATCTCCATCTCGACGTCTTCACCTCCCGCCCTCTCGAGGGCAACCAGCTCGCGGTGTTTCCGGATCCGCCGGACCTGGGCCCGGAACAAATGCAGGCCATTGCGCGCGAGATGGCGTTCTCGGAGACGACGTTCGTCTATCCGCCGGCCGGCGAGGGCGACGTCCGCCTGCGGATCTTCACGCCGGGCCGGGAGCTGCCAATCGCGGGGCATCCGACGATCGGGACGACGTTCGCGCTGGCGGCGGAGGGGATGGTCGAACCGTGGCGCGACCGGTTCGTGTTCGAGCTCGGCGTGGGGCCGACGCCGGTTTCGCTGGAGTGGATAGAGGGCCGGCTCGCGTTCGTGTGGATGACGCAGCCGCTGCCGGCCGCCGGCGGCGTCGTGGAGGATCGGGCCGCCGTCGCGGCGGCGCTTGGCGTGGCCGGGGAAGATCTCGTGGGCGGGCTGCCCGTCCAGATGCTCTCGAGCGGCGTGCCCTACGTGTACGTGCCGCTCCGGACGAGAGCCGCGGTCGACACCGTCAGCGTCGATCGGCGCGCGCTCGTACGGTGCCTGAAGGGGGCGGGGCTCGAGGAGCTGCCGGTGTTCGTGCTGACAACCGACACCGGCGGCGGCGAGACGGTCTACACGCGGATGCTCGGTCCGGCGCTCGGCATCACCGAGGATCCGGCCACCGGGAGCGCCAGCGGTCCGCTCGGAGCGTATCTGGTGCTGAACGGGGTCGTGACGCCGGAGGGAGCGCGCAATCTGATCAGCCTCCAGGGCGTCGCGATGGGGCGGCCGAGCCGCGTCCATATCTCCGTGGACAGCGCGAACGGAACGATCGCGGGGGTCCGGGTCGGAGGAGAATCCGTACTGGTTGGACGTGGAGAGCTCGAGATCTCCTGAGTTGCCGGGATCACAGCACGGAGTTTCGCCGTCGGATGCTGCGCGCCGGGGGGATCTCCTACTTGATGAACAGCATCTCCCGGTAGGTCGGGAGCGGCCAGACGTCGTGGGGCACGATGCCCTCCAGGGCGTCGCCGGTTTCGCGCAGGGCCGCCATCGCGGGAACGACCTTGTCGCGGAAGTACTGCGCGTGCTCCTCCGCCGCGCCGTCGGTCTGATGCTCCAGCAGCTCCTGCAGCCGCTCGGCGCGGACCTTGAACTCGTCGGCCAGCGTGCACAGCGTGTCCAGCGCGCGGCGCGACTCCTTGCTCGCCGCCCCCGCTGCCTTCACCGCGGCGACGCTCCCGCCCAGTTCCGCCTGGAAGCGATAGGCGGCCGGGAGGATGAACCGGTTCGCCATCAGCACCATCAGCTGCCCTTCCACGTTGATCGACTTGTTGTACTGCTCGACGGCGACCTCGTATCGGGCACGCAGCTCGCGTCCGGTCAGCACCTGGTACTTCTCGAACGTCGCCACGACCTCCGGCTTGACCGCCTCGGGATACGCGTCCACCGAGGTGCGCAGGTTCAGCAGGCCCCGCCTGGCCGCCTCCTTCTGCCACTCCTGGGAATAGCCGTTGCCGTTGAAGATGATCCGCTTGTTCTCGCGCACCAGCTTGGTCAGCAGGCTCTTGACCGCCCCCTGGAGCTTCTTGCCCTCCTTCAGGCTCTTCTCCAGCTCGGTTGCGCAGGAGTCGAGGGACTCGGCCACGGCGACGTTGAGCGCGACCACCGGCCACGCGATGCTCTGATTGCTCGACACGGCGCGGAACTCGAACTTCGACCCGGTGAACGCGAACGGGCTCGTGCGGTTGCGGTCGCCGGCGTCGCGCGGCAGCTTCGGCAGCACGCCGACGCCGATGTCCAGGATGCCGCCCGACTTCGTGCTCTTCGCGCTCCCCGCCTTCTCGATCTGCTGGAAGATGTCGGTGAGCATGTCGCCGAGGAACACGGAGATGATCGCCGGCGGCGCCTCGTTGGCGCCGAGCCGGTGATCGTTGCCGGCGCTCGCGATGCTGAAACGCAGCAGCCCCGGGAAC
>Ga0299914_10004536_pt1 | contig 10021 bp, 15 predicted proteins | sample RVTome_10_FD_201361 | JGI IMG/M metagenome (GOLD analysis project Ga0299914, IMG submission 201361) | Soil microbial communities from uranium-contaminated site in the Upper Colorado River Basin, Wyoming, United States - RVT153D57 (version 2) ... | reverse complement strand
GGGAAGGCGGGCGTCGGCGCAAACCCCAACCTGACAGCGAGCCTCCCATCACGACAACATCCCGCACCAGAAAGAAACGTCCACCCGAAGGCGAGGTCGGTCAGGCCCTTCGTTCCGCATATCAGCGAATGGTCGACGAGGACATTCCGCCGGAAATGCTCGATCTGCTCGGCAAGCTCGGTTAGGGGCCACGGCCCTTGGTCGCGCCCAGCAATGACGATCCCGCCGCGCTGAGCGACGAAAGGCGCGGCTGGTTCGATTCGCGCTGGAGCCGCCTTCCCAGCGGTCCCAAGATGCTTCTCATCCTGAGCCTGGGCCTGCTTCCGCTCGGGATCGTCGCAATCCTCGCCTCGATCTACAGCGCGGGTGAGAACAGCGCGCAGCGTGCCGAGCAGACCCTCGCCCGGCTGGAGGACAAGGCCGAGCGGCTCGAAGGATTGCTGGCGCGCAGCGCCGGCACGATGCGGGCGGCGAGCACGGCGGTTGCGGCGACGCCGCCCGAGAGCCCGATTTGCGAGCGCGTGCTGGCGCGGCTGGCGAGCCTGCAGGTCGCGCCGGGCCGCTATGCCCTATATGGATCCGACGGCCAGCTCCGCTGCGCCAGCGCCGGTTTCGCCCCCCGGCCCGGACCGGCACCCGCCGAAGGCGAGCAGCGGCTCGAGCTGACGCCCGGCGGCGAGATGCTCCGCCTGACCCTGTTCGCCGAAGGGCGCACCGTGGAGGCGATCGCGGAGTTCAGCCGAAGTGCGCTGAGCACGCTCACCTTCATCCCCGGCACGCGCGCCGACTTCGATCTCGAGCTCACCGGCGCGGGCCGCCGCATGGTGCTGCGCGAGGAGTATCGGAAAATGCCGTTCGTGCAGACGGTCAGCGATGCCGCGCCGATCGCGGACGGGCGGCTGCAGCTGCGCATCATGCTGGGGGCGGTGCCGGTCCGTCTCATCGACGTGCTGCTGATCCTGTTGCCGGTCATGATGTGGATCGCCGCCGGCTTCATCGGTTGGTGGATCGTCAATCGGCAACTGCTCCGTCCTCTGGCGGCGATCCAGCGCGTCGTCGCGTCCTACCGGCCAGGCGAAAGGCCGATCGAGATGCCGTTGCTGAAGTCCCCGGCCCGGGAAATCGGCGACCTTGGCCTGGCTTTCGACAATGTCACCCGGACCGTCGCCCGGCACGAAGCGGATCTGGAGGCGGCGGTCGAGCGCCAGACGCGGCTGGTGCGCGAGGTCCACCATCGCGTGAAGAACAATCTACAGGTCGTCGCTTCGCTGCTGAACCTGCATAGCCGGGGCAGTCCGAGCGAGGACGCCGCCGCCGCTTATGCATCGATCCAGCGGCGCGTCGATGCCCTCGCCGTGGTTCACCGCAATCATTATGCGGAACTCGAGGAGAATCGCGGAGTCGCCCTCAAGCCGCTCATCTCCGAGCTCGCCGCGAACCTGCGCGCCACCGCCCCCTCCAGTGCGTCCGGAATGCAGATCCGACTGTCCGTCAGGCCCTATTACGCGACCCAGGACGTCGCCGTATCGGTTGCCTTCCTCGTGACCGAGATCACCGAATTCGGCATGCTGAGCGGCGCCGATCTGGTGTCGATCATGCTCGAGGAAAATGGGCCGGGGGGAGCCCGGCTCTCGATCGAAGTGGACAGCCTCGCCGGCAGCGAAGAGCGCGATCCGGCCCTTTCGGAGCGTTTCGAGCGCATCATCACCGGCCTCGCGCGCCAGCTTCGATCCGCGCTGGAGCGCGATCCCGAAACCGGCCGCTACTCGGTGAAGATCGTCGTGGAGGATCGCGGCGACCGATAAGCGAGGCCGGCCGAGCGGCGCGCAACGGCGATTCCCCGCACCTGTCCGGCCTAAGGGTTCTCGCCACCGCCTGATCCGCTACCGGCTGCGATCGTCCGGATTCCGCTCATCGCGATCCTGTTCGGGCCTTCCGACACTCTTCTTGCGTGCCCGTTCGAGATCGCCGACGTCTTGGCCGGCGGCGTTGCGTCATCCACATGCCTTACCTCGTCCTGCTTCGCGCTCTCGATGTCCGAGGCCGGCGGCGACTTCGGCGGCTTGGCCATGTCCGCCTCCTTTCCCGCACCGACCGGCCGATCGCGGCGCAGTTGCCGAGCCCGATTCAAAAAAAAGTTCGTCCGGCGCGGAACCGCGTGGCGGCTGTGTCGTTTTGGGGTTCGGATAGTGACCTTTTGCCCCCCCGCTCTCGCTATCCAGAACATGAGCCCGGACGCGCTGACCTCCCCCCCCCCCGGTTGCGCATCCGGGCTCAACTTCTTTCCGGCCCGGCGCTTCCTCCGGCACGGTTTCCCAGCGCCGCTGCGGAACCATCGAGACGCAGCACGCATTGACCGACATAGAGTTCCGGTGAGACATGCCCGGGCTGCGTGAGGAGACGAGACATGATGAAGAGGCTTCTGGTGATCGTCGCGCTGTCGAGCGGGCTGGTGATTTCAGCATGCAATACGGTCCGCGGCGCGGGTGAGGACGTCGAGTCGGTCGCGGACGCGGTCGACGACGAGACCTGACCTCCCGACAGAGTACTCTGGCGCCGTCTTCGGACGGCGCTCTCTTTTTGGCCTGTGCTCTATGAGGCAGTCTTGGCCGACTCGCGAGCTCGTTTGCGCTCGGTGAACCAGATCGCGACGAGCGAGACTTCATAGAGCAGCACCAGCGGGACGGCGAGCAGCAGCTGGGAAATGATGTCGGGAGGGGTCAGGACGGCCGCGATCACGAACGCCACCACGATGGCATAGCGGCGGCCGCGCTTGAGCTGGTCGCGAGTGACGATCCCGGCCCGTTCAAGGAGCATCAGCAGCACCGGCAGAAGAAAGGCGACGCCGAAGCCGAAGATGAAGTGCGTCACGAAGCTGAGATAGTTGCCGACCCCCGGCAGGGCGTCCTGCTGGACGCCGGCGATATTTCCCTCGTAGCCGAGCAGAAAATGGAGCGCCACCGGCATGGCGACGTAATAGGCGAGCGCGGCGCCCGTCAGGAACAGGAAGGGCGTCAGCAGCAGAAACGGCAGGAAGGCCCGCTTTTCCTTGGAGTAGAGGCCCGGGGCGACGAAATGCCAGAGCTGGTTGGCGATGACCGGGAAAGCCACCATCAGGGCAGAGAAGAACGCCACCTTGATCTCGACGAAGAAGGCCTCGAACACGGCGGTGTAGATCAGCCGGTCCTGCCCCGCGGCCAGCAGGGGCTGGACCAGGAAGCCAAAGATCGGGCGTGCGAAATAGAGGCAGACCCCGAACGCGATCGCGATGGCGCCGAAGCTCCACAACAACCGCCGCCTCAGCTCGATCAGATGGTCGAGCAACGGCGCCTTGGAAGCGTCCAGATCGTCGACCGGAACGGGCGGGTCGCTTTCGCTCATGACGGCTCGCCGGACGGTGGCGTCGGCGCCGCGCCTGCAGGAGGGATAGGCGGCGCGGCCCCTGACGGCGGCACCGGCGCGCTCCCGGGCCGGTTTTCCGAAGCCGGCGGCGGGGCCGGCTTCACCGCCTCCGTTCCGCCCGCTTCGGGCTTGCCCCAATCGCTGTCCCCGGCCTCCGCCGGGGCGGTCGCCGGCGGTTGCGGGTGCTCGCGCATGATCCGCTCATTGTCGGCGCGCCACTTCTTCTCCATCTCCTCGAGCTCAGCCTCGCGCATCATCGTGTCGAAGCCCGAGCGGAAGTGACGGGCCATGCCGCGCGCCCGGCCGACGAAATTGCCGATCGTCCGCATCACCCGCGGCAGATCCTTCGGACCGATCACCACCAGGGCGATCACCGCAATGATCAATATCTCGCCGGAATCGATCCCGAACATGCCGCCCCTCCGGCGCCCTGACGTCTAAAGGGGCTGGGAGCCGGACGGGCAGCCGGGCCGGGCCGCTCCCGGCCGGGCGCGGCTGACCCGGCCGATCGGGCGCCGGAAGAATGACGGCATGAGCGCCATCGCCTAATGCCGATCGGCTTCGGACGCCGAGCCGCGCTCCCCGGGGGGCGCCTCCGGCTCGGGGGCCGGCTGCTGATCGATCGTCCGCTCGTCATTGAGACGGCGCGGGGGCGCGGCCGCCGCTTCCTCGTCCTCGGTCATGCCCTTCTTGAAGCTCTTGAGGCCCTTGGCGACGTCGCCCATCATATCCGAGAAGCGTCCCTTGCCGAACAGCAACAGGATAACGAGGCCGACGATGAGCCAATGCCACAGGCTGAAACCACCCATTTGAAGAATCTCCCGATGTCGAGGCGAATCTAGGGTCCGGACTCCCAATCGGCAATGGCCGACCCCGAAGGGGGCGGGCGGCTTTTGCGCTCCGTCACGGCCGTTGCCGGTTACCGGTCCGGGCCCTAGGCATCCTCGCCGTCAGTTTCCAGCTCAACCTCATCGTCACTGTCGAGACCGAGCCGCTCGAGCGCCGTATCCACGGGGTCGAGCAGCCCGGCCGCCTTGAGATCGTCGATCCCGGGCAGGTCGCGGCGGCTCTTGAGCCCGAAATGGGTAAGAAATTCCTGCGTCGTCGCGAAAGTGAGCGGACGCCCGGGTACCTCACGACGGCCGGCGGGACGGACCCAGCCGGCTTCCATCAGGACATCGAGCGTCCCCTTCGAAATCTGCACGCCGCGGATCGCCTCGATCTCGGCCCGGCTGACCGGCTCGTGATAGGCGATGATCGCCAGCGTCTCGACGGCGGCGCGCGAAAGCTTGCGACTCTCCTCGCGCTCGCGCCGAAGAATGTGCGCGAGATTGGCCGCCGTCTGGAAATGCCAGCGCCGGCCCCGCTCGACCAGCTCGATGCCGCGCCCGGCATAATGTGCCTCCAGCTCGGCCAGGACAGCCTTCACGTCGACGCCGGATCCGACATAGGCCCCAATATCGTCCACGCCGAGCGGCTCTTCGGCCGCGAACAAGGTAGCCTCGACGGCACGAACGGCATCGGACAGCTCACGCATCAGGCAGCTCTAACATAGAGAGTTGAGAAGGGCTCGGTCTGGTCGATCTCGACCTTGCCGAGTCGCGCCAGCTCGAGCATCGCGAGGAAGCTCGAAGCCAAAGCCGACCGGCGGAATTCAGGATCCTGCGTTTCCGGAATGAAGGCTTCGAGCGCAGTCCATTCCATCCGCACGCCGATCATCCGCTCGACCCGATGGATCGCCTCGTCGAGGGTCATGACGGGCCGCCGGGCGACGATGTGGACGGCAGGCTCGCTGCGCGCCCGCACGATGCCGTAGGCGGCGATCAGATCGTACAGATCGGTGGTCCAGGCGGCCCGCCGCACCACCTTCAGCCCCTCCGGCCGACCGCGCGGAAAGACGTCGCGGCCGAGCCGGTCGCCGCCGATCAGGCGCGCGCCCGCCTCGCGCATCGCCTGAAGCCGCTGCAGCCTGAGCTGCAGGCGCATCGCCAGCTCCTCGGGGCCCGGCTCGATCGTCGGATCCTTGGGCAGGAGCAGACAGGATTTGAGGTAGGCGAGCCATGCCGCCATGACCAGATAATCGGCCGCGATCTCCAGCCGAAGCTTCTTCGCGTCGGCGATGAAGGCCAGATACTGCTCGACCAGAGCAAGGATCGAGATCCTGGCAAGATCGACCTTCTGCGCGCGAGCCAGCGTCAGCAGCAGGTCGAGCGGGCCTTCCCAGCCGTCCAGATCCAGCGTCAGCCGATCCGCATCGCGCGCAGGCGGGGCAAGCTCGAAGGAATCGTCGATCTCATTCACAGGGCTGAATCTAGGCCCTGCGCGGAACGATGTCGAAGACGAATCCCGACTTTTCCACAGTTCGCCGAAGGGGCGCGAAAATACGGGCGACGGCAACTCAAGCCGTTCCGGATCGTTGCGCGCCTGCATTCAATGATCGGAGGCACGCATGCTCGGCACCATTCTCCTGATTCTCCTGATCCTGCTCCTGATCGGCGCGCTGCCGTCCTGGGGCTACAGCCGCGCCTGGGGCTATGGGCCGTCGGGCCTGCTCGGCGTCGTCCTCATCGTCATTATCATCCTGCTGCTGATGGGCCGGATCTGAGCCGCGGCGCCGGCATTGCGGCAAAATGAGGGACATGGGAATGACCGGGACGTGTCGCTCCGCTTGCATCGCCGCACCAGGCGCTTTTGCGCCGCCGCATCGGGCGCTACGGTCCTTCCGTTGCGTCTGCTTCAATGGGAGCTTGTCATGAGATCGCTGGTCATCACCGCCGCCGCTTTGTCGCTATTCCTTCCGACGGTGCCCGCAAGCGCCGATCCGCCGCCCTGGGCGCCGGCCCATGGCCGGCGGGCGCAGGAGCGTGCCCTCACCACCCGCGATGTCGTCTGGCGCGGCGACGACGGGCGCTATCATTGCCGACGCGACGACGGGACGACCGGACTCATCGTCGGCGGCGCGGTCGGCGCGCTGCTGGGCCGGGAGCTCGCTGGAAGCCGCCAGCGGACGCTCGGCACGATCGTCGGTGGTGCCGCCGGAGCGTTGCTCGGCCGCGAGATCGACCGCGGCGGGCTTCGCTGCCGCTGAGGCAGGCCAGCCATTCCGATCGACCGGCCGGCGCGTTGACGCGGCATGCCTTCTCGCGTCATCTGCCGGCTCGCCTACCGCGTCACCGAGCGGAGTGCCGACGATCCGGAGCCAGGGTCCGGACCCTAAACCGGGCATGAACGGGACGTAGTTTCGGGTTCATGCAACGCGGCGCAAATTCCATCGTTCCCCTCCCATAGCGGACGAAGGAGTATGTCCATGCGTATGATCCTTGCTGCCGCCGCCCTCGGCCTCTTCGCCCTGCCGGCCCTCCCCGGCAGCGCCGCCGAAGCCCAATATTGGCGCGGAAACGACGACTATCGTGATTATCGCCGCGACGTGCGGCGAGCCCAGCGCGAATGCCATCGCGATCTCAGGCGTGCCGACAGCCGCCGGGAATATCGCCGCGAGCTGCGCGACTGCCGGCGCGATCTGCGCGAAGCCCGCCGCGAGTTCCGGCGCGACTGGCGCGACGACCGCCGCGGCTACGGCCGCCATTATGGCCGCAGCGGCTATTACGGCCGCAGCCGCTATTACGGCCGCTACGACGACAATCCCTATTATTGGGATGGCAGGCGCTGGCGCCCTCGCTGGTAGGGCGGGCTGGAGCGGCTCGCCGCGCGCGGCCGCGCTGGCTTCACAGGGCTCTCGAGGATTGGCGGCCGGTGCATGCGGCCGATCCGGCCGACCGCGCCGCCGATCAATCCATCATCTGCGCGAAGCGATCGTTGCCGACGAAACCCGTACGGGTGATGCCCGCCCGGAGGATCGCCGCCAGGAGCTGGTCGACCCGCTCATAGCGGGTCTCGGCCGCAGCCGCGATGTGGAGCTCGGGCTCGGCCGGGTCCGCTGCGTGGCGAGCAAGGATCGACGGGAGCTGCGCATCGCTGATCGGCCGCCCGTCCCACGACAGGCGTCCCGCCGCGTTCAGATCGATCCTGTGCGCCGGGGCAGGATCGACCGGCGGCAGGCCGATCGGCGCGTCGAGGGGCACCTTGTGGGTGGCGATGGGTATCGAGACGATGAACATGACGAGCAGGACCAGCATCAGGTCGATCAGCGGCGTGGTGTTCATCACCGGTCCCGGCTGGCCGAGCGTCGCGTCCGGAGAGGTTGGGTGAAGCAGGCGTTGCATCGGCTTCTCCTTGCTCAAGGTCGTGAAGTTATAACATCACTCCGACGGCCGCGGAAGCACCGGCGATGCCGACGGTCAGCCCTTCCGATTCTTGCGCCAGATCGAGATTAGGATGAGCAGGAAGGCGGTAAGACGCAGCAGGTAGAGCCAGCTGCGCTCCTCGACGGGTATGTCGGTGAAGGTGAGCAGGCTCTGGGTGAGACCGAGCAGCCAGAAAGCGAGCGCGAAGGCGACGAACAGCCCTTCATGCGTGCGTTTCCAGAAGCGCAGGAAGAACAGGCCGGCGACGATGAAACCCATCGTGATCGCGCCGGAGAGGAAGTCGAACAGCATTAGGGTTCCCTAATCCTCCAGGTCCCAGATGAATCCGAACAGCAGTACGCCGACGGCACCGAACGACAGCAGATGCCGCGCGAGGCGGAAATCGACGGTCTTGATCACCAGCAGATCGAGGATGACCACCAGGCTGTTCGCCGCTAGCAGCAGGAAGCATAATGCGCTCCACAGCAGCAGCCGGGCGCCGGTGCGCCAGTAGTTGCGCGCCAGCAGCAGTGCGCAGGCGGCGCCCGTCAGGAAGCAGAGGAGGTAGACCAGAGCGGGGAACCAGTCCGTCACCGCCTCAATCCTTTCTCAGCTTGAATGAATCGGCAAAGGCGGTGATGCCCGGATTGGCGGCCGAAACGATCATGCGTCGCACCGCGTCGGGGCTCGTGCCGTAGAGCGCCTCGGATCGGGCCACGAGTACGTCGAGTTCCTCGCTGGCCGGGGAATAGCGCGCCGAGCCGTCTTCATCGACCAGAACCAGGCCCGCCGCCGTCAGCGCCTCGACGCTCTGCATGACCACCAGATCGCTCCCCCTGAGCCCTGCCACCATCTCATCATGCGCATGGCTGCGACCGCGATTCTGCCTGAGGAAGCAGAGCAGTTCCAGAGCCCACACCGACCTGAAGGTGGCACGGATGAAGCTGGCGACTTCCTGCTTCGTCGGCATCCCGGCGCGTTCGATCCTTCCCTGGCGGCCCCAGGCCTTGTCGTACCTTCCCGTCCCCGGAATGCCTTCTATAGGCCTGAAACAGCCACGCAACCCCGTGTGCGGTTAATATCCGTAAAGCACTTTTCCGTTGGGTAAATTCCCCAAGGTGTTGCTATGATGTCGACACTGGGTGGGGACTTGCATTCGAAATCGGGCGGGGGGGCCGCGCGAGGGAGTGCTGTGTGAACGACCTTTCCAGCCGCGAATTCCTTGACCGCCGCCAATTGGTGAGCGCGCTGCGCAGCTTCAGGCGCGGCGACTTTTCGGTTCGCCTTCCCGAAGATCTTACCGGCACCGACGGCGAGATCGCTCGGCTGTTCAACGAGGTCGTCGGCCTCGAGGAGCAGATGACCAGCGAGTTCGAGCGCCTTTCCATCGTCGTCGGCAAGGAAGGCAAGATCAGCCAGCGCGGCCGCGTCCGTGGCGCCACCGGCGGCTGGGAAACGAAGCTGCGCGCGCTCAACGACCTGATCGAGGACATGGTCCAGCCGACCGCCGAAGTGGCCCGGGTCATCGGCGCGGTCGCCAAGGGCGACCTCTCCCAGTCGATGACGGTCGAGATCGACGGACGTCCGCTGCGCGGCGAGTTCCTGCGCATCGGCAAGATCGTCAACACCATGGTCGAGCAGCTCGCCTCGTTCGCCTCCGAGGTGACGCGCGTCGCCCGCGAGGTCGGGACGGAGGGCAAGCTCGGCGGCCAGGCGAACGTCAAGGGCGTCGCCGGCACCTGGAAGGACCTTACCGACAACGTCAATGCGATGGCGACCAACCTGACCGGTCAGGTGCGCAACATCGCCGAGGTGACGACTGCGGTGGCGTCGGGCGACCTTTCCAAGAAGATCACGGTCGAGGTGAAGGGCGAGATCCTCGAGCTCAAGAACACCATCAACGTGATGGTCGACCAGCTCAACTCGTTCGCTTCGGAAGTGACGCGCGTCGCCCGCGAGGTCGGCACCGAGGGCAAATTGGGCGGCCAGGCGCGCGTCGAGGGCGTCGCCGGCACGTGGAAGGATCTCACCGACAACGTAAACCTGATGGCCGAGAATTTGACCGGCCAGGTCCGCAACATCGCCGAGGTGACCACCGCCGTGGCGTCGGGCGATCTTTCCAAGAAGATCACGGTCGACGTGAAGGGAGAGATCCTCGAGCTCAAGAACACGATCAACGTGATGGTCGACCAGCTCAACGCGTTCGCCTCGGAGGTGACCCGGGTGGCCCGCGAGGTCGGCACCGAGGGCAAGCTCGGCGGCCAGGCGCAGGTGCCCGGCGTCGGCGGCACGTGGAAGGATCTGACCGACAACGTCAACCTGATGGCGACCAACCTGACCAACCAGGTGCGCGGCATCGCCGACGTCGTCACCGC
>Ga0299914_10004535_pt1 | contig 10022 bp, 12 predicted proteins | sample RVTome_10_FD_201361 | JGI IMG/M metagenome (GOLD analysis project Ga0299914, IMG submission 201361) | Soil microbial communities from uranium-contaminated site in the Upper Colorado River Basin, Wyoming, United States - RVT153D57 (version 2) ... | reverse complement strand
CTTTCCACTGACTGGAACAGCGGTTGTGAAGGAACTGCCTTCCGGCATGCTGATTGGCACCGTCACTCGGAACGGCACTTTCCGGGACTCAACGGGCGCCGTACGAGGGCGGTTTCGTGATGCTCGTTCACTTCGGGAGCGTTCGAAGGAAAGCGCGTTTCAAGCTGTAATGGAGGCTATCTTCTCCACCGACGGTTCAATGCCGTCAGGACCTGACGCTTTGGTCTTGCACGTTGAGGGTACGCTCGCAGGCGCGTTGACCTATGGGATCCTTCCCATCGCCGGAACCGATGCCGCGCAGACTCGAGGACCAACCCGCGCGAAAGCACTGATTCCACGGTTCTTGCGTAACATGTGGCGGTCGCTCAACGCACCGCGAGTGTGGAAGTTTTCCCGGGTGGGAGGTCGTACTGGCGATCCTCGCCTTGAACTGGCTGCAGCGCTCTTCGCGGCCGAACTCTCGCGCTGGTAGCGACCTCGACCAAACCACGACGTCACACGGACATCTAACGCCGAATAGGTCAGCTGCGAGCCTTGCCAGCGCCTTCACTTCTGAACTGCGATACGAGTTGTCACCAACACTGACCGACCTGCTCGTCAGCTGCACCCAACGTTAGACGGCACGTCACGAGGCCCGCCCTTCACTGACCTGAAAACGCGCCCTTACACCGGGGACCATCAAAAGAGCGCGCGAACCAACGATTGCCCAAACGACGTGCTCGGTACGACCAGCGCGATGAACAGTATGCCACCCAGCAACAACGGTGCACCCCACGCCACCGCCGGATGAACCTGGCGTGCGACAATCTTATCATGGATCACCATCACCACCAGGAGGGCGGCCAAGCCTCCGAGGCCGAACACAGCTTCGCTCAACGCCGGTGAACTGCCCAGTTGTAAAGCCGGGAAAACCCCGATTCGCCCCAAGGACTGCACGATCATCGCCAGCGCGGCCAACAACATCAGGCGCTTGTGCGCGGCCGGGCGGGCGCGGTAGGCGATCGCGAGGCTGACGAAGACCACGAACGCCGATAACAGCGTGAGGTTACCCCACAGGAACTGACTTGCGCGAGCTACGCTCCCACCCGCATCGAGGAACTTCTCAACCCCGAAATACAGCGTCACCAATCCAGATACCACCATCGCCACAGCCAGCGCGCCTCCCACCACGCCCAGTCGCCGATGGTACCGCACCGAGTCTCGTCTGATCAGAATGGATTGCAGCAACAACAGCACAAACCACGACGTGAATAGGAATCCATGCGCATGGGTGCGCAGGGGCAAGGCCGGCGCCTCAGGGTGAAAGAAGCTCTTCAGGAAGAATGTCGGGGCGAAGCCTACGATGTTGATGAGCAGCAGGGTCGCCGCCATCCATACATAGAACGGATCTGAACGTCGCTGCTTCCGGATGCGACTGACAGGTGTCATCGCCTGGCTAGTGCTAGTGGCAGGATCTGACATAGCTCGCTCAACCTTACTCGTGCCGCCTAACGCCTGGAGGTAAGCTGCGGGCCACGCCAGCGCCTTCGCGACCGAAGTACGGTACGAGTTGCCACCAGCACCCTCGCTCCGAGGAATCTGCTCATCAGCTGCACCTGACGTTAGACCGCGCTTGCTTTATCACCTAACGCGCAACGTCGCGGAGAAACGCACGAGTGAAATGTGCACATCGCGCATGTGCGGTGCAGATGTAGCGTACGCTGGCCGCGGGTATCCGCGACCAGAGCCGCTCAAGGCTTTCCGCGGCGCGAGACGCGTCATCAGAGAAACCTGGCTTCGCGGGTGCGAAACCACCCAGTCGAGAATATGTCGCAGCGTCGCCGAGGAACAGGATTCCACGAAAGAGATAGACGGCCGACCCCGCTGTGTGGCCCGGAACAACGTACGCCCGGACGGTATCAGCGCCCAGGACAAAGGAAGTGTCCCGCGAGAATGTCCGCACATTGAGATCTCCTGGAGGCGGCAAGTCGCTGGGCATGATTCGATTCACTAGCTCAGGAATCCAACCGCGGTGAGCCGTGTCGCCGACGAGTCGGGAATGCTCCGGCGCGGCGACGTAGAAGCGGGCGTGCCGCACGAGCCGCCAAGCGCCGACATGGTCTCGGTGGCTGTGCGTCAGGAACACTGCGTTGACCTCGCTCGGCCTGGCGCCGAGGTCGGCCAGCGCACTGGTGAGCGCGTCCTCGGATCCCCACCAACCCAGGTCAACCGCCAATACTCCGTCCGAGATACGAGCGACGTAGATCATGCTCGTGTTCGGCCCACCGGTCAGAGCAACGGCGGACTCGCCGGGTGATTTGAGAGGCTCGATCGCCCGACTACATCCGAGAGATGTACCACCACCGCATACGATAACGAATAGAACGACGAGAGTGTTCAGATGTGGCACGATCAATCCAGGCGTTAAGCTACAGCGCGTGGCCAGCCGCGCAGATCACGAGATAGTTGTGGTCACCGGCGCGGTCTGACGCCCAGGGGTCAGCTGCGAGCCTTGCCAGCGCCTTCACAACTGAACTGCGATACGAGTTCTCACCAGCGACTTCAAACTGACCGATCTGCCCGTACGCTGCACCCAACGTTAGGCCGCACCGAAGGCTAATAGATCCGTGAAGGCTACTGCGCTGCCCCCCCTTGCGCGTTGATCCAGCTGAGGACCTGCGCCACGCGGTTCGCCGGTGAACCGTGGCACTCATGCACGGTCAACCTGAGACCCCAGGAATCCTCGACGAGACCGTGGCGAATGTGACGATCCACTGCGCTCCGAAACTTCGGGAGATCGTCACTGCCTACGATGATGCGGTCAGGTCGCTCCACCGGAACGAAGATCAAGGCGTCCAGGCTCGCCAATGCCTCACGTGATTCCTGCAACCAATACCCAAGCGTTTCGGTTTCCGCGCGAAGAGCGGTGAGATAGGCCAGATAGTCAACGGGAGTGCGCTCGAAGACCGCGTTTGAGTCAGATATGGATCTGATCAGCTCTAGTGAGCGAAGCAACTGGGCTTCGATGTCATCGATCGTCGGCCTGGCACCAAACTTCTCGCCTTCCTCGAGCAGATGCGTGTACGCCTCCTCGACGAAGCTCCACTGAGGTAGTGCTGAGCGTAGCTCCGCCGCGAGCGTTGACTTACCAGTCGCGTGACTCCCGCTGATTCCTAGTCTCAAGCCAGATCCTAGACGTATACGTTGTGCGGCCTAACGCCCAAGGGTCAGCTGCGAGCCTCGCCAGCGCCGTCACATCTGACCAATCTGCTCGTCAGCTGCACGCAACGCCAGGCTCAAGGCTGTCATCAGTCCGCACCTTCGCGCGTGAGCACGGCCTCCACGATTGCTTTCGGCGCTTGGAAGGGCAGCATGTGCGTCGCGCCAGCGACTCGAATCGTGCGGATCGAAGGCAGGGCCTCGAGCAAGGTCTTGTGAGCGCGGTGGAATAGCGGAATGCTGTCGTCACCAAGCAGGTAGATGATCGGCACCGAGCAGGCGCCAATCGCGCGGGTGGAAATATGGGTAAGGAACATGTCGCGTCGATGCGGGCGCGCCTCAGCCTTCCATGCGTCGACATCGCTGAGCATCAGCTCCCGAACCGCCTCGGGCGCTTCGTCCCAGGAGGTTCCCCCACTCGATCGTGCCATGATCCACCGCATGAACTTCTCGGCGGCAACTCGATCGCGGCCACGCAACAGCTGCAGTCGGACGCTTACCAATGCCTTCAATAACCCGACACTTGGGGGCCGAAGCCAGTGGAACGGTGGCTCGATCAGGACCAGCCCTTGAACCAGCTCCGGATGTTCGAGCGCCAGCGTCAAAGCGATGGAGGCGCCATTGCTCCAGCCGACAACCGTGGCAGGAGTGTCGCCGGCCTTGTCGGCGAGCACCGCAGCGGCGTCATTGACATGCACATCGCAGTCGGGAGTCGCGGGCGGCGACGACTTCCCGTGACCCCTCAGGTCGTAGGCGATCACTCGCCGGGTGGCCGACAACGCCTCCGTCGGCTCGGCCCACACTTCGATCTGGCCGAGCGCCCCGTGGATGAACAGCACTGGGTCGCCCTGTCCCCGCACATCAATTGCGATGTCACTTCCATTAATACTGTGCAACTCCATCGCTACTTCCTCAAAGCCTTGAGCCTGACGCCATGACTGCTCTGCCCGACAGCTTCACCCAGCGTTAGGCGGCACGTGCGTACTATTGGCCCGGGTTGCCGAGCAACGAATCGAGCCCGCGCATACACTCACGGATAGGCGGCATACCAAGGGCGGCACGCCGCGCGTCCAAACCGGCGGAATCCGCGATCTCTTTGAGCACAGCGCGGCCGTCGATCACAGCCGCCTGTGTGCCGTACACCTGAGGTAGCCCGCGAGTCGTCGCAAGACGGTCGGTCAGCATTGCGACGTGTTGGCCCAATGCTTCGCCGTTTTTGTAGGCGATCTCGAGGAAGGGCAGAACGGCCGCTTGAAATGCTGTATCGCGATCAGCATGCTGAGTTGTCACCAGCTCCTACTCACTTACCAATCTGCTCGTCAGCTGCACCCAACTTTATGCAGAGCTGCCGTTCGCTTTCTGGAAGTACGCGCTGATTGAAGGAGTCCACGACCAGTCACGGCGTGCGCTACGCCGCCACACGTTCAGCCAGCCGAGTACCCGCTCTCGGAACGATCGCGGGCGCAGCCGCTCACCCTCGGCTGACGCGATCAGCGGATGCTCGGCTTTGCCACCCTTGCCGACGGTGGCTCGGTGAATTGCGATCATGGCGGCTGAGCCCAGCACTGTTGAACTAACCCAGTTTCGGACTCCAGACATGATTAGGACGAGCCACGGAAGGTCCGTTGCTGTCCCGCTGCCGAGGATCGCGAGCGATGCCAGACCACCGGCAACCACTCCTCCCCACAGTGCCGCGTTGTGGCCGATGAACGATAGGACTGAGGGCCGCCGGCTTTGCAGGATGACGAGCGCTCCAGAAACGAGCAGGCCTGCAGTGGCGACAGCTGTCAAAACCGGCGCCGCAGTGAACAATGGAGCCGTAGAAAACGCCGCGCCGGCGATCGCGCCTAAGGGTAGGCCCAGGGCTGAGACGAGAAGCACAGCTCGAGGTCCACCGGCTGTTGGGCTGGGGGCGGGGCGCTGGTGCTCTCGTAGGGCCGCTTCAAGCGAGGCCGAAGAGACGTTGACCTCCGCGGCGATAGCACGAAGTTCGTCCACGGACATGGTCGGTGACGTGGCATCGAGCTCCGTGGCACGAGCGAGAATGGCCTTCGCGACGTGCTCAGGTAGGTTCTGAGGTGTACTCATGACGGTTTCCTTCGACGATTGTTATGTGCTCTGCATAACGCCATAGGGTCAGCTGCCTGCCTCGCCAGCGTCGTCGCAACTGAACTGCGATACGAGTGTCACGAGCTTCTTCGCACTTACCGTCCGCTCGTCAGCTGCACCCAACGCTACCCCGCACTCTGGTGGAGAGCGGGTTGACTGCGTGCAGTACTTACCCGTCTTCGTGCGTGGCCGAACCCGACATTCTCCCCAGAATGGCGCTGACGACGCGGGCCGACCGTGCGGTGCCTTCGATGTCGAGTAGCTGCTCAAAGTCCACCGGAGTACGCCTACCCCTTACCGTCGTGGGGTGGCGAAAGAACACAACGCGCCTCCGGATCACGGGCGGATCGGTGTTGAAATCGAGTTGCGTCAGTTTCCGGATCTGCGTCGCACGTGGTGCACGCTTCAAAAAGAGAACGCTAGCGCCCCTGGAGTCTGAGTACGGATTCTGGGACACAACACCGGCAAGCTCTGAGCGTTTGCGAACGAACGTGACAACCCCAAGCCGTTCGTTTATGCGTCGCTCAAGATCGGCTACGGAGCCAGCCCGAGCATTGAACAGCAGATTGCCGGACATGCCGTAGCTATCGACATCCGCGAATCCGAGATCCTCCAAGGCGTCCCGAAAGGGCTGCATGCTGACGTTGCTTATCGCGCGTAGAAGCGCGGCGTACTGTCGGCGCATCGACCGAGTCATCATATTCAGGTTGCACGCGGCTCAAGCAATATGCCGGCGGTCAATTCCTGCCCCGATAGTGTCTCGCCACCGTAGCTGAATCCAGCCGTAGGAAACGCGCGGCGTTGTGGTACAGAATGTCGCGCTTCTGTTCGCCGGAAAGAAACGGTGCCTCATTCACGGTTTGTATAGCCCTTTCGATTGTGCCGGGCCATACCATCTGATCCGAGCCAAACATTACTCGCTTGCCGAAGCCTGAGTCGAAGATGGCCTCGAGATAGCGGTAGAAGGCATTCCGCGGCTGACTATAGGAGATGATTCCGATGTCCACATAAACCTGCGGGTGCGCATACAGGACGGTGAGTAGGTCATCCAGCATCGGGTACCCTGCGTGCATGATATAGACGCGCAGCTTCGGGTGGCGGATGAGAACTTCCTCGATCGTGAGCGCGCTGTGGAGTCGGCCACGGTAGCCGTCGAAACCCAAATAGGTGGCCCCCGGTGGACCAGTGCCGATGTGAACTCCGACCGGCACCTCCAGTTCTTCCACCAGAGCCCAGTACGGCTCCATGCGCTCATCGTCCGGCGCGATCCCGGCGTATTGATTGGTTATCTCACCAAATACGAACAGGCGACCTGTCTGGTGAAGACGCCTCAGGGAGTCAGGAGTTAGCGTGTTGGCCGGGGTTCCGAGTTGAAACAACACGCCGGGCCAGAGGCGGTCGGGCGCTGCGCTCACCCAGTCCGCCACTCTTGCGGGTGAGCCGCTCAGGACGCCGTAGATGTTCAGGCCGCGGACAACGTCCAAGGTCTGAGATTTCAGCGCCTCATCCGTCTCAGGCGACCAGACGGGGTCGGCGCACGGCGGATCTTTGAACACGGCGATGAATGAAGGCGCGAACGGTACAGCCTGATCCCAGGTGGGAAAGGGATCAATGGGAGTACACATACCCAGGGGCGGAGGACCTTGCGCATCTGCCGACAGGGCGTGCAGGTGCATGTCGATCACCGGCAGTTGTTGAGCGCCAACGGACGCAGCAGAGAGTACCAGAGCACTCGCGAAGACTGATGACCGCACCATTCCTCACATGTTGAAGTCAAAACGACATAACGCCCAGAGTTAAGCTGCGAGCCCATCCAGCACCTTCACAGCTGAACGGCGATACGAGTTACATCAAGGTGCTTCAAACTGTCACGCAAGCTCGTCAGCTTCAACGATTTCGTTGGGCGCCGCTTCCGAACCTGACACTCGCGCGACACTCTTTGCTTCTCAGCGCGTGCCCTCGTCGCAGCAACGACCACCGCCCGATTTTACTGACGTCTCGTCAGCACGATGTGCGTGGCGGCGGCAGTCGGCACATGCGTAGTGCACTCATAGCCTAAGGCCGTAAGATCGAGACCGTGAAAGAGGTGCTCACCGGACCCGAGCAATCGAGGCGCCATTGCCACGTGCAGCTCGTCGATGAGCCCCGCTTCGAGGTACTGGCGGATCGTCGCTACGCCGCCACCCACCTGCACGTCCTTCCCCGCAGCTGCCGCAGTCGCGCGTTCCAGCGCCTTGCGGATGCCGTCTGTCACAAAGTGGAAGACTGTGCCGCCTTCCATTTCGACTGACGAGCGGCTGTGATGCGTCAGCACGAATACAGGGCCGTGATACGGCGGGTTGTTCCCCCACCAGCCACGCCAGGCATCGTCGGGCCACGGACCACGAATCGGGCCGAACATGTTGCGTCCCAGGATCCAAGCGCCGATACCCTCTCCGAAGCGCGCCGCGAAAACGTTATCGGTGCCGGTGGTGCCGCCGGTCTTGCCACCCATGCGCTGGAACGTGCGCGTCGCGATGTACCAGTCATGCAGCGCTTCACCACCGACGCCGAGGGGATCTTCGCGAGTCTGACGCGGACCGGCCCCGTAGCCGTCGAGAGAGATCGTAAAGTTGTGCACCCGGACACGAGCCATTCGATTGTCTCCACGATCGGCGTTCTGAGGATTGCGCTTTCTACTTGCAACGAATGACGCAAGGAAATCGACCGGGAATGGCGTTGCGCCTATGGCGCGCCGTCGACGCAATCGCCTGGCTGGCTTGGCTCATAGTCGAAGTGTGGTCCCCACTCCTGCATACACGTACTTCGCACCGAAGAGGCGGCTCAGCTCTGCGAAACCGAACTCCCCGGTACAGTGGCCAGGAGCAACGGCTCCGATATTCCACTCGTCACGTAGACGTGTAGTCAGACGCTCCACCTCCGCGCGAGTCAGTGTCACCCAATGGAGGCCGCCCACAACCAGACGAACCGGCCTCGTTCTCGCTTCGACTGACTCTAGGATCTGCTCAATACCGGGATGCGAGCAGCCCACGAGGACGATCTGGCCCTCCGGCGTCTCAATCACTAAAGACAACTCCGGCGTTTCTCGAAACCCTTCACCGCGGGACACGTTGCTCACCACTTGATTCCAGGGGCGATTTCCAACTCAGAGACAACTCGCGTCAGATTCGCGTGCTTCCAACGGCTCCCGTGCGGGATGGTCATTGGCACGGCTCCATTGAAATAGCGCATCCGACTAGGTAACGAATCGACTGAGTTTCGAAAGAAAGCTTGCGGCGTCGGACCACCAAAGTACTCGTCGTCAGCGGCAAGAACCTGGACTCTCGGATTGATGGTGAGCAGATAGCGTAGACCGTCGGTGTGATCTCCGTGCCGGTGGGAGATCACGACCACGTCCAAGCTGCTCAGGTCGATGTTCAGAGCTTCAACGTTGTGGCGAAAAAACTCGGCGTCATTCCCGGTATCGAAGAGCATGCGACGCCCCTCGTGCTCAACGAGTGCTGCGAACCCCCAGTCCTGCAGGAGATCCGGGCGCTCTCCAAAGGCGTCATAGAGGACCGTGATCCGCGTCGAGTCGACCGTTGCATCCACCGTAGCGGTCCCCGCCAGCTGTGACCATCAAGGAGATCAGGAGCATACGAGCCTTCTCGATAAGGTTGTTGACGGTCTGACGCCGCATGGGTCAGCTGCGAGCCCCGCCAGCGCCCTCATAACTGACTGCGATACGAGTTCTCACCAGCGCCTTCCCACTGACCGACCTGCTTGACAGCTTCATCCAACGTTAGACAGCGCGCTTCGACAAGCGTCACAGCCTCATGGCGCAGAATGTTCCGAGCGGACTTGGAGGAGGTTCACCAGTGCGGCGCTCGACTGATTCGGCAAGCAAGTCATTTTCCCAAGAGCCCGAAAACCCAGCGGCCGAAGACTGGGCCACGCTCAGAATGGTTGGCGCGCCGTCAAAACAGCCTCTGCATCCAACATAGACGACGCCAGCGTCCAGTTGGGCCGGTACATCGCGACGACCAAACCAGTTCATGGTGCCGATCAGTTGCAGATCGGCCTTCCCTGACCAGTTTCGATTTGCCAACGAAAGTTCCTCCGTGGTGGGTGATCGCAAGAGCATGTCGCCCCACAACAACGTCGAATCTGGATTCGAGGACAAGTTCAGCCGTACGCGGAATCGCCCGGTTAGGTGTTCGAGGTTCAACGCAAAAGGGAGTTCGGCCACAGTTCCCCTATCGAAACCGCATACAGGCGTACTAGACCGCGATGTACCTGGAATGCACGCCGACACGATCAACAAGCACGTGGACACTGTGAGTGACCTGAGCGTGGGCCGTCGCAGCACGATCACCCTAGCGGCTGAATTCATACTATCAAAATGCAGGCGAGACCGTTGAATGGATGTGGCTGTGCTGAAGCCTCGTCACCCCGGACCGTTCTGTTGCGAGCAACGACACCTGACCACATAGGACTCCATCTCGGGCCCGCCTGAGCCGTGACCCACGAATAGACAACCTGCGGGGACGGAGGTGATGCCGACTGCTCCCCTGCAGGATCTTCATCCATAGGAACGCGCAACGCGGTGCGCGGCCGTAAGCTGTCTAACGCCATAGGATAAGCTGCGAGCCCTGCCAGCGCCTTCATAACTGAACTGCGATACGAGTGCTCACCAGCAGCTTCACAGTCGGATGATCTGCTCGACAGCTTCACCC
>Ga0299914_10004534_pt1 | contig 10022 bp, 9 predicted proteins | sample RVTome_10_FD_201361 | JGI IMG/M metagenome (GOLD analysis project Ga0299914, IMG submission 201361) | Soil microbial communities from uranium-contaminated site in the Upper Colorado River Basin, Wyoming, United States - RVT153D57 (version 2) ... | reverse complement strand
GCGCGGCCAGGGCCATGAGGCTGATCGCCGCCGTGACGGTCTCCTGCAGGAAAAGCAGGAAGTTAGCGGCCGCATGGAAAGCGGCGGCAGCCAGTACGGATGGCGCCATTACAGCAGCCCGCGAGCGCTCCGGATGCACGAATCTGGCCCGCGCCAGTCCATATCCCCAGAGGGCGGCGTAGGCCATGTGAGCCGGCACCGGCCAGAGAAAGCGCGCGAGCAGCACCTCGTTGCCGAAACGCATCGCGTAGAAAATGTTCTCGAACGATGCGAAGCCGAGCGCGACTGTCATGGCGTATACCATGGCATCGACCGGCTCATCCAGATTACCCAGCCGGCGCGTCACCCTCACCGCCGCCACCGCCTTGCAGATTTCCTCGGTGAGTCCGACTGCGACGCAGAACATCAGCAGACGGACAATCGAGACGTTGGCGGCATCCTCGAAAATGTTCGCATCCAGGCCGATCCACATCCGCGCGATCTCGTTCAGCAGCGCCGCCGCCGTTATACTGACAAGCCCGCCCACAACCCCGACCTGTACGAGATGCCGTATCGACTCCGGCTCGATGCGATCGTAGCGCCGTAAAATCCACAACCAGATAACTGTCCCCAGGAAGACGCCACCCAGCATGTAGACAATTTCCAGCATCTCTCTCCAGTTTGGCCGGGAGGTCGTCTCGCTATGTTTCGGCTGATTGCCGGCGCTTTGCCCGCCCGGGCTGTGCCGTTGCCTGCGAACATTTGCGTTGCCGGCAGGTTCGCGCGCGAGGAGCCTGGGCATGTGCTCACAACGGAAATGGAAAGTCCCCGGCACATCCCACAAGCGCGTGCGCAAACTGCCTGCACGCCGCTACGCAGCCACGCTTAAATGGCACGTGATGACGGCACGCGAAGAATTAGAACAGGCGAATGCTCATTTCGGCGCGTATCAGTTCCTAGTATTACACCACAATTACAGCAGATGACACGCTCGAACGAGCCCAACACCGGTGTCTTTGCCTCCAGCGAGGAGGTGAGCCCACGTCGATCGGCGGGCGCCGAAAGTGCCGCGACAAGTGAGGAGCGGCACGAAATCCCGTATTCCGACGAGCTCAAGCGCAAGGCGCTTCATCTGCTTGCACTCATAATTCCTCTCGGCATCTGGCCGATCGGCAAGACGCTCGCCGCCATCATTCTCGGAGCCCTCGCTGCCGTGGCGCTGGCCGCTGATTTCTTCCGTGCCCGCTCCCGGCGATTCTCCGCCGCCATCTGCCGGTATTTCGAATTCATGATGCGCCCTGAAGAGTGTTCCCCCGTCGGCGGGCCGTTCGTCCTGAATGGCGCAACCTGGGTGATCCTCTCTTCGGCTCTGCTCGTCGCGATATTTCCGCTCGAGATCGCGGTCTCGTCTTTCACCACCTTCATGATCGCCGATGCCGCTGCCGCCATCGTCGGACGGGGCGTGGGCCGGCTGCGCTGGCGACACTCGACACGGACCGTCGAGGGATCGTCGGCATTCCTCCTCGTCGGACTCGCGGTCATGCTTCTCTTTGGCTGGACGCCCCTCTGGATCAGCATTCTCGCGGTTCTCGCCGGTGCGGCTGCGGAGATCCCATCCAGGCCCCTGAACGACAATATCCGCGTACCCGTCGTGATCGCCATCGTGATTTATGTCTCCCAATACCTCTCCGCTTAACCGACGCCGACGTGTTCGAATTCGCCGAGTCCGCCTGGAACCGCCTGACAAAACTGGATCCGTTTCCGCAGCCTCCACTCCTTCGCGTGCGCTACCCGATCGTCTTAATGCACGGCTTCGGCTTTTTCGCATCGATGCGTCGCGGAGGACATCTTCATCACGAAGCTCTGAATCTCCGGTCACACGGGGTAACCGCCTACGCGCCGAACGTGTCGGCGTATGAGACGGTCCGCGTCCGATCCGAGGTCTGGAAGAAGCGCCTCGAGTTCATCCTGAAGGAAACCGGTGCGGAGCGCGTGAACGTAATCGCCCATTCGATGGGAGGACTCGACGCCCGCTATCTCATCAGCGTGCTCGGCATGCACGACGTCATCGCCTCCCTCGTCACCGTCTCGACCCCGCATGCGGGCAGCGGTGTCGCCGAAATGGTCCTCGAGCGGCCGCAGCGTGTCCGCCAGTGGACAGCCGACTTCCTGAACTGGATGGGCACGTCTGCGCTGCCGGACGCCACCGCCGACTTTCAGACCTCCGTCTCCGAGCTCACGCCGGAATTCGTCTGCAAAGAGTTCAATCCCGACGTTCAGAACCATCCTGACGTGCGATACTACTCCTACGCCGGCCGTGCGGGCAAAGGAACGGAAATACCGATCAACCCGATCCTGCAGATCCAGAATCGGATTCTTTATGCGCGGGAAGGAGTGAATGACGGATTCGTGTCCATCCGCAGCGCAGAATGGGGCGAGTTTCTGGGAACGATCGATGCCGACCATGCGCAACAGGTCGGCATCACCTTCGCAACCGGCAGCGACTTCAACTCAAATGAATTCTATTGTCAGGTCGTAGAGCGGCTAGCCGCAGACGAGCTTTAGGGGGTGGATGCAGTCTCCGTTTATCGCGTGCGACCCCGACCCCAACCCGCCTAACGACCCCCGCGGACAACAAACGTCCATCCCAACGCTCCTCAGCACCACTTTCGAAGTGCGTCCACGATCGAGTCAATCGACGCATCATCCCTTTGCGCCATGTCGAGCGTGCGCGTAAAGTGCTCCCCCCAACCCGGGCAGTCGATCTCATCCCATAGGGTGTTGTGCCATAGAACGACGCATGCACCCCGGAAGTGGCGGCACGTAGCCATGAGAGCCGCCGTGTGCTCCACCGCTTCTTCGAGCTCGAGATTCTGCCGGTTGAAAAGCGCCGAGTCCATGATCGCAAGCGGCATCTCCCATATATCAAGGGGCAGATCACGTTCAACGTCGTAGAGACGGTGCGGGAGACAAGTCCCACGACGGAAGCCGATCCGGTCGGAGAATCCGATCGTGCTATCGATCTCGAACCCTGCATCGACGTGAAGACGCGGCGTCCTGGCCGGATCGTACCGCAGATAGTGCTGCCGCACAGACCTCGGTTCCCTCGCCCCCCCGCCGTCGAAGGTCTCAGAACGTGGCCCCCTCAACTCTGCCCGGCTCAGACTCTTGGACCGAACTTCCCCCACCTTAGAACCCTCCAACATCAACGAACGCGGCTCCCCCGACTCCGCGCCGCCTACCCTCTCCGACCGAGCTTCCCCAACCTCAGAATCCCCCAACGTCCCAAAATGCGGTCTCGCCGGCACCACAGTCGCGAGCCGCTCAAGCTCCGTGCGTAACATGTTCAGATCGTCGACCGATCCGTAGCTCGGGTGGAGCGCCACCTCAAACCCGCGCTCGTGAAGATCCGCAAGACGACGCCGGACAAATCGATCCTCCAGAGAGTATGGGACGTCGTGCGGATCGCCCGCACCGGCCTTCACGAAATACGTCGCCGTGCCGCCACGGGTAGTCACCTCGTCGATCATACGCGTGAAGGCACCCCGATAGGGATCGCCGGCTGCGAACTGCCCGCCGATTGCCGCGAGACGATCCAGCCGCTGTAAAAACGTCTCCCCGCGGAGATTCAAGATCAGGTTCTGGACACCTTCCCTGTAAAGGATACCCGGCCGCCACTTCCGCACGTAATCGACGTCGTGGGTTGGGACGAATGCCCAATCCCGCCCGTCCCAGGATCGATGCCGTACGTCCATGCCGGCCGCCGTGAGCCGCTCGGCAAGTGCAGAACGATACGCATCCGCGACCGGACGATCCGCAGTGCCGAGCAGACCAGGCAAGGTCGCCTCGTACGGGACACGTCCGTGCTCGTCTCGATCAGCCGATGCAGCCTCGTGCCATCCACTCAAAAACAGAAAGGTGGATGCCACGAGATCCGGTTCGCGTGACTCTGTCGTGAACAGAGCCGGCAGCTCCTCTCCGCCGAGAATGAACTCTGTGGCCTGAGATGCTTTGTAAGGTCTTCGCTCGGCAAAAAATCGTACCGCGCTCTTCGCATAGGGCAGATGGATTACCCTTTCATCCCCCGGAGGAACATCCATTTCCCTCGAGGTCTTCGACTCCTCGCGGCCATTCACAGCATGCCCTCCTGCCTCATCATCCCCATACACAATGCGCGGCTCACCGGACCATTCCGGCTCGAGTCCGAGTGGAGTGAGCAGAGCTTCGAGCGCATAGCGTGCCTTCGCCGCAAAAGCTTCGGGCACGTTTACGCGGCAAGCGATTTTCTTTCCGGCGGATACGAGAGCCAAATCGTCTTATAAACAATCTACAGTGGCCGTGCGCGGGGATGGAAAAGGCTTATTTTAGGTGCGTGACCAGCCGATTCAAAATATTCTCCGACCCGGTGCACGGGTTCATCTCCGTACCGAAGAACCTGATCATGGATCTAATCCAGACTCCGGAGGTCCAGAGGCTTCGGAGGATCCGGCAACTCGGCATCGGGCACCTCGTCTTTCCCGGTGCCGAACATACGCGCTTCGGACATGCCCTCGGCGCCATGGCGCTGATGCAGGACGCTCTTTCAAACCTCGCCGAGAAGGGTACGCCGATCTCCACCGAAGAAGCAACCGCCGCACTGGCCGCGGCGCTCCTTCACGATGTAGGACATGGGCCCTTCTCTCACACGCTCGAGCACGACTTTATATCGGATTTTAATCATGAGGATATGAGCCGCGTGCTCCTCCTCCAGCTCAACGAGCGGTTCGGTGGTCAGCTCGACCTCGCCATCGAAATGTTCGACGCCACGTATGCGCGCCCGTTTTTCCACCAGCTGGTCTCGAGCCAGCTCGATATGGACCGGCTCGACTACCTGCGGCGGGATTCCTTCTATACCGGAGTCGTCGAGGGCGAGGTCGGCGTTCAGCGGATCATCAAAACGATGCGGGTGCATCCCACCGAGGGCGGATCCGACTCGCACATCGTGATCGAGTCCAAAGGCGTCTACGCTGTGGAGAACTATATCATCTCTCGCCGCCTGATGTACTGGCAGGTTTACCTTCACAAGACGGTGCTCGCCGGTGATCATCTCCTTCGGGCCGTCTTTCGGCGGCTTCGCGCCCTGCTCCGATCCGACGATGCTGACGTACGCGGCCGCTGTTCTCCGGCGCTTCTCTTCTTTCTCACCAATAATCTTAGCGTTCGGGACATCGAAAGTCCCCAAGTGCGAGATCAGTTCTGCCGGCTGGACGATACCGACGTCATCTATAGCATCAAGCAGTGCATGCAGAGCCGCGACTCGGTGCTGTCCGATCTCAGCCGCCGGTTTGTAGAGCGCGATTTCTTTCGCGTCACGTTTCTTGAGGATGGCACGGGTGACGGTCGACAGCCGGAATGGGGGGAGCGTATCGCGGAATGGCTCGTGGATCAGGGAATCAGCCCGCGCAACCGAGCTCTGGACGATGCCGACTACTATCTCACCCACGATGACACGAGTCACGCAGCGTACGAGAGCATGCAGGACTCCATCCTGGTTCTAGATCGAAACGGGCGGGTTCACGAACTTTCAGAATCCGCCGATGCCGCCGCAGTGTCAGCGCTCAGCCGATCGGTCGTAAAGCCGTTCGTCTGCTATCCTAAGGAGATCAATCTGGAGGTAGGCGTAGCCGAGCGCACATAACTCAACAGGCTGCATCACGTCATGCTGTATCCGGATAGGCTGCGGTACGACAGTCAGCACAACAGACCACCATGCCTGTAGCATTCGCTACGAACGACAATCACGCGGATCACCGAACCACGCGCCACGTGGAGCGGCCGGAGCGGCTCACCGCCGTCTTCGAGCTCCTTGCACGAGCGCCCGTCCGCCGACACCTCGATCGGATTTCCTTCGAGCGCCCTGATCTTGAAGTCCTTTATCTCGCCCACAGGGAGGATCATGTACAACATGTCGCCCGGGCGATCCGGGCCGGATACGACGGCCTGGATGCGGACACCTACATCGCAGCCGGCAGTCTCAACGTCGCTCTCGACGCGGTTGGAGCCCTCCTCGGTATCACGAGACACGTTCTCGACGGACTCGCGAACAGCGGGTTCGCTGCTATCAGACCTCCCGGCCACCACGCCACGCCGGATCGCTCTATGGGATTCTGCCTGTTTTCGAACGTCGCGATCGCGACGCGCTGGGCGCAATCCGTGGCCGGAATCGGACGCGTGTTGATCGTAGATTTCGACGTGCATCACGGCAACGGCACGCAAGACATCTTCTATGACGATCCGGACGTGATGTACATGAGCATCCACCAGACGCCCTTCTATCCAGGTACCGGAGATGCGGACGAGCGAGGTACCGGCGACGCCGTCGACTGCACGATCAACATACCATTGCAGGCCGGCGCCGGTGACGATGTTTACCTGCACGTCTTCCGCGAAATCCTGCGTCCCCGCGCGCTGCGCTTCGATCCGGAGCTCATTTTTCTATCAGCCGGGTACGATGCCCACTGGAAGGATCCGCTCGGGGGGATGCAAGTGACGACGAAAGGATTTTCCGAAATGGTGCGCGAGTTATCGGATTGGGCAAACACGTGCTGCGACGGCCGCCTCATCGCAGCGCTCGAAGGCGGCTATCATCTAAATGCGCTCGCGCATTCGGTGATTGCCACTCTCGACGTGTTGAACGATGGCGCAGCCCGCGTCGAGGATCCGATAGGAAGCGCTCCGGGCGAAACAACACCGCTGCAGCACTTTCTGCGAACTCTCGACGGCTTCTCCAGCATCGATTGACGCCAGGATCGCCGGCACATTGCGGCGCGTACTTCGCTCTTCGATAAGCCTGATATTTACTTCGGTCTACAAGAGGCCAAACAGAAAACCCATCGCAGCAGCCGCAGCCACACCTGAAGCCATGGTGAAAGCCGCGATCGTTCGGATTCGATATCGTTGCATCGTGTCGTTGGCGAGGTCCGTCATAGATTCTCTTTTAATCGCCTGAACCCCCGTTTGCATTGACTTGAGACAACGAATGCACGGGCGGAACTGGGGTTTGCATCGACTTGAATGGACGTTGGACCAAAATCGCCCTCTCCGGCGGTGAGGAAATATAGGTCCAGATCTGAACGACACGTCGGACCCTTAGCAGAGATGTGTAAGCTTTTGTCCTACGCAGCATCCTAATGCGCTTCGACCGCGTATCGATTACGCTTCGTCTTCGAGTATATAGATCTCGGGCAGATTGCGAGCCAGCTGACCGTAATCGAGGCCGTATCCGATGACGAAGCGATTCGGGATGCGGAATCCGACGTAGTCAAGGGCGACGTCGACCTCCGTTGCCTCCTCCTTGTGCAACAGCGTCGCAATTCGCATAGACGCCGGATCATACTCGCGAATCCGCTCCACGATGTATGCCATTGAGAGGCCGGTATCGACGATATCCTCAACGATGATCACGTGACGGCCATGAAGATCCGCATCCAGCCTCTTTAGTTCACGAACCTGCCCGCTCGACACCTTTTTCGCTCCGTAAGAGGACAGCTTCCAGAAATCGACTTCGCACTCGATCTCGATGCCGCGCAACAGGTCCGCCAGAAACATGAAGGATCCGTTCAAGACGCCGATTAGAATAGGGACGACGTCCTCATAGTCGTCGGAGATCTGCTTCCCAAGCTCCGCAACACGGTTGCGAATCGTTTCTCGGTCGAGATAAACGCGAAATCGCTCGCCGCGGCAGACGACGTAACCTTCTTCTCGGGCGACAAAGTTGGAACCGGACATCCGGAATCTGGCTGGGGGATGGACTCGCCGCCCGGGGGGACGGCCTACGAGAGCGGGTACTTACGCCGGCAGCATCGAAGTGTTTTCGGCTGGATGGAACCGAAATTCAGCGATCCGCCGCGTACCCGGGCGTACGCGCACTGACGCGGCAATCCGGCGCCCCACTACCCACACAATCTCGTCTCCTGCCTGCACAACGTGGACATCGGCCTTCAGATGCGGCGGTGTTTTGACGTCCGTCAGAAAGTCGCTGATTTTTTTCTCCTCCTCCATCCCGAGAGGAACAAACCGATCTCCCGAGCGCCAGCGCCGGACGATGAGAGGTGCCTTCAGACGGTCGGCGTCTACATATTCGCGATTAGGCGATCCGGGTTCGAGAACCTCCGGACGTTCGACGTCCAGCCGAAGCAGAATGGCACCCACCGAAGTCTCAGCGGCAGACTCCGCAGTCAACGGCACGGCCTCTGCGCCCGCGGCATCGAGGTCGCCGGCGGGCTGAAAGAGCAAGCGGCTCCGTTCTCGCCAGATTTCACCGCTCGGATGCGAGAGTTTCCTCCCGGCTTGCGCGTCTAGAAGCCGGTCGGCCTCCGCCGCCGTCGCGCTTGTACCCCCGAGCTCCGGCAGCCACCTTCGGATACCCTCAAGGATAACACGTCGACGTATAACATTATCGACCGAACGGAGCACGTCGATATCAAGCGCATAGCCGTCACCGCTCTTCGACGCCGCAGCTTCGAACGTCTCTTGGATATGTCGATCAAGTCCGCCCTCAACATACGCACGCATCAAGTCGGCAGACCGCGCAATGTTCGCCGTCACTGCCGGCCCGAAATGCTCTTCAATCTTCGGAATGATGCAGCCTCGCAGCGCCCCGCGTCTGTAGGCAGATGTTAGATTGGACGCGTCCACTCGCCATTCGAGTCCCGAAGCGGCCGCGTGAGCTTCGACGTCTCCCCTGCTCATACAGAGAAGAGGCCGGATCAGCCGAACGCTCATATCCCTACGAATTGAACGGCTTACCGGCATCCCCGCAAGGCCTTCAGGTCCGGTACCTCGAAACAAATTCAAGAGCACCGTCTCGGCCTGGTCATTGCGGTGGTGTCCGACCGCAGCTACTGGGATGTCCTCGTCGGCTGCAATCTCGGCGATCACATCATACCGAAGGAACCGCGCCGTTTCCTGAACGGACTGGTTCCGTTCGTCGGCCATACGTCGCGTATCGAAGCGGCGAACCCGGAGGGAAACATTGCGCCGCTCGCACCAGGTTCGCACAAAGTCTTCATCCCCGTCGGATGCTTTCCCTCTCAACCGATAGTTGAGGTGAACGGCGGTAATGCGGTGGCCCAGAAGAAGCAGGATATCCGTCAGCACGATCGAATCGATACCGCCGCTCAATCCGACCAGGACCTGATCTTGCTCCCCGAGCAGCCGGTGGTGCTCGATGAATTCACGCACAAATTGGATGTGGCGCGTCTCGACCATGCTCTCGCCATTAATCGTCAGGCTGGCGCAAACTGCCGCCCTACCGGCTGAAGCGCTTATCGAGCTCCTCAATCGGGATCTTCACGATGGTGGACCGGCCGTGCGGGCAGGCGTACGGCATTTCGCACGCAAAGAGTTGATCGATTAGCGATCGCATCTCCTTCGGCGAAAGGCGTGTTCCGGGGCGAATTGCGCTGCGACGGGCGACGCTTCGGGCCAGGTTTTCTCTGCTGCCCACTTTCACCCGCTCACGATTGGTTTTGTACTGCGTGAGAACGTCTTCCAACACGGTACGCTCGTCGCCGGACTGGATGTCGGCCGGTACGCCTCGAACGACGACAGACCTTCCGCCGAACAGCTCGAGGTCGAACCCGAGCGCGCGAAGGTCCCGCATCAGTTCCTGAAGCAGCGCGAGATCGGCTTGCCCGAATTCGACCGTTTGCGGAAAGAGGAGCTGTTGAGAAAGCCCGAGCCCGGTCTGGATATTCTGAAGCGAACGCTCATAGAGGATGCGTTCGTGGGCGGCATTCTGATCCAGAATCATGATTCCGGACCTGATCTGCGTGAGGATGTATTTGTCATGGAGCTGCCACAGCAGGGTGTCGTCCACGGTGGCCGTACTGTGTTCATAGGCGCCAGCGCGACTGCTCGGCGGGGGTGTGCCACCGAAGAGCCGTTCCGAGATTGTGCCGGGGGCGTCCGCATTTAACGGCCGTACGTCGTTGCGTGCGGACGCGGGGCTGTCGAACGATGACGCATCTGAACGAAACGGCCGGGGCAATTCCGTGGCGGAC
>Ga0299914_10004532_pt1 | contig 10023 bp, 9 predicted proteins | sample RVTome_10_FD_201361 | JGI IMG/M metagenome (GOLD analysis project Ga0299914, IMG submission 201361) | Soil microbial communities from uranium-contaminated site in the Upper Colorado River Basin, Wyoming, United States - RVT153D57 (version 2) ... | reverse complement strand
CCCGCCTTAACACCGAAGTATTTTTACAGTCGGATAAATAAGGAACGTACATCGCTTCCTTTAAAAAACACCATTGCGGACGGCTTGCGGCTAAGTGTTCCAGGTCAAAACCCATATCCTATTATTGAAAAGTATGTGGATGAGATTATTCTCGTTGAAGACACGCATATCATCGCGGGTATGCGTATTCTTGCCAAAGATGCGAAATTGATCGCAGAGCCGGCCGCCTCGATTGGCATTGGAGCTTTGTTGGCTGGCTCCATAAAAGTCAAACCAGATGAAAAAGTTTGCGCGGTGTTGACTGGAGGGAACTGGGACCTATGCGACCTTGCCGAGATATACAAAATTGCTGAGTAGGCTTTTCCAGAACGGATTTGAATGTTCCCTACGAATAGAAAAATTGAACCCGCTTGTGAAAGCATTTCAATAAATATTCCATGTGCATCGCCCCCGATGGGGAGTTTCGCCGTTCGTTAGGAGTAGTCCGAGCGTTCGCACTTCCAGCTTAGAGGTCAGGATTCACGAGAGCGGACCTACGAGCACGACGGGGTTCCGGTTTGCGCCTCATGTCGGTCGTTGAGATGAGCATTGCCGCGTCGAGTTCTGCCATATCCTCGACGGCGTGATCGAGCTCACCCGAGGAAGGCCAGTCGCCGGTGCGCACCTCACCGTCGCGCGAGGAATCGAGCGCCCAGGTCAGGAAGTCGGGGTCGCCGGCGATCAGCCGATCGGGCGCGGCCTTGGCCCGAACCGGCGTGCCGAGGCGGGCAGGATCGATGGTCTGCAGCAGGGACATGGAACGCTCTCCGGAGGGTCAGCGGATGTAGTCGAGCGCCCTGTAGTAGGCGCCGACGAGGGGCAGGAACCAGGGGCGGCCGAAATGGCCGGGGACCGCGGGCCAGGGCAGGTCGGCCCAGGGGTTGCGGTTCGCCCGTCCGGTCATCAGGTCGGCCATGATCTCGCCCATGTGGGTGGCGATCTGCGCGCCGTGTCCGGAGTAGCCCATCGCGAAATGGACGCCATCGGCCTCGCCGGCGCGGGGAAAGCGGTCGCGGGTCATGTCGACGAGCCCGCCCCAGCGGTAGTCGACCGCGACGTCGCCGAGCTGCGGAAAGGTCGCGCGAAGGCTCGCCTTCAGGATCTCACCGCTGCGAGCGTCGGAGCTCTGGTCGCAGCGGGCCGAGAAGCGCGCGCGGCCGCCCCAGATCAGGCGCCGGTCCGGTGTGAGGCGGAAGTAGTTCCCGACATTCAGCGAGGTCACGTAGGTGCGGTGGCCCGGCACGGTCGCCGCGATCTCGGCTTCGGTCAGCGGGCGGGTGGCGATCACGAAGCTGCCGACCGGCACGATCCGCCGCCGGAACCAGGGGAAGGCGTCGGTGGTATAGGCCCCCGTCGCGAGCAGCACCTTGCCCGCGCGGACCCGGCCGCGCGGGGTGACGAGCTCCCAGCCGTCGCCCGCGGTGCGGCGATGGGTGACGGGCGCGCGCTCATGGATCACCGCGCCCCGCCGCACCGCGGCCTCGCCGAGGCCGGCGACGAAGCGGCCCATGTGCATCATCGCGCTGCGCCGCTGCAGCATTCCGCCGTGGAAGCCGTCGGAGAGCACCTCCCCGGCGAGATCGGCGCGGGTGAGCATCGCGGTATCGGGATCGACGCTGCGGTGGATCGCCTCGAAATTGCGGGCGAGGCTCTCGTAGTGCGCGGGTTTCGAGGCGAGCTTGAGCTTGCCCGAGCGGTGGAACGCGCAGTCAATGCCCTCCTCGGCGATGATGCGCTCGATCGTCAGGATGCCCGCGTCGAAGGCGCGCCAGAGCGCGGCCGCCTTCTCGGGCCCGAAGGCCTCGCGGGCGTGCAGGAAGCTGTGGGCGAGGCCGTTGTTGAGGTGCCCGCCGTTGCGGCCCGAGGCGCCGGAGCCGACCGTCTCGGCCTCGAGCACCACGACGCTGCGCCCCGCCATGGCAAGGCGGCGCGCCGCGCCGAGGCCGGTGAAGCCCGCGCCGATCACCGCGACGTCGAAGCTGCCCGCGACCTCCCCCGGCGCAGCCGAGGCGAAGGCCGGGGCGCTGTCATACCAGTAGGGCAGGAGTTTCATCTCAGAGCCCGAAGACGCCCGGCAGGCCGGAGACGCCCTTGATTTCCGTGTACTCGTAGTAGGGGTTCGCCGGCTCGTGCCCGCGGTTGACCCAGACCTTGGACTTGATGCCGAGGTCGTAGGCGGTCATCAGGTCGTAGCGAAAGGACGAGGAGACATGGGTGATGTCCTCCGGCCCGCAGCCGAGGGCGTCGAGCATGTATTCAAAGCCGTTCATCCGCGGCTTGTAGCTGCCGGTCTGCTCGGCGGTGAAGACGGCGTGGAACGGCGCGCCGAGCTTCTCCACGTTCGCCATGATCTGGCTGTTCATCGCATTCGAGAGGATGACCAGCGGGATCTCCTTGGCGACCTCGGCGAGCCCCGCCGGCACGTCCGGGTGCGGGCCCCAGGTCGGCACCTCCTCATAGATGCGCCGGGCGTCCTCGGGGCGGAAGGGGACGCCGTTGCGCTTGCAGGTGCGCTCCACCGCGTTGTGCACGACCTCGGCGTAGGGCTTCCAGGCGCCGAGCACCTCGTCGAGGCGGTAGGCGGAGAAATGCTTGATGAAAGCCGCCATCGCCGGCTCGGAGAGCTCGGCGCCGTAGACTCGCCGGGCGGCGCCGGCCATGTCGAAGTTGGTGAGCGTGCCGTAGCAGTCGAAGGTCACGAATTTCGGGCGGAAGGTCATGCGTCAGGCCCCCTAAGGTAAGGCCGCCAGATTGTCCGGCGTCCATGTGACTTTAGGGCGTTCCCGACCAACAGGGCGGCCGCAGGCGGGCCGCCGCCAAGCAGAAAATGCCGTACGGCCCGCGCGCCGCGGCAGCTTGTTGCGGGCGGTCGCTTCCTTCGCGCCGTCCCTCCCCCCGACCGCCGCGCCGGGCACGCGGCATTTCCTGCGGCGAGTCGCGGGAAGAACGGCGCGGGATTGCGCGGCGGGGCCCGCGCGGCACAGCACCTGCGCGCCGGCCTCCGCCAGAATGGCCCAAGTTCGGAGGTACCCGATGACCGAGATGACCAAGGCCGCGATCTTCGACCCGCTGACGCCCGCCCATCTCGACGGTGCTGTCGCGCTCTCCCGCGCCGAGGGCTGGCCGCACCGGCCGGAGGACTGGGCGCTGATCCTCGGCCTCAGCCGCGGGATCGCCGCCCTGGACGGCGACCGGTTGGTCGGCACCGCCATGGCGACGCCGTTCGGGCCGGCCGGCGCCCTCGGCATGATCGTCGTCGCCCGCGACTGGCGCGGCCGCGGCCTCGGCCGCGCGATGATGGAGCGGCTGATGGACGGCGAGGCCCGGCAGTGGCGGCTCGTCGCCACCGCCGAGGCCCTGCCGCTCTACGCGAAGCTCGGCTTCGTCGAGACGCATCGCATCGTCCAGCAGCAGGGTACGGTCGCCTCCGTCGCCGCACCGAAGAGTGTCGCCTGGGCCGAGCCCGGCGACACCGACGCCATCGCCGCCCTCGACCGCGCCGCCACCGGCATGGACCGCGCGGGCCTCGTCGCGGCGCTCGCCGGCGCGGGCCGCCTCGCGGTCATCCGCGACGAGAGCGGCCCCGCCGGTTATGCGGCGCTGCGTCCCTTCGGCCGCGGCGAGGTGGCGGGCCCCGTCGTCGCCCGCGACGCCGCCGACGCGCGGCGCCTGCTCGCCTTCCTCTTCGCAAGCCGCCCCGGCGCCTTCCTCCGCGTCGACATCCCGGAGGCGAGCGGCCTTGGGGACTGGCTCGCCGCTCGCGGGCTCGCCCCGGTCGGCGGCGGCATCGCCATGACCCGGGGCGGGGCTCCGGCCGCCACATCCGAGTTCCAGAGCTTCGCCCTCGCCGCCCAGGCGCTCGGCTGACCCGACAGGAGACCTGCCATGCTTGCCAATTCGCTGGTCGAGCTCGATCGCGCCCATCTCGTTCACCCCGTCGCGAGCTGGCGTGGGCACGAGGCAGCGGGCGTGCGTCTGCTCACCTCCGCCAAGGGCGCCACAGTGACCGACGCCGAGGGGCGCACGCTCGTCGACGGCTTCGCGGGCCTCTGGTGCGTAAATGCCGGCTACGGCCAGGAGAGCGTCATCGCCGCCGCCGAGCGCCAGCTTCGCACCCTGCCCTACGCCACCGGCTACTTCGGCCTTGGGTCGGAGCCGGCGATCCGCGTCGCCGCCCGGCTCGCCGAGCTGGCACCGGGCGACCTCGACCACGTCTATTTCACGCTCGGCGGCTCGGACGCGGTGGACAGCTCGGTTCGGTTCGTCCGCTACTACTGGAATGCCCGCGGCAGGCCGCAGAAGGACCAGTTCATCTCGCTCGAGCAGGGCTATCACGGCTCCTCGACGGTGGGCGCGGGCCTCACCGCCCTGCCGGTCTTCCACGCCGGCTTCGGCGTGCCTTACGACTGGCAGCACAAGATCCCGTCGCACTACGCCTATCGCAACCCGGTCGGGTCCGATCCGCAGGCGATCATCGCGGCCTCGACGGCTGAGCTCCGCGCCAAGGTAGAGGCGCTCGGCGGGCCGGAGCGCGTCGCCGCCTTCTACGCCGAGCCAATCCAGGGGTCGGGCGGTGTGCTGGTGCCGCCCGCGGGCTGGATGCGCGCGATGCGCGAGCTCTGCGCCGAGCTCGACATCCTGTTCGTTGTCGATGAGGTGATCACCGGATTCGGCCGCACCGGACCGCTCTTCGCCTGCGAGGACGACGGGATCGTCCCCGATCTCATGACTGTGGCCAAGGGGCTCACCTCGGGCTACGCCCCGATGGGTGCGGTCCTGCTCGCCGATCACGTCTATCAGACGATCGCCGAGGGGGCGGGCGCGGCCGCGGTCGGCCATGGCTTCACCTATTCGGGGCATCCGGTGTCCGCCGCGGTCGCGCTCGCGGTGCTCGACCTCTACGAGGGCGGGCTCCTGGAGAACGGCCGGGCGATGGGGGCGCGGCTTCAGGCCGGGCTCGCGAGCCTCGGCGATCACCCGCTCGTCGGCGACGTGCGGGGCCGGGGGATGCTCGCGGCGGTGGAGCTCGTGACGGACAAGACGGCGAAGACGCCGCTGCCCGCCGCCGCCGATCCGTCGCGCCGCATCTTCGGCCGAGCCTGGGAAAACGGCCTGGTGATCCGCGCCTTCGGCAACGGCGTGCTCGGCTATGCTCCGCCGCTCTGCTGCACCGCGGACGAGATCGACGCGATCATCGAGCGCACGCGGCGCACGCTCGACCAGACGCTCGCCGATCCGGACGTGCGCGCGGCGCTCGCCTGATGGCCGTTCTCTACCTCTCGACGCCGGAGCGGGGCGCGGCCTTCGCCCGTGCCTTCGCCGAGCAGCTGCCGGAGGTCCCCTTCTGGCAGGGCCGGGCGGCGGACCGCGCAGCGGTACGCTACCTCGTCACCTGGACGGCGCCCGAGCGCCTTGTCGAGACCTATCCGAACCTGCGGCTGATCTTCTCGGTCGGGGCAGGCGTCGACCAGTTCGACCTCGCGAGCCTGCCGTCCGGGGTCGGGGTGGTGCGGATGCTGGAGCCAGCCCTCGCGGAGCAGATGCGCGAATACGTGACCCTCGGCGTCCTCGCCCTGCACCGCGACCTCGCCCTCTACCTCGACCGCCAGCGATCCCACCTCTGGCAGGCCGCCGCCAACTGGCCCGCGGCGGCGCGGCGGGTGGGGGTCATGGGCCTCGGCACGCTCGGGCAGGCAGCGCTCGCGGCCCTCGCGCCGTTCGGATTCCCGCTCGCCGGCTGGAGCCGCAGCCCGAAGGCGATTCCGGGCGTCGACTGCTTCACCGACCTCGACGCCTTCCTCGCCCGCAGCGACATCCTTGTCTGCCTGCTGCCGCTGACGCCCGAGACGACGGGCCTGCTCGACGCCAGCCTCTTCGCTCGGCTGCCGGAGGGGGCGCGGCTGCTTCACGCCGGGCGCGGCCGACAGCTCGACCACGCGGCGCTCCTCGAGGCCCTCAACAACGGCCCGCTTGCGGCGGCGATGCTCGACGTGACCGACCCCGAGCCGCTGCCCGTCGGCCATCCGCTCTGGGACCACCCGCGGCTGATCCTCACGCCCCACGTGGCCTGCCAGACCCGCGCCCAAGACGCGGCCGCCCACGTCATCGCCGGCGTGCGCGCCGACCGGGCGGGGGTGCCGGTGCCGGGCCTCGTCGACCGGGAGCGCGGCTATTGACTGCCCCGTGCCGCACCGTCGCCGCGATTCGGCACATTCTGCCGCCGGACAGAAGTATTCGACGCATGGAAATGACCGTCTCGGCGCAGACTATGCTTCAAAGCCTGCCATCCAACCCGGGGAGAGCGATATGACCGACCACTCCGTGACCAACTGGACCCGTGCCGACGATGCCATGGTCGAAGGGGCGATCCGCCGCGGCGCCTCGCGCCGCGAGCTCCTGCGGATGTTCATGGCGGGCGGCGTCTCGCTCGCCGTGGGCGGCTCGATCCTCGGCCGCGCCTCGGCCGCGCTCGCCGCGGCGCCGGTGATGGGCGGCCACCTGAAGGCCGCGGGCTTCACTGCCTCGACCGCCGACACCCTCGACCCGGCCAAGGGCTCTAACGCGACCGACTACACGCGCGCTTGCGCCTACTACAACCGCCTGACCTTCCTCAACGAGAACAGCGAAGTGCAGATGGAGCTCGCCGAGAGCGTCGAGACCACCGACGCCAAGGTCTGGACCGTCACGCTGAAGTCCGGGGTCGAGTTCCACGACGGCAAGACGCTCTCCTCCGAGGACGTGGTCTTCTCGCTCCGCCGCCACCTGGACGAGGCGGTCGGCTCGAAGGTGAACTCGATCGCCAAGCAGTTCGTCGACATCAAGGCCACAGGCCCGCTGACCGTCGAAATCACGCTGGGCGGGCCGAACGCCGACCTGCCGACGATCCTCGCCATGCACCACTTCATGATCGTGCAGGACGGCACCACCGACTTCTCCAAGGGCATCGGCACCGGGGCGTTCCGCTCCGAGCTGTTCGAGCCCGGCGTGCGGTCGATCGGGGTGCGCAACGAGAACTACTTCAAGGCCCAGAAGGCGCCGCTCGAGACCTTCGAGTACTTCGCGATCGTCGACGAGAACGCCCGCGTCAACGCGCTGCTCTCGGGCGACGTGCAGATCGCCGCGGCGATCAAGCCGCAATCCATACGCCTCGTCGAGAGCGTGCCCGGCATCCAGCTCGTCAGGAATACCGTCGGCAACTACACGAACCTCAACGTGCGCCTCGACATGGCGCCGGGCGACAGGGCCGGGTTCGTCGAGGGCATCAAGCTCATCCTGAACCGCGAGCAGATCCGGGATGCGGCGCTGCGCGGCTTCGCCGAGATCGCCAACGACCAGCCGATCCCGCCGATGAGCCCCTATCACAACGCCGAGCTCGCCCCGCGCGCCTACGACCCGGAGAAGGCGAAGGCGCTCTTCGAGAAGGCGGGCGTGCTCGGCCAGCCGATCCCGGTCGTCGCCTCCGACGCCGCCACCTCCTCGGTCGACATGGCGCTGATCCTGCAGCAGGCCGGCGCCGAGATCGGCATGAAGTTCGACATCCAGCGCGTGCCCTCGGACGGCTACTGGACGAACTACTGGCTGAAGGAGCCGGTGCATTTCGGCAACATCAACCCGCGGCCGACGCCCGACATCATGTTCTCGCTCCTCTACGCCTCGGACGCCCCCTGGAACGAGAGCCAGTTCAAGTCGGAGAAGTTCGACGCGATGCTGCTCGAAGCCCGCGGCGAGCTCGATTTCGCCAAGCGCAAGGCGATCTACGACGACATGCAGGAGATGGTGGCGAACGAGGCGGGCACGGCGATCCCGGTCTATCTCTCGAACGCCGACGCGCTCGCCCCGAACGTGCGCGGCCTCAAGCAGAACCCGCTCGGCGGCCAGATGGGCCAGGCCATGGCCGAGTACATCTGGCTCGAGGGCTGAGCCGAACCCGGCGCGGGAGGCGCGAACATGGACCGACAGGTCGTCTCACTGGTGCTCGGCCGACTCGGGCTGGCGCTCATCACCATTCTGATCGTCAGCTTCGTGGTCTTCGCCGCGACCGAGATGCTGCCGGGCGACGTCGCGCAGATCCTGCTCGGCCAGGCGGCGACCGAGGAGGCCGTCGCCGGCCTGCGAATGGCGATGCACCTTGACGACCCGGCGATCCTGCGTTTCCTGCGCTGGCTCGCCGGGCTCGCCCAGGGCGATCTCGGCACCTCTTACGCCAACAACATGCGCATCGCCGAGCTCATCGGCGCCCGCCTGGCCAACACGCTCGCGCTCGCCGCGGTCACCACCATCGTGGCGGTGCCGGTGGCGCTCTTCCTCGGCATCACCACCGCGATGTACCAGGGCCGGCTTTACGACCGGACGGTGAACACGCTCGTCGTCGGCATCATCTCGGTGCCGGAGTTCATGATCGCGACCCTCGCCGTGCTCGTCTTCGCGGTCTGGCTGCGCTGGCTGCCGGCGCTCTCCTTCGCGAGCGACGTCAGCGGGCTCCTCGACGTGCTCCGCGCCTACGCCATGCCGGTCATCACGCTGGCCGTCGTCATCTCGGCGCAGATGATCCGCATGACCCGCGCCGCGGTCATTGAGACCCTGAAGATGCCTTACACCGAGATGGCGCTGCTCAAGGGCGCCTCGCGCCCGCGCATCGTGCTGCGCCACGCCCTGCCGAACGCGATCGGCCCGATCGTCAACGCAGTGGCGCTTTCGCTCTCCTACTTGGTCGGCGGCGTGATCATCGTCGAGACGATCTTCAACTATCCCGGCATCGCCAAGCTCATGGTCGATGCGGTCGCCACCCGCGACCTGCCGCTGATCCAGACCTGCGCAATGATCTTCTGCCTGAGCTATCTCGTGCTGATCACCGCGGCCGACATCGTCGCGATCCTCTCCAACCCGAGGCTCCGCAAGTAATGGCCATCACCTTCCCCACCACCCCCCGCCGCATCGGCTACCGCTTCAACGCTGTCGGCGCCGTCGCCCTCGCGGTCATCCTGTTCTGGGCTGTCATCGCGCTCGTCGGCCCCTGGCTCACGCCCTATCCGCCGGGGGAGATCGTCGACTTCGACTACTTCGGCCCCATGTCCGCCCAGTTCTGGCTCGGGACCGACTATCTCGGCCGCGACATCCTCTCGCGCATCCTCGCCGGCGCCCGCTACACCGTCGGCATCTCGCTCGCCGCCGTCATCATTGCCGTCACCGCGGGCGTTGTGCTCGGCATGACGGCGGCGGTGATCGGCGGCTGGCTCGACACCGTGCTCAGCCGCTTGCTCGACGCGCTGAACTCGATTCCCTCGAAGCTCTTCGGCCTCGTCGTCGTCGCTGGCCTCGGCTCCAGCATCCCGGTGCTGATCGGAACCCTCGCCGTCATCTACACCCCCGGCGCCTACCGCTTCGCCCGCGCGCTCGCGGTCAACGTCAACACCATGGACTTCGTTGCCGTCGCCCGCGCCCGCGGCGAGGGCACGCCCTACCTGATCGGCCAGGAGCTCCTGCCGAACATTCTCGGACCCGTGCTCGCCGACCTTGGCCTGCGCTTCGTGTTCATCGTGCTGCTGCTCTCCGGACTCTCCTTCCTCGGCCTGGGGGTGCAGCCGCCGAACGCCGACTGGGGCTCGCTCGTTCGCGAGAACATCGGTGGCCTGCCCTTCGGCGCCCCGGCGGTGCTGATGCCCTCCCTCGCCATCGCGAGCCTCACGATCAGCGTGAACCTCCTGATCGACAATCTCCCCACCAAGATCCGCGACAGGAGCGCCTGATGCCAAACATCGTCGAGATCCGCGACCTCCGCGTCGAAGCCCGCACCGATACCGGCCGTAGGGTAGAGATCATCAAGGGCGTCAGCCTCGACGTTCCCGACGGCGAGATCGTCGCCCTGATCGGCGAAAGCGGCTCGGGCAAGACTACCATCGCCCTGACCCTCATGGGCCACACCCGCCCCGGCTGCAACATCGCCGGCGGCTCGGTCCGCGTCGGCACCCGGGACATGGCCCGCCT
>Ga0299914_10004531_pt1 | contig 10024 bp, 11 predicted proteins | sample RVTome_10_FD_201361 | JGI IMG/M metagenome (GOLD analysis project Ga0299914, IMG submission 201361) | Soil microbial communities from uranium-contaminated site in the Upper Colorado River Basin, Wyoming, United States - RVT153D57 (version 2) ... | reverse complement strand
GCTCGCGGCCCTCTTCGGCTACACGGCGCGCGAGATCAGCATGATCGAGGAGATCCCGCTGGGGACCGCGAAGACCCGGATCCGCACCGCGATGCAGAAGGTCGCCTCCGGCTCGGCCGCGCCCGGTCTCGACGCGGAGGAGGGCCCATGAGCGGCGAGTGCGAGCGGCTACGCGAGCTGGCGCCCGAGCTGGCGCTGGGGATCGCGGACGGCGAGGAGCGCGCCTGGGCGCTCGAGCACCTGGCCGACTGCCCGGCGTGCCGCGCGCACGTCGAGCGGATGAGCGGCGTCGCGGACGAGCTCGTCCACCTCGCGCCGCCGGTCGAGCCGCCGGCCGGCTTCGACGGCCGTGTGGCCGGAGGGATGGCGCCGATCCCGCCCCGGACGCCCATGCGCCGGAGGATCCTGGTGCCCGCGCTGGCGGCGATCGCGGCGGCGGCCGTGGCCGCGTTCGCGGTCTGGACCGCCCTCGACGACGACCGCGACCTCGCCGACTCCTACCGCGACACCCTCGCGGTCGCAAACGGCGAATACTTCGACGCCGCCACGATGCAGGTCCCCGGCGGGAAAGAGGTCGGGTACGTCTACGGCTACCAGGGCCGCGCCTCATGGGTGCTCGTCGTGATCTACGACGCGGTCGAAACCGGCAGCTACGACGTGGAGCTCGTCGCCCGCGACGGGCGCCACCTGCCGCTCCGTGAGCTCGACGTCGAGGATGGCGAGGGCAGCGTTGGCGCGGTCACCCCGATTCCATACCGCGAGCTCTCCGAGGTGCGGGTCCTGGACGCCATGGGCCGCGAGGTCGCCGAGTCGGAGCTGCGCGACTGACGCGCCTAGAATTGTCCGCCACGCGGACGTAGCTCAGTTGGTAGAGCGTCGGCTTCCCAAGCCGAAGGTCGCGGGTTCGAGACCCGTCGTCCGCTTCAGTTGAGCGTCCCCGCCAGATCGCGTCAGATCGCGACGGGGACGCTCGTTTTGTAGTTAGGGAGCCGCTTTCGTCCTCCGACCGCCTTCCCCCTTACCCAGCCCAATCCGACGCGTTCTCGGAGGTAGTTGGTAGCAATCTGGTAGCTGATCCGGTGGTAGCAGGGAGGGGAACTGGTAGCAGGCCGCGACGGTCAAGGCCGTCGGCAAATTCATTGCGCTTCGCATGGAATGGCATGACGGCCAGCGCGGAGCCGAACTGAAAGGGGCCTCCGGCACGCTCACTAGAACGGCGGTTGGCAACTGCTGTTCGAGCGAGAAAGCGAGAGTCACGTTGCCATGAAGCCTGGACCGGCGGTCAACAGGACGGGCGAAGAAGACCTCGCATCTGCCGAGTGTTCCACGGTGCGACTCCGTCGACGCTCCCGCCTACCTGGACGGCTAGATGGAGGGGTTTCGCCGGATTTGGGCCCAAGTTGACGGGTCTCAGGGCGATTTGGCTAGCTGGCTCTTGTCAACCGATGGGATGTTTATGGCAGTTGTCGACCGTGTCGTCTCCGCGATCGAAATAGCAGTGATCATGGTGATCACTCGTGCCACCGTTGAGCGTGTCGGCATCATTATCCCCGGATCCAAAGAGGCTGTCGGCTCCGTCCGCACCCCGCAAAATGTCCTGGCCCGCGTTCCCGTCAATGTAGTCCGAGCTCGGCCCGCCATTCACGAGATCGGCCCCGGGGCCGCCCTCAAGAGCACAGTAGTGGGTGCCGCAATCCCAGATCTCATCGTGCTCGTTGCCGTTTATCTCGTCGTAGCCCGATTCGCCGGTGGCGAAGTCCTGACCATTGTCACCGTTCATGTCATCTGGCCCGCTCTGGGCATTCATCCAGTCGGCACCATCATTGGCATGCATGTTGCTCGCGACCCCATCGGGTTGACCGATCATGTCGTCGGGACCATTGGAGCCATAGCACGGAGCGGCGCCGCAGACGATATCCCCAGCCCCGGGGTGCACTGCCAATACCACCGTCGCTGTACCGAGGGCTAGAGCGATAACCGCAAACGGCAGGACGACGAGGCGCCTACGCCCCCGATTCTCACTATTCGCCCGTCCTCTCTTCGTATGTGGCGATTGCGAGCTGACAGGCATCATCATGCGGAGCGGCTTCCTTGCAGAAGTCGATCAAACTGGCAGGTGGAGTGTTGGTCGGCACATGTGAGCCTTCCTCGCCGGTTGGCGACGGATCAACCTGCGCCGGATCGACCGGGACGGGATGCTGCTGAGTGCCGGGCAATTCCGAAGCTGGGACTTCCACTGTGTCCTCTTGGGCTTCGACCTCGCCAGGCGACGGAGGCGGGGCATCTACCTCCGGTTGGCCCTGTACGGAGATCTCGTCCGATCCCTGCGCCATGGCCAACGCCGCACCCGCCCCTAACGCCAGTATTGCCGAGAGCACGGCGATGCTCCGAGTCGTCATAGGTTCCGTCCCAAGCTCGTTGCGATAGGCACAATACCGCAAGTATGCCCGAAAACTGAACGGAAGCGAAGTGGATCCGTAGTAGTCCAGACGCAAGAGACCGTCGACGGGGACTACGAGGGCCGCTGGGTCTACGCGATGCGCTGAGTTCCGCTTCGGACTCCCACGAAGAAGGGCCTCCAAGGAGGCCGTCTTCAACGTTGCACGCCGGACTGGATCTCGGTGGAGAGAGGCTCGACGTCTGCCTGTTGGACGGGGACGGAGAGCACGCTGACCAGCTCGCCGTCCCGCCCGACTCGACCTCGCTGAGAGCCCCCGCCAATCGAATCGAGGAGGTGCACCGAGCAGCCCACCCACCCCGGACTTGCTTGCGGAGCCGCCGTCCTGGGGTGGGGCGGCCTGAACCGTTTTAGGACGGGCGCAAGGGCGCTCGAGCCGCAGCCGACCCCGCCCCCTCGACGAGCTCGGTGCCGGGGTCGGCTGCGGCTCCGCTGGCGGCGGCTGAACCAGGGCGGGGGAGGGGGAGTTTTCCGGGCACCGGCGTCTTCAGAGGAGAAGGGGTCGCGAATTGCGGACATTTTCTGGTCTCGCGCGACTAGGTACTGAGGGCTCGTGCTCCAACCGGCGACATACAAAGACACGGCGGGTGGCGCGCAAGCCCGGCGATCAGCAGGACGGATACATACAAAACGCGGTCGGCTCCGACTAGTCATTGAGACTCGATGCGCAAGACGACCACACCCGGCGTGCTGACGACGAGGGACCGCGAGATCTCGGCCTGGCTCGGCCGGCTGCCGGGGGCGAGCGTCGAGCAGATCCGTCGCCGCTACGGGCTCGGGCGCTCGCAGGCCTACCGGCGACTCCAGGTGCTCGCCTCGTTCGGAATGGTCCGGCGCCTCCACATCCTTGCCGGGAGGCCGCCGCTCTACACGGCCAACGGCCGCTCGCTCGGTCCGGCGAGCTACGAGCATGCGGTCGCGCTGGCCGAGTTGATCGTGGCCCGAGAACTTGAGAACGCCGCGGTCGCGACCGACCGGGAGCTGCGCCAAGAGCGCGGTGGCCGCCGCGCTCTCGGCCGGCGGTTCGGGCCGGACGACCGGCAGGTGATCGCGAGCTGCCGGCGGATTCCCGATGCTGTCGAGCTCTTGTGCGGTGGCGGGCTGCTCGCCTACGAGATCGAGCTGAGCTCGAAGGGAAGGACGCGGCGCGAGGCGGTCCTCTCCGCCTACGCGACCTCGTGCTATCGGCGGGTGCGGTGGGTCGTCCCGAACGCAGGGCTCGCGCGCTTGATCGGCGAGGAGATCGAGCGGATGGGGCTGGACGGATTCGTCGAGGTGGAGCGTGGGCTCGAAGTCGGCGGCTGATCGCAAGCGAGACGAGCAGAACGCAATCGCAGCAGGGGCCGTGGTCCTGCTCGCGATCGGCCTCTTCGGCTTTCCGCAGTGGCTCGTCGGTGGGATGATCGGAGCCGGGCTCGGCGCGATCGCGCCGCCGCGGATCGACGATCCGGCGAGGCGGCGTGCCGTGCGCGGGCTGGCGGCGTGGTCGATCGGGGCCGGGCTTGCGATCGGGGGGCTCCTGCTCGCGCTGCGGGCGCCGCTCGCGCTCGAGGTCGAGGGGCGGCGATTCCATCAGGCGTGGAAGTCCGACGGCATCGACCCGAGCGCCCTGATCGACTACCCATGGGGCTGGTTGCCGCAGAGCGCGGCGATCGCGCTGGTCGTCGCCGGCCTCTTCATGGTGTGGAGAACGAGGCGATGAGGGGGGCGGAGGGCATGGCGAGCGCCGTCGCATTCGTCTCCCTGATCGTCGGCGTCGCCGCGACCGCGAGATGGCGAGTGGGGAGCAGGTCACGCGCGAGGCGCGGTCCCGCTAGCAGCGTCCGGATCGGATCCACGCGCGGTCGGCGCGGGTCCCCGGTTGAGCTCGGACTCGACGAGCTTCAACAGGGAGTCCTGGTCGGCGGCTCGCCCGGGGCCGGCAAGACGACGCTGCTCGCGGGGCTGGCGGCGCGGTTGCCGGAAGGAGTCGGCTGCGCGTTCGTCGACCTAAAGGGAGACCGCTCACTCCCGGGCAGGCTCGGGATCGGCCCGGAGCGCGTGTTCGGGCTCGGCGACCGCTGCGCGGCGAGCTGGAACCCGCTCGACGCCGGCAACCCGGCGAGTTGGCGAGACATCCTCCTGGCGGCCGAGGAGTGGACCGAGCCCCATTACCGGCGCGCCGCGGCTCGGTTCGTCGGTGCCGTGCTGGCGGCGCTGGCGCAGGCGCGCCCGGCGGTGACGCTCGCTGAGGTGATCCGGCTCTTGGAGCAGCCGAAGCGTGCGGTCGGTCTCTCGCGAGAGGTCGACGGTCGCGAGCGCGACGTCTTGGCGAGCGCGATCGCCGCGATCGAGTCCGAGGCGTCGCTTCGCTCCGGGGTGCTCGGGCTCGGCAACCGGCTGGCGCTGCTCTGCGACTCGCCGGCCAGCGGCGGGCGCTTCGGGGCGCCCGGCGGGATCGATCTGCGGCGGGTCCTGCGCGGCGAGCGGGTCCTGTTCAGCCTCCCGGCCGCGGAGTTTCCCGACGAGGCGCCGGCGATCGCGGCCTGCGCGATCCAGTCGCTTGGGGCGGCGGGGCAGCGCGCCGCGGTGGGCGACGAGTCGCTACGCGCGGCGCTCGTCGTCGACGAGGCTCCGCGGCTGGGCGGCCAGCAGCTCCGCGAGGCGGTCGCGATCGGTCGCGGCGCCGGGATCGGCACCGTCGTCTCGGTCCAGGACTTCGCCGATCTCGACTACGTCGCCGACGGCACCCGCGAGGCGGTCGAGACCGGCGCCAACACCTGGATCGTGATGCGCCAGGTCGCGAGCGCCGAGGCGATCGCCAACGCGCTCGGCTCGCGCAAGGTGGAGAAGGAGACGGTCCAGCGCGACGTCAACCGGCTGCTCCTCACCGACACGGGCATGCGCTCGGTCCGGGAGGTCGACGAGTACGTGGTCTCGCCGAACGTGATCCGCGGGCTCGGACGGGGCGAGGCGATCGTATGGCGGCGGCTGCGCGCCAGGGTCGATCGGATCAACGTTGAGCCGTCAGAGGCTCCGAGGGCCTGATGGCGACGGCGCCGCGGATCGAAGGCGAGCCCTGGCTGACGAAGCGCGAGCTGGCGCTCAGGCTGCGCTGCTCGCCGCGGACGATCGAGCGGCTCCACCTCCCGGCGATGCGGGTCGGCGGACAGAACCGCTACCGGCTCAGCGAGGTCGAGGCCTACCTGACGCACCGAAGCCGTCCTGCCCGGGTGATTCGATTTCCATCGACGGAGAGGGATTCGGCGGCATGAGCGTTTTCAAGAGAGGCAGTGGCTGGGTGGCGAAGTTCCAGTTGCGCGGCGAGCAGCACTGGGTCCCGGGCGGGCCGTGGGAGACGAAGAGCGCTGCGCGCGAGGCTGAACGGCGCTACCGAGACCGGATCGAAAGCGGGAGGACCCAGGAGACCTGCGCGAGCTTCGCGGAGCGGTGGCTCGAGGAGTGGCCGCGGCCGGCGACAGCGACCCGCCGCCAGTACCGCGATGCGGCGAAGCGTTTCGCCGACCATTTCGGCGCGACGCGGCTCGACGAGGTCGAGCGCCTCTCGGCGAGGACCTGGGCGCTCGAGACGCCGCGCTACGTGATCGCCGCCGTGCGCGCGATGTACGAGGACGCGAGGAACGTCGGGCTGGTCGAGCACAACCCATTTTCGTCGCTGCGACTGCCGCCGACCGAGCGAGGTCGGCAGATCGTTGCCCCGACGCTAGACCAGTACCGCGAGATTCTGGAGGCTTGCACCGTGCTCGGCGGTTACGGGGCTGAGTTTCGGGCGATGGTCCAGTTCGCCGCTTGGACCGGGGTGCGTGCAGGCGAGCTCCAGGCGCTTCGCTGGGACGACGTCGAGACCGACTCGATCACGATCCGTCGAGCGCGAAAGCGTGACGGTTCGGAGAAGAAGCCGAAAAACGGCCGCGAGCGGACGATCGCCTTCCTGCCTCCGGCTCAGGTCCTCGAGGACCTCGCCCGCCGCGCGGACGGCTACGTCTTCCATTCGCCCCGCGGCAAGGCGCTCGACCAGGGCTCGCACTTCTACGCCTGGCGTGAGGTCCGCGCATCTGCCGGACACCGCCAGATCCGCTGGCACGACTGGCGCCACTTCTGTGCGACGCAGCTGCTGGAGCTCGGGCTCGATCACTTCGCGGTCTCGATCCAGCTCGGCCACACCGACGGCGGCGCGCTCGTCATGAGCCGCTACGGGCACCCTTCGGAGGACGCTGCCAGGGCGCGCCTCATGGGGGCATTCGAGTTGCTGCCGGCCGCGATTGACGACTACGGAGGCCGTAGCGCTAGGGAGACCGGACAGCGCTGAAGCACTGCGACCTCGGGCCCGAAGTCGACCCAAGCTCAGATCGCGCTCGAGCTCAACGCGATTTTCGCGGGGGCGAAATCACGTCGATCCGCTCAGTAGGGGTTTCCGCCTGATTCCGAGCGGCGCGCGCCGCGGATGCGTCGGGCGGCCTGAACCGGGCCGCCGCACCGGCGACAAGGTCAGCGGCGGACCCGGCGCCCGCTGCGCCACAGCAGGATTGCCGCGGCGGCCGCGAGAACCGCGATTCCAAAGCAGATCGCCCCGCCTTCGATATAGGTCGAGTCGGGGCTATCCGCCATGTCGCTCCAGATTCGAGTCACGACGACGATCCCCAGAAGTACGAAGCCTGCGGCCAGGACTACGAGGATCGCCAGAACTACATTGCGGACCATCGGACTCAGGGTCAATCGCCGCCGTTTGGACCAAGCCTTGTCGCCTGATCCCTCAACTCTTGGGAGGGCGTCACGCGCATGTCGTCACCAGACGGCTCAAGTTCCACCACCCGCTGGCTCTCGAGGTCCACGCTGACATAGATGACGGTGGCGTTCTCGACCCCCATTCGTATCGTCGTCTCCCGATACGGTGGATCGGCTTCGGGTGCGTATTCGATTATTGGCCAGTCGCGCATGCCGAAGGCGGCCGGCTCGTCCAGCTCATAAATCAGGCCGACGCCCTGAATCGGCTCCACGCTCCCGCCTAGCCCATGACCGCCCCAGGCGCCGGCTCGTACCGTGTACTCCTTCCCGGCGAGGACCTCTTGCAAGAGCTGATCCTGTGCGGCGATCTCAAGGCCTTGCGCCTCCTGGTCTTGAGTGAGAACCGGGCTCGGCGGACCCGGGTCAACCCACGGTGGAAGCGATTCGTCCTCGGACCGAATCTGGTCCGCGACGGCGATCCCACCAGGAACCGCGAGGAGGAGCGCCGCTCCAACCCAAGCGAGCCGGGTCCGCACGGAACTTGTCCGCGTATCTTGTCCGCGCTCGAGTTCGGCGAGCAGCTTCGTGTTAGCGCGCGCTCGCGCATCGGCCTCTAGTCGAGGCTGGGCGTCGCCTACGGCCTTTATCAAGGCCACCTCATCAATGTTTTGCTCGGCTTGCGACATGCCTACTCATCTAGCTGTTGCCCGAAGGGTGGCCAAGAGTTCTCTGACTTTGGTCCGTGCCCTCGCGAGCCGGGACCGAACCGTGCCGATCGGGACGGCTAGGGCCACGGAAATCTCGTCGTAAGACAGCTCTCCGAGGGCGTAGAGGAGGAGCACATCGCGCTCAGCGCGTGTCAGACCGCGTAACGCGCGACCGAGATCCGATGTCAGCCAGTCGGATTCAGCGGATGGGTCCTTGAGCTGCAAGGTCTCGAGTGGCTGCTGGCTACGTCCAAGCGCGCGGAGCTCACGAGACTCTTTACGACGCTGATGGCGAACGAGGTTCGTTGCGATGCCGAACAACCAAGGGCGCGCGGACGAGTGCGCTTCGTCATACCGGTGACGCTGTCGAAACGCAACGATGAAGACTTCAGCGGCAAGATCCTCAGCGCTGGGGCCAACTCTCGTCCGGAGGTATCGGTGGATCACGTCGACGTGCCTCTGAAAGATCGCCCCGAACTGCTCAGGTTCCTCGAGCGACCGTTTAATCAGCTCTGCATCAGTCGGTATCAGCTCCGAGTTCACGCTGGTGGGAGAGAGATTGGTCGGGCGAAATCCGACGGCGAGCTACGGGCTAGCGCTTGGTCCGAGCCCGATTTCGCGTCATCCCACACGCCGCGGCTGCAGTCGCCTGAGGATGAGGAGCAGGCCGGCAGTAACGAATACCGCCCCGATGATCCAGCGGGCGGTTGTCTCCGGCGCGTTGGAGCTTTCGGACACCGAGATGACTTCACGCACCGCCGTCCGTTTTGCACCGCCGAGCGTCTCGAGGGTGACGGGGAACTCGCCGGGCCGCGTCGCGCGGAGCGAGAAGGCGCCCTCGGCCACATCTTGAAGTTGATCGAATCTCGCCTCACCATTGGACAGGATCTCCAACCCATCTGAAGTACGCAATTCGACGAGCGCGCGGCGCGCTGTGCGGTCACCCACGTTCTCAACGGTAAACGGGAGCTCGGCTACCACTCCAGGCTCGACCGGCCCAGCAACGCCAGGCGAGGAAACTCGAAGTTCTGGCGGCCCCCGCCTCGTTCTGAATACCGCGGTGTCGGGGAAGACTCGGACCCATGACGGTCGCAGACCGGCGAGCCCCTCAACTTGCAGGGTCAGGCGGTTCAGGCCAGGCTTTACACCGCCGTACTGCAGAAAGTTCGTGGTCCTGACTTCGGTACGAGCCACGTCGCCCTTGCCGATGACGTTCCCACGAATCAGATCCAAGCTGCTCCACCTGACGCTCGACGAAGCTCGAGTGCTGCGGCGGAACTCGACTTGAGTCGCGGCACGACCGTTGGTGGAGCCGCCGACGTAAGCGAGGCCCCTTCCGGAATCGGCCTCAAATCCGACGGCGACGTGAAGCCGCATCAAGTACCAGATCGCGCGGCCTTGTGTGGCATCGCGTGGCAATCGGTACGTCGTGCGGAGGCTGAAAGAGCGCCCGTCAAGATCTCGTACGGTCTGCCGCGATTGGAAACCGGCGAGCCGCGCTTGCGACGCCTCGGCTGGCTCACCGGACCAGGCGCACACCAACGCCGCCGCAACCACGAGAGCCGAAAGTCTGCCGCTCAGGGGACGCGGACGCGAGTCGCCATTCCCCCGTTCTCGACGCGGTGCTCGTCGAGCGCGATGTGGAACGAGACGTGGTTGTTCATAGAGATGTCGTCCTCGTTCACGGAGCCCAGCCCCGAGGCGTTCCGTGCGTCGTCGGCGATCCGCGCCTCCGCGGTTTCGCTCAACCCGCTCCAGCCTCCGCTGCACTCGTCGTGGTCGATGTGGGATGTCGCAACAACGTAGAAGCCCCAGTTCATGTTGAACATCCGGTTGCCATCCGCGGCATACACGCGGAAATGCTCGATGTCCCCCACGAGGCAGTCCGGGAGCGTGTAGTTCTTGCGGCCCTTGTCGAAGTTCCACTCCCAGTTGGACGGGTTGCCGTTGTTCAGGCGTCCCCACATCCCGCCGCCTTCATTGTCATAGCCCACCGGCTCCATCCGCTGCTTGACTCGGTCCACGGTTGCGTCGTTCGTGAACACAAAGTTGATCGGCCAGTCCACGTTGCACCCGTCGACGTTCTGGCTGTTGAAGTCGAAGTTGTAGAACTTGTCGTTTCCCGGCTCCCTGA
>Ga0299914_10004530_pt1 | contig 10025 bp, 9 predicted proteins | sample RVTome_10_FD_201361 | JGI IMG/M metagenome (GOLD analysis project Ga0299914, IMG submission 201361) | Soil microbial communities from uranium-contaminated site in the Upper Colorado River Basin, Wyoming, United States - RVT153D57 (version 2) ... | reverse complement strand
CGGTTGGCACAGCAGACCGCCCCGACCGGGGGGATCGAGGTCTTCGCGATCGAGACGCTCGACGCGCTTGGCGCCCGGACCGACCGGACGGGGTCGTGAGCGACGGCAGCAACCCCGGGGACGAGTTCGCTGCCGGGTACCGGGTGCGGTTCGATGAAGCGGCTCCCGACGGACGGATCAGGACATCCGGCCTGCTTCGCTACAGCCAGGACCTCGCCGCCCAGCACTCGGAGTCACTCGGCTACGACCGGGCGTGGTACGCCGCGCGTGGACTTACCTGGCTCGTGCGGGCCGCGGAGGTCGCGATCGTGGCGGCCATGCCATACGGCTCGCTCCTGCAGGGGGCGACGCGCGTCCTTGGCTTCCGGCGGGTCTGGTCGCGCCGCGAGTCGGTCTTCACGTTGCCCGACGGTTCGACGGCAGCGTCCGTGCGCATCGATTGGGTCCTGCTCGACGAGCGTGGGCGCCCGGCGCGGATTCCGGCGGAGTTCGAACGGGTCTTTCCGGCTCCCGCCGACACACTGCAGCTTGGGCGGGTGACCCTCGGCGGCCCGGCACCCGACGCCGCTCGGCGCGCCTTCCGCGTGCGACCGCAGGAACTCGACCCGATGGACCACGTCAACAACGCTGCCTATGCCGACTGGGTCGACGAGGCGATCCTCGCTGGCCGGACCGACGGCGCTCCCGACCCGACCCGCTCGATTCCGCGCCGCCTGTGGCTCGAGTACGCCCTCGCGGCCGAGCCCGACTCCATGCTCAAGACCGTCAGCTGGTTTGCCGGCGGCGGCTGGTCGGTGCGAATCTCCGGCGAGGATGGTGGCGTGGAGGTGGCACGGGCGCGACTCGAGGGCGGCGATTCGATCGCACCGGACGGCCGTTGACGCGGTAGTCTGCCGCTTCGATCCGTGACCGGAGGATACCGTCCCACGATGGGCCCAACCGCCCCATCCTCGCCCGCCAGCCCGACCGGCGACGACGCCATCGACCGGCCGTGGACCGCCGCCATCCGCGTGGCCGACCTGCGGAAGTCGTTCCAGGTTCCCGTCCGCGGCGAGGGACTCCGCGCCGCTGCCGTGAGCCTCGTCCGCCGCCAGTCGCGTGAGGTCCACGCCGTCGACGGCGTGTCGTTCGAGGTGGGGCCGGGCGAGATCGTCGGATTCCTGGGCCCGAACGGCGCCGGCAAGACGACGACGCTCAAGATGCTGTCGGGCCTGCTCCACCCGACGTCGGGCGAAGCGACCGTCCTCGGCCACGTCCCGTCACGACGCGAGAGCGCCTACCTGCGGCGGATGACCATGGTCATGGGCAATCGCAACCAGCTCCAGTGGGACCTGCCGGCCCTCGACTCCTTCGAGCTGATGCGCGCGATCTACCGCCTGCCGCACGACGAGTTTCGCCGGACGCGGGACGAGTTCATCGAGCTCCTCGAGCTCGGCGACCTCGTTCGCCAGCCGGTCCGCAACCTGTCGCTTGGCGAGCGGATGAAGGCCGAGATCGTCGGTGCCCTGCTCCACCGGCCACAGGTCCTGTTCCTCGACGAGCCGACCATCGGGCTCGACGTCACGATGCAGAAGCGGATTCGTACGTTCGTCGCCGACTACAACCGGCGCTACGGTGCGACCGTCCTGCTGACCAGCCACTACATGGCCGACGTCCAGGCCCTCTGCCGGCGGGTCATCGTGATCCACCACGGCCGGATCCTGTTCGACGGAGCGCTCGCCGCGCTGGCCGCCCGGTTCGGAGCGACCAAGACGATCGTCGTCGAGCTCGACGACGCCACGGTCGACCTGTCGGCGTTCGGCGACGTGATCGGCGTGGAGGACGGCCGGATCACCCTGCGCGTGTCGCGGGCCGCCGCGCCGGAGGTCACCGCCCGACTCCTGCGCGATCTCGATGTCGCCGACCTGACGATCGAGGACCCGCCGATCGAGGACGTCATCGAGCTGGTGTTCGCCGGCGCAGGCGACCAGGCGGACGGGTGACCGCCGCGGGGCGCGAACAGGAGCGGCGCGAGGCGGTCGGGCGTATCGCGTTGCTCGGCGCCCTCGTCGACCTGTACCTGACCGAGATCCGGATCGCCATCGCCGAGCAGTTCCAGTACCGCGTCGCGAACTACTTCTACATGGTCGGCATGATCGCGGAGCCCGTGATCTACCTCGTCGTCTGGTCGACGGTCGCGGAACAGCAGGGCGGTTCCGTCGGCGGCTTCACCCCGGGCCAGTTCGCCGCGTATTACATCGTCTGGACCCTGGTCCGGAACATGAACATCATCTTCACGCCGTACGGCTGGGAGTGGCGGATCCGCCAGGGCGAACTGTCGGGGATGCTCCTCCGCCCCGTGCACCCGATCCACTGGGATCTCGGCTACTTCGCCGGCTGGAAGTTCGTCGCGATCGTGCTCTGGCTGCCGCTGGCCCTGATCCTCGCCATGCTCTTCCGCCCGGAACTCGAACCCGACCTGCTCGATGTCGCCGTCTTCGCGATCGCCATCTGGGGTGCCTACCTCATCCGGTCGGTCAACTACTGGATCCTCGGCATGGTCTCGTTCTGGACGACGCGCGTGGGGCCGCTGTTCGAGCTGTTCCTCACGGCCGAGCTGCTCCTCTCGGGGCGACTCGTGCCACTGGCGCTCATGCCGGACTGGGCACAGTCGCTGGCAAACGTGCTGCCGTTCAAGTGGACCTTCGGGTTCCCCATCGAGGCGCTCGTCGGGGACCTGCCCGCGGACCAGCTCCTGGGCGGGCTCCTGATGCAGCTGCTGTGGATCGTCCTCGGCGCTATCGGGGTCCGGGTCGTGTGGCGCTTCGCCGTGCGCCGCTACTCGGCGGTGGGCAACTGATGGGCGACTCCATGGCCCGCCCGCCACGCGAGCCCCTGCGCCCGGCCCGGCTCGCCGCCGTCTTCTTCCGCGTCGGCGCGATGAACGAGCTGCAGTACCGGGTGAACTTCGTCGTCCAGCTGTTCCAGTCGGCGATCGCCCTCGTCACCGGGCTGGCAGTCCTGGCTCTTGTCTTCAGCCATACATCCGAGCTCAATGGCTGGTCGCAGGCCGAGCTGCTCGCGATCATGGGCGTGCACATCGTCATGGGCGGACTCATCCGGACCACGATCCAGCCGAACATGCTGCGTCTCATGGAGGACATCCGCCAGGGGACGTTCGATTTTGTCCTGACCAAGCCCGATGATGCACAGGTCCTCGCGAGCGTCCGCGAGATCCGGATCTGGCAGGCGGTCGACGTCATCGTCGGCGCCGTGGTCCTCGCCGTGGCGCTGTCGCAGCTGAGCGGGTCGATCGGCCCCGGCGAGGCACTCGCGTTCGGGTTCGCCCTCGCTCTCGGCGCTTCGATGATCTACTGCTTCTGGCTGATCCTGACGACGGGCGCCTTCTGGATCGTCCGGATGGATCAGCTGGCCGAGCTGTTCGAGGGCATCTACCAGTCCGGTCGCTGGCCGGTGACGATCTATCCCGGCTGGTTGCGGATCAGCCTCACCTACCTCGTCCCGATCGCATTCGCGGTGACCGTGCCGGCCGAGGGGCTGACCGGCCGATTGACGCCGGAGACCCTCCTGCTCGCGGCCGGGTTCGCCCTCGGCCTGTTGATGTTCACGCGCTGGTTCTGGCGATTTGGTCTGAGCCGGTACTCCGGGGCGTCCGCCTGAACCCTGGATAGACTGAGGGCCTCGACAGGAACGCGACCGATGCACACGACCCTCCCCAGCCGACGACTCGCCGCCCTTCTCGCCGCCTGCGTCGTCGCCTGGGCCTGCGGGGCCTCCGAGGCGACCCCGACGGCACGCGAATCGCCCGCACCGTCGGCCGGTGCGGTCGGCACGCCGGTACGGACCGCGACGCCCGCCGGGAGCGTTGCGACACCTTCTTCGTCGCCGGCGCCGCCCGAGCGCGAACGCACGTTCGAGCTGGCCGAGTATCAGGTCCCACGGGGGAGCGGCCCACATGACGTGGCCCCGGCGGCCGACGGCGGAGTCTGGTACACGGGCCAGCGCAACGGAACGCTGGGCCACCTCGACCCGGCGACGGGCGAGGTCCGCGAGATTGAACTGGGACGCGGATCGGCACCACACGGCGTGATCGTCGGTCCGGACGGCGCTCCGTGGATCACCGACGGCGGGCTCAACGCAATCGTCCGGGTCGATCCGTCGAACGACCGCGTCGAGGTCTACCCGCTACCGGACAGACACCGCGGAGCGAACCTCAACACCGCCACCTTCGACGGCGACGGCGTCCTGTGGTTCACCGGGCAGACTGGCGTCTACGGTCGCCTCGATCCGGACGAGGGCCGGGTCGAGACGTACGACGCGCCCCGTGGACGCGGGCCCTATGGCATCGCCACGACGCCGGCCGGCGACGTCTGGTACGCATCGCTCGCGGGCAGCCACATCGCCCGCATCGACAGGGCCAGCGGCGAAGCGACCGTCGTCCGGCCACCGACCGAGGACCAGGGGGCTCGCCGCGTCTGGTCCGATTCGATGGGTCGCCTGTGGGTCGCCGAATGGAATGCCGGCCAGGTCGCGATGCACGATCCGGTGTCGGGTGACTGGCGGGAGTGGCCCCTGCCCGGCAATGGCGCCCAGGCCTATGCCGTCTTCGTCGACGACCACGACGACGTCTGGCTGACCGACTTCGGCGCCAACGCCATCGTTCGCTTCGACCCGACGAGCGAGACGTTCGAGTCATTAGAACTGCCGAGCGCGGGTGCAGCCGTTCGCCAGCTGTTCGGTCGACCGGGTGAGGTCTGGGGCGCGGAGTCCGCCGTCGATCGCCTGGTGGTCGTGCGATCGGGGTCTTGACCTTGGAGTGACTCCAGGGTGTAGCGTCTCGACAGACCCATCCGCACGCACGAGGGACGATCATGCAGGCAACCGGGACGCCGAGCACCGCGGACCAGGTGGCGACGTTCATCCACCAGCTCTACGACGCGTTCCTCGAGCGCGACTGGGATCGCCTCGAAACGATGTTCGTGGACGACTACCAGCAGATCGACGAGCGCCGCGGTGTCTGGTTCCGCGGCGATCCCCGCGAGATCCTCGGGACGCAGCGCGCGGAGATCGAGGCCGCCGAAACCTACGACCACCGGATCGAGGACCTGGACGCGCGTGCACTGACCGACGACGTCGGCGTGGCCACGTACGTGTGGTTCGCCGACGGGCGCTGGGACGGCGTCGACTACCACATCCGCTGTCCGGCCACGACGGTCGTGCGCCGGACACCGACCGGCTGGCGTGCCGCCGTGATCCACGCCGTGCAGACCGAGGAGCGTTCCGCGTGAGGATCGGCGAGGTGGCGCAACGAGTCGGCGTGTCGGCCGATACGGTTCGCTTCTACGAACGGTCGGGCTGGCTGCCGCGGGCAGCGCGGCGCGAGAATGCCTACCGCGACTACGCCGAGTCCGACGTCGAACACCTCCGGCTTCTGATCGACCTGCGACGGCTCGACATCCCGCTCGAGGACGCGTCGCGGATCGCCAGCTGGTGCCACTCTGGCCACTGCGCCGAGTCGAGCGAGGCGTTGCCAGCACTGATTGCCGCCCGCCGTGAGGAGATCGCGGACCGTCTGTCCGGGCTGCAGGCACTCGATGCGCGCCTGGCCGACCTCGAACGCCACCTGGCGCGGCGCCGCGGCACTGCCCGCGCTCTGAAGGTCGTCGACGCGGCCGGGCCGTGCTGTCCTGCTGCGGTTGCTGTCGTGGGCAGCGCGGAGGGTGGGTGCGGTTGCGCGACGAACGTGCCGACCCGCGGGGCCATCGACTGACGACCTTCGTTCAATCGGCGTGGAAGTCGGCGAGCCTGTCCGCCTCGTCCTCGACATCGCGCATCGTCGATGCCGGGAGCGGCTCGAATGGTGTCAGCTCGACGCGGCCGGCATCGTGACGCCACGTCCCGGCGACGGCGCCGTCGACGAGGAAGGTCGGCACGGAGTGTGGTGTCTTCGTATTGAACACGCGCGACCGATAGCGCTCGGGCAGGATCCCGCTGCGCCGGGCATGGACGAGCAGGCTCGCATCCCACGTCGAGATGAAGCGGACCGGCGCCGGCGTGTGCGGATCCGGGAGCGGTGCGTCCGGCAGGTCGAGCAGCTCTCCGCCCCGCTCATCGCGGAAACGGCGCAGGTCCAGCGCGTCGACGACCGGCCGGAGCATCGTCGCCGGTAACCCGGTCCAGCTCGCGAGGTCCTTGCGGCTCGCCGGGCCGAACCCCCCGAGATATCGCCGCACCAGGTGCTCGAGCGCATCGGCCTCGTCGATCGCGGGTGGGCCAAGCCAGTCCTCCGCCAGCCCATACAGGTTCGCCCGGCGCTGCTCCCAGGTCCCGGACGGCGGGACACGGACGAGGTCGACCATCTGGGCAATCCCGTTCCAGGCCGCCCGCGGCACGCCTTCTGCGGCCAGGCGGGCAAGCAGCTCCTCGTACCGCTGGGGGCCGTCGGCCAGGATCCCGCGAACCCGCGCGACGACAGTCGTCATGTCGATGCCGTCCAGCTGGGGAGCCATGACGCGTTGCCACCACTCGGTCCGGGCACGGCGTGTGGCAACGGCGAACGGCCAGTAGTCGGCGGCCGACACCACGTGGATCGTCGAGCGCATCAGGGTCGCCTGGACGGCGCTCCGGGTGGTCAGGGCCTCGGTCAGCGACGATCGGCGGAAGGCCTCCAGTCGGCTCCACAACCCGATGTAGCCCGATGGAGCGTACTGGGTCTGCAGGCCGGCGATCCGCTCCAGTGCCCGGGTGAGGGGCAGGCGCGCCCGCTCAAGGAACAGTTGGCGGGCGAGCAGCGCGCGGTTGAGTGCGCGCGACGAGAGGACGGGCACGGTGGATCCCGAACGGCTTCTCGTCATGGCTGCAAGCATTCGTGGCCCGCGGTCGCGGGTCAAGCATCGGCCAGCAGACGCGTCCGTGGCTGCAATCGAATGTGTGCACGCAAGCACCGGCTGCCTGTGCCGCCTTCCGGCGCACGTCCGGTGAAGGGTCCGATGGTCGCGCGCAATCGTATGGCCGCATGGGCAGGTGTTATCCTTCGCTCGATGGGATCGGACGAGCTCATGACGGGCGAGGAGGACGGGGCCGGCCGCGACGGGGCGCCGTCTGCCACGGCACGTGGGAGGCGATCGGCGAGATCGTTGCCAGACGCCCTGCCCACGATGCGCGACATCGCGAGCCGAGCCGGCGTGTCGCAGAGCACCGTGTCGCGTGTCCTCAACGACGCGCCGACCCGCGTGCCGATCGCCGCCGACACACGCGAGCGTGTGATCGTCGCAGCACGGGAGCTCGGGTACCGGCCCAATCCCCTCGCTCGCGCCCTGCGCGGTGCGCCGACGATGCTCATGGGCGCCGTCGTCCGCGACTTCAGTGACCCGTTCTTTGCCAGCGCGATCGAGGCCCTGGCCGTCGAGGCCATGGCCAACGGCTACAACGTCGTGCTCGGTCACGCGCATGGCCGCCTCGACGAGTCGATCGCGCTCAGCGCGGTCCTCGAGACGCGCCACACGGACGCCATCGTCCTGCTGGGATACATGCAGGACCAGCCGAGGCTGCTGGAGGACCTGCGCGGTTCGCGCGTCCCCGTCGTCGCGCTCTGGCAGGGTGCGAGCCCCTGTGAGTTCCCGACGATGGACGTCGACGATCGGGCCGGCGTCCTGACCGGCCTGCAGCACCTCGCGGACCTGGGCCACCGCAGGATCGCATTCGTGAGCGCCGAACTGCCTGGCCACAACCCGACCCGTGAAGACGCGTTCGTGGAGTTCATGTCTGGTGGCCTCGGCGGCGTTCCTGTTGGCGCGGTCCAGCGCGTCCCGAACTCGCTCGCGGGCGGCGAACTCGCGTTGCGGGCGCTCCTGGAGCTTCATGAGCCACCAACGGCGATCGTCGCCTCGACGGATCTCGTCGCCGTCGGCGTCCTGCACGCGGCGTACAGCGCCGGCCGGGTCGTTCCCCGCGAGTTGTCGGTGGTCGGTTACGACGACCTCCCGATCGCCGCCCACACCGTCCCGGCGTTGACGACGCTGCGGATGCCGATCGGCGAGATGGTCGGGACCGGCGTGCGGTTGGCGATCGAGCTGGCACGCGACGCGAAGGTCTCGCGCGAGCCGCGCAAGGAGGTCTTCAGGCCCACGCTCGTCGTCCGCGAATCGACGGCGCCGCCCCCCGTGGACTCCTAGCTCATCGTCCGTCGGGCGCGGTCACCTGCGGGATCCAGACACGCATTGCGTCCCCGTCCCGGTTCGCAGACGCGTAAAACGGGACTGCCCTGGCAACGGGTGGCGGCTCGCCGTCCGCGGCCGGTCGCCCCCGCTTCACGATGGCCGGAAGGTCGAGGCCCAGCACGCCGGGCGCGACGTCGTCGCGTGACGTGACGGTTGGCCGAGCGTCGGGCGGGATCCCGATGTCCTCGATTTCCACACCAGCCGGCAGGTCGGCCGACTCGATGGCGTAGACGAGCGGGCCGCGTTCGAAGGCGACGCAGCCGCGCACCGCGTCGACCCGGTCGTCCGGCACGGTGACGCGAGGCTCGACCGAGAGCGTCAGGACCAGCGTGTCGCCGGAGGCCCACTGCCGCGTCTCCGCGGTCACGCCGGGCCCCGACATCGTGGATTTCTCGCCGCCGTTGAGCTCGACGGTCGCGGAGGCGGACCACGCCGGTACCCGCAGCGCGAGCGTCCATGGACGCGCGGGCCCCTCCAGGATCTTCACCGTGATCCGCCCGTTCCACGGATAGTCGGTGTCGACGGCGAGTCGCGTGGGCCCGGCCGCACCCGGCACGACGAGCTCTCCCGTGGCGTATTGGTGGAGCTGGATGCCGTCCGCACCTGCTGTCGCCAGGTACTGCTCCCACGAGCTGAGAAGTCTCATCAGGTTCGGCGGACAGCAGGCACACACCTTCCACGGCGTGCGCGCCCCGTTCCCGGAATCGGCAACCGCCCGGCGCGTCCTGCGCTGGAGCGGATTCTCGTACGAGAAGTTGCAGCCGTCGAGGGAGATCCCGCCAAGGACGCCGTTGAACATCGTGCGCTCGATCAGGTCGGCATACGCGGCCTTGCCTGTCGCGAGCAGCAGGCGCCAGGCCAGCATCACGCTGGCGATCGACGCACACGTCTCCGCGTATGCACGATCCGGCGGGAGCTCGAACGGGTCGCCGAACGCCTCGTCGCGATGGCGGCTGCCGACACCGCCGGTCAGGTACATGCGGGTGTCGACCATGTCCTGCCAGCGCTGCTCGACGGCACCCAGCAGGTTCGCGTCGCCGAGCTCGGTCGCGAGGTCGACCACGCCGCAGTCGAGGTACAGCTGGCGGACGGCGTGTCCGGCGACAGTGGATGCATCGCGTACGGGGAGGTGATCCTGCCAGTACGCCGCGCCGAGCCGCCCGGCGCCGAGCAGCCCGTGGCCGCGGCCGTCGATCATCCGGGCCGCCAGATCGAGGTGTCGCCGATCGCCGGTCGTCCGGAATAGCTCGACGAGGGCCATCTCGATCTCCGGGTGGCCGTCGATTCCCTCGCGTCCGGCGGGGCCCAGCTCGCGCTCCAGGGACTCGACCGCGCGCAACGCCACGTCGAGCAGCCGATCGTCGCCAAGGGCGCGGTGCCAGGCGATGCCTGCCTGCACGAGATGACCGATGCAGTACAGCTCGTGTCCCCACGACAGGTCGCGATACTCCTGCCCCGGGGCGACGACCTGGACGAACGTGTTGAGGTACCCGTCCGGTCGTTGGGCCGCCTCGATGGCGACGATCGCCTCGGCGGCAGCGCTGGCGAGCCCCGGATCGGTCGACCGCCCCAGCTCCCAGCCGACCGCCTCGAGCCACTTGTACACGTCGGAGTCGAGGAAGGGGAGCACGATGCCCTGGTCCTCCCCGAGCGCCCGGTAGCGCCCGCCGGCCCCGGCCGCAACCCGGAAGTTGGGCAACGTCCCGGAGCGCGTGAGCCAGTCGAAGCCATGGCGGAGGGTCCGCTCGCGATTGATCCGGATGCGCTCTTCCCAGAACCCGCCGGTGACCCTCACCCCGGCCGCGT
>Ga0299914_10004529_pt1 | contig 10025 bp, 10 predicted proteins | sample RVTome_10_FD_201361 | JGI IMG/M metagenome (GOLD analysis project Ga0299914, IMG submission 201361) | Soil microbial communities from uranium-contaminated site in the Upper Colorado River Basin, Wyoming, United States - RVT153D57 (version 2) ... | reverse complement strand
CGCTCGGCATCGATCACATCTCGCCCGAAGCGGCCGTGGCGACCGCGGCGTTCGAGGGGCTGCGGCACGCGATCGTGCACCTCGTCGGTGCGTCGGGGAGCGGCGTCGCACTCACCGCGGCGGGCCATCGCGCGGAGGCGCGGCTCGCCACCGAGCGCGACGTCACGACGCTCGTGCCGGAATGGCGCGACGGCGCCTTCCGGGTCTAGCCCCGCGCCGTGGGTGACGCACACGCGCGGCGCACCGGCTCAGGCGGCGGGCTGCATGGCCCGGCGAGCGCGGTGCGCGCGCACCTTGGCGCGATTGCCGCAGCGCTGCATCGAACACCACCGGCGCGTCGCCGCCCGCGAGGTGTCGAGGTAGACCATCGTGCAGTCGCCGCCGTTGCACTCGCGGATACGACCGGCGTTGGCGGGGTCGAAGAGGTCGACGGCATCACGCGCGATGGTCGAGAGCGCCTGGCCGACGGACTGCACCGAGCGCCCGGCCTGGCGTGAGCCGCCGGGAAGCGCGGGCGGGATGTCGGGAGTCGCCGCATAGAGGTTGACGAGGTCGACATCGGCCGATCGCACGGCGTCGCCGTGTGCGGCGGCCTGCGCCATGCGGCCGATCGCGTCGCGGAGCGCGATGGCGTCGAACAGGTCCCTCGACCGAGCGGCGCCCACCGCGACGGGGAAGCGCTCGCGCAGCCATGCGGTGAGGTCGTCGGGCGCGTGCAGGCGCTCCGACACGAGGTCGCTCCGGATGGCGCCCGTGTACGCGAAGTCGAGCGCGAACGAGCCCGAGTCGAACCACCAGCGGGTGCCCTCTGCGGAGGTGAACCACTGCCCGACGGGGATGGAGACGGTGGAGACGGGCATGTAACCATTCTAGCTGGTTACGGATGCCGCATCCGTACCTGATCGAGTCGATGCATGCGCCGACGGGCATGCGGGTTCCGGCCCGGCTGACGCGGCGAATCAGCCGGCGGCCGCGCTCGCGGCCCGCCGCCGCACCGCCGACGAGATCTCGCGATACCGCCAGACGATGAGGTTCGCCTGGTCGAATCCGCGGCGGCAGAGGCCGCAGCTCAGTGGGCGATTGGGTTCACGGTATCGGAAATGCTCGTGGCCCGCAGGGCACGAGCCGACCCACGGGGCGAGCTCGTGCGCGACCTCGCCGTCGTGCGTGCGGCGCCCCGCGTAGCCGAGGTCGTTGGCGATCGCCGCCCACTTCGGGCCGTGACCGGCTCGCGGGCCCGCGATCGCATGCGCGACCTCGTGCAGGAGGATCTGATGGATCTCGTCGTCGTCGTAGCGCACCGCGAGGTAGCGCGACACCGAGATGCGCTTGGCGGTGTAGTTGCAGAGCCCGGCGCGCTTCTTCGCATTGTCGAAGCCGAAACTCCACACGGTGGGATCGAGATGCAGCACGATGAGGGCTTCGGCCCACCGTCGCACCCGCTCGAGATCCGCCATGGGATGAGAATAGACCCCGCCACCGACCCGGGAACAGCGCTCATACCCCCCGAATGGGGAGCCGATTCCTTCGGCCGCATGGGTGCCGTCGCGACCGCGGACGCAGCTGCGATGCACGCCGAAGCCGCATGGCCGGCTCGGCCCGGTCCGCCCTCGTCAGCCCGACGCGAGCCGCACACGGAAGAGCCGGTCGTCGCCCGGCGACGGCGATCCGCGGCCGTCGGTGTTGCTGCCGATGAACCAGACCTCCCCTTCCGGGCCGGCGGTGACATCGCGCAACCGCCCGAGCTCGCCCACGAACCACGGCGATGCGGCGAGCTCCCCGCCCGCCGTCGCCGGCGCCACCGACCACAGCCGCGCCCCGCGGAGCGCGGCGACGAAGACGGTGTCGCCGACGATCGCGATGCCGCTGGGACTCGCGTCGGCGGTCGACCACTGCACGACGGGATCGACGAAGCGATCATCGCCTGCCAGCCCTTCGACGATCGGCCACCCGTAGTTCGCCCCGCGCGAGATGCGGTTCAGCTCGTCCCAGGTGTTCTGCCCGAACTCGGACGCCCAGAGCTCGCCCGCGGCATCCCAAGCCAGGCCTTGGGCGTTGCGGTGACCCAGCGACCACGTGAAGTTGCCGAACGGGTTGCCCGGGGCGGGTTCCCCCTCGGGCGTCATACGGAGGATCTTGCCGGAGAGCGACGACGGATCCTGGGCGGCGTCGCGGTCGCCGGCGTCGCCCGATGTCGCATACAGGAACCCGTCGGGGCCGAAGGCGATCCGGCCGCCGTTGTGGTTGCTGGCGCGGGGAATACCCGTGAGCACGTCCTCGGGTGCGCCGAGCGCGAGCGCGCCGGGTGAGCCCGTCAGCGGCATCCGCACGATGCGGTTGTCGGATGCCGCCGTGAAGCATGCGTAGACGTAGCCCGGACGATCGCTGTCGCTCGGGAGGAATGCCAGGCCCATGAGCCCGCCCTCGCCGCCGGGCACCACGCCGGGAACGGTGGTCGCGACCCGCAGCGAGCCGTCGGCGAGCACCTCGACGATGTTCGCGGTGTCGCGCTCGCTGACGAGCACGCCGCCGGCGGGGAGCCGGAGGATGGACCACGGCGCCTGCAGTCCTTCGGCGACGACCTCGACGCCGCCGGTCGGCAGCAAAACCGCCGGCGGTGCGGATGGCGACGACGGCGAAGGTGTCGGCGACGGCGACGGCGACGGCAGTCCCGGAGGCGTGGACGGCAGCAGGCTGCGGGAGGGCGGAGGCGAGAGGCATCCCGCCAGCGCGACGAGAGCGGCGAGCAGGATGACGGGGCCGGCGACTCGGCGTCGTGCTCGTGTCGCGCTTGGCCGCCGGCCTGTGCCCGTCATCGTCATGCCACCTCCCCGATCCCAGTGTGCGCGACGCTCCGCCAGAATGGGAGCATGCGGCTTGCAATCGACCTGAACGCCGACCTCGGCGAGTCGTTCGGCGCCTGGCGCGTCGGCGACGACGAGGCGATGTTCGGGCTCGTGTCGAGCGCGAACATCGCGTGCGGCTTCCATGCCGGCGACTCGCTCACCATGGCCGAGAGCGCGAGGCGTGCGGCTCGGCACGGCGTCACGCTCGGTGCCCACCCGGGATATCGCGATCTCGTCGGGTTCGGCCGGCGGGCACTCGACACGAGCCCAGCCGAGATCGCCACCGAGCTCCTCGCCCAGCTCGGCGCACTCGACGGCATCGCGCGTGCTGCCGGTATCCGGGTGCGCTACGTCAAGGCGCACGGCGCCCTCTACCACCGGCTCGCGACCGACGAACGGGCTGCGCACGCGTTCGTCGAGGCGGTCGCCCACTACGACGGGACGCTGCCGATCCTCGGCCCGCCGGTGAGCGCGATCGAACGGGCAGCGGATGCCGCGGGCCTCCGCTTCGCCCGCGAGGCGTTCGTCGACCGTGGCTACGTCGCCGACGGCTCCCTCATGCCCCGCGGCGAACCCGGCGCCGTCGTCGACGATCCGGCGGCCGCTGCAGACCGCGCGATCGAACTCGCCGAGACGGGTGGGATCACCGCAGACGACGGCAGCCGCCTCGAGCTGAGGCCCGACTCGCTGTGCCTTCACGGCGACACGCCCGGCGCGGTCGGCATGGCACGCGCAGTGCGCGGGGCCCTCGAGCGGGCGGGCGTCGAGATCAGGTCGTTCGCATGAGCCGCCGGTTGCTGCCGAGCGGCGACGCGGCGATCCTCGTCGAGTGCGACAGCCTCGAGGAGGTGCTCGCGCTCCACGACGCGCTCGCCGCCGATCGGCGACCCGGCGTCGTCGAGCTCGTCCCCGCCGCACGCACCGTCCTCGTCGCCGTCGATCCGACGGTGATCCCGCTCGAGTCCGCGGCGACCTGGGTGCGGCGGATTCCGGCAGAGGCCGGCTCGCGAGCCGCAGGCGCAGCCGCCCCGCCCATCACGGTCCCCGTCGCGTACGACGGCGACGACCTCGCAGCGACGGCCACGCTCCTCGCCCTCTCGCCCGAGGCGCTCGTCGCCCGGCACACCGCTGCCCTGTGGCGTGTCGCGTTCGTCGGATTCGCCCCCGGGTTCGGCTACCTCGTGAGCGACGACTGGCCGTTCGAGGTGCCGCGCCTCGACGCCCCCCGAACCCGGGTGCCGGCGGGGGCGGTGGCCCTCGCGGGTGCGTTCGGCGGCGTGTACCCCCGGCAGAGCCCAGGCGGGTGGCGGCTCATCGGCCGCACCGAGGCCACACTGTGGGACTCCGAGGCCGATCCGCCCGCACTGCTCGCGCCCGGTCGTCGCGTCCGCTTCGAGGCGATCGGCGCAGGATGACCCGCGTCCACGTCGAGCACCCCGGTGCGCTGGCGCTCGTCGAGGACCTCGGGCGACCGGGATCCGCGCATCTCGGCGTCGCGGCATCCGGCGCGCTCGACCGCGGCGCGCACGCGCTCGCGAACCGGCTCGTGGGCAACCCCGACGGTGCGGCGGCGCTGGAGCTGCTCGTCGGCGGCTTCCGCGCCCGGTTCGAGGGCGAGTCGTGGTTCGCGGTGACCGGTGCGTGGGGGAGCATCCGCCTCGATGGTCGGCCCATCGCGCCCTACGCGGCCGCGCGGGGTCGCGACGGGTCGGTGCTCGAGATCGGGATCGCCGAGCGCGGCATCCGCTACGTCCTGGCCGTGCGCGGCGGCCTCGATGTGCCGGTCGTGCTCGGCTCTCGATCGCGCGACACCCTCGCCGGCCTCGGCCCCGAGCCGCTCTCGGCCGGTCAGGCGCTCGCGGTCGGCCCGGAGCCCGTGGCTTCCGTGCCGGTCGTCGACCAGGATGTGGCGTTCCCCCCGACGCGGGAGGCGGTGACGCTCGCGTTGCGGCCGGGGCCGCGTGCCGAGTGGTTCACGGATGCCGCGCACGCGGCGCTCTTCGAGGCGGAGTGGCGCCTCTCGGAGCAGGCCGACCGCATCGGGGCGAGGCTCACGGGACCGGCGCTCGAACGGCGCGTCGCGGGTGAGCTCGTGAGCGAGGCGACGGTGCCCGGATCGGTGCAGGTCGCGGGCGGCGGCCAGCCCACCATCCTCCTGGCCGACCGGCCGGTGACGGGCGGGTATCCCGTCATCGCGGTCGTGGCGTCGGCGTCGCTCGATGCGGTCGCGCAACTCCGCCCGGGCCAGGCGGTTCGTTTCCGCCACGCATGACCGCCCCGGTCCCGCGCGGCGAGCGGCGAGCGGATGCCGCGTCAGGCTCCGGGCTTCGCGAGGAACACCGAACGTGACGGCGGCGGCGACGGCACCGCCGTGGCATCCGTCACCACCGGCGCCCCCGCGATGAACCGGCGGAGCTCGGCGCCGTCGACGAGCTTCGCCGGAGCAGGATCGCTCGCGAGCCGGCGCGGCATGCCCGCGAACGGCAGCTCGTCGTGCGAGGCGTACATCACGATGTTGCCGAAGCGCCGTCCCTTCAGCATCGCCGGGTCGGCGGCGATCGCGAGGTGCGGGAAGACGTGCGCGAGGGTCGCGGCCTGCGAGCGCGCGAAGGCGAGGCCCGCACCGTCCGCGATGTTCACGGTGACGATGCCGCCCGGTGCGAGCCGCGGTGCGATGAGACCGTAGAACTCCACGCTCGTCACGTGTGCGGGCGTGCGCGCTCCGGAGAAGATGTCGACCACGGCGATGTCCACCGCACCGTCGAGACCGGCCGGGAGCTTCGCGAGCACCTCTCGGGCGTCGCCGTGCCGCACCCGCACCTGGATGCCCTTCGGGAGCGGCAGGTGCTCGCGCACGAAGTCGACGAGGTCGGTCTCGAGCTCGACCACCTGCTGCCGGGATCCCGGACGGGTCGCCGCCACGTAGCGGGGCAGCGTGAGCGCGCCACCGCCGAGGTGCACCGCCGTGATCGGCTCGCCCTCTGGGCGCACCAGGTCGACCGCGTGGCCGATCCGCCGCACGTACTCGAACCCGAGCCAGTCGGGGCGGTCGAGCTCCACGTGCGACTGCGGCGTGCCGTCGACGTAGAGCGTCCACGAGCCGGGCGACTGGCGCGACTCCTGGAGTCGCGCGACGTGCCCGCTCACGGAGAGGCGGCGTTCGGGATCTGGCACGGATGCCACGCTACCCGCCGCCGGCGGAACCGGCGCTCGCGCCGGTCAGCAGGCGCCCCAAAGCACCATGTCGAGCCGATGCCCGGTGAGCACCGCCGCGGGGAACGGACCTGCCTCGCGCAGCCGGTCCTCGACCCCCGCCGGAAGTCCGCCGGGCGCGGCCACGAGGATGACGTTGCCCTCCTCCGTGCCCGACAGCACCTCCGCGTCGCCGGCGACGAGCAGGTCTGCGGCAGGGTCGGCTCGGGCGAGCGCGCGTGCCTGCGCCCGCAGCCGCACGAGTCCCGGCGCGTCGGCGACGTTCACGACGACGAGCCCGGACGGGCGGATCGGCGCGAGGCATCCGGCCATGAACGACGGCTCGTCGACGAATGACGGTGCATCGAGGCGGGCGTAGAGGTCGACGACGACGACGTCGACCGGGGGGCGTTCCGCGAGCGAGGCGAGCGCGTCCTGCGCGTCGGCGACCATGACCTCGATGCCCGAGCCGGCCGGCAGCGGGAGTCGCGCGAGCACCGCGGCGACGAGCTCGGCGTCGTGGTCGACCACGAGTTGCATGGAGCCGGGCCGGGTCGCGGCGACGTAGCGGGGGAGTGTCATCGCGCCGCCCCCGAGGTGCACCGCCGCGATCGGCTCGCCGGCCGGGCGCAGGGTGTCGAGCACGTGGCCGATGCGGCGGACGTACTCGAAGAACAGGCGAGTCGGGTCGGCCGGGTCGACGTGCGACTGCGCCGCGCCATCCACGAGCAGGGTGAGGCCCGACGGCGAGAACACGTCGGACTCGAACTCGATGCGGGGGTGCGCCATGCCTGAATCGTGCCACGATCGGCGGGCGGGCTCCGAATGAGCAATCGATACTCAGGTGCGCACCCGGTGGCGGCGACGACCGTAGGATCGGGACGACGAGGAGGCCACATGCCCGGCATCTATGACGACATCGGCGGCAACGACGGCGTGCGCACCGCGGTCGCGGTCTTCTACCAGCGCGTTGTCGCAGACGCCGAGCTGGGCAGGTGGTTCGAGGGCGTCGACCTCGAGCGGCTGAAGGCGCACCAGCGGGCGTTCCTCGGTGCGGCCTTCGGGGGGCCCGAGCTCTTCGGCGGGCGAGGCCTCGCAGAGGCCCATGCCGGCCTCGAGATCACGGATGCCGCGTTCGACCATCTCGTCGGAACGCTCATGACGTCCCTCGCCGATCTCGGCGTCGACAAGGACGCCGTCGACGCGGTGGGGCGGCGACTCGAGGAGGCGCGCGGCGACGTCGTCACCGCCTGACCCGTCGACGCGCGATCAGACCTGCAGCTCGTGGCGTCCGCGGATGCCGAGCTTCGCGTAGGTCGACTGCAGGTGGTTGTTCACGGTTCGCGGCGACAGGTAGAGACGGCGTGCGATCTCGTTCGAGCTGAGCCCCTGCGCGGCGAGCGACGCCACCTCGCGCTCCCGTGGCGTGAGCGGCTCGGCGCCGTCGGCGAAGCGCAGGAGCGGAGTGCGGGCGCCCTCGCATGCGGCGGCGAGGGCGGCCGAGCGCTGGAGGTCGGCGGTCGCCTCGCGTCCCCGCCCGTCGGCGCGCGCGGCCTGTCCGGCCGACGCCCACGCCTCGGCGGCGTAGAGCACGTGTCCGAGCGCCTCCCACTCGGTCCCGACCGCACGGAGTGCGGCGGCATCCGCCTCGGCCTCGGCCATGGCGTGGGCGTGCCGTCGCTCGATCTCGGGCGAGCCGGTCTCCGCCGAGAGGACCGCGAGCCGGTCCGCCGCGGTGCGCGCGTGGTCCTGCGATCCGAATCGCAGGAGGTTGTGCAGGAGGGCTGCGGCGACCATGAAGGCGCCGCGCCGCTGCACGGCGTCGACGCGGGCGAGCACCGTGGCCGCCGCGGCATCCGTCGCTCCGCCGGTCGCGTGGATCCACGCGTCGGCGAGCGCCGTGACGGAGTTGTCCGCGTCGAGCCCTGGGACGACGCGCGCGCGGAGCTCCCGCGCTCGCTCGAGGTCGCCCTGCTCGGCCGCGATGACGGCGAGGAAGCAGAGCGAGGGCTCCCGCAACGAACGGGGACCCCGCAGTTCGGCACCGCCCAGCGTGTCCCGGAACCAGCGTGTCGCCGTGTCGAGTCGGCCGCGCTGCCAGAAGATCCGGCCCATCATGAACTCGTCGAGACGTGCGGTGATCTCGTCATCCTTTCGGATGGCGTCGTGCAGGGAGTCGACCACGGTTGATCGCGCATCATCGAGTCGGTCGCCGGCGATCAGTGCGTGGGCGAGCACGACTTGGCCGCGCCGTCGCTCGAGCACCGTCGAGTCGCCACCCGTGACGTCGATGGCGGTGCGCGCGGTGTCGATCGCGACCTCGGTGCGTCCGAGAGCCGAGAGCGGCATCGCCCGGGAGAGGTCGAGCACCGCGCGCTCGAGCGGCGAGTCACCGGATGCCGCTGCGGCGATGTCGACGTGGGCGAGGGCGTCGTGGACGTATTCGAGGTTGAGGAGCAGTACGGCCTTGCTCAGCGCGAGGGTCGCGGCCTGCTCGGGCAGCGACTGCTCGAGCGACTCGAGCATCTCGATGCCGCGGCGATTGCCGAGCGGATCGCCGCCGAAGACGTCGGCGCGCGCCGCGGCGATCCCCGCGACGAGCGCGGGTGGGGCATCGCGCTCGACGGCGATCCGCTCCGCATCGGCGAGGGTCGCGACGGCCTCGTCGGCGCGCCCGAGCGACCAGAGGAGCTGTCCGCGCAGGAGCATCGCGGCGGGGTCGTCGCTTCCGGCGTCGACGGCGGCCGAGGCGAGTCGCTCCGCGGTGCGGTGGTCATGGGCCATTCGGGCGAGCGCCGCGCAGCGCGCGAGGAGGGCCGGGTCCGAAGGCCGGCCGGCGTCCAGGCGCCAGATCGCGACGCGCAGCTCGTCGCCGGGGTTCATCTCGCGACCGGCGACGAGGTCGGCCTGCTCGAGGAGGAGGGAGATGGCGCGGATCCGCGGCAGCGAGTCCCGCACGGCGGCTGCGTAGTGCGGGTGGGCGAGTGAGATGCGCATCCGCGGCGACGATTCGTCGATGCGGATGAGCCCGTGCTGCTCGAGATTCGCAAGCGAATCCGCGGCATCCGGTCGTGCGAACTCGTCGAAGGCGAGCGGTTCGCACAGCGCCAGGCGCTCGACGGCATCGCGTTCCCCATCGCTCAGGTTGCGCAGCCGAGCGCGGATCAGGTCGCGCAGTGCCGGAGTGCCGACGGGCTCACCGTCGAGCTGCCAGAGACCGGCGTGCTGCACGAGCGAACCGGCTTCGGCGGCGCCGATCGCGAGCTCCCGGAGGAAGAGCGGATTGCCATGGGCGACGCGGTGCAGCTCGACCGCGTCGCGATGCGCGATCGGTGCGCCGAGCACGCGGGTCAGGAGCTCTGCGACGTGGTCGACGTCGAGCTCCGGCACGTCGAGGCGCAGGGAGTCACCAGCGGACGCGAGGGGGATGAGCGCGTCGGGGAGGGGGTCGGATTCACGAACGGTCGCGATCAGGCGGAGGAGTCCCGACTCGGCGAGCTGGGCGACGAGCGTCACCGAGACCGAGTCGACCACCGACACGTCGTCGACGGAGAGCAGCACCGGGCGGCCGTCCGCCAGTCGCTCGACGGCGCGGCTCGCGGCCCCGAAGAGGGAGACCGGGTCGGCTGCCGCGGTGACGATGGAGCCGGGCTCCCGCGCGAGCACCGGAGCGAGAGCGCCGAGCGGAACCGCGCTCAGGGCCGAGTTGCCGCTCGCCGAGAGGACGACCCAGCCGGCCCCCGCCAGGCGATCGGCAACGGCGGAGGCGAGACGGCTCTTGCCGACGCCCGATGCCCCGTAGAGGAACACGGAACGGCTCCGACCCGAGAGCGCACCGAGCGTGCGATCGACGAGTGCGTCCCGCCCGACGAGGGGCCAGCTCTCGTCGAGAGCGAGCGCGACATCCGCCGGCTCGATCTGCTCACTCGAAACCATGCTCGGCCTTTCGGGGTGGTCGCCGGCCAACCGCGATGCCGGTGGATCTCA
>Ga0299914_10004528_pt1 | contig 10029 bp, 9 predicted proteins | sample RVTome_10_FD_201361 | JGI IMG/M metagenome (GOLD analysis project Ga0299914, IMG submission 201361) | Soil microbial communities from uranium-contaminated site in the Upper Colorado River Basin, Wyoming, United States - RVT153D57 (version 2) ... | reverse complement strand
AGTGACGGCCAGCGACCCGTGCTCGAACGCGACCGGCAGCGTGGAGGTGTGCACCTCGATCCCGCGCTCGCGCAGGAGCCCCGCGACGGCATCGCTGGCCTGGAGCCCGAAGATGCCGAGCGGGACCTCCTCGGAGGTGACGACCGCAAACCGGGTCGGGACGTCGTGTGCGTCAGCGCGGCCGGCCGTCATCAGCGCCAGCTCGTACAGGGGCAGCGGCCAGGCGATGCCCGCCGGCACGGCGAACACGACGCGCCCCACCCCGCCGGCGTCGATGTCCGCCAACAGCGCCTCGAATGCAGGTCGGTCGGGCGAGCCCCTGAAGGTGAGGGCGCCGGGGACGGCGTCGTGCGGCTCGGCGCCGGTCGTGATCAGCAGCGAGTCGTACGAAAGCTCTCCGTCGCCGGTCGTCCGCAGGACGCGGCCGTCGGTGTCGACCTCGGCGGCGGTGTCGACGTGCAGCTCAGCGTCGTGATCGCGCGCGATCTCGGCCAGGTCGAAGCGGGGCGCCTCGCCCGCGCCGAAGGGCTCGACCACCGACAGCGGCGGATACCCGAGCTCCCGGTTCGGGGTCACCAGCGCGAGCCGCACCCGGCCGCCCGCCAGGCGCCGCAGCCCGATCATCGCCTCGAGCGACGCAAAGCCGCCGCCGGCGATCACGACGCGGTGCGCCCGGGCACTCACCTCAGTCTCCCTCGAAGGCGATCAGGTCGAGGTCCGAGACGACCCCTTCGGGCATCGCGTCGTCGCCCTTCCGCACCAGCACGTGGGAGACACCGGCCTGCTGCAGCGCGACGACGGCCTCGCGTGCCGTCGCGGAGGGCTCGACCCAGGTGGGGCGCTCGGTGATCGCGTCGCGCGCCGAGGGCAGCGATGCCTCCTGGCCGATCCAGGCCAGCAGGCCCCGGGCCGTGACCCACCCAAGCGGCCGCCCCTCGGCGCGCCCGACGACGAGGACCGCGCGCACCGAGTGCGCGACCATCGCCCTGTACGCCTGGCGGATGCTCGCGTCCTCCGGGATCGACACCACGCCCGGAGTCATGATGTCGCGCACGGGCGTCTCGAGGTAGTCGCCCGGCGTCAGGGGCGAGGACCTGTCACGTGAGTGCTTGCGGGCGGTGGTCGCTGGCATTGTCGGTCCTCTCTCGGGTGTCTGCTACAGCATAGGTGGCTGCAACGCGGCACATCATCCGCTTGGCGCCGCATGCCGGCGGCCGTAGTATCTACCTACGGCGATGGACCGCGGGAGTGCGTCTCGACCGGTGACCAGAGTCGGGAGCATGAACCTGCAGGAGCTTGAATCGCGTCGCCTCACCCGCCTGATCGAGGCTGGTCGTGCGCTGGTCTCGACTTTCGACCTCGAAGCGCTCCTCGAGCGCCTGCTGGAGACGGCGCGGGACCTGACCGGCGCCCGCTACGCGGCGCTGGGCATCCTCGACGAGCGCCGGGAGTCGCTCGAGCGCTTCATCACGGTCGGCATTGGCGAGCCCGAACGTGCCCGGATCGGAGACCTCCCCACCGGGCGTGGGGTGCTGGGCGAGCTGATCCGGGATGCCCGCCCGCTGCGGGTCCGCGACGTCGTCACGCACCCGGAGTCGTACGGGTTCCCGCCGGGCCACCCGCCGATGCACACCTTCCTCGGGGTGCCGATCGTGATCCGGGGAGAGGCGTACGGGAACCTCTACCTGACCGAGAAGGAGGACGGTGCCGAGTTCGACGCGGCCGACGAGGAGTCGGTCGTCGTGCTCGCGGACTGGGCCTCGGTCGCGATCGAGAACGCGCGCCTGTACAGAGCGGCGCAGGGCAGACGGGAGGAACTGGAGACCGCGGTCCGGCGCCTGCGGGCGGCGACCGAAATCATGCGCGCGCTGGACGGCGAGACCGACGTGGACCGCGTGCTGGAGCTGGTGGTGAAGCGGGCCCGGGCGCTGGTCGAAGCGCGTCACACGGCGCTCCTGATCGTGGAGGGCAGCGAGCTGGTCGTGGACGACGCGGCCGGGGACATGGAACGGACGCTGAAGGGAACGCGCGTGCCGGTCGAGGGCTCGCTGTCGGGGCAGGTGCTGAAGTCGATGCGGCCCGAGCGAGTGGACGACGTCTCCAGCCGGATGATGGTGCTGGAGCCCGAGCTCGCGCTGTGCGGCCGCAACGCCCTGCTCGTGCCGCTCGTGTTCCGGGCCCAGGCGCTGGGCGTCCTGATCGCGGCCGAGAAGGTCGGCCGAGCCCGGTTCGAGGCCGAGGACTCCCGCCTCCTGGAGTCGTTCGCGGCCACGGCCGCGGTCGCCGTGCACACCGCCACGTCGGTCGCGGAGGAACGGCTGCGCCACAGCATCCAGGCGTCGGAGCACGAACGGCGCCGGTGGGCACGGGAGCTGCACGACGAGACGCTGCAGGGACTCGGCGGGCTGCAGATGCTGCTGTCGTCGGCGCTGCGCAGCGGGGACGAGTCGCGCCTGCGCGCGGCCGTGCGCGACGCCGTCGACCAGATCGGCCTCGACATCGCGAACCTGCGCTCGCTGATCGTCGAGCTGCGCCCGCCCGCGCTTGACGAGATCGGGCTCGTGCCGGCCATCGAGACACTCGCGCAGCGCGTCGCGTCGAGCGCGGGCCTCACGGTCGAGACCGACGTCTCGCTGGCGCTGGAGGATTCACAGCGGCTCGCACCCGAGGCCGAGAGCACGATCTACCGTCTGGTCCAGGAGGCGCTCACGAACGTCACGAAGCACGCGGCGGCGACCCGGGTGGAGGTCGAGCTGCTGATGGAGGAGGACGCGGTGCGGGTGAGGGTGCGCGACGACGGCCGCGGCTTCGATCCCGCCGAGCCGGTGGAGGGCTTCGGGCTGGTGGGTATCCGCGAACGGGTCATGCTCGCCAGCGGCGAGGTGACGATCGAGGCCCGGGTCGGAAAGGGAACGGAGGTCAGCGCCCGCGTCCCGGTGCGTCCGGCGCCCGAGCTACCGGCCCTCGGGACCGCTTAGGCTTAGGCGCGGCCCCAGGCCAGCAGGCCCGCGACGTCGAGCGTCGAGAGGACCCCGACCGCCTTGTCGGACTGCGGGTCGACGACGACGAGGTGCGTCACCCCGTGCTCGATCATCGTCTGCACCGCGCGCTCCAGCCGCTCGTCGGGCGAGACCGACAGGAACTCGGACCCCGCGGCCCAGGCCGCCGTGCGCTCGTCGACGTCCTCGCGGGCGGCGCGCATGAGGTCCATGTCGGTGACGATGCCCCATTTCCGGCCCTCGCCGCCGACGCCGGAGACCACCACCGAGTGCACGTGCTCGGAGGCCATCGTCCGCGCCACGTCGCGCAACACGGCGTCGGGCGGGCACGTCAGGACCTCCGGCCGCATGGCGTCCCTCACGGCAGCGTGCTCGATCGACGGCGTCACGTAGCTGCCCTCGACCCTCGACTCGGCCCTTCTCATCGGCTCACCTCCGTAGTAGTTGAGGGCAAGGTAGCCGCGCGGCGACGCCCATTCATCGGCACAATGCCGCCGCCTTCGCTCCGTAGTTCGCCACGGACCGCGGGGGCGGCCGTCCGCCGCCGCAGTGGCGCGGCGATCAGGCCTCGAGCAGCTTGTGGTCCAGCGCGTACTTGACGAGCTCGGCGCGCGTGGAGAGCCCGAGCTTCTGCTGGATGTGCGCGCGATGGGACTCCACCGTCCGCACGCTGAGGAAGAGCTGCTCCGCGATCTCGCTGTTGGTGTGTCCGAGCGCGATCAGACGCAGGACCTCGATCTCACGGTCGCTGAGGTCACTGCTCGGCCCGCTCGCCTCGGGCTCGGCCGCGAGCCGGGCCCCGAGCCGCGGGTGCAGGTAGGTGCGGCCCTCGGCGGCGTCCCGCACGGCCTCGACCAGCTCGGCGTCAGCGGCCTCCTTCAGGACGTAGCCGAGCGCGCCCGCCCGCATCGCCTCGCGCGCGAACGCGGGGTCATCCTGCATCGTGAGCACGACGATCTGGGTCTCGGGGAACTCCTCGCGCAGGCCCGGGATCGCCTCGAGGCTCGAGCCCCCAGGCATGTTGAGGTCGAGCACCAGCACCGCCGGGTGATGGCCGCGCACGTACCGGCGCGCGGAGTCGACGTCGCCCGCCTCGGCCACGACCTCGAAGCCGGCCTCCGAGTCGAGCAGCATGCGCAGGCCGCTGCGCACCACCGCGTGGTCGTCGGCGATCACGATCTTGACCGCATCGTTCTTGTCGGCACGGTCGGCGGCCACGCCGCGCAGGGTAACGCGCCGGCGCGCGGAGGACGCAGCCACGGCCCGGTCGAGGCGGCTGTCGCGGCTGGTGCGCGCCCTGCCGGTCGATGGCAGATGGACCGTCCGCCGTGTGATCTGCTGAGTCGGCATGACGCATGACGGTAACGGCCGCAGGGCCGCGCCGAATCCGCGTAAAAGCCGTCGCGCGCTCCGTACTTGCTACGGAGCTTCACGGGCCGCGCAACGCGTCTAGGCTGAGGCCGTGAGCACCTTCGAGCGCGTGGTCTCGCGGATGAGCGAGCCGTCGTTCTACTCGCCCCGGCCTTCGCGCGTCGACGTGCGCGAGACGCACGTGTCGATGGTGTTCCTCGCCGGAGGGCGGGTCTACAAGCTGAAGAAACCGGTGCGGATGCCGTTCCTCGACTATTCGACGCGCGAACGCCGCCGTCACTTCTGCGAGGAGGAGGTGCGCCTCAACCGCCGCTTCGCGCCCGACGTCTACCTCGGGGTGCGGGGGATCGCCGAGCGCGACGGGGATCTCGCGATGACCGCGGCGGACGATCCGGCGGCGCTCGAGCACACAGTGGTGATGCGCCGGTACGACGAGGGCGCCACCCTCGAGCGGCTGGTGGCCACGAGCTCCGCCGATGCCCGCCTGGCGGAGCACGTCGGGGCGCGCGTCGCCGAGCTGCATCACGCCGCGCCGCGGGCGCCGGCAGGGTACTGGATGCCCCGCTACGTCGGGGAGCGGGTCGAGGAGAACTTCGTCACCGCACGGCCCGAGATCGGGAACCTCGTGGACCAGCTCACCTTCGACGCCCTGGAACGCTTCTCGCGGGCGTTCCTGCACGGGCACGCGGCGCTGCTCGAGCGCCGCGCCGCCACCGGCCGGGTGCGCGAGGTGCACGGCGACCTGCGCGCCGAGCATGTCCTGATCGAGGGTGACCGCACGTCGCTGGTCGACTGCGTCGAGTTCGACCCGCGGATGCGGTGCATCGACGTCGCCGCCGACGTCGCGTTCCTGACGATGGATCTCGAGCGCCTCGGCGCCCGCCCGCTGGCGGAGGCCGCGGAGCGCGCCTACGTCGCGGCCACAGGCGACGATGAGGCACCGGCGCTGCTCTCCTTCTACGGCTGCTACCGGGCATGCGTGAGAGCGAAGGTCGCCGCGATCCGGATCCACCAGCTCGACCCCGCAGACCCGGCCCGGGCCGCAGCGCAGGAGGAGGCGCGGGGGCTGTTCGCGCTCGCGCTGCATCTCGCTTGGCGCGCGCGGCTGCCGCTCGCGGTCGTGTTCTGCGGCGTCGCGGGCTCGGGGAAGTCGACGCTCGCGGCAGGACTCGCGCGCCTGAGCGGGCTTCCCCATCTCAGCTCCGACACGGTGCGCAAGGAGCTGGCCGGCATCCCGCCGGATCGCCGCGGCGGACCGGAGCTGTACGAGCAGGAGTCCACCGCGCGCACCTATGCCGAGCTGGCGGCCCGGGCGCGCGCAGCGCTGGCGGCCGGATCGGGGGCGATCGTGGACGCCACGTTTCACCGCACCGAGCAGCGCGCCGCCCTGCGGGACGCCGGCGCGTGCGTTCTGTGGGTCGAGTGCCGGGCGCCGGAGGAGACGCTCCGCGCGCGCACAGCCGCCCGCGCGCACGCCCCGGAGCGGGGCTCCGACGCGGCCTGGCCCGTCGCGGCGGCGCAGCTCGAGGCGTGGGAGGCGCTCTCCGAGATCGAACCGAACGACCGGCACGTGCTGCGCACGGACCGCCCGGTGGAAGCGTGCCTGGACGAGGCGGACTCGTTCGTGAGCGCGAGGGTCGACGGCGGATAGATGTCAGTCATCTAGGCTGTCGGCCTCGTGCCCGAGCCCTCCTACCGGAAGCTGATCGCCGGCTACGACGGCAGCGACCATGCGGCCGACGGCCTCGCGCTGGCCGAGCTCCTGTGCGAGGTGACGGGGGCGGACCTGCTCGTCACCGCGGTGGTCCCGCGCGAGTTCCCGTACGTGCCCGGGACCCCCCAGCGCGAGCAGGAGCTGCGCGCCCGCGCCCGGGACGTGCTCGTCGACGCCGTCGCGGAGAGCGAGCGGGTCACGACACGCGTGGTGGCGGCGCGCGCCGCGGCGCACGGGCTGCACGACCTCGCCGAGTCCGAGGAGGCCGACGCGATCGTGGTCGGCTCGAGCCGGCACGGCCCGATCGGGAGGGTGCTGGCCGGCTCCGTGGCCTCGCGGCTCCTGCACGGCGCGCCCTGTCCGGTGGCGGTGGCGCCCGCGAGCTACCGGGAGCGAGAGCGGTCCGGCCTCGCGGTGGTCGCGTGCGCGTTCGACGGGTCCGACGAGGCGCGGCTCGCGGCCCAGCACGCCGAGCACCTCGCCCGCCGCGCCGGGGCCGCGCTGCGCCTGCTCGCGGTGCGCGAGCCCGAGCTGATCTTCGGCATCGATCAGGTGCCCGGCGCCTACGACAGCGCGGAGCTGGCCAAGGCCGAGCGCAAGCGGCTCACGCAGGAGCTCGAGGACGCGGCGAGCCGGGTCGGGCCCGGCGTCGAGGTGCAGCACGAGCTGCTGGAGGGCTCCGCGGTGGAGGCGCTCAGCGCGGCGGCCGCCGACGGCGTGGACCTGCTGGTGGTCGGCTCGCGGGCCTACGGACCGGTGCGGCGGGTTCTGCTGGGCGGCGTCTCCTCAGGGCTGGTGCGCTCGAGTCCCGCCGCGGTCCTCGCGGTGCCGCGCGGCGGCTGACCCCTCTGCCGCCTGCGCCGCGGGCGTCACGGGCTCCAGTCCGAGCACCGTGACCTCCTCCTCGGTGTAGTCCGAGACCTCGAGAGTGCGACAGTCCTCGAGCTGCAGCAGGCGCGGGCCGCTCGAGCCCCGCACGCTGCCCGCCAGCCGGAAGAGCCGCACGTGGTCGGTGAAGTAAGGCCCCTGCTCGACCAGTCGGGCGAGCAGGCCCTTCCGGTCGCGCGAAAGAGTTGCGGCGGCTCTCGGCGGCATGTGCGCACGCTACGCCCCCGCGCGCGAGCTGGCCACGGCGAAAGGCACGGAACGGCATGGGTACTTCCTACCGATGGCCGCCGGCGAGCGGGCGCTTAGGGTGAGGCCGAACGACCGAAACGGGACTCGCCGTGCCATACCTACATTGCCCCAGCTGCAGGCTCACGATCTACAAGCCGCGTGATCTGGTGCGGTCCCCCGAGCGATGCCCGCGCTGCAGTTCGACCCTGAGCCGCAAGCCGGGGCGGCTCTTCCGCTCGCTGCCGGCCCGGCCGGGCGTCGCGGAGGAACCGAGGCACGCCGCGGGCGGAGACACCCGGCTGCCGCCGCTCGCGCCGCGCACGCCACCGGCGACGCCGGCGCCGGCGCCGCACGAGCAAAGGCGGGCCGGATGACGAAGCAGGCACGTGCCCGCGTGGGCGACTGGATCGAGGTCCACGGGCACGCCCAGGGCGAGCCGCCGCGCACGGCGCTGGTGCTGGAGGTCCTCGGCGAGCCGGGGCAGGAGCACTATCGCGTCCGCTGGGACGAGGAGCACGAATCGATCCTCTACCCGGGCCCCGACGCGATGATCCGGCCGAAGGAGGCCGGCGACCGGGGCTAACCGGTGCGGCGCTGGCGCGCGAGGGCCTGCCGCCACTCGCGGCGCCGGCGCGCGTAGTCGAGCGGCAGCGCCACGTTCAGCTGCTCGGCCGCCCCCAGCCACCGCAGCGCACCCTCGAAGTCCTCCGCGCGGGCGCTCGCGTCGGCGGCCACGAGCGTCATGTCGAGCGCGTCGGCCAGCCCATCGCCGGAGTCGGCCGGCGGCTCGATGTCGGTGAGGGCGGGTCGGGGCACGTCGCCGGCCCGCGCGGCCAGGTACGGCGCCAGATGGCGGCCCGCGACCTTGCCGGGGGGCCACCAGAGCGGCTCGAGCCCCTGGCGTGCGGAGGCCTCGGTGGGATCCGCCCGCATGTGCACCGGCTTGCCGCCGCCGAGGAGGATCCCGCGCAGCACGGGATGGAACGGACCCACCTCGACGGGCGCCCCGGCGCCCGCAGCGATCGCGGCCGCCGCTACGTCCGCCTGCTGGGCGGCGAGCCCTCCCTGCTTGATCGGGTACCAGGTCGCGTCGCCGGCCGCGTACACGCCCTCCAGCCCCTCGACGCGCAGGAACAGGTCGGTCGGTATGAACCCGCGCGGTCCCTGCGGCACGCCTGGGATCGCCGGGACGTCCAGCTTCGGTAGGGCGACCACCCGCTCCGCGGGCACCGTGGCACCGCTCATCAGGACGAGGCCGTCCGGCTCGACCGACGCCGGGGCGCTGGAGGTGATCAGCTCGACACCCGCCGCGGCTGCGAGCGATGCGACCCGCTCGCTCGCCCCGGGCCCGAACACGTCCAGCGGATCGCGCTCGTGCGTGACGACCGCGACGTGCGCGCCATGCACCTCCCGCGCCGCCAGGTGCGTCGCCGTCAGCAGCGCCAGCTCATAGATCGGTAGCGGCCACCGGACCGGATGTGGCACCGCGAATACGACACGCTGGACCGCCCCGCGCTCGAGCTCGGCGACCAGCGCCCCGAACTCGGCGATGTCCTGGGGGCCCCGGAACGTGATCGCCCCCGGCAGCGCCTCGGTCATGCGAGCCCCGATCGCCAGCAGCAGGAAGTCGTAGGAAAGCTCCGCGCCCGCGCGCGTGACCGCCACGCGCCGGCGCGCGTCGACCTCGGCCACCGCGTCCTGGCGGTAGTGGGCGTCGTGCTCGGCCGCCAGCTCGGCGAGCGGCAGCGCTCGCACGTCGGCGAGGTCGAACGGCTCCGCGACCGACAGCGGCCGGTACACGAACTCCGGGTCCGGGGCGATCAGCTCCACCATGACCCGGCCGGCGGCGAGCGCCGCGAGGGCCAGCAGCCCCTCCACGCCGGCGACCCCGCCCCCGGCGATCAGGACCCGGCGGCGCTCGTCCCGGCCGCCTTCGATCACGGTCACGGTCATCCCGCCATCACCCCCGATCGCGCCGCCACCCTGCGCAGCGCGTCGATCTCCGCGGCGATCCCGTCGCGCAGCACGTCCAGGTCGGGCACCGCGTCCGCGGCTGCGTTCAGGCCGAACACGACGGTCCCGTCGTAGGAGAAGATCGCCACCCCCACCGCGTGCTCGGCAGCGAGCGGCACCAGCGGGATGATCTCGCGCAGCCGCGCGCCGAGGGCGTACAGGGTCATCTGCGGGCCGGGCACGTTCGTGACGGTGACGTTGAACAGGCGGGTGGCGTAGAGCGCCCGCGCGACATGCGCGTGGATCGCGGGCGGCGCCAGCCCGGCGAGCGAGATGATCGTCGAGGTGCCGAGCGACTGGGAGCCGCGCTTGAGCCCCTCGGCCTCGGCCATCACGCGCTCGTAGCGTTCCTCCGGCGTGGCGGCCGCCACGGGGAGGTGCACGAAGAGCGACGAGATCCGGTTCCCGAGCGCGAGCCGCTCGGAGGCCTGGCGCACGTTCATCGGCACCATCGCGCGCAGGCCCTGGTCCGGCGGATGCTCGTGCCTGGCCTGGAGCAGCCCGCGCAGTCCGCCCGTGACCGCAGCGAGCGCGACGTCGTTCACGGTCCCACCGAGGCCGCTCTTCACCGCCTTCAGGTCCGCCAGCGGCACGCGCACGAACTCGAAGCGGCGTGCCGCGCCCATCTCACAGTTGAGGGACGAGGCCGGCGCCGCCTTCACCTCGTCGCGCAGGAGCACGTCCACGGTCGCCCGGGAGCGGTCCAGGATCTCGACCGCCTTGCGCGGGTGAAGCGCCACGTCGGCGCCGCCGCGTACGGCACGCACGGCGTGGTCGGGCAGCCACCGCAGCGCGCCCACCACCCGGGACGCGATA
>Ga0299914_10004527_pt1 | contig 10029 bp, 13 predicted proteins | sample RVTome_10_FD_201361 | JGI IMG/M metagenome (GOLD analysis project Ga0299914, IMG submission 201361) | Soil microbial communities from uranium-contaminated site in the Upper Colorado River Basin, Wyoming, United States - RVT153D57 (version 2) ... | reverse complement strand
AAAGACTATATCTAAACTCTGGAGAATTAGGAGAAGTCATGTTTAATTATAATTATGAACGAATAGATTATGTGTGTAAAATTCATAGAAGAGAAGTTAATAGTATTACTATTTTCACTGAAGACTATAAAAATATGAGCAATACTCAAAGATTAAGATATCTTCATAAGAGATATAATATCAAGATTCCCAACTTGTCAAGCTATCTGGATGGAAATAGATAATTGGTGTAAATATAATGGCTAATCAGAATATTACAGATAATGATCCTTATTCTAAGGAACAACTAAGTATGTATTTTGATCCATTCATATATAAACATATTAAAGAATTAAAGTTAGATGGAGTCAACATCAATAAATTCATTATTGTATTTTGGGATATAAGTAAATTTTCTGCCTTAATTAAAGAATTAAAAGCATTAATGAAAAAACGAATGAAAAAACAAGGTCTTATATTTAATGAACTAGAATACTTATTAAGAGATTATTATAGTGAAGCAACAAGAGTGATAAAAAAAAATAATGGAATCTTGGATAAATTTATAGGTGATGGAATTTTTGCTTATTTCGGTTACCAAGATAAAGAATTTGATATAGTTCATTCAAATGCAATGAACGCTGCATTAGAGTTAAAGACAAATTTTATAAAAATTAAGGAAAAACATATGAAAATTTTATATTCTCATTATGATTACAAGCCTACTACCAATATAAATTTGAAATGTGCTATGCATATTGGTCAAGTTCTGTTTGGATATTGGTATTCTCCTCTTCGAAGTCAGATTACTGCCATTGGTGATGATGTTAATTTCTGTAGTAGACTTGAGGGATTTGCTGATAATGATCAAATTATCATTTCAAAAGAGTTGAATAAGGCATTAAGAAAGATAACTAACAATACATTTAGAACTAAAAAAATAAAAATACCAGAAGATAAGAAATTGAAAACTTATGAACATGTTAATTATGTTTATGAGTTAATAGGCAAAATTGATGGAAACTCCAATAACTCAAGTAATATATGCTGACGTTATGGAGAAACACCATCAGTTTGTTCACTGAATCTTTTTTTAATTAAAAAATAGAAGCTTCAATTTATTATATAAAATTAAGATTTTTTATTTGCTTGATAAGATTCAGAACTACTTGGGCTCAAATAATCAAATGGGCTCGATAACTAAAATTCAAAGCTTTGAGGGCTTCGAGTTCTCATTATAACAGGGTTCGGTAACATAATAGATAAGTTTTATTTCATAAATTATTTATCGGTAATACAAATTTTAACTCCACTAATGAATTATTTATTTAGTTATTGTATTAATTTACACCTTATTTGTAAAGTTATAATATTATAATTTATAATTTAATTAATAAGAATAATTTTTATTTAATAACATATTTCTTTAATTAAATTGGACTCAAACTACCGACTTATTCCACCATTTTTAAATTCTCCACCTTTTTCAATTTGGTATGCTTCATAAAATTCATTTATTGTTGTTCTATTGTGTCCGCCACTAACTCACTTGCCTATTGCCTTAAGGTTGAATTTAGCAATCTCAGGATTCCCTTTTATTACATGAACAGTTCAAAATAGTTTGGATTCATTGACACCATTCACAAATTATTCTTGTTGTTGTTCCTTTTTTATTTTTTTTGTTTATTTATTTGATTCATATAATATGATACCATCATATTAAATACATAATAACTAGCAAATAAAAAATGACACACGATTTACTTATAAGAGGATTTGATGATCAAATCCATTCACAATTAGGAGAATTAGCTAAAGAGAAAGGAGTTGGCTTCTAGTTCGAATTTCTTCTAATTTGGTCTAGTATTATTTACAACAAAAAATTGAAAAATTTTTGGTGCTAGTTAAAATTAACTTGATAAATTGGTAATTTAAAACTAAATGTTGCTCCCTCACCATTAGAATTATTTTCTGCCCATATTTGACCCCCGTGCGCCTCCACTATACTCTTGCAAATATACAAACCTAATCCAGTTCCACAACTGGCATCACTTGTAGCAAATATTGAAAACAATTTAGGTAATATACTATTAGATATACCCTTTCCGTTATCCTTGACACTTACAATAACTTCATTATCTTTCTTTTTATCTATAATAACAAATATTGGATGATTATTCTTATTAAATTTTATAGCGTTATTTACAAGATTGCGAATTATTTGAACTAATTTATCTCTATCTGCTTCTACAATAATAGATTCATCTTTATTTTTGCATCCATATACAATTTTTCCCAGTAGCTGTTTAATTTCTCTCTTTTCATATTCATTTAAGATTTCAGATATCAAAATATTAAGATTTAATTTTTCCTTTCTAAGCATTAATGAGTGGTTTTCTATTTTAGGGATATTTAACATATCATCAGTTAGTCTTTTTAACCTATTTGCATTTCTCAAAACAATTTTTAACAATTCTTGTTGTTCTTTATCTTGAACAGTAGAATACATTACATCTGTTAGTCCTAGTATAGGTTGAATAGGAATTCGTAATTCATGTGCAGCTATATTGATAAATTCTTCCTTCATTTTTTCAGATTTTTTTACTTTTTTATATTGCTGGATTAGCTTTTCATTGCTTTCTCTTAATTTAATATTATAATGAATGCTTGATAATGCTAGTCCAATTATATTGATAAAATAACCTGAATCTTTTAATACATGTGCCATATTATGAGCAGTATCAAAGTGATTAACAGAATAAGACATTATTATTTGTCCAAAAATAGAAAACACAATAGAAATAACTAAACTAGTATAAACAATATCTTTGTTTTTGTAGATTTTACTCTTGAAGAAACAATAAAAACTGAAGAGAAATAATATTAATGGAAAAATTTCATATGGTCTATGGATAGTAATACCATCAATCACAGAAAAAGGGAAAATAACAAATAATGAACTTATAGCAACGACTAAAGAGGTAATTATTATAAAGTAAAATAAAATTGATTTTAGACTTATCTTTTTATTAAATAATACTTGTTGTTGCTGTTGTTTCTTGTAATTTGCAGATGAAGAAAAAGAGGTAAATTTAAAAATTGCCATGGCTAGCATGGCACTTAGAAATAATCTACCAGCAAACCATGTTTGTGACATGAAGTAATTTAAGGAGAAAGCTTCATCCATGTTTAAAAAAGAGATTATAACATGTACAAGATTGATTAAAGCATTAACTAAAAACCCAATCCCAATAAATAAGCTAAATTTGTCATTGAAATTCTGTGCTCTAGAGATATAATAAAAGGCAAGTATTCCAGCAAATATTGTTCCAAATAACTCAATATAAAAATGATGTACATCTGATGTTATCCATAAAGAATTATTGGTAGAAATTAAAGTAATTATTAAAAGAGAAACTATAGATATTATGATATATTTTAGTATATGAGATGAATCTTTATTAGTGTTTATTAGAAAATTTAGTGACAATTAATTATTTTTCACTCTTGTAAATGAGTATTTTAATATCTTCAAATAAATGAAAATTGTATTTTGTAAATTTTTATAAATATAAATATTATTGAAACTAGTAAAATAACTTTGAGGTTGAATAGTCTTCATATTTACGTTATACTAAAAAATATTTTTTAAAAGTTTTGGTCATCTAAATACATATTTTCTCTTCAAATTTATCAATAATATTATTATGAAAAGGATCATTACTGGATCTATATCTTTTATTTGGAGTTGTAATTGAATTCAATTTAATTCATATCAATATCAAATATTATATGAATAAATCATCAAAACAAAGAATAGTTTAGTATGGGTGTTGACAGTGTTAATGAGTTAAAAAATCTGAATTTTTCGGCGCCTAAAAAATTTCAATATGTATAATATAACATGGCAAAGTGACAATTGACATTTTTACAATTATAATCGGTTCCTAAGTAAAAGTGGAGAGCTTAAATAGGCACAAGTTTGCTCAAAGGATAGGTAAATATACAAAATAATAGATATAGGATCCATGTCTTTTTCCAGTTTGATTGATCGAATACCTCCATAATATTAGCAAAGGGCTATGGCTTTCAATATCATTAAAGAATTATGTTAATTAACAAAGTTAATCAAATAATAAATAAGTTCTAGATCAAGATATTACAAAGGAATAAGACATATTAATGCTGTCATAGGGTATCTCATTCTTCAGAAATGAAGTCTTCTTTTATATCTGCTTTATCAGTCATATCTTCTACTAAGTCTTTTTTTCTCACCTTTTACGTTAAAAACAATCAATGTAAAGACAATATCATTTATATGAATAAGATAACCTTAAAAAAGAAGGTGTGAAGATAATTCTCGACAGGAAACTTTCTGAATTAACTTTGGAAGAATTATTTCCTCAAACATTATTTGACACACCCTGTGTATCACTGGATAAAAACAGGGATCTTTGGGTTGCTATAGAAATGTGCGCTCAATATTTAGAATCAGCTGTAGATGCACTTATTGTTGTAAACCAAAATAATCCTATTGGGACTATTGGTGGACGTGAGATACTATCTCATTTAAGAAAAAATACCATACCTGATTCTTATTTTAGAACTAAGATAGGAGATATTTTTTTTAACCATTTTCCTCAAGTAGAAGTAAAGATCAAACTTGATGATTTAATGAACAAATGGAAAAACACTGGAAGAGCGTTTTCTATTATTTCTAATCAAAACGCAGAGTATTTTTCTGTCTCTTCAAGAAAAATGCTTGAAATTGGTAAGCGATATAAATCCGGTATTTCTATTTCATCCTTTCCAAAAAAGAAAATAGTTACTTTTAAGGAAGATGAATTATTAGGCGATATTCTCAATACAATGTTTAAAAATCACATTAGACGATTAATGCTAGAAGATTCTAACCAATTTATTAGTGATAGAATAATTCTCGGTGAAATTTCTATGATCTTGAAATATCAAGACATATCTAATCTTTTAGATATTCCTATTAATAAATTTAAATTTGAGTATATAAAAGAAATTACAACTGACCTCACTCTTAATCAAATTTGTTTGATAATGGATAAAATGGATCATCCTTGTATAGTATATCAAGATTCAATAGTAACTCCTTGGGATGTATGTCTCATCTTGCTATCAGAGAATTTGACAGAATTTAGTGGTAAAACATATCAACAAAAAAAAATATGTCCACATTGTGGGAAAGAAATAGATTAAAAATATATTCAATTATTTTTATACAACATTTATAGAAATATCAATTTCCAATTTTTAAAACTGTAAAAGTAGATTATAATACAGGTATACTATTTAATTAGTTGTTATAGAAATTAACAAAAAATTTGGTGAATAATAAAAAATTTTAAGTAATCTTAAAGTCGAATTAGACTTTCATTGGATTTTCTACTGGTTTACTGTTTATTGATATTATTACAACGCTTATTGGATATAAAGAGTCTTTTTTTGAAAGTTGATTGAATTTGTTAAATATATTATAATGATCTTTAAATTGAAGATTACTTGGAATTTTTTTAAATTCCATTGGTGAATCCTATAATTATTTATTCTTTAGATGCTTGAAAAATGTTATTGAACCCTACTAGTATACGGGCTCGGAGGGCTTCGAGTTCTCATTATAACAGGGTTCGGTAACATAATATTAAAAGGTTTTGAATATTCTATATGTCATAAAACTAAAAATTCCAATTTCAGATTCGAAAGTAATTTATTTATAATAGTTTTATTGAACATTGAAATTTTGGATATTTACTAGAAACCTCAATTCAACTATATCCGTTTGAAGATGAATTTATTTTCTATTTACATTTTCGAGTTCACTCACAATACCCATAACTAATTTTACATATTCCTTAGTCTTATTAAATTCTAATTTTATATGACCATGAATTAGTTTATTTCTATAACTAATTAATTCCTGGATAGTTTCTTTTTTGAGTGAGAGAATATTTAATCGACTTGCTAAATATAATGATTCAGAGAAAGTTAAACGTGATTTTTCAAAATCTACATCTGATTTTATTAAAACATCTCTTAATTTAGTTTCTAAGATTATAAATGCTGAAATCAATGCAGCAGAATATTCCTTTTTTTCCACCAGACGTAATGGTTTAGGTAAAGTAGTTTGCAATTCTTTCATTATATTTTCTAAGGAAGACTCAAATTTTTTTTAAATTTATCATCAGGAGAGTCAGGGTATCTGGGTCTCATTAATATATCTTTTTCAATAACGTCTATTTTGGTTAAAACAGTATCTTCCTTACCTTGGGTAATCACAATGATAGGCTTTTTTTCAGTTTCTGCTAAAAAAACTGCATGTCTGACAAAGTCTGAGCTTAAATCTGCTATAACAATAGAAGATTTTCTAATTAAACCTGAGACTTTTAAGTAAATATTACTATCTAATATGATATCGTTAGTAGTTATTGGTTGGAAACCAAACTTTTCTACTATTGGAAATAAATATGTTTGATAGTATGTTATTAATTTTGTTGGGATGGAAAAAAAACATAACATTGTTTGAATGTTGTCAGGTAAATTTAAATTTAATGAAGCTTCTTCTGAAGTTGATGTTCCTTCACTAGTAACCTTTTTCTCTAGGTTTTCTCTTATCTCTCTAAATAATGAAGACAATATTTCATCATAGTTTTTAATTTTAGTTGATAAAGAAATAACTTTGATACCTCTCCTATCGAATTTGCCAAAGCGACATAATGGCTTAGAATCTCCTACTGTATATGTATTGGTAACTGACAACAAATTTGATTTTTATAATATAACAGAAATAGCTGATAAAAAATATAGAATATTAGATAGGGTATTAAAACGTATAATAGTACAAAGGGTGTTCACGATACATCAATTAGCACACTTTTTGATAATAGATTTAGAAAAAGATATAGAAAAATACAAATCCAAACTGTTGGTTATAACATGTGACTTTTTCCTTTCAGATTCACAAATTACAAAAGAAGACAAAGACTGGTTATATCCTCAAATGATACAAGCAATCAAAAAGATTGCTGCAGATTCTATTATTCTTGTCTTTTCGCCTATAAAGTTGGCAGGTTTAATAAATTATAAATAGATTGCATGAACGTAAGTTACAACTAAGTCTATAGATAATTTCATTGTAGTTTTGTTATAAATATATAGAAGCTTAAACTAAAGATACACTTTTAAAACTATTTTAACCTTCCAAGACCCATTCTAGTACATCTACAAGTAAGTCATACTCTTTTGCCACATCACATTTATCCAAAGGTATTTGACAGTTCTTGGAATGCTGGAACCTAATTTTTCGTAGTTCTTCAACTTTATTTCGAATTTCTTGTTCGTTTCTCATCTTGTACAATCCATTTAAGAGTAGTTATACCACCAGTAAAATATAAAGATGGAAGTAAACTGCTTATCAGAAAGCACTACCTTATATTTAGCTTTTATTGTTAGAAACTTATTTTTAAATGATTTAGCTTTTATTGTTAGAAACTTAATTTAGAGTGACTGTGAAAATATTATACCAAGTAATTTTTAGAAATTCGCAGAAGTAGATTTAACCTATAGTAGTGTAACGGTTTAATAAAAAATAATAATATATAATATTTAAATAATAACTAATCAAAAAAAGGAAAAAAATTTAGCTATCTTCTATACTTGTTAAGTCATCTGCATTAGTGTTTGATTCCAAAGTGTCAAATTGTTGCATCTCTTGAGGTTGAGGAGTTGGTACTACATTTTTCGAAGTGTCAACTTGTTGTATCTTTTCAGGTTGAGGAGTTGGTACTACATAGTTCAAAGTGTGAAATTGTTCCATCACTTGAGGATTTGCCACTGCAGCTTTGAATATTAGATTCTCTGCTTTTAATATATTAACTTGAATGTTTGTAATAGTATTCAATGATTTATCAATTTCTGATGTAGCTATAGCAGCTATAGCTTTATGTATATTATTTAGAAATTTAGTAGGAGGAGATGGTTTTAGTAATATCAATTGTGTTTCTAAATCCATAACATCTTTTAATGCTTGTTCGATATTACCATCAACTATTGCCAACTTTGCGTTCATCAAAGTATTCTTTAATGCAACTATATCTGTTTTCATTAAAGCCTGCGCAGTGAGATTTGCGTTTTGATTTTGCTGTTGTTGTTGTTGTTGAGATGTCGTTTGATTGGCAGATGATGAGTTAGTTTGAGCTTGTACGTTATCGAACAATGACATAATAGAGAAGAGAGCAAGTGGAATTATTATATAGACGGCGATATTATGACCTTTCATGTAATAGCATACTAGAGATTATTTATATGACTTGTGAATAAAATCTCATATAGAATAACACATAAGATTCTCTAAAAGTTTCTCATAATACTGTTTTAAATTATTTTATATATTAACAAAGTAAATTATGATATATAAAAAACCAATTTCATAATTTATACTATTAGTATGACAGACGATTGATTCTGTGGATATTCTTATATCATATTTAAGAATGTATTTAGCTTTTATTGTTAGAAACTTATTTTAAAATAAAAGATAATTGTAAAATATTAGTGTATAATTTCATACAAGTTCTGTGGAATGGGATTGAAACAATTAAAGGAATCAAAATCCATGGAAACCCAAAAATTGTATTAGATGACCCCGAAGGAAGTATATCTTTCTTCTATAGAAATTAAATTACCTTATACTCCAAAAGATGTCCAAGCATTAGGAGGATTAGAAGTCGAATTTGTAAAATACCAAGTTATGAAATATCTGAATAGATTAACAGAGACAATAAGATTCTCAACAAGAAGATATTGGATTAAGATGATTTCTGAAAAGGATATAGATATCTATGATATTGAATTTGAAGAAAATAACTCTCGAGGATGTAATTAAATGTAAAGGTAACATGACCTACCTTTACACTATACATAAAGCCGTATAAACTCCCAAATTTTTTTTGGTAAGCATTATTTGTCAATCTTCTTAAAATTCTTTATGTTATTGATATGGTTTAACCGATAGAATTCTCATAGCACAGTATGAAAAATATACTATGAATTTAAATACATCGTATTATAACATATGGATTCCACATGAATCTAAAACCAATAAAATCGATAATACAATTTGCTTTCAGTGGTTTCAGTCTATTTTTTATTGCTATGTTATTTTTTATTCTAGTTCATGATACTCTAACAGGTGAATCTTCAGTCACAGCAGAGTATTGTGCCAAGTATGGCTTTTTAGCATCACCTGAATGTTGGTAAAATAAATAGATGGGTGTTAAAGTTAACCCTTAACACCCAGTAATTGAAGTTCAAGACCATGCTTGAACATGGATAATAGGAGAATATAAAATAAAAAATTGTTGATATTAGAATATTTTTTAATGCTAGAATTCATTACTAAATAATGATTTTATCAATAACAACCTCTTCTTATAAAAATATAAAACCAAATAAATTATTTTTTTATAATCTCTTTTACTAGTGTCTATAAAACAAAATGTTAGTATCTTTGCAAGTCTAGCATTTCACTCTCCCTCCCTCCCTCAATATATCTATCAAATTGATAAATGACCTTTTTGTATTCGTTGTTAAAATTGCCAAATCTGACCCATGGATAAATCAAAATGGAGAACATATGGTGACTACAAAGATAAAAACAAACAAATTTGAAAATTATTTGCTATCTATTAAAGCTGAACGCCAGAAAATGATTCATCCCAACTCACATCCTACCTATAATGAACGTCATGAAAAGATTATAGAATTAATAGATTGGACTTTGGAGAAATATAAAGATACTTTAAAGAAACCTCAACAATATGAAGAAGAACAAGGAGTAATAATAGATAATATCATCGAGGAACTGGACACAAAAATGGATATAGCTATAAACAAAAAGAAAAAAGCTTTACTAAAAGATGAAGTCTCGATTTATAGATTAGAGGAAAATACTCTAGATTATATTCTTTTCATAATCCGTGAATTGACAGGCAATAAATTGTATTAAAATAAAAACAAAAATAA
>Ga0299914_10004526_pt1 | contig 10029 bp, 7 predicted proteins | sample RVTome_10_FD_201361 | JGI IMG/M metagenome (GOLD analysis project Ga0299914, IMG submission 201361) | Soil microbial communities from uranium-contaminated site in the Upper Colorado River Basin, Wyoming, United States - RVT153D57 (version 2) ... | reverse complement strand
CGCGGCCTACAAGCAGGTCGAGGAGCGCTGCGACTTCGTGCTCTGCGAGGGCACCGACTATACCGGCGTGTCGTCCGCCTTCGAGTTCGACTTCAACGCCGCCGTGGCGCGCAACCTCGGCAGCCCCGTCCTCAGCGTGATCAGGGGCCGCGAACGGAGCGCCGCCGAGATCCGCGATGCGATCCGGGTCGCGTGGGGCGTGCTCGGCCAGCGCGGCTGCGACGTCGTTGCAACCGTCGTGAACCGCGCGACCGCCGACGACCTGCCGGCGCTGCGCGCGGAGCTGGCTTCCGCGGCCACGGACGGGAAGCCCGTGTATGTCATCGCGGAGGACGCGGCGCTCGGCATGCCGACCGTGGGCGACGTCGCGCGCGCGCTGCGGGCCAGGCTGCTGCACGGCACGGCCGAGTCATTGCGCCGCGATATCGCGCGGGTCCGCGTCGCGGCCATGGAGCTGTCGCACTTCCTCCACCACCTGGAGCCCGGCGCACTCGTGATCACGCCCGGCGATCGCGCCGACATCCTGGTGGGCAGCTTCGTCGCCAACCGCTCGCTGGCCTCGGGCGGCATCGCGGGGATCGTCCTGACCGGCGGCATCCTGCCGGGCGTCGAGATCCGCAAGCTCATCTCCGGCTTGTCGGACGAGTCCCTGCCGGTGCTGGCGGTGGAGATGGATACCTACGAGGCCGCGACGAGCATCCACGACGTGCGCGCGACGCTGGCGCCCGACGACGGGCGCAGGATCGCCCGCGCGCTGGGGGTGTTCGAGTCGGGTGTCGACGTCGAGGAGCTGGAGGCGCGCATCCGCCTGACGCGCGAGGCCCGTGTGACGCCGCTGATGTTCGAGTATGAGCTGGTGCGCCGCGCCGCGCGCGATCCACAGCGCATCGTCCTGCCGGAAGGGGAGGAGGAACGCATCCTGCGCGCGGCGGACATCCTCCTGCGGCGCGGCGCCGTCGAGCTGGTGCTGCTGGGCGACGAGACGGTCATCCGCCGGCGCATATCGGGTCTCGCGCTGGATCTCGGCGACGTGCCCATCATCGACCCGGCCCGCTCGCCGCGGCTGGAGGAGTACGGGCGCGTCTACTACGGGCTGCGCCGGCACCGCGGCGTCACGGAGGAGCGCGCGCTGGACGCCATGCGTGACCGCAGCTACTTCGGCACGATGATGGTGCACCTCGGTGAGGCGGACGGCATGGTATCGGGTGCCGTGAACACGACGGCGCATACCCTGCGACCGGCGCTGGAGATCATCCGCACGCAGCCCGGCGTGTCGACGGTTTCGAGCGTGTTCTTCATGTGCCTGGAGGATCGCGTCCTGGTGTACGGCGATTGCGCGGTCGTGCCGGAGCCCACGGCCCTGCAGCTCGCCGACATCGCGCTCAGCTCCGCCGAGAGCGCGCGCATGTTCGGCATAGAGCCGCGCATAGCGCTGCTGTCTTACTCCACCGGCGAGTCGGGCGCCGGCGCGCAGGTGGACCACGTGCGGGAAGCCACGCGCATCGTGCGCGAGCGCCGCCCGGACCTCCCCGTGGACGGGCCGATCCAGTACGACGCCGCGGTGGACGATGCGGTGGCGCGCGCGAAGCTGCCTGCGAGCCAGGTGTCCGGCCGCGCTACCGTGCTGATCTTTCCCGACCTGAACGCGGGCAATAACGCCTACAAGGCCGTGCAGCGCTCCGCCCGCGCGGTGGCCATCGGGCCGATTCTGCAGGGGCTCGCGAAGCCGGTGAACGACCTCTCGCGCGGCTGCACGGTCGCCGACATCGTCAACACCGTCGCCATCACGGCCATCCAGGCGCAGGAGTTGAAGCGGGGGCGCCCGGATTGAGAGTGCTCGTGCTCAATTCGGGCAGCTCGTCCATCAAGTATCGGCTGTTCGACATGCCGGCGGGTACGAGCCTCGCCGGCGGCCTGATCGAGCGCATCGGCGAGTCGCGCGGCCGGCTCGAGCACCGCTCGCGCGGCGACGTGCTCGAGCGTGAGCAGCGCGTGCCCGGCCACGCGGAAGGCTTCGCGCTGCTCCTCGAACTGCTGGAGGGCGAGGGGGCGCCGGCGGCCATCGGCCATCGCGTCGTGCACGGCGGCGACCGGTTCCGCGCCGCCGCGCTGATCGACCCCGGCGTGCGCGAGGCCATCCGCGCGCGCACCCACCTCGCGCCGCTGCACAACGCGGCCAACCTGACCGGCATCGACGCGGCGCTCGCGGCCTGCCCCGGCGTGCCGCAGGTGGCGGTGTTCGACACGGCGTTCCACCAGACGATGCCGCCGCGCGCCTGGCGCTACGCGATTCCGGATGCCTGGTACGTGCGCCACGCCGTCAGGCGCTACGGCTTCCACGGCACGTCGCACGGCTACGTTGCGCGCGAGGCCGCCGGGTTCCTGGACCGGGACCCCGGCTCGCTCTCGCTCGTCGTTCTGCACCTGGGCAACGGTGCGAGCGCGGCGGCGGTGCAAAACGGGCGCAGCGTGGATACATCCATGGGGCTGACGCCGCTGGAGGGGCTGGTCATGGGCACGCGCTCGGGCGACCTGGACCCGGCGGTGCACGCCTATCTCGCGCGCCGCGCGCGACTGTCGCCGGACGAGGTGGATACGGCGCTCAACGAGGCGAGCGGGCTGAAGGGCCTGTGCGGCGAGAACGACATGCGGGAGGTAGAGCGGCGGGCCGCGAACGGCGACGAGCGGGCGGAACTGGCGCTGGACGTGTTCTGCTACCGGGCGCGCAAGTACGTCGGCGCCTATGCAGCCGCGATGGGGGCGCTCGACGCGCTGGTGTTCACAGCCGGCATCGGCGAGAACTCGGCGGCCGTGCGGAGGCGAATCTGCGCCGGTCTCGGCGTCCTCGGGCTGTCGCTCGACGAGGCGCGCAATGCCGCGCCCGGGCCGCTGCCGGCAGCGGTCCATGCCGCGGACAGCCGGGTGGCGGCGCTCGTGATTGCGACGGACGAGGAGCTGGCGATCGCGCGGGAAACGGTGGCGTGCCTGGAGAACGAATCGCCGCCGCCTTCGCCGCAGCAGTCGTAAGCGGTGTGCGTTCGCCGCCGGACTGGTGGTGCGCCGTCGCCGCTGGATTCCTGAGCGGCAGGGGTGTCAGTGACGATGCCAGCGCTCATGAATCCTGGTGCAGGTCTTTCGTGGGGCCTGGGTGAATGCATCCCGCGACCCGTGGAGACGGGCTGCGGGTTCGCGCGGCTCAGGCGTTGATGGGGATCGGCTTGCCGCGCTCGTCGATGGCGACCATGGTGACCTCGGCACTGGTGACGCGCACGTCGTCGTCGCTGGAACGCGCGCGGGCGAGGACGTCGACTCGCAGGCGGATGGAGGTTGAGCCGATCTTCGCGGTTTCGGCCCACAGGCTGACGATGTCGCCGACCTGCACCGGCTTGTGGAACTCGATCTTGTCCATCGCCACCGTCACGTACTTGTGCGGGGCCTGGCGGCTGGCCTCGACGAAGGCGGCCTGGTCGATCAGCGACAGGATGACGCCACCGAAGATGGAGCCGAGGGCGTTCGTGTCCTTGGGCATCATGATCACGCGAATGGCGGGTTGCCGGCTGGCGGGTTTCAAGTCGCGGTCTCCTTGCTTCGATGGCTGTCCATCGGCAGGCAGCATTGCACGCCGGGGCCGTGTACGCCGCGGATCAGGATGCCCTCGACGTCGGCGGTCTGCGAGGGGCCGGTCACGAACACGATATTGGGATCGTCGGGCAGGCTGGCGAGCATGTCGGCGAGGCTCGCGCGGATCGTGGCCGGGTCGAGCACGGCGACGTGGATCCACGGTGCGACGGCCGTGAGCCGATCCGGGGTATCGGCGTCGGTCAGCACCAGCGAGCCGGTTTCGGCGACGGCGGCAGTGGCGCGGGTGACGGCAAAGTCCAGCGCCTCGATGTCGGCGCGCACGACGAGCCCCGCGCAGGCCAGCCCCGCCCCGGCCAGCGCCGCGCGGATCTCCGCCGGCAGGGCCGGGTCGCAGTAGCCCGCGTGCGCGCCGTGCTCGCGCAGGCAGCCTGCGAGGGCGGCGGGCGACGTCAGCCAGGTGCCGGCCGCCGCCTCGAAGTTGCGCCGGAGATCCGCGAGCAGGTCCCCGCCGGTGAGGCGGCCCCGTGCCGTGGCCAGTGCCGGGTCGTAATCAGGCCGCGGCGTGCGCGTCGGGCGGCGCGCCAGCGAGGCGGCGACGGCGGCGAGGATGTGGGCGCGGTCGTCGCTCATCCGCCCCTCCGGCGCCTCATGTAGGCACGGAAGCGCCCGCCGCGCCAGTCGGGCAGCGTGCGGGTGGCGAGCCACGCGGAGAGCAGAGGAATGCGCAGCCGCGCGAGCGGCACGAAGCGCAGGAGCCGGCTTGCGTGCAGCGCCAGGCCCCACAGCCGCGGGCTGCTGGCCAGGAAGGCATAGCCGCCCATGGGCGGCGTGGCGGCGTTGGCCGCGGCCAGGCGCTCACGCGTCGCGCGCGCCCGGTGGCGCACGAGCAGGTCGGGTAGCGGGATCTGCACCGGGCAGACGTCTGCGCAGGCGCCGCACAGCGAGGAGGCGCGCGCCAGGTCGACGCGCTCGGCGTAGTGTGCCGCGTCGCCGAGCAGCGGCTCCACCACGGCACCGAGCGGTCCCGGATAGACGCCGCGGTACGCGTGACCCGACGCTTCGCGGTAGACGGGACAGGCGTTCATGCAGGCGCCGCAGCGGATGCAGCGCAGAATCTCGTGCCATTCGGAGCCGAGGATGTCGCTGCGGAAGTGGTCCACGAACACGACCTGCACCACCTCCGGCCCGGACGGCCGGTTCGCCGGGCGCGGTCCGCCGATGAGCTCGACGTAGGTCGTCGCGCGCTGGCCGGTGGCCGAGCGGGGCAACAGCGCCAGCAGCACGCCCAGGTCGCGGTCCGTCGGCACCACCTTGTCGATGGACGTCACGACGACGTGCAACGGCGCCGCGGCGGCGCCGAAGCGGTTGTTGCCCTCGTTGGTGAGCACCACGACGCGGCCCGACTCGGCCGAGACGAAATTCGCGCCGGACAGCGACGCCTGCGCCGAAAAGAAGCGCTCGCGAAGGAACCGCCGCGCGCGCAGCGTGATGGTTTGCGGATCCTCGTCGTGGTCGCCGAGCCCGTGGCGTGCGAAGGTCGCAGCGATGCCAGCGCGGTCGCGATGGATGATCGGCCGCACGATGTGGCTCGGGTGATCCCCGTCGAGCTGCACGATCAGCTCGCCCAGGTCGCTCTCCACGCAGGAGATGCCGGCGCCGGCGAGTCGCGCGGCGAGGCCGGCCTCCTCGCTGACCATGCTCTTGGCCTTCACGACGCGCGTCACGCCGGCGGCGCGCAGAATATCGAGCACCACGTCCGACGCGCGGCGCGCGTCCCGCGCGTAATGCACGCGGACGCCGCGTGCGACCAGCGCGGCCTCCGCGGCGGGCAGGTACTCGTCGAGGTGATCGAGCGCGTGCTGCCGGATGGCCGCGCCGGCGGCGCGCAGCGCATCGGAATCGGCGTAATCCTCGCCGAAGATGCGGCGCCGGTTGCGGTGCGTCGCCAGCGTCCCCGCGGTAACGGCATTGCGCACGCGGGCGTCGAGCGCCGCGGCATGGGCATCGAGGCGCTGCGTGCTCAAGGCAGCGCGTCCCTCAGCACCTGCGCCAGATGGCGGGCGGGAAACTTTTCCCCCGCGTGCTCGGCGAGGCCGCGCTGGTGCATCAGGCAGCTCATGTCGGGCGACACGACGAGGTCCGGCGCCGCGGCCATGAGCGCCGCCACCTTGCGGAGCCCCATGGCGCTCGAAATGTGCGGAAAGCCGACGCTGAATACGCCGCCGAAGCCGCAGCAAAGGTCGGCGTCCGTGACGGGCACGAGCTCCACGCCGTCGATCGAGCCGAGCAGCCGCTCCGCGGCCGCCACGGTCGGCGTGCCGCGATTATGGCAGCCCGGATGCACGGCGATGCGCGCCTGGAGCCGGCCCGGCCAGGACTCGACGCGCAGCCCGTTGACGAGAAAATCGGCGAGCTCCCACGTACGGTTGGCCAGTGCGCGCACGGCGGGCGCCTCCCGATGGCCCTCGAAGACGATGGGCGCCTCATGGAAGATCGCGGCCGCGCAGCTCCCGGCGGGCGACACCACAGGCACGTCCTCCGCGAACACCACGAGCGCGTGCTGCACCACGCGCCGGCAGGCGTCCCAGTCGCCGGTGGTATACGCGGGCTGGCCGCAACAGGTTTGCGCCGCGGGGAACACCACCTCGCAGCCGGCGTGCTCCAGCGCCGTCACCGCGGCCGTGGCGACGTCGTCGTAGAACGCGTCGCACAGGCAGGTGAGCATGAGCTGCACGCGTCGCCCCTGCACGGGTGATCGCTGTGGATACATGGTGGCAGCGGGACGCGGAATGTGGCGACGGAAGCGCCACTATAACGGCGCGCCGCAGTCCCCCGCATCCGCGCAGGACCGCCACCAGGTGCGGCGCGCGGCGGCGCTCGCGCCCGCATCCACTGCGAGCTCCAGCAGCGCCGGCGCGCCGGCCGCGAGATGCCGCAGGATGTCGGCGATGAGCGGCGCGGCCGTATCGTGCCGGGCGAACGGCAGCCCGAAGAGCGCCGCCGCGGCGCCGGCGTCCAGGGCGGTCGGCGTGGTCCACAGCGCGCGGAATTCGGGCACACCGGCCTGGGCGAGCTGGCCGAAGATGGCACCGCCGGCGTTGTTCACCACCACGATGACGAGCGGCTGGCGCGCGGCCAGCCAGAGTGCGTTCAGGTCGTGGAACAGCGCGAGATCGCCCACGACCGCGACGGTCGCCCGCCCCAGGCCGCCGGCGATCCCCGCCGCCGTGGCGACGTTGCCGTCGATGCCGCTCACGCCGCGGTTGGCGTACAGCGGCAGCGCCGCCGAGCGCCGGGGCAAAAAGCTGTCGAAGTCGCGCACGACCAGCGAATTGGCGACGAATACCGGCGTGCCGGCGGGCAGCGCGTCCGCCAGGCCCGCGACGAGCCCGGCCTCGGCCGGTGCGTGCGCTTGCGATTCCAGCGCGCGGCGCGCACCCGCCTCGAGTTCGTCCAGTGTCCGCCACGGCTCCGGCCGCACGCCCGCCCCCGACACTTCTCCCGCCAGCGCGTGCAGCGTCCCGGCGACGTCGCCGATCAGCAGGCGGGTTGCCGAGCGGGACGGGTCGGGCCAGCCCGTCGTGGGTGCGACGAGGATGTTGTCCGGGCAGCGGGCGGCCCACGCCTCGAGGGCGCGGGACACGGGCGGCGCGCCGACGCGCAGCAGCCAGTCGGGCGCCGGCGCCGAGCCGGCGCGCAGGAAGGCGTCGGCCAGCGTCAGCACGCGCGCGGTCTCGAACGGACCGGTACGCAGCCCGGAGAGCGGGTCGGCGATCAGCGGGCAATCCAGCGCCGTCGCCAGCGCGGCGACGGCCGCGCCGACCTGGCCGTGCGGCGACAGGCGCCCCGCCAGCAGGGCGCCACGCCGGCCGTCGAGGCGCGCCGCCACCGCGGCGACGGCCGCCGGCTCGGCGGCCGCCGCGACCGGCAGCGCGACCGTGGGCTCGCCGCCCTGCCAGGGCGCGCAGCGCTCGGGCTGCGCGGCCACGAGCGGCTCGCGAATGGCGACGTTCACGTGCACCGGTCCGGGCCGCGGCCAGCGGCAGGCCGCGCCGGCGCGGCGCCCCACGTCCAGCGCATGCGCCGGGGTCGCGTCCGCGGGCAACACGAACGCGCCGCGCGCATGGCCGGCAAACAGCCGCGACTGCTCGGTCGCCTGGTTCGCGCCGCAGCCGAGCAGCTCCGGCGGGCGGTCGGCGCTCAGCAGCACGAGCGGCTGATCGTCCTCGCAGGCCTCGATCGCCGCCGGCAGCCAGTGGGCGGGCGCGGATCCCGACGTGGCGATCAACAGCGGCGGGCGGCCGGTCGCGCGCGCGAGTCCGAGCGCGAAGAAACCCGCGGCGCGCTCGTCCACCGCGACGTGCAGCGCGAGGTCCCGGCAGCGCGCCGCCGCGAGCGCCAGTGCCGTGGAGCGGGATCCGGGTGAGACGACGGCATGGCGCGCGCCGGCCCCCAGCAGCCCGTCCAGCAGGGCGGCGGCACGTCGGTAGCTGTCCGCGCCCTCGTCGCGGGGTTCAGCCAATCGCCAGCGCCTCGAGCATCGTGGCGAGCTTCCAGCCCGTCTCGCGCAGCTCCTGGCCGGGGTCGGACCCGGCGACGATGCCCGCGCCGGCGAACAGGCTGGCGCGCTCGCCGCACAGCGATGCGCAGCGCAGCGCCACCCATACGTCGCCGCCGGACTCCTCGAGCCAGCCGACGCCACCGGTGTACCAGCCGCGCTCCGCCTCGCCGTTGTCGCGCAACCAGTCGAGGGCCGGCCCGCGCGGGGAACCGCCCACGGCGGGCGTCGGATGGAGGCGCTCGAGCAGGTCGAACACGCCGATGCCCGCACGCACCCGCCCGTGCACGTGGCTGGCCAGGTGCTGCACGCCGGGCAGCCTGAGGAGCGACGGAGACTGGGAGGCGACGAGCGCGGTACACAGCGGCTCCAGCGCCGCGAGAATCTCGCGCACGACCACGCGGTGCTCGGCCAGCTCCTTGACGCTGCCGAGCAGGGCGCTGCCGAGCGTGCGGTCCTCGTCGTCCTGCGCCGAGCGCGGCGCCGAACCGGCCAGCGCGTCGGCGACGACGAGCCCACCGTTAAGGTTCAGCAGCCGCTCGGGCGACGCGCCCACGAGGCTCACGCCGTGGCGACGCACGGCAAACACGGAGCTGTGCGGGTGGCGCGCCGCCAGCCACGGCAACAGCCTGCCGAGCTCGGGAGAGCGGGGCAGCGGCAGATCCAGGCGCCGCGTGACGACGAGCTTCTCGACGCGCTGTGACGCAATCGCGGCCAGCGCCAGGCCGACGCGTTCCGTCCAGCCCGGGTCGGCCGGGCGCAGCGCGTCGCCGGCCCAGGGCGTGCTGTCGGCCGCGCCGGACTGTCGTGCGCTACGGGCGAGGCAGCGGGCGGCTTCCGTCCACTGGGCCAGCACGGCGTCGCGATCGTCGTGCGGCGCGGCAGTGAAGCGCAGGACGGTCGTGGCATCACGGCGTTCGGCCAGCACGCGCGGCACCCACAGCAACGCGTTGGGCAAGACACCGGCGGTGGCATCGGGACTGAAGGCGAAACCGACGAAGGCGCTACGCCCCGCGTCGCTGCCGTCGAGGCTGGCGGTCGACCAGCGCCGGAGCAGCTCGCGCCAGGCGGCTGCCAGCGCGTGGAAGCGGTCTTCTCCGGCGGCCGTGGCCTCCCACGCGACGCCTGCGCCGATGCGCAGGCGGCCGTCGGTCGTGCGATTCCAGTACACGGCCGGCCCGACTTCAGGCATTCCCAGGAAGGCCGGCAGGCCGGGCGCGCGCAGGGCGACGCTGAAATACCGGTCGCGCGGCGCCTGCGCCAGGGCCCGGGCAAGGCGCGGCGGCAGGTCGTCGAGAAACGTATCCAGCGGCAGAGTGTCGGCCGAGTGTGATTCCACGTCTTGCAGCCGTCCTTCCCGGCGGAAGTCTATCACTCCGGCCCGCTCGCTCCGTCTGGACCGGGCCGGACCCTTTCGTACAATGAGCGCCCTCCGGCCCACCAGGCACACCCCATGGAATGGCAAGCAGTACCCGAGCTCGGGTTCGAGGACGTCCTCTACTATCACGCAGAGGGTATTGCCCGCATCAGCATCAACCGTCCGGACGTGCACAACGCCTTCCGGCCGGAGACCGTGATGGAGCTGCAACGGGCGTTCACGCATGCCCACCACGACCCGGCGATCGGCGTCGTGATCCTCACGGGCGAGGGCGGGGCGGCGTTCTGCTCCGGCGGCGACCAGCGCGTGCGCGGCGAGCACGGCGGCTATGCCGACCGCGAAGGGACCAACCGGCTCAACGTGCTCGATCTGCAAATGCAGATCCGGCGCCTCCCCAAGCCGGTCGTGGCGATGATCGCCGGCTACGCCATTGGCGGCGGCCACGTGCTGCATCTCGTGTGCGACCTGAGCATCGCCGCCGAGAACGCGCGCTTCGGCCAGACCGGGCCGC
>Ga0299914_10004525_pt1 | contig 10031 bp, 7 predicted proteins | sample RVTome_10_FD_201361 | JGI IMG/M metagenome (GOLD analysis project Ga0299914, IMG submission 201361) | Soil microbial communities from uranium-contaminated site in the Upper Colorado River Basin, Wyoming, United States - RVT153D57 (version 2) ... | reverse complement strand
CTTCTACGAATGGTCCGAGGCGTCGATTCCACAGGACGACGGGCGCTCGGAAGACGACCGGGCCGCGGCCCGCGCCGAGATGCAGCGATTCCTGATGGAGTCGACGCTCGCGCGGCGTGGTGACCCCCGCGACGACCTGGTGTCGGTGCTCGCGAACGCGGAGGTCAACGGCGAGAGGTTGTCCGACGACGAGCTCCTGATGTTCCTTAACCAGCTGCTCGTCGCGGGCAACGAGACCGTGCGCAACACCATCTCCAGTGGCATGTGGGCGCTCGCCCATCGGCCCGACCAGTGGCGTCGCCTCGTTGGCGACCCTTCACTCGTCCCTCGGGCCGTGGAAGAGTGGCTGCGGTGGTCGAGCGCGGTGATCTCGTTCATGCGGACCGCCATCGTCGACACGGAGCTCGCGGGACAGGCCATTCGCGCGGGGGACCCCGTACTCATGCTCTACGCGTCGGCCAACCGCGACGAAGCGGTCTTCGGACCAACCGCGGGCGCTTTCGACGCCGGGCGCAACCCCAACCCCCACGTCGCGTTCGGTTTCGGAGCCCATTTCTGCGTCGGCGCCGCGCTGGCGCGGATGGAGGCTCGGGTGTTGCTCGAGGAGTTGCTCGCGCGCTTCACGACGATCGAACCGGCGGGAGCGATCTCGCGATCGCACTCGAGCGTGATCGCGGGGATCACCCACGCGCCGCTCACACTCGGGGTCTAGGAACGAGCCGGACCGCGGCGTAGGCTCGGGTCCGCGGTGGCGCCCGGAGGTCGGACGGCGCCTGGCGGGCGGCCCGCGAGGTCAGCGCCAGCTGCCCAGGAGGTGGTTGTGGAGTTCTACATCGGCGCCGGGGTCCTGTGGTTCGTCCTGATGGTCACTCTTGGTGTCCTGACACTCCGGAAGGGCCACTGGGTCATGTTCATCATCGGCATCTTCCTGCCACTGTTCTGGATCATCGGCGCGGTGATCCCGCCGGCCCGTCGAGGCATCTGAATCGAGCTCGAGCCGCCGGCGTCCGGGCCGCGGCGCGCCGACGAACCGGTCAGGCCTGCGGCACCTGAGCCACGGCCGCGGCCTCGCCTGGTCTCCTCGACGGCAGATGGCCGGTGACGAGGAACGCCAGCGCCACGATGGCCGCCGTGGCGAGGAGCCCCGCCTTGAGCGCGGTGAGCTGCGCGTCCTCGTAGTCGTCGACGATCGCGTCCGCGGTGGTGTCGTCGACTCCGGCCTCGGCCGCCGCCGTCGCAACGTCGTCGGACGCGACGAAGCTCACGCCGCCGGAAACCTTGACGCTGACTTGCTCCCGCACGTCGGCGCCGATGCGCTCGTCGTCGCCGACCGTCGACACGAAGTTCTGGGCGAGTCCGGTGAGCACGATCGCGCCGATCAGGGCGACACCGAGCGACGACCCGAGCTGTTGGGCCGTGTACTGCAACCCACCGGCCTCGCTGCGGTCCTCGGGCCCCACCGACGACTGGACGACGTTGCCGAGCTGCGACGCGATGAGCCCCATGCCGATGCCCAACAGACCCATCGCCAGCGCGAAGTTGGCGGAGTCGAGTGTCGGCTCGATGGTGGCGAGGAGCCAGAAGACCGCGACGAGGATGACGGCCAGCCCGACGCGGATGATCCCTCGCGGCGCGAAGCGTGACGCGAGGGTCGAGCCGGCGAGCGAGGTCACCACCATCGTGATCGACACGGGGAGCATCTGGATGCCGGTCTCGAGGGCATCGAGCCCCTGCACGAGCTGGAGGTACAGAGGGACGATGAAGAAGATGCCCATCAGGATCAGGTTCTGCGCGAGGAACGTCGACAGCCCGGAGCGCAGCGTCTGCACGGCGAGCAGAGCGAAGTGGACCAGAGGGTCGCGGTCGTGGCGCTCACGGGTCGCCTGCCACGCGCGGAACCCCCAGAGCACCACGCCTCCGGCGGCGACGACGAACGGGGTGAGCGCGAAGCCGAAGGGCTCGATCGGGGAGTCCTTGGGGGAGACCCAACCCCACGTGCTCGCGTTGAGCACGCCCACGACGACGAGCCCGAGCCCGGCCGCAGACAACAGCGACCCCACCCAGTCGAGCTGGGGACGCGGGCCGGTCCGGCCCGCGTCGTGAAGCCGGCGGACGAACGCGCAGATGAGCAGGGCCACGACGACTTCGCCGACGAACACGACCCGCCAGGAGAGGGCGGTGGTCGCCCACCCCCCGAGGACGGGGCCCACCGCGATGCCCGCGCCGGCTACGCCACCGATGACCGCGTACGCGACGACCCGTTCCCGTCCCTCGTAGTTTCCCGCGATCAGCGCGGCGAGGGCGGGAAGCACCAGCGCGGCGCCGACGCCCTCGAGCACCGACCAACCAAGGCCGAGCACGAGCACCGACCACGACGCGGCCGTCAGCGCGGAGCCCGTCAGGTAGATGACGAGGCCGACGGTGAACGCGCGCCGCCGCCCCACGATGTCGCCGAGCTTGCCACCCGTGACCATGAGCGCCGCCATCACCAGTGAGTAGAGCGTGATCACGGCCTGGATCGTCGTGACGTCGGTGTCGAAGTCCTCGACGAGTTGGCTGATCGAGACGTTCATGACCGCCTGGTCCAGCACCATCAGGAACTGGGCCGCGGCGAGTATCGCCAGCGGTGCCCACTTGCCCACCCGGGGAGTCTGCACCACGGTCCACGACGCGCGCCCGGGAGGGGGCGCATGTTTCGCGGACGCGGTCGTCCGGGAACGCGCGTAGGACAACAGATCATGAGGAGAGCGCTATGGCTGGACCGCTGGACGGAGCGAAGATCGCGTTCCTCGTCGCCAACGAGGGAGTGGAACAGGTCGAGCTGACCGAGCCGTGGCGGGCCGTCGAGGCCGCCGGGGGTTCCCCCAAGCTGCTCGCGCCCGAGCCCGGCCGGGTTCAAGCGTTCAATCACCTCGACAAGGCCGACACCTTCCCGGTCGACGAGCGAGTCGATGGCGCCGACGCGGCGAGCTTCGACGGGCTGGTACTGCCGGGCGGGGTCGCGAACCCCGACCAGCTGCGCACCCGTGACGAGGCAGTCCGCTTCGTACGGGCGTTCTTCGATGCCGGCAAGCCGGTGGCGGCGATCTGTCACGCGCCCTGGTCGCTCATCGAGGCCGACGTCGTGCGGGGTCGGACGCTGACGTCGTGGCCCAGTCTCCGGACCGACATCCGGAACGCCGGCGGCAACTGGGTGGATCAGGAGCTCGTGGTCGACGACGCGCTCGTGACCAGCCGCAAGCCCGACGACCTTCCCGCGTTCTGCGACGCGCTCGTCGACAAGCTCACCGGTGCGCGCTCCCGCGCCGCGTAGCCGGCGCCGTTCACCGGTCGTCCGACAGCGCGCGGTCAGCCCGTGGCGCTCGGCGATCGCGTCCGAACACGGCCACGGCTCCGGCACCCACCAGCGCGACGGCACCGGCAGCGCGGATGAGCTCCTGGATCGCATGGCCCGTGCCTGCCCCGCGGCGGGTCTCGATCACCGAAGCCGCCACCGCCACCGCGATGCCGCCGAGCCCGACGAGCGCAGTCAGGACGAGTCCCGACGCCGCGCCGGCCTTCTCCGGAGGCACCACCGCCTGCGTCGACACCGACGCGTACGCCCACGAGAGCCCGAGGCCGAAGCCCGCGAGGGCGAAGAACGGGACGTACGCCGACCACGACGTCGACCAGCTGAGGCCGATCGCGGCGACACCGCCGATGAGGAGGGCGACGCACATCACGAGCCACGACGGCAACCGTTCGACCCGACCGGACACCTGACCAGCGGTCGACGCGCCAAGCGAGAGCGCGAGAAAGACGACTCCCGCCATGACCGGCGACAGACCACGCACCTGCTGGAGGTACAGCGTCGAACCGAAGATCACGACGTTGTAGACGATGTTGCCAACCGTCCCGGCCGCGGTCATCACGTCGAACACCCGGATTCGGAACAGGCTCAAGTCGAGCAGTGGGAATCGAACCTTCGCTTCGACGAGCACGAACGCAACGACCGACAGAGAACCGAAGGCCATCAGGCCGAGGGTGGCCGCCGAGGCCCATCCCCAATCGGCCGCCTTGTCGAACGCGATGCTGATCGACGCCAGTCCGGCGACAACGAGGACGAGGCCCGGCAGGTCGAGTCGCCGGGGCACGGTCTCGTCGCGGGATTCCTCCACCGACGTCACCACCAACCAGACGACGATGGCCGCGATCGGGAGGTTGAGCCAGAAGACGAACCGCCACGAGAGGACATCCGTCAGCAGTCCGCCGATGAACGGACCAGCGGCGGTGCCGATCACCGCGATTCCGAACACGATGCCGATGGCTCGTTGGACGCGCTCCCTGGGGAACGCGTTGGTCACGATCGCCAGGCTCACCGGAAAGGCGATGGCCGCACCCACGCCCTGCACGACCCGGAGGAGAATGACGAAGCGCGGGTCGGGACTGGCTCCGGCGAGGCCGGAAGCGGCGGCGAAGATCATCACTCCGACGAGCAGCAGCCGCCTGCGCCCGAGGATGTCGCCGAGCCGGCCCCCGACGATGAAGAACGCGCCGAGCGCGACGAGGTAGCCGCTGACCACCCACTGGAGGTCGGTGGCTGTCGTGTCGAGGTCGGTCGCCATGCGTGGGAGCGCGACGCCCATGGCGAAGAAGTCGACGTTGATCGCCCCTTGGGTCACGGCTGCGGCGATGACGACTCTCCGGAGGCGGCGCTCGTCGGTGGCGACGCGCATCACGACTCACGGTCCCGCAACGGGAAGCGACAGAACCCGACACGCCTGTCGACCACCTTCGGCACGCTAGGCGCGTGCTCAGGCGCGGCGCGGTGGCCGCAGCCGCTGGAGCAGGCCGGTTGCGCGCCCGGGACCCACCACACCAGGATGGTCCCGCGACGCAGGGGGAGCGCATGAGGCGAACGCGCACGCGACGGCGAGCCCGCTCTTTGGTCGGCGCCATGCTGGTGACGACCCTGGCCGTCAGTGGGCTCGTCGCCTCGTCGGCCGCTCCGGGTGGAGCACAGACTGACGAGTTCGACAATCCGTGGCTCGACGAGCGGCGGGTCGCCAACATCGCGCACGCGGGCGGGATCCACGAAGCGCCCCAGAACACGCTCTACGCGTTCAAGACGGCCGAGGAGCGGGGCGCCGACGTCCTCGAGATCGACCTCCAGATCACCGCCGACGGCCACGTTGTCGCGATGCACGATTCCACCGTCGACCGCACGACCAGCGGGCAGGGCTGCGTCGTCGAGCACACGCTCGCCGAGATCCAACAGCTCGACGCGGCCGACACGCACGTCCCGGGGCAAGGTCCCCAGGACGACCTCGCCGACGACGCGTACCCGTTCCGGGGGATCGCGACCGGCGCGGTGGCGCCGCCCGTGGGCTACACCGCCGGCGACTTCACCGTCCCGACGCTCGAGGCGATCTTCGAGGCGCTGCCCGACGCGGTGATGAACGTCGAGATCAAGCCCCAGGAGGTCGAGACCGTCGACGGGGTCGTGCACGACTGCCCCGTGGCCCTCGACGCGATCCCGGAGCCCGACCGGCCCGACATCGTCGCCGAGCTCGCCCAGCTCATCGACGAGCACGGCATGACCGACCAGGTCCTCGTGGCGTCGTTCATCGACGACATGCTGCACGACTTCAACGCCGCCGCCCCCGACGTCGACACGTCGTTCCCGCTCGGCGAGGGCTTCGCGCTCTACACCGCCTTCCAGGCGAACCAGCCGCCGCCCAACCCGCACGGGCACCAAGTGATCCAGACTCCGGTCAGCATCGCGATCGGCGGTCTCGTCATCGAGATCACCCAGGAGATCGTCGAGTACGCGCGTTCCCACGGGATCGCCGTCCACTTCTGGACGATCAACGACCCGGCGGAGATGGAGATGCTCCTCGACTGGGGCGCCGACGGGATCATCACCGACCGACCCCAGGTCCTCACGGAGGTCCTCGCCGGCCGCGAAGACCCCGACCCGCCGCCGCCCGACGGCGAGCCCCACCCGGGGCAGTCGCCGTTCCTGTGCACCACCGAGTTCCAAGGGCTCGGGCAGCCCATCGTCGACAACCAGGAGATGCGAGGCACCCCGGTGTACCCGGAGGACGCCGCCGGCGCGCCCGACCGCATGCAAGCCCCGATCGGATGGAGCGAGGGCTGCCAGGTCGAGCCGGTCGTCGAGTACCGCTACCGGACCACCGGCGGCTCGCTGCAACCGCTCACCGACACCACCACCCTGCCCGTCGACATCGCCATGCTCGACACCGACAACCTCGTCGGCGCCGACGGCATGGACCTCGGCGGGGCCGACCAGATCCCGTACCTGATCCGCTACCAGCGGGGCACGCTGCCCGACAACCGCTTCCTCTACAGCATCGCGATGCTCGCACCGTGGGAAGAAGTCGAGTCCGGTGCCGGCGCGACGGGCGAGTTCTCGCACGCCCACTGGAACGACCGGCTGGTGTTCAGCTTCGGCGGCGGGGTCGGCATCGGCCACAGCCAGGGCGAGCTCTCCACCGGCGACGGGCTGCTCGACGAGGCCATGCGACTCGGACATGCCGTGCTCTACACCAGTGGGACGCGCACGAGCACGCACTACAACCTGAAGCTCGGCGGCCGGACTGCGGTCGAGGCCAAGGAGACGTTCGTCGCCGACCACGGTGAGCCCCGTTACACGGTCGGGATCGGTGGCTCGGGTGGCGGCATCCAGCAGTACGTCTACGCCCAGAACCACCCGGAGCTGCTCGACGCGCTGATTCCCCAGTACTCCTACCCCGACATGACCACCCAGACGATCCACATCGGCGACTGCGAGCTGCTCGAGCACTACATGGACGTCGTCGACGTCGCGAACCCGCGGTGGGGCGACTGGGACCAGCGCAAGCTCCTCGAGGGCCTGAACAGCCTCGAAGGGTTCACCTCGAGCTGGCAGCAGCGGCTCATGGCGACCGGCAGCAGCGAGTGCATCGAGGGTTGGCGCGGCGCGACACCGCTCGCGACCAACCCGACCTTCGGGTTCACGACCGGCATGGACGACGTGATACCGGAGTACTTGCCCGAGATCCTCGCAGAGGGTTACCCGGCGGACTTCCCCGATCTCGGCCGCATGCTGCGCACCCACGAGGACCCCGAGCAATGGGTCGAGTGGACGCACTTCGCCGACGTGAGCGAGGTGTACGGCATCGATCCCGCCACCGGCTTGGCGCAGGTCCCGTGGGACAACGTCGGTGTGCAGTACGGGCTCCGAGCGGTTGCCGACGGGTCGCTGACCCCGGATGAGTTCCTCGACCTCAATGCCCGAGTCGGGTCCTGGAACGAGCCGGAGGAAGCGGTGCCCGAATCGTGCGCCGTCGCCGACGCGCTCGGTGGCGCCGAGCTCGCGTTCATCGCCGGCGCGATCGGCATGTGCGAAGGGAACGAGCCCGACTGGTACAGCGCCCGGCAGATGACGTTCAGCACCGACCCGAACGTACCCGCGCCACGGCGCTCGGCCGACGTGGACGCGATCCGCGCCGCGTTCGAGAGCGGCCTCGTGTTCGACGGCACGCTGCCGCGTGAGATCCCGATCATCGACGCCCGCCATTACCTCGAAGACCAGCTCGACATGCACAACTCGCACCAGTCGTTCGCGGTGCGCGAGCGCATCCGCCGAGCACAGGGGCACGCCGACAACCACCTGATCTGGTTCCTCGACGCCCGGCCCGACGTCGACGGACCGGCGACGTCGCAGCTCTTCGAGGACGGCTTCCGGCTGATGGACGAGTGGATGCTCGAGATCGAGCAGAGCGGCGACGTCGTCGACTCGAAGCCGGCGGCGGCGGTCGACACCTGCTGGCAGACCGACGGCGCGGAGATCGCGAGCGGCGACGACGTCTGGAACGGCGCGGTCGAGCTGATCGGGTCGGGCGCCGGAGCGGACGGCGTGGTGCCCGAGGAGATCGACGGCGTGCCCGTCGGCGAGTGCGCCGCCGCCTTCCCGCTCCACTCCACCTCTCGGATCGTCGCCGGCGGTCCGGTGACGGGCGACGTGTACAAGTGCCACACGCAGCCGGTCGCCCAGGCGATCGCCGATGGCGCGTACGGCGACTGGGTGCCGTCGGCGCAGGAGCAGGCGCGGCTCGAGGCGATCTTCCCCAACGGCGTGTGCGACTACTCGCAGCCGAGCGTCGGGAACCCGAGCGCACCGTCGTTCGTCGCGCGGTTCAGCGCGGAGATGTGCGGCACCCTGGACCACTTCGTCGATGCGTTCGGGTTCGACGACGTCCAGGACATGATCCGCAACGGTGTACGTGGCTTCGGCGGTGTCGCCGACGAGGGCAACGCCCACGCGATCGCCGATCCTCCGGCCAACGACGGGCCCTGTGAAGTCGGCGTGACCTGGCCGGAGGACGAGCTCGCACGCGTGGCCGAGATCGCCGAGGCGTGGGGGATCAGCACCGACCAGCTGCACCACCTGGGCGGCGTGATCCTGCCGGTGCTCGTCTTCCTCGCAGCCGTATCGGCCAACTCGCCGACGTAGGTGGAGGTCGGGGCCATGGACGTATCGCTGGACCGATGGGACATCGGGACGTTCGACGAGATCGAGTGGGCACCCTGGGGAAGCAGCGGGGACGCTCGGGCCAAGGTCCTCGCCAGCGGCGACGGCTACGTCGTCGCCCTGGTCGAGGCCGAGCCCGGCTACCAGGGGGATCCGCATGTCCATGCGCACCCCGAGTTCTCCTACGTCGTGGACGGAGAGCTGCGAAACCAGGGACAGCGGATGTCGAGGGGCGACGGCTATGTCGCCGCGGCCGGTTCCAGCCACACCGACTTCGTCACGGAGACCGGCGCGACCTACCTGAGCATCTTCAAGCTCTGAGCGGTCGGCGCGACCTCGTCGGGGAAGCGACCGGCCGACGCCGCCTGTTGGCCGCAGCCGCTCCCGCCGTAGGATGCCCCGCCACGAAGGGAGACGCCCATGCCCGCACGCAGCTCGTACGCGCCCGGCACCCCGTCCTGGGTCGACGTGCAGACCACCGATCCCGCGGCGGCCAAAACGTTCTACGCCGCGCTGTTCGGCTGGGAGTACGCGGACAACCCGGTCGAGGGAACCGACGCGGTCTACAGCATGGCCGAGAAGAACGGCCAGCCGGTGGCGGCGATCTCAGCCCAGCAACCCGAGCAGGTGCAGATGGGCATCCCGCCGATGTGGAACACCTACATCACGGTCGAGGACGCCGACGCGACCGCCGGCAAGGCCGAAGGCGCCGGGGGCGCGGTGTTGGCACCGGCCTTCGACGTGATGGACGCGGGCCGGATGGCCGTGCTCGCGGATCCGACCGGCGCGGTCTTCATGGTCTGGCAGGCCAAGGAGCACCCCGGCGCCGCGCTCGTGAACGAGCCCGGCACGCTGTGTTGGAACGAGCTGATGACCACCGACCTGGACACGGCACTGCCCTTCTACGGCGACGTGCTCGGATGGACCTTCGACGACTTCGGCGACCCGGCGACGACCTACAAGATCTGCAAGGTCGGCGACGACGGCGTCGCCGGCGCGCAGCCACCCCCGATGGAGGGCATCCCGCCGTCCTGGGCGGTCTACTTCACGGTCGACGACGCCGATGCCATCGTCGAGCGCGCCAAGGTCGGAGGGGCCACGATCCTCGTCGAGCCTTTCGACATCCCGATCGGTCGCATCGCGGCGATCCAGGATCCGCAAGGAGCGGTGTTCTCCATCACCCAGCTCGCCGAGCCCGCCGTCGGCTGATCGCGGAGCCGACGGTCACTGGGGGTAAGCGGCGATCTCGGTCGCCTTGACGCTCGCCCAGATCGAGGCGCCCTCGCGTAGTTCGAGCTCGGTGGCGGCCGCGGGCGTGATCTCGGCGACGAGCCCGAGGGGCGGAGCGAGGTGCACGCGGACACGGTCTCCGAGCTGGTCGAGATGGGTGACGCCGGTGTGCCACACGTTGCGCGGGCTGCCCTCCGGTGGATGGCGGTGCAGCGCGATCGCCGTGGGCGCAATGGTGACGAACACCGGACCCGACCGCGGTTCGGCGATGGTGAGCACGGTGTCG